>Ga0102924_1002964_pt1 | contig 18079 bp, 17 predicted proteins | sample PaiPotPPM11metaG_FD_80116 | JGI IMG/M metagenome (GOLD analysis project Ga0102924, IMG submission 80116) | Iron sulfur acid spring bacterial and archeal communities from Banff, Canada, to study Microbial Dark Matter (Phase II) - Paint Pots PPM... ...
ACCATCTTCACGGCTTCGTCCTTGAATTCCGGCGAGAAGCTCTTTTTCGATCGAGGCAAACTCTTACCTTTCCAGGTTGTCCATCCTAATGGATGAACTGTCCGGAAAGTTCGAGGCACCTCATGTGGCCATCAGGGCGCTTCAGGCGCGTCCTGTGATGTGCGCAGAGTGGACGTGCGTGGCCAGCATGCTGGGTTCTGGCCGGCGAGGAGGAATGCATGGAGAGCGCCCCGAGCAGGACGGCGATGTTTGCGGCCGTGTCGCGTGGATTGTTTCGCCTGGAGACGGCGTCGCCGTGGGTACTGGACGATGTGCTGGCCTTGGTGCTTGTCGGCCCGGTATGGCAGCAGCTGCGAGACCAGTTCGATCCGCTGTTCCCCGGCCCGGTCCGTCGCGAGGCCCGCGCGGCTATCTGCACCCGCAGCCGGTACGCCGAGGACCGGCTGGCAGCTGGCGCCTTCGGGCAGTACGTGATTCTTGGCGCGGGGCTTGACTCGTTCGCGTGGCGGCGGCCAGATCTACTCGGCTCGCTGACGGTGTTCGAGGTTGATCACCCTGCCACCCAGGCCTGGAAGCTCGAGCGGGTCAGGGAGCTCGGCCTGCCGCTCAGCGACTCGCAGGTATTCGTGCCGGTCGATTTCGAGGCCGAACCGGTTCAGGACGTTCTGGGCATGGCCGGGTTCGACTGGGCGCAGCCGGCGATGTTCTGCTGGACGGGCGTCGCTCCCTATCTGACGGCACAGGCGATCGAGTCGACGTTGCGCACGATCGCGGCGGCTGCTCCCGGGTCTGAGGTGGTGTTCTCCTACCGGGCCGAGGACTGTGCGCTCGACGACGATGGGACGGAATACGCCCGTATCTACGCGCCGATCGCGGCTTCTGTCGGCGAGCCTCTACAGCCCGGCTGGCCGGTATCCGAGATCGAGAGGCTGATCAGCCAGTGCGGGCTAAAGGTCGTGGACCATCCCGCACGCGCAGACCTCCAGCAGCGGTACTTCGCCGGCCGTGCCGATGGGCTGCGGCCTTATACCTTCGAGACCCTGGTGGCCGCGCGGGTCACCTGAGCGAGCGCAGGCCACCTCCGATAACTTCACCCTCTTCGAGGGCTAGGCGGTGAAGGTAGGCAGACGAGTACAGCGACCGCCAGGGCCCCGGCGTGGTCGCGTCATGTCCGTTTTGTTCATGCCGGGTCGAGTCCGGGGGTTTCCAGGGTCCGGGTGGCGTCCCGGGCGTGGTGTCGGCAGGCGGCGGCGATACTGATGTGCCCGGCCGCGCCAGAGCACGGCGACGGCATGATCCGCGGTCACCCGGAGCAGAAGCGGTCACTCGGCGCTCACCGTAACGGTGGCGGACTTGGACGGGCTCGCCGGGGCCCTGGGCAGCGATGCTGCCGAACCATCCGCTGACACCTCGACCTGAAGCGACCAGCGCCCGGCTTCAGCGCGTCGCGGGGCGCGCCTGCCCGGGCCGCGCACCAACGGGCGGGCGGCGACCAGTGCAGGGCGCGCCAGTCGCGGGTCATACTGTTGCCCAGAGTCGGCTGCAAATGGTCCCCGTCGTTGGATCGCTACGCTGCGATCGCAGCAAGCGAGGATCCATGTGACGTGATCACCGTCGGTGCTCGTCAGATGTAACTCATCGCGGCATGTGCGGACGGTTACCCCCGCCAGCGACTTTGCATAGACGTACAAGCCTGGTCAGTGCCTGCCCGGCGATGGTGCGGATCGCCAACGGCTGGGGGAGCTGTTGATAACCGCGCGCCGAACCGCCGTTCGGCGCGGTTGGCGGCTTCTCCGCGATCATCAGTTGAGGCGGGCAGATCAGGTCATTTAGTTCGCCGTGCCTGCGCCTGGTCATGCCGAGGGGTGTGATGCCACGCGCGGGGCTGTCGGCTGGCCGCGGGTGGGTCTTTACCGTCGTAGGCACGAGGTCCTGGCGGCTGCGGGCCCTTGGGGCCTGCTCCCAGTTCCCATCCGCTGAGAGCATTGGGGCATGAGAGGTCCTTTCCAGAACGCCTTGCGCTTGTTTACCCGTGCCATGCGGCCGCTGGCGATGCGGTCAGCCGGCAAGGAAGGGTCTGGCACCTCGGTCGTCCGCCATGTCGGGCGGCGATCAGGCCGGACGTATGAGACACCGGTCATCGCGGCCCGGCACGAGGACAGGTTCTTGATCGCCCTGCCGTACGGGGAGCGCACCGATTGGCTTAAGAACGTCCTTGGCAAAGGATCGGCGGCCATCGTGACCAGCGGGCACACCTACGAGGTCGACCGGCCCGAGGTAATCCCCATGGCGGAGGCCACCGGCTACTTCCGGCCACGGGAGCAGCGCATGCACCGCCAGTTCCACGTGAGCTCGGCACTTCAGATGCATCAGCGGCCAGAGAACCCCAATAACGCCACCCCCGGATGATGACCTGCGGCGGGGCGCAGCTACACACAGGAAGAACGCACTCCCGCCGCTAGAGAGCATGTCCATTTCCCGGTAAGGTCGGCCCTTGGCTGGCCAAGGGCCGCCTGAAGGTCGTCCAACTCGAACGTCACGTTGCGCAACCCCAGTTCGTTCGGCCAGGGCACAACACCGTGGCTACGTCACCACTAACCCGTGGTCAGCCCAGCCACCCAGCGCAAGTTCCCACATGTCACGGCCAAATGTGAGGACCTGACTCAGTCGAGATCGAACTCGTTGCCCTCGATGTCCTGCATCACGATGCACGACTCGTTGTCGTCATCGGCAGGCAATAGTCGCACGCGTACCGCGCCGAGCGCGATCAGCCGTGCGCATTCGGCCTCAAGCGTGGCCAGGCGCTCTTCACCCACGAGCCCGGTGCCGACCCGCACGTCAAGATGCAGCCGGTTCTTGACGACCTTGCCTTCGGGAACACGCTGGAAGAACAGGCGCGGGCCCACACCTGAGGGATCAGTGCACGCGAACCATGAACCCTGACCCTCAGGCGGCAGCGAGCGATCGAAATCGTCCCAAGTAGCGAACCCCTCCGGTGGCGGCGGTACGACGTACCCCAGCACCTCGCACCAGAAACGAGCGAGGCGCTCAGGTTCTGCGCAGTCGAAGGTGACCTGGAACTGCTTGACCGACGCCATCGGTCCACCATAGAGACGTGTTGTGAACGCCACAAGCAGCCCGTCGCCCGGTTTTCGGGCGAAAGTCTCCCTGGCACCGCACATCGGTCGCTCGGGTGGCGAGCCGGGTCTGGGCGAGGAATACCTCGATGAAGGGCGGACCCGGTACTAGACGGCAGGGGCGTCGGCTCAGGCCAGGGCCTCGCCGATAAAGGCGGAGGTGAGCTTCTCGAGGTGACGGCGGGTAGCGTCGGGGAGTTCGCGCAGGGGCCCTTGCCCGGTGAGGACGGCCAGCCCGTGCACCGTGGACCAGATGGGGTACTCGAGGCCGGCGCGGCGCCGTCGGCTGAGCACGCCGGCGTCGGCCAGTTCGTCGAGGACCGCGCGGAGCTGATCCAGGGGCGGGGGGTCCTGCCCGGTCCCGCCCTCGGGAGCTTCGTAGGCGTGCTGGTGGGGCAGGGCGAACGCGGTGGCGAACAGCCCCGGCTCCTGGCGGGCGAATTCCAGGTAGGCCCGGCCGATCGCGCCCAGCCGGCGGCGGGCCGCGGCGGGATCGCCGTACTTGCCGCGCACCCGGGCGACACCGGTGGCCATGCGGGCGGCGAGCTCGCGCATGGCCGCGGTGGAGACCGCGGCCATGAGCTCATCCCGGTCGGCGAAGTGCCGGTAGGCGGCGTTGGGCACCACGCCCACCATCTGTGTCGCCTCACGGAGCACGACGGCATCCGGGCCGCCGGCCCGGGCCAGTTCCAGCCCCGCGGCGATCAGTCCGTCGCGGACGGCGCCGCGCGGACGGCGCCGCCGGGCCCGGGTTATCGCACCTGCTGATCCGTCGGTCGTCACAGCCACAAATTAGTGGACAGCATCCACTAAGACAAGTACTGTGGACAGCGTCCACTAAATAGTGGTCACTGTCCACAAAGCTGGGCCAGAGAGGAACTGAGCCACCATGACCAGCAGGATGACCCCGCTGCTCGAGCACAATGAGCAGTTCGCCCGCACCTTCACCCCCGTGCCGCTCGGCCTGCCCGCCGCGCAGGTGATTCTCATCACCTGCCTGGACCACCGGGTCGACCCCGCGCTCACCCTCGGGCTCAGACTCGGCGACGCCCCCGTCCTGCGCAACGCGGGAGGACGCGTCACCCAGCCCGTCATCGAGGAGATCGCCTACCTCGCCTTCCTCGGCCGCAGGCTGGCCGGCGGCCCGGTGGACGGCGATAAGAGCGTCGAAGTCGCGGTCATTCACCACACGCAGTGCGGGACCGGCCTCCTCGCCGACCCCGGCTTCCGGCAGCAGGCTGCCGAGGCGACCGGCGCTGACGAGGCGGTCCTCGAAGCCTCCGCCGTCGCCGACCCGCAGATCACCGTCGCCGCCGACGTCGAGCGTCTGCTCGCCTCACCCTTGCTCCCGCCGCAGATGAGCGTCTCCGGCCACGTGTACGACGTCGAAACCGGGCGCGTCACCACCGTGCTCGACGCTCGGCACCCTCAGCCCGCCGGTAACAGCTAGGTCACGGAGATCTCAGCCATGCGATCCAAACCCATGATCCTCGCCGCGCTGCTGCTGGCGGCGTTCCTGGTCAACCTGGACACGACCATGGTGAACGTGGCGCTGCCTGCGATGGTGCGCCAGCTGCACGCCACCACCACCCAGCTGCAGTGGGTGGTCGATGCCTACAACCTCGTCTTCGCCGCGCTGCTGCTCACCTTCGGCAGCCTGTCCGACCGGTTCGGCCGCAAGGGAATGCTGCTGGCCGGGCTGACCGTGGTCGGGGCGGCCAGCCTGGCCGGCGGGTTCACCACCAGTCCGGCGCAACTGATCGCGGCCCGGGCGGTGATGGGCCTGGGCGCCGCCATGACGTTCCCGGCGACGCTCTCGCTGATCGCCAACGTCTTCACCGAACGCAAGGAACGCGCGCGCGCCATCGGCTTGTGGGGCGCGATCGCGGGCGTGGCCATCGCCTTGGGCCCGATCGTGGGCGGCTGGCTGCTGGAGCACTACTCCTGGGCGGCCATCTTCATCGCCATGGCACCGGTCGCGGCCGTGGCCGCGGTCACGGTGGCGCTGGCCGTTCCTGCGTCGAAGGACCCGGACGCCGCCGCGGCCGACATCCCCGGCCTGGTGCTGTCGTCGGCGACCATGGCGCTGCTGGTGTTCACCATCATCGAGGCGCCGACTTATGGGTGGACCGCCGGCCGCAGCGTGGCCGGGTTCGCGGTCTCGACAATCCTGCTCGCGGCGTTCATCGTGCGGGAGCGGCGTGCCGCGCACCCGATGCTCGACGTGCGGCTGTTCCGCAACATGCGGTTCAGCGCGGCCAGCGGCGCGGTCACGGTGTCGTTCTTCACCTTGTTCGGGTTCATCTTCCTGATCACCCAGTACTTCCAGTTCGTCCGCGGCTACGGCCCGCTGTCCACCGGGGTGCGCCTGCTCCCGGTCGCGCTGTCGGTCGGTATCGGATCGGTCGCCGGCACCCAGCTGGCGGTCCGGGCCGGGACCAAGCTCATCGTCACCACCGGGCTGGCCGCGGTGGCCGCGTTCTACGCCTGGGTCGCGGCCACGACGAGCGCCACGACCAGCTACGGCATCATCGCGGCCCAGATGGTGGTCTACGGGCTCGGCCTGGGCCTGACCTCCGCACCGGCCACCGAGTCCATCATGGGCGCGATCTCCCGGGCCAAGGCCGGGGTCGGCTCGGCTGTCAACGACTCCACCCGGCTCATCGGCGGTACCCTCGGCGTGGCCGTGATCGGCAGCGTCTACCTATCGGTCTACGGAACACGGCTCACCGCCACGACGCCCGCGCGCATCCCGGGCCCGATCGTGTCGCTCGCGCACCAGTCCGTCGGCGCCGCGTACGCGGCCGCCGGCCAGATCGCGGCCCTCGGTCACCCGGCCCTCGGGCAGGCGCTCCAGCACGCCTCCACCAACGCGTTCCTGCGCGGCCTCACCATCGGCTCTCTCGTCGCCGGAGGCGTGGCCGCGGCCGGGGCGCTGCTGGCCATCCTGTTCCTGCCCGCCCAGCCTGCGAGCCTTCCGGCCGGCGGGGTGGACCGGGCCGAAGAGGCGCACGACACTGGGGCCTGGGCCGACCCCGCCTCAGCGGTCCAGTGACTCCGCGACGCAGGTGCCCGTGCTGAGCCGCGCCGGCCGGTCACTGACAAGAAGTCGCGGCCCTCCCTTGATCCGGTGGTGACCTCGATCGTCCCGCCGGGGACGTTGTGGCGTATCGCGTTGTCGATCAGGTTGGCTGTCAGTCGTTCGATGAGGAGGGGATCGCCGTCGAGGACCGCTGACCGGGCGGCAGCCTTGACGCGCAGCCTGAGCCGGGATGTCTCGGCGTGGCGTGCCGCCAGCACTTCACTGGTGACTGCTGCGAGGTCGACTGCCTCGCGCTTTTCGAGGCTCCCCTCGCTGCTGGCCAGGGCAACCAGTGCCTCGATGAGGCTCTCCTGCTCGGCGTTGGAGGCGAGGATGTCCCTGGCGGTGTCCCGCCACATGCCTGCGGTGGTGCCGGGGTCGTCGAGCGCGACTTGCAGCATGGCGCGCTCGCGGGTGAGCGGGGTACGCAGTTCGTGTGAGACGTTGGCGACGAAATGCCGCTGGGCCGCGCCCTCGGCGCCACCAGGGGACAGATCCGGATCCAGTTCCTTGCCGAGGCCATCCTGCTCGCCTTGGCGGGCGGCGCCGCCGGAGTCATCCTCGGGGCCGCCTCCACCGCCATCTACGCGCGGACTAAAGGCTGGGCCGTCGTTATTCCCCCCCGAGGCGTGGGGCGGCGGGCTGGCCGCCGCCATCCTCATCGGGGCACTCGCGGGACTGCTGCCCGCCATCCGCGCCGCCCGCCTGTCCCCCGCCCAGGCACTGTGGAGCCTGTGAGCGGCTAGCAGCAAGTTGCATCCTTACCAGTCCGCAGGCGCCGCGACCTTCCCTCGACGGTGGTCCTGCAGCTTCACGTCAGGTTTTGGCCAATGGCGAGCCGCTGTCTCAGTCGGCGGCCGCGTGCATACTCGGCGGCGAACGCAGCCTCGCCCAGCGCTTGCCGTGTCATGGCGGTGATACGCGTGAGGTCGGCTCCGTCGCTGGGTGGACGGCTGGTACCAGGCGGCCGCGACGCCGCGTCCGCCGCCCCGAGCAGCCGGGCGGCCCGGTCGGGCTGGCCGCCGAGTGCTCGTGCCCCGGCCAGGCCGGTGAGGGCCTGCGCCACGGCCTGGGGGTCGCCGAGATGCTGCGCGGCGGTGAGGCACCGGGTATGCCATGAGCGCGCGGCGTCCGGGTCGCCGCGCTGCTCGGCGATGAAGCCGAGTTCGGACCATGAGATCGTACGGGCGACATCTGGTTCCGAGCCGATCCGCTGGCTGGTGTGCAGCACGTTGCGGATATGGGTTTCGGCGGCGTCGAGCTGGCCTTCCTGGCGCGCGGTCTGGGCGAGGCCGAGCTCGGCGAAGACCTGTCCGGGCCGGTAGCTCTGCTCGGCCGCGAGGCGCATGGCCCGCTCGAGCAGCTCGCGGGCCTGGGCCAGGTCACCCCAGTGCAGTGCGCTGCGGCCCAGCCACGACAGGGCATCGGCTGCTTGCGGCCACAGGCCAAGATCTTCGGCCATGCGCAGGCCGTCGCGGTGCAGCCGGTCGGCCCGCGCGTGGTCGCGGGTGGCCGCCGCCGCGGCGCCGAGCCATTCGATAGCTTGCAGCTGCCCCCAGCGATCGCCAAGCTCACGGAACATGGTCAGGCTCTGCTGGGCATCGCGCTGGGCGGTGGCGGCATCTCCCCGGATTATCGCCAGCTTGGCGCGGCTGCTCAGTGCCGCCGCAGTGCCCCACTGGTGGCCGAGCGTCCGGAAGCTGGCCAGCACGTGGCCGACCATGGCCTCGCTCGCGGCCGGGTCACCGAAATCGGAGGCGACGAAGGCGTGGAACCATTCCAGCGTGGCCCTGATGGCGGGATCGTCGATGTCCCCCAGGGGCGGCGGGGCGGACGGCCCGTTGCGCTTTCCGGCCAGGGCTGCGAAACCGCTCCGCCAGGCCGTGGCCATGGCCCGGGCGCCAGCGGATCCGCCACTCAGGACCAGGACCTTATCCAGCGCGCGCTGTGCTTCGGTCAGCCGGCCGCGCAGGAACCAGTACCAGGCCAAGGCGTTGACCATCCGCAGGGCGTCATCGTCGCTGTCGTCGAGCGCGCAGTCGAAGGCGGCGCGCAGGTTGGCGGCCTCGATGTCCAGGCGTCTGAGCCAGGACCTCTGGTCATGGCCGCGAAGCTGGGCGGCCGCCCGTTCGGCGAGACCGGTGTAGTAGCGTCGGTGCCGCCGGCGCAGCTCGCCGGATTCGTCGGCTTCGCGCAGCCGCTGCAGGCCGTACGCCGCGACGCTCTCCAGCAGGCGGTACCGCAGGCCGTCCGGCCCGTCCGCGGCCACGACCAGGGAGCGATCCACCAGCCTGGCCAGCATGTCCACCACGTCGACCTCATCCTCGGCGCAGATCGCCTCCGCGGCGGGCAGTCCGCAGCCGCCCGCGGCTACCGCCAGCCGCCGCAGCACCAGCCGTTCCGGGTCGGTGAGCAGCTCCCAGCTCCAGTCGATGACGGCCCGTAGGGTCTGCTGCCGCGGCGGGGCGTCGCGATGCCCGGCGACCAGGAGCCCGAACCGGTCGTCGAGCCGGGCGAGAAGCTCGGATACGCCCAGGGTCCGGGCGCGGGTCGCCGCAAGCTCCAGCGCCAGCGGAACTCCGTCAAGCCGCTGGCACAGCCCCGCGACGGCCTGCGCGTTGCTGTCGTCGAGCCGGAAACCCGGCGCGGACGCGCCGAGCCGCATGACGAACAGCTGTACCGCGCTGGATTGCGTCAGCGGGGGTACCGCCCAGACGACCTCGCCGGCCAGCATGAGCGGTTCCCGGCTGGTCGCCAGGATGCGCAGCCCGGGGGCGGCGCGGAGCAGCTGGGCGGTCAGCCTGGCGGCCTGGTCGACCAGGTGCTCGCAGTTGTCCAGGATCAGCAGCATCCGTCTGCTGCGCAGCGCTTGGGCCAGCAAGCCGGACGGGTCCAGGCCGCCGTCGTCCCTGATGTCCAGGACGGCCATGACCGTGTCGGCGGGCGTGCGGGCCCCGGCGACTTCGGGCCCGGCCAGTTCGGCCAGCCAGACGCCATCGGGGAAGGCGTCCGCCGACTGGTTCGCCGTCTCCAGGGCCAGCCGTGTCTTGCCTACGCCGCCGGTCCCGGTCAGGGTCACCAGCCGGCGTTCGTTCAGCAGGGCGCGTAGTTCGGTTACGGCTGCCGTCCGGCCGATTACCTCGGTGAGCAGGGCCGGGATATTGGTCCGGGGACGGGCCGCCAGGGTGGATGGGGCCTGCGGGTGCTCAAGGTCCGGGGCCTGGTCGAGGATGGCCTGGTCGAGGATGGCCTGGTAGAGGGCGGCCAGGCCCAGCCCGGGATCCAGGCCAAGATCGTCGGCCAGCCGACGACGTAGCTCGTGGTAGCTGGTCACCGCCTCGGCCTGTCGGCCGGCCCGGTACAGGGCGAGCATGTACGCGGCGCGCAGCCGCTCCCGGAGCGGATGACGGGCCACGAGCTCGCCGAGCTCACCGGTCAGCAGGCGGTGCTCGCCCAGCGCGAGCCGCGCCTCGGCCTGTTCTTCCAGCGCGGTCAGCCGCTGCTCCTCGAGCCTCGCGATCTCCGCCCGGGCGAACATGGCGTCGGCGAAGTCGGTCAGTGGCGGGCCGCGCCACAAAGCCAGCGCATCGGCGAGCAACCCGGCCCGGTCCCCGAGATCACCCGTCGCGCTGGCCTGCTCGATCAAGGCCGCGAACCGGCGTTCGTCCAGTGCGTCGGCCTCGATTTGCAGCAGGTAGCCCGGAGACCGGAACGCCACCAGCTCGCCGCCGCCCGGCTCGGCGGTCTCCAGCGCCTGCCGCAACCTGCTGACCTTCAGCTGCAAGGCAGCGGCCGGATGGACGGGAAGGTCGTCGCCCCACAGATCCTCGATCAGCCGGTCCGCGGGCACCGGCCGCCCGAGGTGGATCAGCAGATCGGCCAGCACGGCGCGGACCTTGGCCTCGGGAACCTCGGCCGGCCTGCCGTCGTCCGTCCACACGGCTAGGGTGCCGAGCAGCCCGAAACGCACCAGGTCAGGATAACCGGCGCCGCGTGCGACGGCAGACCGACAGCCGGCCGACAGGCGGCCACGGCACGGTGGAGTTCATGACCGAGGTGATCACACGGCGGGCCGGGCGACGGGAGTGGATCAGCCTGGCCGTGCTCACCCTTCCGTGCCTGCTCTATGCGATGGATCTGACCGTACTGAACCTCGCCGTCCCGCATCTGAGCCAGGACCTGCGGCCAACCAGCACCGAGCTGCTGTGGATCGTGGACATCTACGGGTTCGTGGCCGCCGGTTCGCTGGTCACCATGGGCACCCTCGGCGACCGCATTGGCCGCCGCCGGCTGCTGCTGATCGGCGCGGCCGCGTTCGGCGCCACCTCGCTGGTGGCCGCCTGGGCTGCCAGCGCGGCGATGCTGATCGCGGCCCGCGCCCTGCTCGGGATCGCCGGGGCCACCGTGGCGCCCTCGACCCTGTCGCTGATCCGCAACATGTTCGCAGATCCGCGGCAGCGGACGGTCGCCGTCTCGGTGTGGATCACCAGCTTCTCGGTTGGCGGCGCGATCGGGCCGCTACTGGGCGGGATCCTGCTGGAGTGGTTCTGGTGGGGCTCGGTATTCCTGCTGGCCGTGCCGGTGATGGCGCTGCTGCTGGTGCTCGGGCCGCTGCTGCTGCCGGAGTTCCGTAATCCCCGGGCGGGCCGGCTGGACTTCGTCAGCGCGGCCCTGTCGGTGGCCGCGGTGCTGGCGGTCATCTACGGGATCAAGCAACTCACCCGCGACGGCTTGGGCTGGCTGCCGGCGGCCTCCATCGTGGCCGGCCTTACCGCTGGGGTTGTGTTCACGCGGCGGCAGCACGCGCTGGCCGACCCGCTGCTGGATCTGCGGCTTTTCCGCTCTGCCGCCTTCACCGCGGCGCTGACCACCAATATGCTCAGCTTCTTCGCCGGGTTCGGCGCCCTGCTGTTCATCGCTCAGTACCTGCAGCTGGTGCTGGGCCTGCCGCCGCTAGCGGCGGGACTGTGGATGCTGCCCGCCTCGGCCGGGTCCATCCTCGGGTCCATGCTGACCCCGGTGCTGGTCCGCCGGGTCCGCCCCGCCTTCGTCATGGCGGCCGGCCTGCCGCTGGCCGCGGCCGGCTTGGGGCTGTTCACTGGGCTCGGCCCCGCCGGCCTCGGGCTCCTGGTGACCGGGTCGGTGGTGTTCTCCCTCGGGCTGGCCCCGGTAGACACCCTGGCCAGCGACCTGGCCGTCGGGTCCGCCCCGCCGGAGCGGGCCGGGGCGGCGTCGGCGCTGACCGAGACCGCGGCCGAGTTCGGCGGGGCGCTGGGCATCGCCGTCTTGGGTGTGATCGGGACCGGCGTCTACCGCAGCCAACGGGCCGGTGCCCTGCCGGCCGGGATCTTGCCCGGAACCGCGGCGGGTGCCCGGGAGACCCTCGGCGGCGCGCTGGCCGCGGCCGGGGAGCTTCCCGGCCAGTCCGGCCAGATACTGGTCCGGGTGGCCCGCCAGGCCTTCACCCAGGGCCTGCATGTCGCCTTCGCCGTCAGCGCCGCCGCCGTGCTCGGTGCCGCCGTCCTCGCCGCGATCCAGCTCCGTCACCTGCGCCCGGCCCCTGAGCCCGGTGCCTCCGACCCCGATGGGAGAAAGTCTCATGTTGCTTGATCACAAGACCGCGATTGTCTACGGCGCCAGCGGCGCGATCGGGTCCGCGGTCGCGCGGGCCTACGCTCGCGAGGGCGCCGAGGTGCACCTCGTCGGCCGTACCCCGGCGGCTTTGGAAGACGTCGCCCGCCGCATCCGGCAGGACGGCGGCGCCGCGCACGTCGCCCAGGTCGACGTCCTTGACCGGGCGGCGGTCGCGCAGCACGCCGACGGCGTCGCCGCCGACGGCATCGACATCTGCTTCAACGCCACCTCCAACGACGACGTGCAGGGCACGCCGCTGCTCGCGATGCCGTTCGAGGAGTTCCTGCGGCCGGTCACGAAGTCCGTTACCGCGCACTTCAACATCGCCGTCGCCGTGGGCGGGCACATGACCCGCCGCGGCCGCGGCGTCATTCTCGTCATGGGCGGCGGACGGGAGGCGATCCCGCGGCTCGGCGGCTCTCACGTCGCCTGGGCCGCGCTCGCCGGGCTCTGCCGCCAGGTCGCGGCCGAGTTCGGGCCTTACGGCGTGCGGGTGAACTGGCTGCTCTCGCCCGGCTCACCCGGAACCGACGAACCCAGCCAACGGCAGGACAGCACGACCCCCGGCAGTGCCGAAGCCGCGCCCGGTACCGCGGGCCTGCTGATCCGCCACCTCCCCAGCTACGACGAGGTCGCCAACATCGCCGTCTTCGCCGCATCCGACTGGGCCCGCACCATCACCGCGAGCGAGATCAACTTCACCGGCGGCGCGGTCGTGGACTGAACCCGCACATCGCCAGTACCGCAGTCCGCGAAGTGCTCCCGGCGGTTTGAGCTCACCGCAGGCCAGATCCCGTTCGTGCTGCTCATGTCGCTGGCGGATCTGATGGGCTACGACCTCGGGCGCCGCCTCCACCGCCACCAGCGCACGTAAATTCAAGATCACATCCGAAAAATTAATCTCTGTACCATGATAGCTTGAGAAAGCTAAGGTGCGATTGAATCGCGAGCGAGCTACCGGGGGCGCGCCGAGGGTGAGGAGCCGAGCGTGGACTGGCAGGAACTGACCGACCTCACGCGCGGGCAGCCGTTCGTGGTCGAGCGGGTCCGCCTGGCCGGCAGCGGCATCGTGGTCGAGGGTCAGTTCGAGCCGCCGCAGCTGGCCCAGCTCAGCGTCGACGACCAGGTGTTCGTGGCCGCGTTCGTGCGGTCGCACGGCTCGATCAAGCAGATGGAGCGGATCTTCGGCGTGAGCTACCCGACGATCAAGTCGCGCCTGAACCGGATCGCCGGGCACCTTGACTTCGTCGACACCGACCCGGCGCCCACCGGCGCCGACGTCGTTGACCGCCTGCGCCGGGGGGAGATCAGCGCCGAGGAGGCGCTGGCCGAGTTGGAGCGATCCCGGTGATCCCGCAGCTAGTGACGCTGCGCTACCGCAGCACGGGGAGCCGCGGCCTGCGGCTGTACGTCCCCGTCGTGCCGGTGGTGCTGGTGCTGTCGCCGCTGCTGCTGCTCGCCGTCCTGGGCGGCCTGGTCGCGTGCCCCTTCTTCCAGGTCAGCCCGGCCGGCGCACTGCGCGGCACCGCGCGGCTGCTGTGGGCGCTGCCCGGCACCCGGATCGACCTCGACGACGGCCAGACGACCCTGCTCATCAGCGTCAGATGAGCCGGAGAAGGAGCAGGACATGAACGAGCAGCGCCGCCAGGTCCTGGAGATGCTGGCCGAGGACAAGATCACCACGGATGAGGCCGAGCGGCTCATCGACGCCCTCGGACGGCAGGAGCCCGGGCCGGGGCCGGGCGCCGCGCCCAGCCACAAGCCCCGGCCCAAATACCTGCGCCTGCTGATGCTAGACAACTCCGCCGACGAGCCAAGCCGGATCAACGTCCGCGTCCCGCTGCTACTGCTGCGCGCCGGGGTCCAGCTGACCAGCCTCATCCCGCCGCAGGCGGTCACCCGCATCAACGCCGAGCTGGACAAGGCCGGGGTGCCGATCGACCTGGCCGAGCTCCGGCCCCAGCAGCTTGAGGACCTCATCGACCAGCTCGACGACGTCACCGTCGACATCGACGACGCCGACTCCAAGATCCAGGTGTTCTGCGAGTAACTGGAGCAGCCAGCCATGGTTCACGGCGGTCGATAATGTCAGCTTCGAGGCCGCCGAGGGACAAGTGACGGCGCTGCCTGGCCCGGACGACTAGCCCACGGCCACCGAGGCGCTGTCGCTGTTCGGCGCCCTGTACCCCAGCCCCAGCCCGCGCCAGGTCGGCGAGTGGCTCGACGTCATCGACATGACCGGTGACGCGCGTACCAAGATCGGCGTGCTGTGTGGCCAGCGCATAGGGCTGTGGGCGTCATACGGGCAGGCGGTCCAGTGCCCTGATGACGGGGAGGGTGCCGTCTTCGCTGGCCAGTTGCTTGGCTATTTCCGCTGCGCGGGTGCGGTAGGAGTCGCAGCTGCCAGCATCGCCGATCGCGGCGGTGAGCGATTCGGCTGACAGCGACTTGTACGGGACGCCCCGCGGTCCGGCGCCGAGGCTGGTGACCCGGCAGGCCCAGAACGGCTGGGCGGTGATCATCGGTACGCTCACTGTCGGCACCCGGCGCGCAGTCCGGCTGCGGTGGTGCCCGCGCCCGCGTGATGGACGACGGCGGACATCTCGGGGAACAGCCAGTCGTGCGGTGCCTCGCCGATGACGAGCACGTCGTCATCGTCCTGGAGCGCCGCGCCGAGGTTCGCCCATCCGGCCTGGACGACCATCCGCACTCCGGCCTGGTGCCGGGCTTTGGCCACGATCCCGGTCAGGCGGGCCGCGTCGGCGGGGTTCCTGCTGCCGAATCCGACGTACACCGGCGGCGGCCTTGAGGTCGCCGAAGGCGCGCCATGGTGCGGTGCGGTCAATGTCCTGGCCGCGGCGCAACAGCTTCGTGGTATAGATGGTCCCGTAGCTGAGCGCGCGTGAGGTCGCGGTGGCGATGCCGACGGCGAGCATGACGGGCAAGGTGAGGGTGTAGTCGCCGGTCATTTCGACGACGCCGGCGACCGAGGTCAGCGGCGCGCGGGCAGCGGAGGTGAAGACCGCGCTCATGGCGACGACGGCATAGAGGGCGGGTGAGCCTGCGGCGGCTCCGAATATGTGGCTGGTGACTACGCCGAAGGCCATGCCCGAGGTCACGCCGATGAACAGGGAGGGCGCGAAGACGCCGCCCGAGCCGCCCATGCCGAGCGTGGTACTGCAGGCAGCGATCTTGCCCGCGGTAAGCACGAGCAGGAACCACAGCGCGTAGTTGCCGGCCACGGCCTTGTACATGACCGGGTATCCGACCCCGTACATTTGCAGCAGCGCGAGCAGGATCAGGCCGAGCACGAGCCCCCCGACAGCCGGGCGTGCCTATTCAGGACGGTTCTTCCACACGCGGTCCCACAGGTCCTCGGTGGCGTAGACGACGTTCTTGAACAGCAGGCCGGTCAGCCCGGCCGCCACGGCCATGACGGCCACCAGCAGGTAGTCGGACGGATGGGGGAGGGAGATGCCGGGCGGGAAGCCGCTCAGGAAAGGCTTGTCGCCCAGGAACGGGATGGCGACCGCGTCAGCGATCATCGCCGAGAGCATGACGGTGAACATGGCGTCCACCGAGAACTCGCGCAAGATAATCTCCACGCCGAAGAAGATGCCGGTGATAGGCGCGTTGAACGTCGCCGCGATACCGCCGCCGGCTCCGCAGGCGACCAGGATCCGCATGCGGTTCTCCGGCATCCGGACCCGCTGGCCGAAGCCCGAGGCAAGCGCCGAGCCGATCTGCACGATCGGACCCTCGCGTCCGACCGATCCGCCGGTGCCGATGCACAGCGCTGAGGCGAGGGCTTGACGACGCTGACCTGAGGGCGGATCCGGCCGCCGTTCTCGGCGACGGCGACCATCACCTCCGGAACGCCGTGACCGCGTGCCTCGCGGGCGTACCGGTAGATCAGCGGGCCATAGACGATGCCGCCGATGACCGGGATGAACACGAAGAACGCCAGGCCGAGCCGAGGCAGATGTGAGCTGCCGGTGTAGCCGTTCTGGCCGAACTGGCCATGGCCGGTGGCGAGCCAGGTGAAGAAGTAGATCAGGTAGCGGAAGACCACCGCGCCCAGCCCTGAGCCGGCGCCGACGATGACCGCGATCACGAACAGGCGGGCCCGCGAGTCGCGCAGCCAGTCCGCCACCGGGGCGGCGAGAGCTGACGCCGAGGCTCTGCGCCGCCCATTCGCCTGAGTTGTCATGCCTTCGCTCCGGTCCGGGAGCGTCCGGCGCGGCCCGTACTGCCGGCGGTCGCAGTCCCGGCACGGGTATCACCAGGCTCAGGCTCGGGCCACTCGCGATCCGGCACCTCGCCAGCCGCGGTCGCGAAGGCGGCGAGGGCGCTGGCGACGGCCGCCTGCTGACCGGCCGGCAGCCTGCCGAGGATCTCCCGCAGCAGCGCCCGGCGGCGGGCAGTCGCCTCATCCACGACCCGCGCTCGACCCGGACGGCCTCGGGCCCAGGGGGTTCGGCCGCCCGCGGCTGCTCGTCAGCACCTATGTCCAGGATGGCCTGCATATCCCGGCCCAGAAGACCCGGGGCATCGGCGCCGATCCCAGCCTGGCGTGGGACCGCAGCGGTGGGTTGCACAACGGTCGGGTATACGTCGTCTGGACCCAGTGGCCGAAGAACACCGCCCGCACCAACATCATGTTCCAGTACTCCGACGACAACGGGACAACGTGGAGCGAGGCGGTGCAACTGAGCGATGATCACGCGGTCAGCAGTCAGTTCTTCCCGGCCATCGCGGTGGATCAGGCCACGGGGGACGTGGCCGTTTCCTGGTACAAATCAGGTAGTACCGGCGGGATGCCAAACGGTGACACTCAGATATGGGCAGCTTTTTCGGTGGACGGGGGTGTGAGGTTCGCGCCGAATTTCAGGGTGAGCAAAGGCACCTCCAATGCGAATGACGCGAACAGCTTCTTCGACTACGGAGACTACTCGGGAGCGGCCTTCCAGTCGCACCGCTTCTATCCCGGGTGGGCCGACAACTCCGACAGCACCGGCACCAACCCGAACGGCGCCCGGCACGATCTCGACCTCTATACCGCTCTCGTCTTCATTCCGCCGGACGGCCCTGCTTCGATCTCTCCTTAGCGGCGGCCTCGCCTCCGTCAGTCCCCGAGGTCGCCCAGGAACTCATCGGTGTACTCCAGCGCTGTCGTGCCGGAAACCGAGTTGCAGGTGGGGGACGCATACGTGTCGGCGCAGGGCGTGTCCCGGTCCAGTGACCAGAAGTGCAGCCCGGCCAGGCCGTTGTCGGCCGCGTATGCCGTCAGCGTGTCCACGTCAGCGATGGTGAAGGTCTCGCTGGTGGTGTCGTTCATGCCGATCATCGGGGTGACGGCGATCTTGCTCGCCGGAATTCCGTAGGTGTGCTCGAGGTTCTCCACCGCCTGGATCGCCGATTGCGCCATCTCGCAGCTGCCGGAGACAACGACGCAGACGCTGCTGGACGCGCTGCCGTAGTCCATGGTCATCAGGTTGATGACGTAGTTCTTCAGGCCGGAGCCGAGCACCGCCTCGACGACCTCGTTGCCGAGCGAGTTCACTCCGCCGTAACTGCCGTCGGATGCTCCCAGCGTCGCGAGCGTGAACGAGAACTGCAGGTCCGGGTACTCCGACTGTGCTCCCGCCGCCGCGGCGACCAGACCTTCGATATCCGACTCGCTCTGGCCGTTTTCGATGTCGAAGTCAATGCCGACCAGGTGCGGGCTGGCGTAGGTAGCGATGAACGATTCCATGCCAGCCGTCGAGTCGCAGGTGAAAGTCCCGCCCTCACCGCCGGTCGAGACAACGTAATCCAGGCCGGCGGCCTGGAGCTGCGGAACGTTCTCGGCGGCCCAGTCGGCACCGGAGACACCGCCCCAGGTCTCGCTGCCGCAGGTTCCGGTAGCGAACGCGAGCGTGATCGCGGGCAGGTCCGGGATGTACTGCGACACCAGGCTGCCGGAGCCCACCACCGGCAGGTCGGACCCTTCCACGGCCGACTGCATCTGGTAGGTGTTCCAGTTCATGTTGATGGTGACGTCCTTGTACGGGCTGAAGAGCAGGCCGCTCTGCGAGCCCGTGCCGCCGCCCGTGCCCCAGCCGGCTCCGCCACCGGATCCGCCGCCCGAGCCGCCGCCTGGCCCGCCGGTGCCGGCGCCGTCGGAGGTCCATGGCTGCCCCGAGCCGCTGCCGCCGTTGTTGGTCGCCGGGTCGTTCCCCTGAGT
>Ga0102924_1002967_pt1 | contig 18068 bp, 18 predicted proteins | sample PaiPotPPM11metaG_FD_80116 | JGI IMG/M metagenome (GOLD analysis project Ga0102924, IMG submission 80116) | Iron sulfur acid spring bacterial and archeal communities from Banff, Canada, to study Microbial Dark Matter (Phase II) - Paint Pots PPM... ...
GACCTCCGCTGCCCGTTCTTGCTGAGTCCAATGGCCGCAGCCCGTCAGCATGATCGCCGGCCGGAGCTTCGGAACGAGTCTCGACTGCTTGGCGATATCCTGTTGAAACACAGCGGCAACGAAATCGCGGTCGCCCGCGATGTAGAGTGCCGGAACGGTGACCGCCGCTCCCGCGAAGGCGGCCATCAGCTCCCAGCTGCGATCGATATTGCGCCACCAGCTCAAGGCGCCGCGGAGCCCGCTGCCGGCGAATTCATCGACGTAAACATTGATGTCGGACTCGGTGACCCAAGCCGGTAAGGACGCGGGGTCGCTCAAGGCGCCACCTTTGAGAGGTACCATCCCGCCAGGAAAACCTGCGCCTGGCGGCCTGTCACCCGAGAGCGAGTAGAATTGGGAACGCAACGTGCGGCGCAGGTCGCGCTCGAGCGCCGTCTGCGCATCGGGGGTTTGGAGAAACAGCTGGTAAAACACCGCATCCTTGTTCCGCGGCATCAGCGTCGTCGGCGGCCCCGCGCCGCCAAACGCCCGCGACCGGAACGGCGGGCTCAGAGCAATCACGCCCCGGAAGCGGTCGGGGCGCAGAAGTGCAGCTTGCCACGCGATGGTGGCGCCGATGTCGTGGCCGGCGATCACCGCCTGTTCGGCACCCAAAGCATCGACAAGACCAACGATGTCGCCGAGGTCATCGAGGATCGTGTAACTCTCCACCTCCTCCGGACGATCGCTGCGCCCATAGCCGCGCAGGTCAGGCGCCACCGCGCGGAAGCCGGCCTTCGCCAGCGCCGGCAGCTGATGCCGCCACGAATACCAGCATTCGGGAAAACCGTGGCAGAGAATGACAAGCGGGCCGTCACCCTGTTCGGCCACATGCAAGCGGATGCCGTTGGCGTCGACCATCCGGTGCGTCACCCCGGGCAGCGCCGGATCCACCCAAGATGTCGACGACGATGCTGGGTCTTGGCCAGCCCCGCTCGGTTCGGCAGTAGTCGCAAAAGCCGCGCCGGCGGCGAGCGCACTCCCCGCCAGGAGCATGTCACGTCGGGAAAATGTTGTGTCGCGCATTGCGTTGCTTCCTTGAATGTCGTGCATCCGGCACTTACGGCTTGGCTGACTGGGTCGCCATGAGCAGACGCAACGGCATCAGCGGACCGACTGGAATGTACTCGTGATCCAGCATGCCCTCTTTAGCGAGCGGCAAAGTCTCCATGATCGCTTCCGCCTCCGCGACGTCTCGCGTGTTCAGAAGGAAGACTCCTCCTCTGCCATCTTCTCGCGAGTACCAATCGCGGATCTTCCCATCGAGATAGAGTTGGACCGTCGCGCGTATCTCGGCGGGCATGATGGCCATGACTCTTTCGCGCGTTACGCCAGGTTTTGCTTTCAGCAGCGCAAAGACACCGGTGGTCGTTGGCGCCGAAGTTTGAGTTTGGGCCTGAGATTGGTCGCTCATGACGAAAGCTCCTTTCGAGTTCATTGCGGGATATGCGGCCGCTTCCCGTGGACGACTATTCGCGATAATGTCGATGGGCTATGAAGCAGAACTTCACAGTCAGGCAGGGCGCGCTCGACGGCGTCGAGGCGTTCCTCAACGTTGCCGAGCACAAGAGCTTTCGCCAAGCGTCCGCAGCGCTCGGGGTGACGCCGTCGGCGATCAGCCAGGCGATCCGCACCCTGGAGGCGCGCATCGGCGCGGCGCTCTTCATCCGCACCACGCGCAGCGTCGGCCTGACCGAAGCCGGGGAACGATTCCTCGCGCGCGCCAAGCCTGCCTTCGCGGAGCTCATCGCCGCGAGCGAGGCGGCACGCGACCTCGGGCAGCGGCCGGCCGGACTCTTGCGCCTCTCGGCGCCGCGTGCGGTGGTGCCGATCCTGCTCGAGCCGCTGATCGCGTCGTTCTGCGCAGCCTATCCCGAGATCGAGGTGGAGATCGCCGCAAGCCCGGAACTTGTCGACCTCGCAACCGAAGGCTTTGACGCCGGCATCCGGCTTGGACAATTCATCGCTCCTGACATGGTCGCAGTGCGGCTGACGCCGCCCTTCCCATTCGCCGTGGTCGGAAGCCCGGATTATCTGCGGCGGAGAAAACCGCCGGAGCGCATCGACGATCTGCGCGAGCACGCCTGTCTGCGCATGCGCCGCGCGGACGGATCGATCGCGCCGTGGCACTTTGTCGACGGCAACAAGGCGGTCGAAGCCGTCGTCACCGGTCCGTTCATCGCCAACGATTATCCGACATTGCTCGGAGCGGCGATGCAGGGTCTCGGGCTTGTGCAACTGCCCGGCCCGCTGGTGCGAGCACAGGTGGCAGACGGCCGATTGCAGACGCTGCTGACGCGGTTTGCCGTCACCATACCGGGCGTTTTTCTCTATCACCCCGGCCGGCGTCAGGTGCTGCCCAAGCTGCGCGCGTTCATCGATCACGTGAAGAACCCCGCCTCACCTGCCGTGCAATCGCGTCCGACGGATTCAGCGCCGCGCCGAAGACGACGCTAACGTTGTCATTTTTTCGGACTCCAGCTGCGCGGTGTACAAAAATCGTCACGAACCTTCATCACGGTGTTTTTGCTCGGCTTTATCCGACACCGTCGGATACGCTATGACTTTCCAGCAGAAAGGATTTCGCCATGTCCGATAAGCTTCTTTTCAGCGGCAAGACCCACACCACCAGCGGCCCCAATGGCTATGGCAAGAGCGCCGACGGCAAGGTCGACATCAAGCTGCCGGAGCCGCATCCGGCGGCCGAGGACCTGTTCGGCGTCGCCTGGTCGGCCTGCTATATGGGCGCGCTCGGCGTCGCCGCCGCGCAAAAGAAGATCAAGCTGCCGGCCGATCCGTCGGTCGACGCCGAGATCGATCTGAACAACGGCGCCTCTGGCTTCTTCCTGCGCGCACGCCTCAATGTCAGCCTGCCCGGCCTCGACCGCGCCGTAGCGCAAGACCTTATCCAAGCCGCGCACGGCATCTGCCCCTATTCCAAGGCCATTCACGGCAATATCGAGGTGACGACCAATCTGGCGTGAACAAGCTTGGTCACAAGAACAGACTCGGTTTGCACGAACGAAGACGCAAGACATCGGGCCTGCCGGCCGACCGGTGGGCCCGATTTCTTTTGGAAAAGATCGGTAGCCGAATAGGGGAAGACGTATGCGGCAATTGCCGCTACTTCTCTACGTGGTAAGCGGCCCTGCTTCGGCGGCGGCCGACATTGCTGGCGAGAATTCAACAGCAGGAGGCGCGCGTGGAAAAGCACCGCACGGGTGGAATGACCGCGATCGCCGTCCTCAACATTGTCGTGGGCGTCATCGTCATCCTCGCCGGGCTGTTTCAGCTCCTCTTTGCCCTCACGCTGACCTACGAGCTATTGCGATTGGGCGCTTTCGAGCTGCCTGCAATGCGGTTCTTGTTCTCATTTCTGATTTTGGCAGCTGGCATCGTCGGATTAAGCGCCGGTATTGGAATGTTGTCCCTGCGTCCATCGGCGCGCGACTTGAGCCTCGCGTTCGCCGGATTGTTGATCGTCTCGGCCGTGCTTTCCTACTTCGCCATCCCGATCATCGATTCGATAGGGACTTACGATTTGGATTCGATCAGCGCTGAGGGCTGGGTGCGATTGATAATATTCTGCGTGGTCTACGTCGTAGTGCCCGTGTCTTACGCTCTTCTTTTGTTTATTGTTTTCTCCACGTCATGGTGGAAAGCGGCGTTTAGCAAAGACGCGACGGCATGAGGACCGCGCCGATGGTCTGGGCTAGTTCAATTCAGGAGGTTTCAACTCAGGATATTTTGCAACAATCGGATTTATGATCTCGAATAGCATGGCTCCCATCGACCTCCCGATCATGCGTCGGTATTCACTAAACTCAGCTTCGGTACACAACGGCTGGATCTCTTTCAGAGCAGCGTCCTGCTCGGCGACGTTTCTTATGGCAACTTTCATTATAATTTCAGCTGCGTTCCGTGACATCCTATCTCCCTGCCTTTCATTCACCACTTTGCTGTCGACGCTCAATTATGAGCCAAAGGCAAATGGGTCGTAACCGTGTCTGCTCATGCAGTCGTTTACGCACTTAACGAACTTCCATCCGTCGTTATGGGTTGGAAGACTTGATTCCGAACATTCGGCGATGCACGCATTTCTTACGATACCACGCATAATGTCATTACCGATCGCGAGCCCCTGCATGTCAGCTGCGTCATTCCTTGCGGTTTCAGGAGGCGCCACACTCGGTCGGCCGGCCGACCCATCCTTGGTCCAGCGGCCGTGCCAGTCTCGCGGTTCGTCAGGATTATAATTGTATTTAGCAAGTGCTTCGTCCGCTTTCGCGAGTCGCGACGCTGCCTCGGGGCTCAGGTCCGGCGTTCGGGTATGGACAGCAGCAATCATCGCCTGGGCGAAATCGCCGCTGTTGAGCGCGCCCGCGATCGCGTCAAGCCTCGCCTGCAAACCTGTTGGATCTTTGCCGTAAGCTGTCTTGAGCAATAAGGCGATTTCAGGCTGTGGCCGTGGCACAAATCCTGTTTGGGCTTTACGCAAAAGCTGCACGCCTGCGAGTGACACCCCAGTCGGAGTGCAACTGAGCCCCAACCCGCCGGGCTCATTGGTCAAGCGAAACACACGCACTAAGCCACGCGCTTTAAGCTGTGTCATAGCATGTTCCTGTCCTGAAAATGAAAAGCGCGCGCGAATTGGTTCGCGCGCGCCGATAGGCTCAACGGTTACAGTGAGTCTTATTCGTTATGAGAACTGCGAGTTAGGAGGCTTTCGCCTCACTCCCATTCGATGATTTCCGGCCATGATAACGCGTTGATCACGCATCGCAATTTTTTCTACGCGCGGTCAAGAACCGACTCCCCGATATGTCAAAACTTTGCGCTCTTGATTTCAAAAGGGATTTTCGGCGATTCAAAATCCGCTCGGTTTCAGCGACTATCGGCATTGATCGGTCGATTCTAGGCATTGAGACCCTGCGGCGGCCAATTTGAACAGATCTGGCCAAAGCGTCCGCGGTCATGTTGGTAGTCGAGAAGGCCTGCGCGACGGCACCACGATGATCAGCTGTGCTGTACTATCTGCCGCAGGAAGCTCCGTATTGACGGCCGTTCAACGTCTGAAACGGTCCGCAACTTCAGGGTTCGCGAAGTCTTGCCTGCTCCACCGAGAAGACCCTCTGGATCATCGAACAAGGCACCGTTGGCAAATGAGATTGTCAGCGCTTCACGACTGGGGCTGAGTACCATTGCGTCTCGCTTTAAGCGCCATACCGGCACATGAATATATTTCTCCGTTCCGCCGCGCATGCCGGGGGCAAGCTCGGGGGCTTCACGCGCAACCAGTTTCCAGAATTTAAGCGCAATCGGCCTCAAGTCGGGTTGAACTTTGGTTTCAACAAAATGCGTGAAATCTTGCAGCGTAAGGCTTTGACTCTTTGGTTCTGCTTTGGCCATTTTCCCTCCCATTGGAGCTGCGGATTGCTCCAATCCTTGCCACGCTGATTTTAAGCGGTGCCATTCCGCTCCGCTACTACCGCGAGTGGTTGATAGCGCCGGATCAGGTCATGACATCTTCGAGTATTGTGACGCTCTCTCTGTCGAGGTCCATCGCCAGCTATCATGCACAACTACTACGCTGGAGCATTCCAAAGCAGCCGACGGCCGCCTATTCTACTTCCCCTCACTCCCACTCAATTGTCTTGAGCCATGATAAAGCGCTGATTTATCGGTGCAAATATTTTCTGCGCTTGATGAAGAACCGTCCTCCCGATCCGTCAGAAATTTCCGCTCTTGAATTCAAAGGAGAATTTCGCCGATTCAAAATCTTCTCGGTTTCGACCACTATCGATATCGATCGACCGATTTTCAAAACCTCCAGGGAGAACGGCGGCGTCGCCTTCGCAAAAAAAGACCGTTGGCATGACGCACGATGGCAGTACAAGCGCTATTGCCATTCAACCGCCTGACCCGACGTAGTTACGCCGTCAGCGCGCGATCAAACGAAATGCCCAAGGCTCGATGTGTGGCCATTCCCAGGCTGCGATCATCAGGAGAGTTGCGACACTCATTGTGACGAGGGTGGAACAGGCAGGACGCCGTCGGGCTCGAACAGATTGGACGGCCACCCACGACCAACCTACTACCACGGCGATGACGGACGCCGCGGTGAACCAAAGCTGCACGCCGGCAAACCAGCCGATTACGCCACCAGTCAGGCCGAGAATCGCTGCGGGCAACGCAAACGGGAGTACGCAGCACACGCCGCAGGTCAAAGCGCCGGCCGCTACAATTGTGGCCGTTGCGCCGACGAACCTGTCGTTCCGCGGCGCATTTGTGTCGGGTTCTACAGCCTGAGCGCCAGCCGACTTCGACGACATCATCGATCACCCCCGCGACAGCAACCACACTGGGAGGCCTTGGGCGATGCCTTCGAACGAAATGGTTCAAACACCATCTCGGTCGCGTCACGGGCGGTCTCGGGTGCCGTGATCACGACGCGCACGAAGTCCAGCTCCTGCCGCACCTCGAACGTCAAAAATGCGCAGCACTCCTGCTCGCCTCGCACCATGCGCAGGACCTGCGTTCGGGCTTCAGCCCGGTAGATAAGTTCGAGTGTCAGGTCCTGGCGATGAACCTCAACCAATGCCGCTTCGTTGAGTTCAGCAATCCACGCCATGCGTTCCTTGAAGGCGCTCGTTCCAAGCGTGCAAGCGATCGGCGGTGTTGAGGGTGCTTGATCCGACATCGGGGTTCTCCTTCTAGCTAGCCGGACCGTAGCTCTTCAAGTAGCTTGAGGTTCAAGACCTTTTTTGAGGAGTGCAATGTGTTCATGAAAATCGGCGTCCTGGCGAAGCGAACGCGGACCAATGCACCAACCATCCGCTATTATGAGCAAATCGGCTTGTTGCCGCCGGCAAGTCGCCGTGAGGGCGGCCAACGCCAGTACAGCGAGCAAGATGTCAAGCGGCTGACGTTTATCCGACGCTGCCGCGAATTCGGCTTCCCAATCGAACAGGTTCGGGTCCTAGGCAGTGTCATGCAAGACCGCGACAGATCCTGCATGGAAGCCCGGGAGATCGCCCGCGAGCATCTGCAGGCGGTGCGCGCGAAACTCGGTGAACTCAAGGCGCTCGAACGGAGCATTACCGGTTTCGTTGAAAGTTGCGACTCCGCGTGCGCCGGGGGCCCTGGACCTGACTGCGTGATCCTTGAGGATCTAGCCGAACCAGCGAAACTCGTTGTCTCGCGTCGCAGCCAGCACAGCCGCGGTCGACGATCATGAATTTGGCTGTCGCGTATTTCATCTTATTGGTTGCTGCTGCCTTGGAGGCTGGCGGTGATGCCCTGGTCCGGGTCGGTTTGCACGGCGAGAATCTCACGCTTCGTATCGGCCTGTTCGTTGCCGGCGCTGCCGTGTTGTTCGGCTACGGGCTGGTCGTAAACTCGCCTCCTTGGGATTTCGGGAAACTATTAGGCGTCTACGTCACGCTATTCTTCGTGGTCGGGCAAATTATCAACCTACTGGCCTTCGGCATCCGTCCCGATCTGCCGATGTTGGTAGGTGGCGCATTGATAGTGAGCGGCGGCTTGGTCATTACGCTCTGGCGCGCTTGAGGCCCAAATAGCGGCGATCGCTGGACAACATTGCGGCTAATACGCTGCTCTATCCCACTCTACTCCACGGTGCTCCCCCTCATTCCCACTCAATCGTCCCCGGCGGCTTGCTCGTCACATCGTAGACGACGCGGTTGACGCCCATCACTTCGTTGATGATGCGCGTGGCGACGCCGCCGATAAAGGCCATGTCGAAGGGATAAAAGTCCGCCGTCATGCCGTCGGTCGAGGTCACGGCGCGAAGGCCGACGACATAATCGTAGGTGCGGTAGTCGCCCATGACGCCGACGGTGCGCACGGGGAGCAGCACGGCGAAGGCCTGCCAGATATCGTCGTAGAGGCCGGCGCGGCGGATCTCTTCGATATAGACGGCGTCGGCGCGGCGCAGGATCTCGAGTTTTTCCCGCGTGATCGGGCCCGGGCAGCGGATGGCGAGGCCGGGGCCGGGAAACGGATGGCGGCCGACGAACACGTCCGGCAGACCGAGCTCGCGGCCGAGCGCCCTCACCTCGTCTTTGAACAATTCGCGCAACGGCTCGACGAGCTGCATGTTCATGCGCTCGGGCAAACCGCCGACATTGTGATGCGACTTGATCGTCACCGACGGCCCGCCGGTGAACGACACGCTCTCGATCACGTCGGGATAGAGCGTGCCTTGGGCGAGGAAATCGGCGCCACCGACTTTCTTGGCCTCGGCCTCGAACACGTCGATGAACAATTTGCCGATGGTCTTACGCTTGACCTCCGGGTCCTCGACGCCCTCGATCGCCTTGAGGAACGTGTCGGAGGCATCGACATGGACCAGCGGAATATTGTAGTGGCCGCGGAACAGCGCGACGACGTTCTCGGCTTCGCCGAGGCGAAGCAAGCCGTGGTCGACGAAGACGCAGGTGAGCTGCTCGCCGATGGCTTCGTGAATGAGCACCGCGGCGACGGACGAGTCGACGCCGCCGGATAGCCCGCAGATCACTTTGCCTTTGCCGACCTGGCGGCGGATTTTTTCGATCGCCTCCTGCCTGAAGGCGCGCATGGTCCAGTCGCCGGTACAGCGAGCGATCTTGCGCACGAAATTGCGCAGGATGGCGGCGCCGTGCGGCGTGTGCATGACTTCGAGGTGGAACTGCGTGGCGTAGAATTGGCGCGCCTCGTCGGCGATCATGGCGATCGGCGCATTGGACGACGTGCCGACCACCTTGAAGCCCTTGGGCGGCGTGGTGACGCGGTCGCCATGGCTCATCCAGACCGGATATTTCTGGCCGACCTCCCAGACACCGTCAAACAGCGGCGTCATGTCGGTCACCTCGACCTCGGCACGGCCGAATTCGCGATGATGCCCGGCCTCGACCTTGCCGCCAAGTTGCTGCGCCATGGCCTGTTCGCCGTAGCAGATGCCGAGCACCGGAACGCCGGCGTCGTAGATCGCCTGCGGCGCGAGCGGTGCGCCGTCATCGAGCACGGACGCCGGACCGCCGGAGAGAATGACGCCTTTCGGCTTCATCTCGCGGAAGGCGGCTTCAGCCTTCTGGAACGGCACGATCTCGCAATAGACTTTTTCCTCGCGCACCCGCCGCGCGATGAGCTGGGTGACCTGCGAGCCGAAATCGACGATGAGGATTTTGTCGTGAGATTGCTGCGAATCTTGCGCCATAGCGGGTTCTAAAGCAGGCGCTGCGCCCTGTCGAGCCTGAGCAGAAGAAGCCATTTGCCAACCAGATTTTGTGCCGACCGGATTATGCCGAGCGCCGCAGCAGGCCGACGAAAAACCCGTCGGTGTCGGTCCGGCGCGGCGTCATCAGCAGACCGTCGTCTGAAATAAGCACGGCGCGGGAGAAAAGATAGGCGCGCTCGCCCAGCGCCTTGGCGACTTCCCCAGGCTTTTCCACGGAAAAATCCGGGTGGCCGGCGGCGAACGCCCGGACCTGGCCGCCGTTCTCCTCATTGAGCACGGAACAGGTGATGTAGGCGATGCGGCCGCCGGGTTTGACGAGGCCCGCGGCGCGTTCGAGCGCCGCCGCCTGCTCCTTGAGCCGTTCGGCGAGCGAACCCGGGCGAATGCGCCATTTGGCGTCGGGATTGCGCCGCCAGGTGCCGGTGCCGGTGCACGGCGCGTCGATCAGGACGAGATCGGCGCGGCCGGCGAGATCGGCAAGAACGTCGGCGTCACCGCGCGGCGTGCGCACTTGGATGTTGCGGGCGTCGGCGCGCGCGATGCGCTCGTGGATCGCGGCAAGCCGTCGCTTGTCGGTGTCGGTCGCATAAATCTGGCCGTGATTGTCCATCGCCGCCGCCAGCGCCAGTGTCTTACCGCCGGCGCCGGCGCAGAGATCGACCACCTGCTCGCCGGGCGTGGCGCCGGAGAGCAGCGCGGCAAGCTGCGAGCCTTCGTCCTGGATTTCGATCTGGCCTTTCAGATAAGTGGGTTCGGCGTGAATAGCCGGGCTCTTGGCATCGGCGGCGAGATGAATACGCAGGCCCTCGGGCGACCAGCGTGCGGCCGCGGCGCCGAGATGAGATAACCGCGGCAGCATTGCTTCGCGTGTGGTCGCCAACGTATTGACGCGCAGATCGAGCGGCGCGCGGCTGGCGAGCGCCCCACCTTCGGCGGCGCGCTCATCGCCGAAGACGCGTGTCAGATAAGGATCGAGCCAGTCCGGATAGTCGCCCTGCACTTGCGCCGGCGCGGCATCGAGCGTGCCGGCATCGAGCGCCGCTGTCTCCGCCTCCGTCAGGGGCGCGGGCGCAAAGCGCGCGCCGCTGCACAGTGCCGCGATGTCGGCGGTGGCAAGCCCGCGCTCCCGGCGCAGCATGCCGATCAGCACCGCGCGCGCAGTCGCCTCGCCCATCAGCCAAGCGGACGACGCCTTGCGGCGCAACGCGTCGTAGACGAGGCCGGCAATGCCGGCGCGGTCGCCGGAGCCGGCGAAGCGGTGCGACAGGCCCCAGTCCTTGAGCGCATCCGCCGCCGGACGCCGCCGCGCCTCGATATCGGCAAAGACCTCGATCGCCGCCGAAAGCCGCGCCGCCGGCGTCATGAGTTTTGCGCGACAATCGGCCAGCGCAGACCGGACGACATCATAGACCTCACACCAGCGCCAGAACTTGAACGATATAGATGACCCACATGATCGCCAGCACCACCGCGCCGATCGCGAAAAATGCGCCGCGCAGCCGCACGATATTGCTGGTCACATGTACATAGGCCTGGAGAATGCGGAAGATCACGAAGATCCAGGCCAGCACGACAAAGACGATACCGGCGAGATGGGTGACGTATTCGAGGATGGTCAGCACATAGAACAGGACCGGCAATTCGAATTGATTGGAAAAGGCATTGGCGAATTGCGTTGTGCGTTTCGGCCATTTCTGTTCGCGCAGCGCGATATCATCCGGCCGCACTGCGCCCGAAGCGAAATCGCGCGTGCGCAGCGGCGCCATCGTGAACAGCAAGACGAAGGTAAGGACCACCTCGACGAATAACGGCAACAGAATCATTTGAACAGTCATTGGTCCCCCCGGTGAAATTTTACATTGAGCACGATCTTTTCCGACCTTGCTTCGCCCGCCGAAGCGGGCTTCGCGAAGGCGGGAAACGGGTTTCCACTTTTCGGGATCATGCTCTAAATCTTCACGCTGATCGCGGTCTCGCCGTCATCGTCGACCAAGGCGCTGCGCCAGCCTTTGCCGTCGAACAGCGCCTTGCGCACGGCATCGGCGGTGCCGCCATGATTGAGATTGGCAGTGATCAGGGTGCCGCCGGTGCGGAGCAGCCCGCGCAGCGCTTTGTGCAGCGAGGTCACCGGCGTGCCGCCGTCGAAGAAGGCGACGTCGTAGCCCGGATCGAGCGTCGGCAGCACGCTGACGAAATCGCCCTCGTACACGGTGATGCGATGATCCATGGCAGCGGCGGCGATATTGTCGCGCGCCAGCTGCACGTGATCGGGGTCGCCCTCGATCGTGTCGACGGTCGCATCGGGCGCGCCTGACGCGAACGATAGCGCGGTATAGCCGAGCGCCGTGCCGAGCTCGAGGATACGCCGCGCATTGGCGACGCCAGCCAGCGCCGCCAGCAGCGGCCCATTGCTGTAAGGATAAGCGCCGCAGCCGTGCTTGGCGCGATGCGCGTCGGTCGCGTTGCGGATCTTGGCGAACGGATCGGCGGCCGGGCCCGGCATCGGCGCGCTTTAGCTCTGGCCCGGATAGTTCGGGCTCTCGCGTGTGATGGTGACGTCGTGGACGTGACTCTCGCGCAGGCCCGCGCCGGAGATGCGGACGAACTCGGCCTTGTCGTGAAACTCGGCGATGTTCTTGGCGCCGACATAGCCCATCGCCGCGCGCAGGCCGCCGGCGAGTTGATGCAGCACATTGGCGACCGGGCCCTTATAGGCGACCTGGCCTTCGACGCCTTCCGGCACGAGCTTGAGCGCGTCCTTGATCTCCTGCTGGAAGTAGCGGTCGGCAGAGCCGCGCGCCATGGCGCTGACCGAGCCCATGCCGCGATAAGATTTGTAGGAACGGCCCTGATAGAGGAACACTTCACCCGGCGTCTCGTCGGTGCCGGCAAGCAGCGAGCCGACCATGGCGCAATCGCCGCCGGCGGCGAGCGCCTTGGCGAGGTCGCCGGAATATTTGATGCCACCGTCGGCGATCACCGGCGTCTTGGTCTCGCGCGCGACGCTGACCGCGTCCATGATGGCGGTGAGCTGCGGCACGCCGACGCCGGCGACAATGCGGGTGGTGCAGATCGAGCCCGGGCCGATACCGACCTTGATCGCGTCCGCGCCGGCATCGATCAGCGCCTTGGCGCCTTCGGCAGTCGCGATATTGCCGGCGACGACTTCGACCGCATTGGAGATGCGCTTGATGCGCGTCACGGCTTCGAGCACGCGGCGCGAATGGCCGTGCGCGGTATCGACGACGACGAGATCGACCCCGGCATCGATCAGCGCTTCGCTGCGCACATAGCCGGCTTCGCCGACCGAGGTCGCCGCCGCGACGCGGAGCCGGCCTTGCTCGTCCTTGCAGGCATGGGGATTGGCTACCGCCTTTTCGATGTCCTTGACGGTGATGAGGCCGACGCAGCGATATTGCGCGTCGACCACCAGAAGCTTCTCGATGCGATGCTGATGCAGCAGCTTCTTGGCTTCGACCTGGCCGACGCTCTCGCGCACCGTGACCAGCTTCTCGTTGGTCATCAGCTCGGAGACTCTCTGCCGCGTGTCGGTGGCAAAGCGCACGTCGCGATTGGTCAGGATGCCGACGAGCTTGCCGGGCGCCTTGCTATGGCCGTTGCCGCCGCCCTCGACCACTGGAATGCCGGAAATGCGATGCTCCTGCATCAGGGCCAAAGCCTCGGCCAGCGTCGCTTCGGGGTGGATGGTGACCGGATTCACCACCATGCCAGATTCGAATTTCTTGACCTGCCGCACCTGCGCGGCTTGCGCGTCCGGCTCGAGGTTGCGGTGGATGACGCCGATGCCGCCGGCCTGCGCCATGGCGATCGCCATGGCCGACTCGCTCACGGTGTCCATGGCCGAGGCAACGATCGGAATATTGAGCACGATGTTGCGCGTGATCCGCGAGCGGACATCGACCTCCGACGGCATGACGTCGGACAGGCCGGGCTTCAACAATACGTCATCGAAGGTGTAAGCTTCGCGAAAAGGGTCGTTTGAAATCGCCGCCATTGCCAACTCCGCATGGCCCGGTCCGTGGGCCAGCATATGGGGATTACGCCTTGCGGACGGAAGGAGTTTTACGTCCCGCTTCCGACTCGCTTGCGGCGTTCAACGCCCGCTTTTGGGTTGGCGGCGGTCGATAGCATGCCTTGATTACAATTCATAGGCCCCTTGGCCGAATAGCCCGAAATAACAGGGCAAAAGCCAAGGCGGCAGAAGCAGGGAGGAGGCAATGATGAGGGGCATGAACCGCCGGCAATTCGGCATCGCCGCGGGCTCAGCCGGCATGGCGCTCGCAGCCGGGAGCCGGCAAGGCCTGGCGCAGGCCGAGCCTTTGAAAATCCGTGTCGGCTGGGTGGTCATCCCGGCCTCGACCGCGCCGCTGGTGCTCGAGAAAAAGGACGTGCTTGCGCACTACGGCAAATCCTACGTCCTCGAGGCCACGCGCTTTGAGGGCACCCCGCCGGTGATCACCGCGCTCGCCGGCGGCCAGGTCGATGTCGGGCCGCTCGCCTTTTCCTCGTTCGGCCTCGCCATCGAGAACGCGCATTTGGACGACTTGCGCGTGATCTGCGACGAGGTCCAGGACGGTGTAACGGGTCACGGCACCAATGAATTCATGGTGCTCAATGACGGTCCGGTGAAAACCGTCGCCGATCTCAAAGGCAAAGTGCTGGCCACCAATGCCATGGGCAGCGCCGTCGACATCGCCATGCGCGCGATGCTGCGGAAGAACGGCCTGGAAGCGAACAAGGACTACACCATCGTCGAGGCACCCTTCCCCGCCATGCGCGCCATGCTTGCCGAGCGCAAGGCCGATCTCGTCAGCGCCGTGCCGCCGTTCTCGCTCGATCCGCAGTTGCGCGACATGGCGCGCACATTGTTCACGCAGAAGGACGCTTTCGGGGTCACCCAATTGACGGCATGGACGGCGCGCACTGGCTTCATTGCGCAGAACCGCGCGGCGCTGGTCGATTTCCTCGAAGACACGATCCGCGCGATTCGCTGGTACACTGATCCGAAGAACCACGATGAGGCCACGGCCATCGTGGCGCGGCTGATCAAGGTGCCGCCGGAGCGCGTCGCCTGGGCGTTCGGTCCCCGCGACCAATTCCGCGACCCGAACGGCATGCCGAACATGAAGGCGCTGCAGAGCAACCTGCAGGAGCAGAAGGCAGTCGGCCTGCTCAAGGGCGATATCGACGTTGCGAAATATGCTGACTTGAGCCTGGTCCAGGAGGCGGCCAAACGGCTGACATAAAGTGGGCGGACAGGCTTGCCGCCTCATTCCGGTCCGAGTACCCACTTGCTGATGCCGTCAAAGTCCTACGATCGAGTCGTGCCGTTGATCATCGCCACGGCACTGTTCATGGAGAATTTGGACTCCACCGTCATCGCCACCTCGCTGCCGGCCATCGCGCGGGCGCTGCTCACGAGCCCGCTGACGCTCAAGCTTGCGGTGACCTCCTATCTGCTCTCGCTCGCCATCTGCATCCCGGCGAGCGGCTGGACCGCCGACCGCTTCGGCGCCCGCAATGTCTTCCGCATCGCCATCGGCATTTTCGTGCTCGGCTCGATCGGCTGCGCCGCTTCGCGCTCGCTCGACCAATTCGTGCTGGCCCGCATCGTGCAAGGCATGGGCGGCGCGATGATGACGCCGGTCGGCCGCCTCATCATGGTGCGGGCGGTCGACAAGTCGAACCTGCTCAACGCCATGTCGCTCGTCACCATGCCGGCGCTGATCGGCCCGATCGCCGGTCCGCCGCTCGGCGGCTTCATCACCACTTACGCGTCGTGGCACTGGATCTTTCTGATCAATGTGCCGATCGGCCTGGTTGGCATCGTGCTGGCCTCACGCTACATCCCCAATGTCCATGCCGAGCACCGCGATCCGTTCGACTTTCGCGGCTTCATCCTGTCCGGTCTCGCCGTTGCCGGACTTGCTTTCGGCCTCTCGGCGATGGGGCTTGAATCCCTGCCGGTGAGCGTGGTCGCCGGACTTCTGATCGTCGGCGCGGTCGCGGCGGCGGCTTATGTCGTCCATGCCAAGCGGACGCCGGCGCCGATCCTCGATCTCAGCCTCTTACGGCTCGTGACCTTCCGCGCCAGCGTGGTCGGCGGATTTCTGTTCCGGCTCGGCATCGGCGCGCTGCCGTTTTTGTTGCCGCTCCTCCTGCAGATCGGCTTCCATCTGTCGCCGTTTCAATCCGGTCTGATCACCTTCACCGGCGCGCTCGGCTCGTTCTTCATGAAAGCCGCCGTCGCCAGCGTCTTGAGCCGCTTCGGCTATCGCAAAGTGCTGCTCTACAACGCGCTCATCTCGAGCGGCTTTCTGTTGGCCTGCGCGACCTTCGTGCCGGGCATGCCGTTCTGGGCAATGATCCTTATTCTTTTGTCCGGCGGCTTCTTCCGCTCGCTGCAATTCACCAGCATCAACACCATCGCCTATGCCGAGATCGAGCCCGCGAAGATGAGCCGCGCCACCGCGCTGGTGGCGGCCGCGCAGCAATTGTCGCTGTCGACCGGCGTCGCCGTCGGCGCGCTGGTAGTCGAAACTACGCTATGGATCAAACAGTCCACGGTAATGACGGCCGCGGATTTTCCGGCGGCCTTTATCGTCGTCGGCCTGCTCTCAGCCAGCGCGATGCTAATCTTCTTGCAACTGCCGCAGGATGCCGGCGCGGAACTGTCAGGACGCAAGGCCACCGCGGCGGCGGCGAACGAGAAAGCCTAGAGCGCGCCCCCAGGCACGTGCGCGACGTGCCAAGCCCGCAATCGCGATCTCAAGCAGCGTAGGCGGTGGGAATGGAAGGCTCTTTGTCCCATTCGACGATGGGATCATACGCCCAGACCCAATCGGCAGTGCCATGCACGCTGCCTTTTCCGGCGGCGATTGATGCCTTCTGCGCAGAGGTATCGCGCATGTGCTTGAAGCGGGCATTCGAGAGTGAGAGTCGCTGGACTCCGTGAACGCGCGGAATGCGGACACGCCGGAAATTGCTAAAAGCCTCAACCGTATTGCCGCAGGCCTCGAGCCAGCGCGCGAGGATGTAAGCATCCTCGAACGCTTGGCACGCGCCCTGCCCGGCATTGGGCAGCATCGCATGCGCCGCGTCGCCGATGAGTTGGATCCTGCCGCGTCCCCAATTCTGCGTCAGCGGCCGTGTGAAAAGACCCCATTTCGAGCATTGGGTCACCTGGCTGAGCAATTTCGCAAGGCGCGGCTCCGGATCGGGAAAGCTCAATCGCATTTCGTCCGGATCGCCGCGGGTCGACCACCCCTCTTCAACCCATTTATCCGTGTCTTCCTGCGTGACGATGTTCACGAGCTTCTGGCCGCGGATGTAATAAGCAAGAAGATGGCACCCGGGACCGACCCACTGGATATGTCCAGTCGGTTCGAGCACCTCAGGCGGCACGTCGCGGCTATCAAGGAGCGCGCGCCACACCATCTGTCCGGTATAGGTCGGGTTATCTTGGCCGTAGAGCGCGTGGCGGATGACCGAGCGCACGCCGTCGGCGCCGATCACAAATTCCGCCTCGACTTTGGCGCCGTTGGCGAAAGCAAGCCCGACGCTGTCGCCGCGCTCCTCGATCCCAACAAGCCGATGGTCGAGATGGATCAAGCGTTGATCCACGCCGCTCGCCAAAGCGTCGAGCAAGTCGGCCCGGTGGAATGTGTAATACGGCGCGCCGAGACGGGCCGCAGTTTTGCGGCGGTCATTGAATTCGAGAAACTCGCCGGTCTGCATGTTCCGGGTGTAGATGCCCGGCGACAAGAGGCCCACCTCGGCGACCTTCTCGCCGAGCCCAAGCGCAATAAGCGCGCGCGTTGCGTTCGGGGCGATGTTGACGGCCGCCCCGACCTCTCCCAAGGCGGGGGCAGCCTCAAAGACTTCGACCTCAATCCCACTGCGGGCCAAAGCATTCGCAGCCGCCAGTCCGGCAAGACCACCGCCGACAATCGCAATATGTGTCATAGCGCGCATCGTTCCTTTAAGCGGAGCGCAAGAACCTCTTGAACGGAGTTTTCATGCGACGATCCGCGAGAGCCTAAACTACTAACAAGTCTACAAGCCTGCGTCGATTCCACGATCGATGCCGCTCCATTCCCTGGCGCTCAATCAATCGAGATGTGGGTGGTTGCTATAATGTGAGCCCAATGCTGCTGGGCGCCTGCCAGATAAGCCGCAAGCTCTTCCGGCGATGACGGCCGTGGTTCGCCGCCCAAGTTCGCCAACGATCGCTGGACGTCGGCCGAAGCGAGCGCGGCTTGTACGGCTTTGCTCAGCTGCTGCCTGATTTCGAGGGGCGTATTGGGGGGAGCCACGATCCCATTGATCGACGTCGTGACGAATTGGTCGAAGCCGCTCTCGACCATCGTCGGAATGTCCGGCGCGAGCTTGCTGCGGCTGGCGCTTGAAATCGCCAGTCCCCGCAGGCGCCCTTCTTTGATAAACGGCAGCATTTGCGTCAGGGCCGAGAACATGACCTGGACTTGTCCGGCGAGCAAACCCGTCAGCGCTTCGCCGCCGCCGCGATAAGGAACGTGATTCATATCGATATTCGCGCTCGCCTTCAGCAATTCGCCCTCGATATGCGGCAGGGTTCCGTTACCGGCCGAGGCAAAGTTCAACTCGCCGGGCCGCTGTTTCGCGAGGCCAACCAATTCGGCCACCGATTTGACGCCGACCGACGGATGCACAGCGAGAACCTCACTGGTGTCCGCGACACGCGCGATCGGCGCAAATGTTCCCGCGTCGTAGCCGACATTCTTGTAGACAC
>Ga0102924_1002968_pt1 | contig 18067 bp, 12 predicted proteins | sample PaiPotPPM11metaG_FD_80116 | JGI IMG/M metagenome (GOLD analysis project Ga0102924, IMG submission 80116) | Iron sulfur acid spring bacterial and archeal communities from Banff, Canada, to study Microbial Dark Matter (Phase II) - Paint Pots PPM... ...
GCTACACGATTTGGCGAACTACATGGACAAGCATTCGGCCGCCCGCAAATGAGACGGATTTCCCTGTTGTTCTGTTTGTTCTTCCTATTGGCAGGTTGCAGCCACAAACCTGCCCGTGTAGCGGTCCAGACCGCGCCTCCGGTCGAGCAAAAGCAACCGACTCCGGAAGGAACACCTCCGGCGGAAGCGAAAAAAACGGAAGCACCAGAACCGTCGCCCGTTCCCGAAGTCGAAGCCACCCCCGAAACCAAGCCATTGCTCGTCGAAACCGGAATTGCGAGCTGGTATGGCGCGCCTTACCACAACCGACGCGGATCCAACGGCGAAGTTTATGACATGAATGCGATGACCGCTGCGCATCGCACGCTGCCGCTCGGCTCCGTCGTACGGGTGACGAGCTTAGACTCCCGTGAGTCGGCGGTCGTTCGCATCACTGATCGCGGACCATTCATCGAAGGACGAATCATTGATCTTTCGCAAGCGGCTGCGAAAAAACTTGGTTTGGTGCAGAGGGGTACTGGTCGAGTACAAGTCGAAGTTTTGAAAACACCGCAATCTATCGAAACTGGCGGACGTTGGGCCGTTCAATTAGGAGGTTTCGAGAGGGAGAAAAGAGCGCGCGAAATGGCGGACCATCTTTCGCGCCGCTATCACACTGCGAAGATTTTAACGTTTAATAGCCCAGCGGGAAATTGGTGGGTGCGAGTGCGAGTCAAGGACGATCTACGCGCCCGCGCAGAAGAAATCATGCGGGACACGAAGACATCCGAAGGCGGAGTCTTTCTGGTCAGGTTGGATTAGGAGAACAGTGATCAGTGATTAGCGCTCAGTGGAAGTTGATCGGCAGCCCGCGCCGGACGGGCGAGACGCCCGTCCCCCCAGAATCATAATCGTGTTTGACCACTAACCCCTAGCCACTGATCACTTGGTGTCAAAATGAGCGACTGCTTGTTCTGCAAAATTGTCAGCGGAGAGATCCCCTCGAAAAAGGTTTACGAAGACGAGCACACATTTGCCTTTGAAGATATTGATCCGAAAGCGCCGACACACGTTCTCGTCGTCCCGAAAAAACACCTGACCGGATTAAAGGAATCAACCACGGCTGACGCCGAGATTATCGGCCGTTGTCATCTAACAGCCGCGAAAATAGCAAAGGACCGAAAAATCGAAGAGGGCTACCGCACGGTTCTCAACGTAGGCCCAAAATCCGGACAATCGGTCTTTCATTTGCACGTGCATCTGCTTGGCGGCCGTGACCTGCGGTGGCCTCCGGGGTAACTGTAGCCTGGAGCAGGGATAAGGATAAAATGGAATCTGGCCGGAGCGGCCATATGTTCGAGATCCCCCAACGCGCCAACAACCGACGGAAAGCTACCCTTCTGGTCTCTTTCGTAGCTCACTGCCTTGTCGTTTATCTTTGGTTGAATCGCGCTCCGATTTTTGTGCAACCATCTTCCGTCGCCTGGGGCGCGCACGGAAATTCTGCGGACCTGATTTACTTTCCGCGGGTTGCTGAACACGAGAGCTCGACGAAGAAACTCCACTTCCGAGCCAAGTCGAAACACAAACCGGTCATCGAAGCCCCACAGCAGGCGATCGAATCCGCTCGCGCAGGCGCTCCGGAGGGTTCTCTCGCGCAGGGGCCTGTGACCGGGATTGAAGCGAGCCCCGCGTTGCCGCTGATTTTTCCTGACCCTTCGATCTATCCCTGGCAGTTGCCCAAAGGATTGCAAGGCGACGTGATCGTGGAGGTCACGATTGACGAACACGGCAATGTAACTGAGACACGAGTTGTTCAGTCGCTCCAGCCGGAGATCGATGACAAGGTGATCGCTACCTTAAGGAACTGGCGTTTCAAACCGGCAAAGGTGGATGGCGTGGCCATCAGCTCGCGTCAGGACGTGCACTTCCACTTCCCGAGCTGAGTTCATTTGGACAGCGCAAAAGGGGTTGGAAGGAGTTTGACTCATGCCGGGGCTCCTGAATCTTCATTTGGAATCGCCAAAGATTCACTGGATGCACGTTTAGCTGCATTATTCCTTTCTGTTCCGAGCTCTAGCCGTGACAAGGCAAAAGCCATTGCAAATTTTGGTTTCATCTTCGGTACTGCATCCTCGTATCGGACGGGTTGTCCCTCCATGAGTTTCGACCCTAGATCTCTCATATCGTTCTTGAGAGACATGAGCGTATCGTTCATCCGCTACAACATTTTGGCTGTGGTCAAACCGGCGATAGTGAACGGTATTGCTATCAGCTCGCGTCAGGACGTGCGGTTTCATTTCCCGGGCTGATCCAGCGAATGTGCTTAACCCGTGATCGGCTCTTCCGCTGCGCCATGGCGGCGCAACAGTTGCGGCAGGTTCTGTGAGAAAGCGGAGCGCGGCAGCACCATGTCGCAACCCACTTCGTGCGCCTTTTGTTTTAGATCACCCTGCACGTGAGACAAAAAGCCAATCACTGAAGTCTTTTTAAGTTTGCTCTTCAGCTTGGGAATGAGGCTGAGTGGTTTCGCGCTTGCGTGGTTGAGGTCGAAAATGATCAGCGAAGGTTTTTCCTCGCCGTTGAGCTTGATGCGTTCGGTCAAGTCTTGTTCTGTCTTAACAAATTCAACCTTCACGTTCAGCTTACGCGCGGTCTCCTGAATCTTCGCCTGAAAAAACAGGTCATCGACAAAGCCAAAGATGCGCGAGGCAGCATCTTCGCGCAGCGGCAATGGTTCAGGTTCCGCCTGCGGATAATTCGGCGCAAAGCCAGGCCGGTGGCGGCCGGGATGGGAGCCATTGTTGTTACCGCCGGCAAGGGCGGCGCGATAACTGTGATCCATCGGAGCTGTGTAAATGCTGTCGCGCTGTTGATCGCGACCGGGCCGGCCTTGCGGATTGCCGCCCTTGGGACGACGGCCGCGCCGCCGCCTGTTTCTCCCTCCTCCACCGGAGGGGCGTCCTGGTCCTGCATTCATATATGTTCTCTTTAAATCCTGTTTAGTCCACCCGAAGGGGGAACCCGATTTGCTGCCTGAATCTCGCCGCGATTGGTTGACCTAGCGTTGCGCAGATGCACGTAACGTGCGAAAAAAACCATTGCGGCTGGAATCTCTTAATTGATCTATGTCCGTTGTGCGCCAGGAGCCGTTTGGCGCGGAAGGTCAGCCAGGGGGCTTGACCGTTGGGAACACTCTTATGCTACCGCTCCCGCCAAAGCAGCGCAAGCCCTAAGTCACCCGAGTTTTACACAGAAGTAACGGTAGGCAACTACGGCAGCACTTGGTAAAGCGCGGTCATTCCCGCCATCATGTGTTCGCTCACATGGCAGTGGTACATCCAGGTGCCAACGTTATCCGGCACCATGTCCGCAGTCACCATCTGAGCGGGCGAAAGAAAAACCACGTCTGTCCGCGATCCATTCACCGTAACCACGTTCCCATGCCAGTGCGGCGTATGGAAATTGAACCCATTGCCAAGGCTGATGAGATACCAGCGAACATGCTCTCCCTTGTGCATCGTCATTAGGGGCATGTTGGCGAAAAGATAGCCGTTAATCGTGACCCGGAAGTTAGCAGCGGTGAAGCCGGTGCCCACCACCGAGAAATTCCCATCAGGATCGATCGGCTTGCCTTCATATTTGTTCACGCTCTTGGGATCGCTGGTGAAGGTCTGAATGTTGTGATCCAAATACCAGCTATTGTTTTCGTCAATGATGAAGAAAGCGGTCACAAATTCGTGATCGACGTCTTTCGGCGAACCATCCGGGCGCGCCATGCCTTGTTTCGTAACCACGATCGCACCGATCAGTCCGGCGTCCGTATCGCGTGCTTCGTAACCGTGTGAATGATACAGCCAGACCACGGAGCTGGGATCGTTTGGTCCAGGCCCTGCTCTCTCCGGTACTTTCCAGACGTAGGTGTGAGTTTCCCCCGGCGGGATCACGCCATTGTGGTCGGGATCGTTTGCGCCGTCGTCGTAGTAAGAACCCTCCGAATTCTTCTCGTAGAAAACGCCATGTGGGTGCATGCTGTAGTTCTGCGCACCATTATTTTTGAAAAAGACTTGGATTGTGTCGCCAACCTCAGCGTGTAACACCGGCCCAAGCAGCCCAAGGTGCTCCCACTCGGGCGTGCGCGGCTTCAGCGTGACAAAAGTGGCATCCGTGTATTCGTGGTACACCGCCTTGCGATAAGTCCTTCCGATCCGGTTTTTGCCTTGTTCGATGTACATCATCGACATGTGGTCGAAGGGCTTGCCAGTTATCTTGTCAATGCCCATTGGGGCGTAATCCCAGTTAATTTCATCGACCGCAACATAGTAGACACGGACCTTACCTTCTGCGTGGGCGAAACCAAGGCAGGCTGAAAGGATGAGCAAAAGCCACGCTCCCCCTCTCGCGAGACGATTCATTGTTTCCATGGAATGCTCCAAAGCGAACGGAGTCGGGCGGCAAGAGTGTACAGCAAGTTTCGGTTTAGGTGAATCTATTTGTTTGGAATTGCGAGTATGGCATCGAACATTGAAAGCAAGCCCGCCAGAAATAAATCCGACTCAGAATGAGGGAAAGCGGAAGGGTGACTTTAGATCATTGCAGAAACGTCGCTTGCAGCGTCGACTATTAAGCAAATGAAAACGGAAACGGGCCCGGACTTCGAAGTCCGGGCCCGGCCCTCTTCTTTCAAACCGATCTCATTACTTGTATAGCAAGCGTTCTATTTGGGGACAATCGCGCCAAAGGTGCCAGCTAAATTGTTATGTGGTCCAGCAGTAAAGAACAATTTGTTTGTGGCGCCGTTCGCTGGGGTACCGCCGCCGAAATCAATAGCCCAGAGTTGGTCAATCTGAATAACCGCGCCCGTTGCGTCTTTGATCGTGCCGACGAACTGACCCTTAGCGTTGAATGCGTGAATAGCGCCGTTGTTCGTATTGTTAGAAACCAGAAGCGTGTTACTCAAGGGCCCAAAGTTTGATGGCGCCACCGCGAATCCCCAAGGCTGGTTCAGTGGCGCACCCTTCGCGAAAGGCCCGACTAACGTTCCATCCTCTTTGTAAACGTCAATGAAGCCGCCGGCGCCACCTGACGAACTGGCGAATGAGACGAATACCTTGCCGTTAATGTCGCGAATGCCGAAGACGGAGAACCCGCTCGGAATGGCTGGGTCGGGAGCAAATGTGCCAGTATGGTTGAAGCTACCGTCGTAAATGTCAACCCGGTTGTTGGCATTGTCCGCGGCAAATAAGAAATTGCCCGAAGGCTTATTAGTGACAGCCAGTGCAGTGTAGGATGCTCCGCTCTTCGAGTTGTCCACCGCAATAATGCTGTTGTGGAGATCGGACTGCGGCGCCCATCCACTGATGGTCCCGTCCAGTGTGTCGAACACAAAGATGGAGGCCCATCCTTGCACTTGAAAATCCTGCGATGCGTTGAAGACAACTCCCGTAGGGGAACCTACTGCCCCTCCTGGTGCGGGCGGGACCTCCACAACGAGACCCTGCTTGACACCAACTCCATTATAGAGGGTGGCCCAGCCTGATCCGTTGTCGGAAACCCACCACGGGCTGCCCCCCGCACGAACTAGGCCCCAAGCGTTGACGCTCAATGGGTCATCGTGCTTTGCTTGGCCGAACTGATTTGAAACAAGGTTCCTAAGTTGATATTGGGCCAGGGCAACACTGGATGAGAGCACCAGTACAAGCCCAAGCATAAAAATTAGAGCAAACGCGCGACGCTGCATTGCATCCTCCTTGGAACTGACGAACGCGATAAGGCTCACCTTCAATAGCTCGAAAAACCGTTTCGCGCGGTTCGCAAAGAATCCTACAGGTCTGCATCAACGCGGATTGTCACTCAGGCGTCAAGCCTGTGTCATTCTCTTTTCAAGGGTAACGATTGGAAACTGCGGGAAAATGCGCTGCGAGGATGGACCAGCAATAAAACAGGCGTCCCGACTCTTGCGAGTCAGCAGACGCCCGGGCAGCCCTCCCCCAGAACTGCTCACAGACGAAGGTAGTTGGGTGCAATAAAATTAAGAATGGCACTAACGTGCCAATTCCTTCCACAGAGCCCCGCGCTGGCCGTCGCCGGCTTGCGCCACATAGGCGACGAAACAAGAGTCGGCAGCGTAAAGCAGGAGCAAGGTTCTTTCGGGAACTGAGCTAATTCCAGCGATGCTGAATCGCTTGACGGCTATTGCACCTCAAACGTTCCCGTGACTCCGCTGATTGAATCAGGCGCAACCCAGACGTCGTAAGTCCCCGAGGGAACAATCCAGTGCATTTCCGGATCATAGGAGCCGAGGTCAGTTGCCCGTACCGTAAAGTTAACGGTCCTGTGTTCTCCGGGAGCGAGCGTAACACGCTCGAATCCTTTCAGTTCGCGTACCGGACGCGAGGTTGGCGCTACGCGATCGTGTACATAGAGCTGCACCACCTCGGTGCCCTCGCGCTTTCCTGTGTTCTCAATTTCCGCAGTCACATGCAGATCCCCTATTCTCATGACACTTGGGGTTTCGGCTGTCACACCCTTATATTCCGCTTTCAAACTGCTGTACTTGAACTTCGTGTAGGTAAGTCCGTAGCCGAAGGGATACAGCGGTTCATTGCTCAAATCAAGATAGCCCGTGTGCCAGCGGTCGGGCGCAGAAGGTCGTCCCGTGTTTTTGTGGTTGTAGTAAACGGGAATCTGCCCGACAGCTCGTGGCCAGCTCAGAGGTAATCGAGCGCTGGGTGACGCGTCGCCGAAGATCACGTCAGCAATCGCGTTCCCGGCCTGCACGCCCAAATACCATGCCTGAATGATCGCTGGAACGTGTGCTGGCGCCCAACTTATGTTCTGCGGACGTCCGCTTTCGAGCACCATCACTACCGGCTTCTTCGTGGCCAGCACGGCGTCGATCAGCTTCAACTGATCGCCCGGCAAGTCCAGTGACGCGCGTGAACTTGCTTCTCCGGTCATACCTGCAAGCTCGCCAACAAACAGAATTACGGTATCCGCTTTTTTCGCGGCGCTTACTGCGTCCTCGATGCTCGCAGGTTTGTTGCTCGTGTCTGCGCCCGCGACACCCGTAGCCGAAGGTGGCGCCGGGGCTACAACTCCTGCTGCAAGTCCGCGTTCAAACGGTGGAATATCGACTCCTTTTGCGTAAAGCACATGACCCTTGGCCAATTTCGTGGCGATTCCTTCAAGCGGCGTGACTGCGTCCTTTGCCTGGCCATTGCCGGCCCACGCGCCGAGCTGCGAAGCTTTGTCGTCCGCTAGAGGCCCGATGACGGCGACAGTCTGGTCTTTCTTCAGCGGCAGCAACTCATGGTTGTTCTGCAGCAGGACCATAGACTCCTGTGCCATCTTGCGCTCGATCTGCAAGCTCTCAGGGGTGAGAATGTCGGTTTTTTCGCGGTTCGCATCAGCATAGGGATGTTCGAACAACCCTGCCTTGAACTTCACGCGCAGCACGCGCCTTACAGCTTCATCGACAACACTCTCGGGCAACTTGCCGGATTTCACGAGGTCCGGAATGTATCGGACGTAGTCATCGTCGGCCATGTCCATATCGACGCCGGCGGTCAGAGCTTTCAATGAGGCTTGAGAATCATCAATAGCGATGCCGTGTGGAATCAGTTCGTGAACAGAATCGTAATCGCTCACGACGAAACCATTGAATTTCCACTCGTCATGAAGAATTTCGGTCAACGTGTGATGATTGGCTGTAGCTGGAATTCCGTTCAAGTCGTTGAACGCAGACATCAGTGTGCCGACTCCAGCGTCAATTGCTGCATGAAATGGCGGCAAATAAACCTCCCGCAGCAGTTGCTCGGATATTTCAGCAGTGTTGTAGTCGCGACCTCCCTCGACTGCGCTATACCCGACAAAGTGCTTGGCGCAGGCGACCACGCTTTGCGGATCGGCTACGTTATTGCCTTGGAAACCTCGAACTCTCGCCATTGCGACCACAGAGCCGAGATAAGGATCCTCGCCGGCGCCTTCCACAATGCGTCCCCAGCGCGGATCACGCGCAATGTCCACCATGGGAGCGAACGTCCACTTGACTCCGGAGGCAGTCGCTTCCTTGGCAGCAACGCGCTCTGATTGCTCGATCAGTTGTGGATCGAAACTTCCGGCGCTCGCCAGCGGAACCGGGAAAATCGTCCGGTACCCGTGAATTACGTCATATCCGAAAATTAGAGGAATCTTCAATCGCGAGCCTTCGACCGCGGCATGCTGAGCTTCGTTTACTTCTTTAACGCCGAGCACCCCCAGCAATGACCCAACCTTCCCCTGCTTAATCATCTCCATCGTTTTCGCATTTTTATCCGGCATCTGATTGAGCTGGCCGGCTTTTTCTTCGAGCGTCATTTGCTGCAAAAGCACGTTTACGCGTTGCTCAATCTCGGAGTCTGAAAGTTGTTGTTGCGCCAAAGCAGGCAACCAGCAAACGAGCAGAATAGTGCAAGACACAAGCCAGCGATGTGATCGAAGCATAGGGACCTCCGGCGAGATAAGGAAGTGGAAGTGCGGGTGTCAGTATATAACAGTGAATACTAAGAAAATCGTTATTCTTCGCTTACGAGCGCGAACGCGGGAGACGATGAGATGAGACATTTGGCGTTGATCAATCTATGTGCTCACCTTCTTCGAACATTCCTTCTCTCGCCGGGAGCACGTCCCGTTCGCCGGCGAGCCAGACATAGAGCGTCGGCAGCAAGAAGACACTGATAACCAGAGCTGCAATCAGACCACCCACGATCACGATGGCAAATGGGCGTTGTGAGTCTGACCCAATTGCGTGCGAGAGCGCGGCTGGCAGCAATCCCAGGGTCGCAACTAACATGGTCATCAAGATCGGGCGAAGTCTTAGCACGGCGCCCTCCACGGCAGCGTCTTCGATCGAATATCTGCGAGCACGGAGCTGATTGATGTACTCCAGCATAATGACTCCGGTCTGCACGCAAACACCGAACAGCGCAAGAAAACCTACGCCAGACGAGACGCTGAAATTAGTGCCGGTGATCAGCAACGCAAAGAGGCCGCCAATCGGCGCAACCGCAATATTTACAATGATCAGCGCCGCCCATTTGAACGACTTGAACATCGTATAAAGAATGACAAAGATGATCAGAATCGTAATCGGCAGCACGATTAGTAGTCGCGCATTAGCTCTCTTCTGACTTGCATACTCCCCCTCCCAATCGATGGTGTATCCCTGTGGCAATTTGATCTGCTCGTTGACCTTTTTCATCGCTTCTTCCACCGCGCTGCCAAGGTCACGGCCACGCACGCTGTACTTAACCGCGATATAGCGGCGGTTGCCCTCGCGGTAAATTTCCGAACCTCCGTCCGCTTCTTTAATATTGCAGAGCTGGGCCAGCGAAACTCGCGCTCCAGTCGGCGTGGACAAGCGAATATTTTCGATAGCCTCCTTCGTTTCCCGGAACTGCGGAAGATAGCGCAGCACCAGGTCATACCGTGCCTCCCCTTGAAGCACCTGGGTAAGCGCGCTTCCGCCGACCGCCGTCTGGATCGCGTCTTGCACGTCGGAGACATTGACCTGATAGCGCGCGGCCGCTTCTCGGTCAACCGCAATATTCAAGTTCGGCTGTCCCAGTACGCGAAAAACTCCCAGGTCTTCGATTCCTTGAACGCCTCGCATAAGTTTGACGATCTCGTCGGCCTTGTCTTCCAATAGCCGCAAATCATCACCATAAATTTTCGTCGCCAGCTCGCCTTTGACGCCGCTAACCGCCTCCTCCATGTTGTCTTCAATCGGCTGTGAAAATCCCCAAACTACGCCGGGAATCTTGCTGAGCTCGCGATTCATGGCTGCGATCAGCTCATCTTTATTCTGGTGAAAAATCGGACGCCATTGCTCTCTCGGCTTTAGGTCAACGAAATATTCGGTGTTAAAGAAGCCAGTCGCATCGGTCCCGTCATCCGGCCGCCCGACTTGACTGGTGCACTGTGGAACTTCGGGGAACGAGCAAAGCACGATTCGCGCTCGGTTGGCCACCCGCGTACCTTCGGCCGGCCCGGAGCTCGGGGCGAGTATGCCGCGCACCCAGATGGCACCTTCATCCAGGTGAGGCAAGAATTCCGACCCAATAATTCCGCCGAACGCAAGAATACCTCCCACAATCACCACTACCGCTGCTGCTCCGACAGTGATCCAGCGACGGCGGATGGCCCAACGAACTCCAACCCGGTACTCCTGCATCAACCACTCCATCACCGGATTGCGCCACTCGCTGGCCCCTTTACTGAATGCAAAACTCGCCAACACCGGCGAGACCACGATTGAGAACAGCAAGGCCCCGAGCAACGCGAAGGCCATGGTCCAGGCCATGGGATGGAAAAGCCGGCCTTCAACTCGCTCCAGCGTGAAAATCGGCAGGAATGCAGTAATAGTAATTACGATGGCGTAGAAAACCGGGCGTTGCACTTCATGCGCAGCATCGCTAATTTTCTCCGCCGACGACCGTACGTGCCCGTTTTCGTGACTCAGCTGACGTACTATGTTTTCTATGAGGACAATTGAGCCCTCGACCACCACGCCGAAATCCAGTGCGCCAATGGAGAGAAGATTCGCTGGGATGTGACTTAAATCAAGGCAGATTGCCGCAAACAGCAGCGCAAACGGAATTGTTGCGGCTACTATGATGGCGCCACGAACATTGCCCAGAAACAAAAATAGAATGATCGAGACCAGGATCATTCCCTCCGTCAGGTTGTGAAGAACGGTATGCGAGGTGTAATGGACCAGGGTACTGCGGTCAATGAACGGAACTATTTTTACTCCCGCAGGCAAAATGTGATCGTTCAGCTCCTCGACCTTTTTATGGATATTGTCGAGCACCGTGTCGGCAGTCGCGCCCTTCCGCAGCAGCACAATGCCTGAGACCACGTCGTCGTTATCAACAATCTTGCCATCTTCGCGATGAATGGCTCGTGCGAACTGGCCAAGCCGTATCTTCGGCCCCTGGCTTACCGCGGCAATGTCCTTGATGTGAATTGGCGTGCCGTTTTTCGTCAGCACCACTGTCTGTTCAATGTCCCGCACGTGGTTCACTAAGCCCACTTCGCGCACATTGATCTGTTGTAATCCCTGCTGGATGAAACTGCCGCCGGCGTTTGCATTGTTGTTCGTCAGCTGCTGCTCAACTTGCGCGAGGCTTAGCCCGTACGCGATGAGCATGTTGGGATCAAGCTGGACCTGATATTCGCGCGTGGGACCACCGAAACTGGAAACATCAACCACATCGGGCACAGCTTTGAAGCTTTTTTCGACGACCCAATCTTCGAGGGATTTCAGTTCCATCGCGTCATAGGCAGGATTCGCGCTGTGCAGCGTGAAAAAGTAGATTTGCCCGACCGGGCTCCAATCCGTGCCCATTTGCGGCGTGACTCCGGGCGGCAGCGTGACTTGGCTCAGCCGCTCCAGCACACGCTCGCGGTTCCACGCATTATCAGACCTGTCGTCGAAGATCAGCTTCACATCCGAAAGGCCAAAGAGCGAGAAGGAACGCAGATGCACGGCCTGCGGGATGCCGTTCATCGCGATTTCGATTGGAATTGTGACCTGCTGCTCGATCTGCTCCGCGGAGATTCCCGGCCACTGCGTGATGATGTCTACGTAGTTGTCCGCCACATCGGGATAGGCCTCGATGGGCAGATCGTGAAACGCAACAATTCCTCCGGCGAACAGCATCAACGCCAGCCCCAATACCATCAGGCGATTGTTGAGCGCAAAATCGACTAACCGCCGAATCATTTATTGCTCCACCGTGTTCTGCAGCTCGAGCGCATTTGATACCACTTGAGCTCCGGGCTTGAGGCCTGAAGTTACCTCCTGCAGATTTCCCGGAAGTGTCGCACCGGCGACGACCTCTTGGCGCTTGAAGTGCCCGCCACCCAATGCCGAGTAAACCCAGTCACGATCGTGCAAATGAAGAATTGCGGTCGCAGGCACGACTGCCCGAGTCACCGGCTGTTTGCCGTAAAAGGTCGCAGTCACGAACATACCGACACGCATCTGGCCGGGATTGCGAACTTCAATCCGCACCTTCGCGGTTCGGATAGTGGGGTCGAGAACCGGCAGAATGGTGTCGATCCGGCCTCTCACGACTTGATTAGGAAAAGCATTGAGGCGCACGTCTGCAGACTCACCGGCGCGCACTGCATCGAGATCGTTCTCATAAACGTCGCAGATGATCCAAACGTAGGAGAGATCAGAAATAGTGAATGGATTGGGGCCCGAGAGGCCCTGCACCCCGGACGAGTTAGTGACCTGTTGATCGGTAATCACGCCTGAAATGGGAGCGACAACATCAACAACTCCCGAAGGACGGTTTTTATCTATACCGAGCAGTCGCAACTGTTCGCTTGCGGCATTCAGGGTGGCCGTGGCGTCATCTTCTGCAACCTGGGCCTGTTCCAAGGCGGCTTTCGAAGTAGCACCGTGATCGTACAGATTCTGTGCTCGCTGGAGTTGCTGGCGGGCGAGACGTTCATCATTCTCGGATTTCACATACGTTTGGTACGCCCCGGAGACATCGTTGCTCTGCACGCGCAGCAATACCTGGCCCTTCCTTACCGTATCTCCGAGGCGGGCTTTAATCTCTACAACTCTGCCCGCGGCCAACGAAATCACGGGAACCGCGCGCGCAATATCCGGCTGAACGATTCCCGTCGCGTTCATCGCGGTAACTGCTTTGCGCTCGGTGGCAGCTACTACCGGGAACAATTCTGGGTGATCAACTTTGAAGTTATTGGGATCGAAGTCCGGCTGAACGTTCGCTTGCGGCGGAGCTTCGGCATTGGCGTTAGTCTTTGCCCCGTTGCAAGCGGCCAATAAAAGGACAAGAAAGAGACAGCAAACCAGCGCAAAAACGCCGCCAATGAATTTGATTTTCACGGTACCACCTCTCGGCCGACGGCCATATTCAATTGCGCAGCCGCCGTCAGATACGAACCAATCAGGTTCACGTAATTCAATTGCACACTGCGGTAGTCGCTCTCGGCGCTCAAGAAATCCAGCAGCGACGTTCCGCCGTTCTGATAGGAGAAGAAAATCGTGTCGCGCACCCGCGTCGCTTGTTGCAGATATTTCGCCTTGTAGGGCCGCAGCAGGGTCAGATTGCTTTCCAGCGTGGCGTAACTTGAGTCGACATCGCTCAGCACTGTCGCATCGGCTGCGTCGCGCAACCGTTCGTTGCGAGTGATATCTAATTGAGTGCGCAGCTTCTCGCCCTGGTTACGATCGAAGATGCGCAGCGGAAAGCTGACGCTGATGCCGAGTGTATTAATGCCGAACGGATTGTTGTTGGAAGAATTATGGGTATACCATGCGCTGAACGTTGGATCGGTTGAACCGTTGGCAATCGCCAACTTGTGATCGGTCTGGGCCTTGTCCACCGCTTCGACCGCCGCTTTCAGATCCGGCCGCGTATCGAGAGCAATTTTTCTGAATTCGTCATGGGGCGCAAGGCGATCGACAAAATCGTAGGTTTCGGTCACATCGAACTGCTCAATTGGAGTTCTGTCGTTCAGAAGCGTAAGTAATTGGATCTTCGCGTTCTCAAGATTTTCCTCAGCGGTTTGCAAATCGGTTTCGTACTGCGCGCGCTGTAATTCCAATCGATCAAGATCGATCTGCGCTATGTCGCCCGCACTGAAGCGGGTGCGGCTGATCTCAAGCACATGGTCCCAGTAAGCCATATTGTCCTTGGCCAGCTGAAGCACGGCCTTGGCTTGCAGTATGGACACAAACGCGCTGCGCAGATTGAAGATCAGGGTGCGCTCCAGATCTGCGTGACTAAACTCGGCAATCATGGTTCCCTTCTTCGCGCTTTCCAGCCGCAATTCCCGTTTGTGCCGCCGTTCGTGCAGATAGCTGATGCTGGGCGACTCAAAGGTGCCGGCAAATGGACGCCAAACACCCTTATTCGGAGCAATCTGGGTCCCGTCCGCGGTCAGACTCAGCGTCGGATTCGGGCGCAGATAGGCCGTGATCTCCTCGGCTTTCGATTCGTCGACACTCAACTTGTCTGCCAGAAGCGTCGGGTTCTGGGTTTCAAACCGGTCCCGCACATTCTGCCAAGTTAAGGTCAAAGGCTGTGGTGAGGCCTGGCCGGGAGTTTGGGCGACTCCCATGCCCGTCCCGAACCACAGCAGCGATAAATACAATGCTGCTCGTTTCATGACGGTCTTCGTTACGAATGGATTTGGAATTATCAGAACAGCAGCTCTTAGGCTGCCGCGTTTACCCGAGGAAGTTTGAGGGAGGGGCGCGGCCCAGCACAGGCCGGATCAACAGCGGAACTTTGGAATAGGAAGCAGTATTCTCGGCCAATCGCCAACTGCGCTGACGAGATAGGAGCTGGAACGATAAGGCGATAAATCCGAACCACGCAGCCACGGCGAGAGGTGCAGTATGCGCTACGGCAATGCCGAGCCGCTTTGTGGAATTTGAATCCTCCATTACAAACGCGTCCAAATGGAGATCGTCGGTAATTGAAATCGATGGGAACAACACGGCGGCAGCGCACAGCAGCGCGCCCAGTGCCAACAGAAAACGCCGCCGATCCAGACCGCGGCGATACGCCTGCAGCAGGGCGTAAAACGCACCCGCTATCAGTGCGAACCATATGCTATTGAGAAAAAGTTCCACTAATTAAAGAGTATCCCACCAGGGCAGACTAAGGGAAGCAGGGTTCAAACCAAGGTCACTGCTGCCGTTAGTAGTCCTTCTGCGACTTCGCAGCCAAGCCCACCCGTTGCGTGATCCGTGTTCTATTTTTCAATTTTTCCGATGTAAACTTCGAATGGTTCGAGCGAAACCGACCGCAATGACGCCGCTTGGCGATTCGCCTTCCCCGAAGTAAGCACGGTGGTGGCCTTGGACGCCGTCAATCCCTGGGCCGTCAAATCGAAGCTAACTTTCTGTGAGCTTGCGGACATGTTCAGAACCACCAGCACAGCATCATCTTTATATCGGCGCAGATACGAGAGCACGTTCGGGTCATTCTCGTTCAGCGCGATGTATTCTCCCTCACGCAGCGCCGAATTCTCGTGCCGCAGAGCAAGCACCCGCTTGTAGAAATTCAGGATCGAATCGGAATTCTTGAGTTCCGTGGCCACATTGTGAGTTTTGTAGCTCGAGGGTACCGGAAGCCAGGGCTTCGTCTCACTGAATCCAGCGTTCTGGCTGGCGTCCCACTGCATAGGTGTGCGTTCGCCGTCGCGCCCTTTTTCTTTTGGCCAGCCCAACTTGCCAATCGGGTCCTTTACATCTTCCCGGCGCTTAGGATCATTGTTTGTCATGCCGATCTCTTCGCCGTAATACATAAGAGGCGTTCCGCGCAGTGTGAGATAGAGACCTGCCATGACCTTGGCAATTGCGTCGTTGTGCACGCCATCGCCATAGCGCACGTAGGCGCGAACGATGTCGTGATTGCTGAGGACGTACACCGGCCAGCCAGCCGCATTCACTCCCGCAATTTGCTTACGGAATTCTGTAGGCGAGAGTTTATCGACGCGGGCGAAGAGAAAGTCCATCGGCATCTGCAATTCGTTGCTGTGCTCGCCGTAGTACTGCTTGAGTTCGTCGATGTCTTTGGTCCAGGTTTCGCCAATCAGTACCGCGTCATACTGGTCCGCCACCTGCCGTAAACGCTGCAGCACACCATGCAACTCCGGCAATTTGGTGTTGTTGACATTCGCCATGTTTGGATCGCCGTATTTGTTCTTGCCCGGAAGCGCGGGATTGTCGTGCAGTTCTGGGTCTTCAAACAATGTGTCCACGGCATCGAGGCGGAAACCGGCAACGCCTCTTCGGTACCACCAGCTGGTGACATCGAACATCGCTTTCTCTACGTTCGGATTACGCCAGTTCAAGTCCGGCTGCTCGGGATAAAAATAGTGGTAATACCATTGTCCGGTGGTCGGATCAAATTTCCATGCTGGTCCGCCGAACGTTGAGAGCCAATTGTTCGGCGGCTGATTCTCGCCCTTCCCATCGCGCCAGATGTACCAATCGCGTTTGGGATTATCGCGCGATGACCGCGACTCTTTGAACCAGGCGTGCTGGTCAGAGGTGTGGTTTATGACAAAGTCCAGGATGATACGGATGTTCCGCTTCTTCGCTTCGCTGGCCAGGCGCTCGAAATCCGCAAGCGTGCCGTACATGGGATCGATATTTTCGTAGTCGGAAACGTCGTAGCCGAAATCCACTTGGGGCGACGGGAAGCATGGCGTAATCCAGATCGCGTCAACACCGAGATCCTTTAAGTAATCAAGCTTCGCCGTGATGCCATCCAGGTCTCCGATGCCATCATTGTTGCTGTCGGCAAAGCTGCGTGGATAAATCTCATAGAACACCGCGTGCTGCCACCACTGATGACCCTCGGCATCAACTTTGACCTGTGACTTTGCTTTCGGAATCATGCAGGTTCCCAAGAGAATCACCGCTAACCAATACACCAGCTGGGAGCAATGAGAATGATCTTTTCTGGCGTTTAGATTTTCAGGTTGCATTGTGCGCATTCAGGCCTCCTGCCATCGACCACACAACGAACTGAGATTGTCTCACGCTGACAACAATTTGAGCGCCACAGCGGGTTCGCGAATGCGTAACCGAACCAGATGCAGGCTTATGGTTTGTGCGGTCGCATTGGTTCCCGCAGCGACCGCGATGATATTATGTTTTGGAAAGCTCCGCATCGCCACACTCCTCAGTAGCTCAATGGCAGAGCATCCGGCTGTTAACCGGAGGGTTGTAGGTTCGAGTCCTACCTGAGGAGCCAATCTTTTGAGCAGATAGACGAAGCCGCAATCAGCGAACGATCAGTTAAACGACTCATCGATTCAGGGCAAGCCCTACAACTCTGGAGTGTGTGCCTCTCTCCGTTACGGGTTCGAGACGTAGATGATGGATTTAACCCAAACCGCTTTGGTGCTGTCGTAGGTTTGCACCGCAATTCGGTGAACGCCCGAGCTGGGAAGCTTAACGGTTGCGCCACCCGGCAACGCGCTCACATTCAAGTAATCAGCCGTTTTTATTCCGTCCACATAAATCTGCATGTGACTTGCATTATCCGGCCCGGAAGCCTTAGCTGAAATTCCAAATATCAGCGGAACATGGCTGCCGTCGAGCGGGCTGTTGATGCGCGTGATTTCGGTATCAGGGCCGCCAAACGTGGGAGGAAATTTTTGCGTGAATTGATTATAGGTATCCGTTTTGAATGCTGGGATTCGCGCTGGGAAGTTTCCAGGACGACTCGCAATGGATGGAGAATAAGTGAACACACTGACCGTCTTCTTCGAAGGACTGACGGTCAGTATCCGCAGATAACCATAACCAAAGTAGCCGTTATTTCCTTGTCCTTGGAAATCAGAAAGAATCTGAATAGGCCGGTACGGATTCGAGCAAAGCGTCGTCCAAGATTGCACGGTGCAATCCACATGGCCGACGCCGTTGTAATTGGGTACGTTGGGATAGTTTCCTGGGCTGGGATTTCTCACATGCCCGCTCACCGCCATGAACACGTTGGGATGAGCTCCAATCAACCCGTACCACAATCCAATTCCATCGGTGCCGCCGCCGACCGGCCCATAAGAATTCAGAGAGTCCGGTAGGCAGCTGTAGATGCCGCTCGGAAATCCGGAACACAGAGGATACGCCGACCCCGCCGGAAATGTTGAGCCGAACGTGGGACCTGAGCCATCATTCGAAAGATACGCATGGGTTGAGACCATTACGGGACCGGGAAAATTCGAAATCAAGTTGTTCGCCGCGTTCACTACTGAACTGCGTGGGAACAACTCTAGAGACAAAATCATGTAACTGGTCAACCCGATTTTCATGATTTTGTAAAAGTTAGGCGTGCGGTGTCCAGAAGAATCCAGAATGTAAGCTGTCGGATTGATCGTCGGCGGCCCGAAGTAGTGGAAGTAATTCGTTGTGCCTCTCGGCTGTGGCCGATCACCCTCGCAGTCATAATCATGGTTTCCAATCGTAGGCTGAAAATAAATTCCATGAGTGGTGAGAATTTTGACCGCCGCCTGCGCCTGCTTCCACTGGGTTTGCCACGAC
>Ga0102924_1002969_pt1 | contig 18067 bp, 22 predicted proteins | sample PaiPotPPM11metaG_FD_80116 | JGI IMG/M metagenome (GOLD analysis project Ga0102924, IMG submission 80116) | Iron sulfur acid spring bacterial and archeal communities from Banff, Canada, to study Microbial Dark Matter (Phase II) - Paint Pots PPM... ...
CTGTAGCGGCGCTCGGAGCCTGCCCTGGAAGGGAGCGCCGGAAACCGTTGAGGATACAAGTTCGGCGCTCCCTTCCAGGGCAGGCTCCGAGCGCCGCTACAGCAAAGAAACTGAGACACTACCGGTTGTTGAGCCGGACCGGCTCACGATCCAGGCCCACAACGAAGCCTCCCGCCGCCTGCGACCTGAAGAATTCCGTGCCAAAGACTTTGGTGCGGAAGATCGACTCGACCCGCCGTTACGAGGTGGCGCCGCAAGGCCTCCGAGCCCTGGCCGCCTGGGTGGTCTTGTTCTTGTGCGATAAAGTCATCAAGCCCTTGCGGGCCGCGGGCTGCCATCTCCCGCGCGGACGCAAGCCGAAGAGCCCCACTGTCCTTACTCAGCATTACGACACTCTTCGCATCGATATGCCCGGCTTATTCCAGACTTTGGCAATAGCGGCATGAGCCGCATCGACAATTCTTTTTTCATGTTCGGCCATAGGCGCCTAAGGGGGAATTCTGGAATTTCTCCGACTTACCAATTGGGAACGACTTTGGGCAGAACTGAACAATCAGATGCAGCCGGAGAGGGCAATTCTTCATACAAGCCCTTTGCGCAGGCCGAGGACTCGGCGCTGGTGGCTGCCGTCCTTGCCAGGGACCGCAAAGCGACAGCCGAGTTTGTCTCGCGCTACGCCGACCGGATCTATTCCTATATTTACTCACGTCTAATGCCACGGGCGGACTTGGTTGAAGACCTGGTGCAGGAAGTGTTTCTCGCCGCCTGGCAAAGTCTGGCATCCTTCCGGGGCCAGTCGCCGCTTGATTCCTGGCTGTTGGGAATTGCCCGGCATAAGGTAGAGGATCATTATCGGTTGCGGCTCCGCGCCGCTGACCCGCTTGATGAAAATCCAGAGGAATCGAAAGCAGGAACGATGGCGCCGGATTTGGATCAGAAACTCGACGAGGAAAGGCTGCGAGAAAGGACCCTCCGCGTTCTGGCCAATCTCCCGGAGCATTACCGGTTGGCCCTGCTCTGGCGTTATTGGGAAAAATGTCCCGCGCAGGAGATGGCGGCACGAACCGGAAAAACTGAAAAATCCATTGAGAGATTGCTGGCCCGCGCGCGCGACCAGTTTAGGAAAGAGTGGAAAGATGCCTGACAAAAACCAAGAGGAAGAGCTGTTCGAGCATTTTGCGGCTGGAATTGAGCCCGGCGTTTCGACGACGATTCAGGCTCCATCGCGGCTTCGATCCCGCATTTACTCGGCTCTGATGCTCCTAGAATCTGCGCAAGGCAGACTGCGAAGCATTCCCGCAACTAAAGCAGAAGGCCATGACCTTTGTGTGTTTGAGGAACTGGTGCGAATTGCTCCAGTAGGGCAAAAACTAAGGTCGCTGAACATCTGCCGCCTTTGCCACGCCCGATTGCTGGGAGAGGTCATGGAGAATCCGCCGATATACTGGGGAAATTGTCCTTATGTAGACTTCAAGAAACCTTGAAAACACTCGAGGCACATTGGAACTAATACAAACGCAGGCTGTAACCTTTCTTCCTGCGTTTGTATTAGAAGTGCTTCACAAACCCAAAGAGGTTCTGAAAATTACTCAAGCCTCGTTGGCCGGGAGGAGAAAGCTCGTAACTGATCGGGTTGTGGGAAATCGTCTCGCTGAAGCTGTAGCGAAACGCCCACCCCTTCCCAATCCGGACGTCCATGCCGACTGCGACGCGCAGTCCGATGTCGGTGGATGAAAACTTCTGGGGAGGAAGCTGTGGCGAACCGGTCACATCGCTCAAAGTCGCTGCGGAACTCCCTAGATGGACCAACCCCGTCCCGCCTGAAAGATAAGGCCGCACCCTGCTGCCGCGCTTTCGGAAATAGACCAACATGTCGCCCATAAAACTCGTCTGCTGGGATTTTCTCATTTCCTGATATGCATCCGGCCCGTTGACTCCAAAACCAGATGAGACCAGCGTCAGGGCGTTCCGGTTCCAGATGTAGTTTCCCTGCACGCTCACGTAATCGGAAAAGTCCCATCCCGCGAAGAGATTCAGGGCCGGACCGTTTTCCGGTTTGTAGAGGGAAACCTGACTGGACGATGGCGACAGGATTGAACGGCCATCTGCCGAGAGAGTCGCGATCCCGCCCAGTGCTCCAGCATAGAAGTTCCCCGCTCGCGCCAAAGGCGGCGCCATCACCATAGTGAAAATCGCTGCAATGAAAAGAGTTGGCCTGGTCATACTTTCACCTCTCCCGATCGATACGAGCGCCTATTCTACGTTTTGTTGCAAGACAGGACAAAAAAATTGCTTCCAGGCGCCACCGGTCAATAGGGCGAAGAGGCAGTTTGACGCCAGCAAATGGCGGAGCAAGCTCGCCACGATAGCCGCCCAATTAGCTCCGGACAATGGGTCCACCCGAAAACCAAAAAAAAATTAGCAACCTCCAAGGGGGATTTTGTTCCGTCGCGCGACTCTAATACAAACGCTGGAAGATGAGGTTACAACCTCGCTGTAGCGGCGGTCTATGACCGCCGGTCTGGACGGCGGTCATAGACCGCCGCTACAGCTAATGTCACCCGACTTCGTGCGTTTGTATTAGATAACAGAAACAAGCACGATTGCTGGCTACCTGCCGCTTTACCGGTTCAGGCTGTCCTCCGGTCGCGAACAACCAGGGCCGCCAGCAAATTCTTTCGAGCGCGAAGGAGATTCCTTCGCAAGGTTCGACTTACCGGGCTGAAAGGAGCTCACAAATGCACATGCAGCAGATTCGATCCAAACTTCTTCGGGTAATGTTTGTCATCGCCATGGTTTCCCTCCTGTTCGGCATCGCCCCCCGGGGGGCTCTGGCACAGGGCGGTTCCGGGGCGGTGTACGTGCTCACCAACCAGACCTCGGGCAATTCCGTGATGGTTTACCGCCGCGCTCCGGATGGAACTCTCTCCCTCGGGGGCACCTTTTCAACCGGTGGCACGGGCTTAGGCACGGGTGCTGATCCTTTGGCATCTCAAGGATCGCTCGTGCTCGGGCGGGGCCAGCGGCTGCTTTTTGCCGTGAATGCCGGAAGCAATGATATCTCGGTCCTCGCCGTCGAAGGCCTCAGGCTGCAGTTGCTTGACAAGGCGCCCTCGGGCGGCCAGATGCCTGTGAGTCTCGCCGTGCGCGGGCGCCTGGTGTATGTCCTCAACGCCGGCGGCACTCCGAACATCGAGGGCTTCGTCATTAACCCCTTCACGAACCGCCTGGTTACCCTCCCCGGTTCCCTGCGTAATCTACCCGGCGGCGCCGCCGCTGCGCCTGCCCAAGTCAGCTTCAGTCCGGACGGCGACGTTCTGATGGTGACCGAGAAAGGGACAAACAAGATTGACACTTGGACGGTAAACGACGATGGCTATGCCGGACACCCCATGACATTTGATTCACACGGAGCCACGCCCTTCGGATTTGCGTTCGCCCACGGTGAATTTGTTGTGGTTTCGGAAGCGGGGCCAAGCGCCCTCTCCTCTTATCAAGTCGAGAACGATGGGGGCGTGGAGTTGATAACCGGCTCGCTGGGGGACACCCAGAAAGCAAACTGCTGGGTGGTGACCACCGGCGACGGACGCTACGCCTATACCACAAACTCGGGGAGCGGAAGCATCTCAAGCTACACCGTTTCGAGAGATGGCATGTTGAGCCTGCTCGATGCCACTGCCGGAATGCCGGGCGGCGCTTCCGTTGACGCGGCGCTGAGCACTGCCAGCCGCTTTCTCTATGTCCGCGACGGAGCCAACAACGTGGTGGACGGCTTCCGGGTGGGAAGGGGCGGTGGCCTCACCTCGGTGGGTTCGGCAAGTGGAGTTCCCGCCGGTGCTCAGGGAATTGCAGCGCGATAACGATCGAATGCCCCTATTGATGCTATACGCACGGTCGTAAGTCGGCGACTCCCAGGACTGTAGCGCCGCTACAGCATACTGCGACACTGACGCAACCTGTGGCGGACCGGGCCGCTATCATTTTGTTACCTCGAATTGGCAAGTAAATTTTTGACAGTATGTCACGGTGGAAAGGGAGGCGATTGTATGACAAGCAAAGTGCAAAATCGAGGCTTGATTTCACGGATTCGTCGGCGGGCGGTCAGTGTCGCGTTGGCCTTGGCAGTGATGTTGGTGGCAGGGATGGTGGCGACGCCATCAGCCCAAGCGCAGACTTATAGCATACTCCACACCTTCACTGGGCCGCCGGACGGGTCAGAACCCCACGCCGGTTTGGTCCGTGACGCGGCGGGCAACCTCTACGGCACCACTTACTACGGTGGCGTTTCGGGCTACGGAGCGGTGTTCATGCTGGATATGACCAACCACGAGATGGTGCTGCACAGCTTCACAGGAGCGCCAGACGGGGCAACTCCTATCGGCGGTCTGTTCCGGGATGCGGCAGGCAACCTCTATGGCACTACTTCCTACGGTGGCGTTTCGGGCTACGGAACGTTGTTCAAGGTGGATCCGACCGGGATGGAGACCGTGCTGTACAGCTTCACCGGGGGGACGGACGGGGACGGCCCCTTCGCGGGTTTGATCCAGGACGCGGCGGGCAACCTTTACGGTACCACCTTCGGCGGCGGCGCTTCCGGCTACGGAACGGTGTTCAAGCTGGACACGACCGGCAGGGAGACGCTGCTGCACAGCTTTGCCGGGTATCCAACGGATGGGGGAAATCCCACCGCTTGTTTGGTCATGGACTCTGCGGGCAACCTCTACGGCACCACGTTCGGCGGCGGCACTTACGGCAACGGAACGGTGTTCAAGGTGGATCCGACCGGGATGGAGACCGTGCTGTACAGCTTCACTGGAGGAACGGACGGTTCAGGCCCGTCCGCGGGTTTGGCCCAGGATGCTGCCGGCAACTTTTACGGCACCACATACTACGGGGGCAATCTCACCCTCTGTTCTGGGTCTGGCTGCGGAACGGTCTTCAAGCTGGAGGGGACCGGCACAGAGACGGTGCTTCACACCTTCACCGGCCCTCCGGACGGGGCATATTCCCTCGCCAGTTTGATCCAGGACGCGGCGGGCAACCTCTACGGCACCACACAAGGCGGTGGAGCTTCCGGGTACGGAGTGGTGTTCGAGCTCGAAGCGGGGGGTAGCCCTTCTGTGAGCCTCAGTCCTGCGAGCTTGAACTTCGGCCCGCAAGGCGTTCAGGCCCCGAATGTGCCGCAGGTCGTCACGCTCACCAATACCGGCCAGGCGCCGCTCTCAATCACCAGCATCGCCATCGCCGGACAGAATAGTGGCGACTTTGCGCAGGCGAACAATTGCCCGATCAGCCCAAACACTCTGGCGGCGGGCGACAACTGCATGATTACGGTTTATTTCTTCCCGACTGGAGCCGGAACCTTGAACGCGGATGTGACCATCACGGATAATGCTCCCAACAGCCCGCAGAACCTGCCCCTCTCCGGGACCGGCGTCAGCGGCAAGCCCGGCCTCGCGGGGCCGCAAAAGTAGCCCTACGGCCGGCAGGACAGCAGCTCTCCCAGCGGGCCGAAAGGAAAGGGGATATCACGGGTGGCGCCGACATCGCTTTTAATGTCGGAGACCCTTGTGGCCTCGGTGCGAATGGCCTCGGCGAGTTCGGCGTGGGGCGAATGGATTAAGGGAGAGAACTCACCAGTTTCTTGATCTTCCCCTCGTCGAGCCGGTGTTGCTGGACCATCATCCAGCGTTTCTGTGGGGCCTCGTCGTAGGGGTGAAGTTGGCAAGCCAGATCCCACAGGTGTTGGCGAGCGTGATAGAGATCGACACCCTGAATCGCACCCGGGAAGTGCAGCTCGGCAAGATTCCAGATCCATTCGGCGCCGTCCCCCATCACGACTTTCTTTTGCGCACGGCTCCAGCCGCGCTGGCGGCGCGGCGCAAAGATACGGCCCAGGAGTTGGTTTATTTCCCGCACCTCCTCCTGATGGATCGCAGCAGCCGTTTTTTTTCCTCCGCCGTCCACATCCCGGCTTCTTCTTCCACGGGTCGCAGGCGGCAAATCTTTTCGTTCACCGCGATCAGCTCGGCGCTGAGTCTCTGGAACCGCCGGAACTCGTCAACCTCGCGTTGCGCCTTAAGAAAAGGTTCCCTGTCAACGAAATCATTCAAACCGTCACTTTTATGTCGCGCACCCTTCAGAAAACAGACCGTTAACTTGATTGCGAGCGTTTTGATGGTTCCCGGAGGTGACACACCTACTGACACAGTGGTTTCTGCGGATCAGGGAAGCGGCTTCAAGAACCAGGGTAAGGCCAAGGCATTCAAGAGGTTAAATGGTAGGCCCGAACGGACTCGAACCGTTGACCTCTACCGTGTCAAGGTAGCGCTCTAACCGGGCTGAGCTACGGGCCTAAGAGTCGTGGGATTGATTTTAACCCGTCCGGCACAATTCCGGCAATCGGAAGTTCATGCGCAAGCCCCTGCCGTTTGGTTTTGGGATTTTTCAGATATGCAGAAATCATTGGAGCGGCCGTTCGGTGAATAGTCGGGGTTGAGTTCAATTGCGATTCCCGCGCTGAACTGTAATTTACAGTTCCGAATTCTGGGTAGTAGCGCAATTTGCTGTAACGGCGCTCTATGAGTTCCGAAAGCCGTTGTGGATCCAGGTTCGGCGCTCCCTTCCAGGGCAGGCTCCGAGCGCCGCTACAGCATGCAAACCGCGCCACTGCCGAATTCTGCCAGGATGATGCAATCATCGGCGAACTGGGTTACACTGCTAACTTCACCAACCTTGCGCAGAGCTTTTGCGCGAATACTGCCCGCCTTGGCTGCTGCCGTTCCTCCAGAGGTTGGCCGAAGGGGGGCCAGCTCCTTATGGATTTGGCGATGCTGGACCAACCCGCATGGCCGGAACAACGAGATGAAGGCTTGCCGGGCGAGGCGAAACGAGCGAGGAACGTGACGGAACCGTCTGATCAATTTCAAAAACTTGAAGAAAAACTGGTTCGCCTGATCGAAGTGTTCAAACGCACTCAAGCTGAAAACCGCGCACTGGAAGAACAGGTGCAGGCCCTAAAAGCCGAGTTCAAGGGAAGTGGCCAGAAGATTGAGTCGCTGGAAAAGGAAGTTGCCATTCTGAGGAGCGAGCGCGAAGACGTTCGTGGCCGTGTGGAAAGGCTTCTTTCCCAAATGGAATCCTTGACAAAGACCGATTCCACGGCATAATGACACCAGAGTGATCCGGCGCAAGCCGGCCCACCGGCTTGCGTCAATAAGCATGTTGCAGAGCTGCCAGACGCTGTCATTCTAACTAAGCGCAGTGGGAAGTTTTCTCGCCAGTGGAATTCGGAAGATTGGCGAATTGCTTCTTCCCATCAAGCCTCTCAAGATGCCAAGCAAAGGGTCTATTCAATTTGCGCCTCACGAGGGAAAGCGAGTTGGCTTCCAACAATCAGGAAATCATCCGGGTGGTCATCTACGACCAGGAGTATAACCTCCGGGGTCAGCTTGATCCAGAATACATTCGCAAGCTGGCGCGCTACGTTGACGAAAAAATGCGCTCTGTGGCGGCGCGAACTCAGACGGTAGACTCACTGCGGACGGCGATTCTCGCCGCTATGAACATTGCTGACGAATACCATCAGATGGCGGCGCGCTACGAGACCGGGACCCGGCAAATGGATAGCGAATTCGGAAAGTATTCATCGATGCTGGATGAAGTATTGGATCCGGAAGTCTAAGGCCCTGGCTTCCTTCTAAGCTACGAAGCCTCTGGATCAGTCCGGACCCGTGAAACCGAGTCCTCGGCCCGCGTCCGGTGAAATGCTCTCCAACCCTCACTGAATTCCGGATGGAGTTCCCATCTCCTTCATGCCTCCGGGCGGAGGGTATTGCGGTTTTGAAAGGACTCTAGTGACCTCTCGGTTAAAGATACTCTTTATTGGCGATATTTTTGGTCAGCCCGGGCGCAGAATCGTAAAGGAAAAGTTGCCGCTATTGATCGAGGAATTCGAACCAGACTTGGTCCTGGCCAACGGCGAGAACGCCGCGGCCGGGTTTGGCATTACACCTCCTCTGGTCGAAGAGCTGCTCGAACTGGGAATCGCCGTGCTAACATCGGGCAATCATATTTGGGATAAAAAGGAGATTCATCCTTATTTGTCGGATCACGCCGACGGACGATTGCTAAGGCCGGCGAACTATCCACCCGGGGCTCCCGGGACGGGGCTTTACCTGGGGCGTACGGCCTCCCAGTTGAGCTATGCCGTCCTAAACCTGCAGGGACGCGTCTTCATGCCAACGCTCGATTGTCCGTTCCGCGCCGCCGATAAACTCCTCGATCAAATTCCATCTGAGATCAAAATCAGGATTGTCGATTTTCATGCGGAGGCGACTTCGGAAAAGGTGGCCATGGGTTGGTACTTGAATGGACGCGCCACCGCCGTGCTGGGAACTCACACGCACATCCCCACCGCGGACGAGACGGTTCTGTCGGAAGGGACGGCCTACATGACCGATGTCGGCATGAGCGGACCCTTCGATTCTGTAATTGGTGTCGAAAAGCAGCAGGTGATTAAGAAATTTCTGGACCAACTTCCGGCTCGATTCGACGTGGCCCGCGGCGATCCGCGCCTTTCAGCAGTTTTGATAGAAGCCGATACGGAGACCGGGTCAGCTCTGTCGATCCGGCGGGTGCGATGTACCACCGGATGACCGGGGTGCGTTCAATAACGGACCCCGATTTCAATTCCTACCGGCGGCCAAGTGTTTTAAGGCAGCGGCAGGCGCGGCCTGCGACTGAATTACCATCCCGCTGAGGTATAATGCGCATAAGCTAGTGTGGCGCTCACGAATAACGGGACAATGCTCAGGGCCGGTGCGCCGGCATCTTGCCGGGACAGCGGCGCTACACGGTCCACCCAATTCCTGGACACCGCACGAGAGGGATCGAGCGAGGTGCCATGAAATCCGAAATGGCCGATAACCCAAGAAGACTTGGCGATCTGATTGATGATTATTGCCCCCGTTGCAAGTTGCTGCTGAACCACGCCATCGCCAGTATGGTGGAAGGGAACGTAGCGAAGGTTATTTGCCAGACCTGCCTCAGCGAACATCCCTTCCGGCACGGGCAAGGTGGGAAGAAGAAAACGGACTCCCGCGCCACCCTGTTTGATCAAGTCATGAGCAAGGCGCCTGCTCCCGGCCCGGCGGAGCCGCCGCCCGTGGCTCCAGCGCCGAAGAAACGCAACCTCAATCCCGCCCGCTACATTTCCCGGCATCAGGGTAAACCCCCGCGCCCGCCTCGTTGAAAATGGCCGGCTCACGAAGTAGAGCGGCGAAGGATACAAACCTTTGTTCGGGATTTCAGGTGGTAGATAGTTCCCCGCCATTCAATCCTTCGCACAAATGCAGCGATGCTGAAGTTCCAGAACATCAACCACGGGGTCAGCCACGCCAGTCTCCAATAGCAACCGCCCCAGCGCCGCAGGCGCTCCCGCTGCCCCGGGAAAGAGCGATGCGCGGCGATCAACCTGAGCCGACCTTTGGCCAATCCTAGAGAGAGTATGGCGGCCAGGAGCACGGCGGCTTGAGCTTTGGCGCCAGTACCCAATGAAGGTAAAACAAGCACGGCAACGTCCGCGAGTATCCCCAGGACATAAAGCCCGAAAGAAACCATTCCCCGGAGCCACAGCCTTGGCGCATAAACCCGGGTCAGGATGATCTGGCGGTTGGTCCAATGCACCACGCTGCGGACCTGGGTGTCCGCTTCCGCCGCCACCAAGCAGCGAGGCTCAAAGCGAATGAGGCCCCCGGCATCGCGCACCGCTTGTGCCACGGCATAATCGTCACTCACCGTGCCTTGCCAGTATTTCTCCGCAATCTTCATGCGGCGGAAATCCTCGGCGCGCATTGCCATGCTTCCTCCCCAGGCAAGGCTGGCGGGATGATCGCCAAGCGAAGTGGCAATCACGGAATCCCAGGCCGCCTGCAACCTGGAAGCAAAATATGCCGAAGGTAGGTACCAGCGGAAGCCCGTACTGACGGTGACGGCAGGATCAGAAAGCGGCGAAATCAATGTCCGCAGCCAGTCGCGGTGCGGGCAGCCGTCCGAATCCGCGAAGGCCAGAACCTCGGTCTCGGCGTCCACCCCTTCCAAGGCTGCTAGCAGGTTGTGGACTTTTTCTCCGTTGACTTCGCTCACTCCAGCCACGACTAAGGAGATTTTCCGCGGCCGCGAATGCTTGGACCCGTCTTGATTTTCGGCCATGCCTCGAAGAACCGGGAATGCCGGGTCACTTTCCGAGCTTACAGCAAGGATTACCTGATAGTCCAGATAGTCCTGCGACAGATAAGCCTTGAGATGCTGCTCCAAGCCAATGTCCAGACCCTTGCAGGGAATGATCAGGGCGGCGGCAGGCTGGTAGGAGCTCAGCGGCGAGGCCTGGCTCCGCTGGAGGTAATCAAGAAACTTGTAGCCGTCAATGAGGGACCAAACGCTTTGAAGCAGCAGGGCGCTGCCCAGAACCCAGAAAACATAAAGCCAAAACATAGAATTGAAGAATGAAAGGACGATGACTTGACCGGCGCGCGCAGGATCACCGGCTTCGAGGACTCACTTCGATGCCCCGCCGCTCTGGGACCCGGCATCCTGACTCACGGGGTGCGCCTGGGCGTCCTGCAAAGCGTAGGCGATGACTTGTTTGAGTTCATTGGCATTCCCCACGCCGTCCAGCCGCCACCCATTCACGAAAAGCGTAGGCGTCGCATAGATACTTGCCATATTGCCCAAGCTCACATCCCGCAGAACATTCTTTAGCGCCGCCTGCTTCTCCACGCAGGATTGGAAGGCGTTAAAGTTCATTCCCGGAAGGGTTCTGGCAAGTTCCATAATCCGGGACTTGGCATTGTCCTTGTTGATCGTCTTCTGGTTTTCAAATATCTTATTGTGGAGCGCCCAAAACTCGGCGTTACTCTGCATGGCCGCGCATCCAGCCTCCTCCGCAGCGATAAGCGCCCAAGGATGGCTGGCGAGCGGGAAATAGTGATAAACGATCTGAACCTGTTTCGCCTGCGCCGGAAGAATTTTCTGGTTGAGAATATCCACGAGTTTCCGGCAGAAGGGACATTCGAAATCGGAGAATACCACCATCGTCACCGGCGCACTGCGCGGCCCAAGTCTTGGCATGTTTCCTTCCGTCAGCACTTGCATCAAGGCCATGCGGGAGCGGCGCTTGCTTGCTGGGTCTTGTTCAGGTTGCGATGCCGGCGCGTCCTGGAATGCAAAGAGCGCCGGAGAGTTCGATTGCAGCTCCGATTTGCGTGGCGATTTGCGCCCGCTGAGGTTAGAAACTTCTTGGACTGGAACTGCAGGGTGGGATGAAAACGAGCCTGGATCCAAAAAGACTGTTCCTTGCAAAAGATCGCGCTCTTCGAGCGCGATAGACCGTTGGGCCATTGCCAGACCGCTTGAGGTCAGCACCGCAGCCACAAGCGCAAGACCTATCCAATTTGCTCTCACCGGATGCATCCGGTCCTCCAGGAATTCATTCTCAACTATGCCGATCCTCCTTGAAGCTATCACGCCCAGCAGCCGCTGTCACTTCGATTTGCCCCCCGGTGGTGTCTCAGTTTGCTTGCTGTAGCGGCGCTCTATGAGCGCCGAATTTTATTTATTAACACCTTCCGGCGCTCATAGAGCGCCGCTACAACAAACTGTGACACTATCTGCCCCCCCGGACGTTACCGGAGCGAAGGCTGTTGACGGTGAAGCGCCCCTCGAGGGATGTCCTTGAACGGCTTTCCTTATGGTGAATAGTAGCCTCGTAAACACTGATTTTAAAGGCCTAATTGGAACCAAGGTTTGGTATGATAGCAGTGCTTAGACCTTGCTTGTTCAGGGACGCCAAAGATGTTTTCCAGCGAAAACCGTTTGCTTCGGGCCCTATATATGGCACTGGACGGCCTGATTGCCGTCACCAGCTTCTGGACCGCTCAGGCGGTCCGCTCTCGCATCCCCTGGATCCGTGGCCTTTTCCCTATCTACAACTACGTCTGGATTCTCCCTTTAATCTTGTTCATCTGGATCGCCGTAGGTTGGGCTAATGGGTTATATACCCGGGCTCTCGAGGCGCGCCTGCTGCGCGTTGTTCCGCTGCTGATCAAGATTTCAATTTTCTCCATCCTCCTGCTCTTCGCAGCAACCTTCGCCATCCACTATGAGTATCTCAGCCGCTCCCTGCTGGGAATCTTCGCCTTGTTTGACCTTATGGGGATGATTGGGCTGCGGATCTTGACTGCAAAATGGAATGAACCTCTTCATCGAGCCCTCGGCGGATACCGCCACTTTCTCCTGGTGGGTGACATTCCACAAGCCGTGGCCATTGCCGTCGCCATCGAGGCCAATGAAGTTCGAGGCGTAAAATTAGCCGGGTTCGCAGTCTTACCCAATAACAGCAACTCCAACCCGGAGATTGATCAGACCCGGTTGCGCCGGAATTATCCAGTCTGGACGATTGATGAAATCCCCGCGCTTCTTCGCCGCCACGTCATCGACGAGGTGATCTTCGCCGTCAGCAAAGACGACGTGGACAAGCTCTCCGACACGTTCCTCCTGTGCGAAGAAGAAGGCGTAAGGACGCGGCTACTGCTCAGCTTCTTCCCTCATATCATTTCAAAGGTCTACCTCGAGCACCTGAGCGATATGGCGCTGCTCACTTTTTCCACCACGCCGGAAAATCAATTTTTGATGTTTGCGAAGCGGATTGTCGATTTTTTAATGGCGGCTATTATGGTCGTCATTCTCTCCCCCGTCTTTCTGCTTCTTTCTCTCTTCATCAAACTCACCGATGGAGGGCCGATTTTTTTCCGCCAAACCCGCTGCGGTCTGGGTGGCCGCAAGTTCACCCTTTATAAATTCCGGTCCATGATCGTGGGCGCGGACAAGTTGCGGGCAAAGCTCGAAAGTTTGAATGAAAAGGACGGCCCTATTTTCAAAATTAAGAATGATCCCCGATGCACCCGGGTTGGGCGAGTGATGCGCAAGCTTAGCCTAGACGAATTGCCTCAGCTTTTTAACGTGTTGAAGGGGGATATGGCATTTGTGGGGCCGCGTCCCCCCATCCCCGAGGAAGTCGAAAAATACGAGCCTTGGCAGCGCCGCCGCCTCCGCATGCAGCCCGGCTTAACCTGCCTCTGGGCGCTCGAGGGCCGTAGCCACCTCAACTTCCAGCGGTGGATGGAACTCGATTTGGAATATATTGACCATTGGTCGCCCGGCCTGGATTGGAAAATTATCCTGAAGACCATTCCCGTAGTGCTTCTGGGCCGCGGCGCGAGCTAAGTGGTACCTTCCATACGTTCGGTCCATAAGTAAGGTGACGGATCCGAAGATTCCTCCCTCGCCTCTTTAGGGGCATTTCTGTCATCGGATCACGCCGGGCTTTAACCTCGCCACTTCGCAGTTCGCCGCAACCCAGCTCGAAATCCGCTCCAACGCTTTTTGGATGTTTTCGACAGAGTTCGCAAAGGAAAACCGCAAATATCCTTCGCCCCAAGCGCCAAACGCCGTTCCGGAAAGGCACGCCACTCCCGCTTCTTCCAAAAGCGCATCCGCCAACTCCCGTGACGGCTTGCCAAGGCCGGTGATGTTGGGAAACACGTAAAATGCTCCATGCGGCATGCGGCAGCGGAAGCCGGGAATGCGATTCAAGCCTGCAACGATCACCGACCGCCGCCGGAGAAACTGATTCCGCATCTCTTCTACGCACGTCTGGTCTCCCTTCAGGGCCTCGACACCCGCAATTTGCGTAAAGCTCGCCGTGCAAGAATTCGAATTCGTCATCAGGAGCGACACCTGCCTCGCCAGCTCCGAGTGCATCACGCCGTAACCCAGGCGCCATCCCGTCATGGCATAAGTTTTCGAAAAGCCGTCCAAGATAATGGTCCTTTCTCTCATTTCCGGAAACTGCGAAAGGCTTGCGTGGTCACCCTCAAAAATCAGGCGATGATAGATTTCATCCGACAGCACAAACAAGTCACGCCCGGCGAGGCCCCGCGCCAGGCGGGCCACAGAAGCCCGTGGCATCACGCCTCCGGTGGGATTGTGAGGTGAATTCACAATCACCAGCCGGGTGCGATCGTTCACTTGATCGAGTATCGCGTCCACGTCCACGTCAAATTCGCGGGCTTCGGGCAGCCCGTAAGGAACGGGCCGGCCACCGGCGAAGTTGATGACGGATTCATAAATCGGAAAGCCTGGATTGGGATAAATCACCTCATCACCTTCCCCGATCAAAGCAAGAACGGTGAAAAACATCACCGGTTTGGCGCCGGGGGTGATGACCACCTCAGACGGATCCACTTGAATCCCCCGGCTCGCCGCTACGTCTGCGGCCACCGCTTCACGCAACTGAGTCAATCCGGCGGGCGGACCATAGTGAGTCCATCCCTGCCGCAAGGCGCCGGCTCCTGCTTCGACAATATGCGGCGCCGTGGCGAAATCGGGCTCGCCGATTTCGAGGTGGATCACTTCCTTTCCCTGTGCTTCAAGTTGTCTTGCCCTGACCAGAACGTCGAATGCGCCTTCCGTGCCCAGCAGAGACATCCGTTCTGCAAGATGGAGATTTAACTGGGTCGTGTGCACAGAACTCCTCCTGTTCCGGCTTCCAAGCCCGAACTGCCCTTTCTGCTGCCTCAAGAGAAACCGCTGAATTCCTGGGCAGGGATAGCATATTTCCTGCCTGGCGCCTTGTCCAGCCCCGCGCCGGATCGTGCCGCCATCGGGCGAAAGGGATGGACATGGTCCTGGTTACCATCCTCGTCATTCCTGCGAAGCCTGTTCCCGCGTAGGCGGGAAGCGGGAATCCTTGCAAAGCTGGCAGGCACGACGAGCTTTTTTGCCGTCGTGGCTTAAGCTTTAGGCCGGGGCTGGTGGAGGCGAAGGGGGAGATGGCGCGCATAGCGCGCGAAATCCTTATCCATTGTGAAGACCGGCCAGTTGCGGCGCAGGGCGACCGCACAGATGAGAAAATCAACAGAGGAGCCGGTCACGCCAGCGGCCCGGCAATCATTGCTTGCGAGGGCCGCTTCTTCATAGTCGTCAATGGTCAGCCGGGGGTCATCAAAGGCTCGAAGATCCTGCCGCAAGCGCTCGTACTGGCTTCGGCTGCGAATTCCCGACAGCACTTCCTGTGAGGCGCCGGGAGCGTCTGCGCAAGGCCAGCGACCACACGGACGTGTCCACCAAGACCGTCATGAGCGCCGCCGCTCAGCCTTGTAGTCGTACTGGCGATCGTAGGTAATAGTGCCGAAGCGCGCCAACAGCCGCAACTGCCGGCGGCGTTTTATGTATTCATCGAGCGCGGCGGTTACGGCCTCTTTCTTCGTCTTGTGATGCCCCACGCGACGCGCCCTCTCGATCAAGCGGTCATCAATAGCGAGATTTGTAGGCATGGTTGCGTCTCATTCTTCTCTTGGAATGTTACACATCATGACGTGTAAGTGCAAGTGTGCGTATCGCCCGGTAGTGACTCAGTTTGCTGTAGCGGCGCTCGGAGCCTGCCCTGACAGGGAGCGCCGGAAACCGTTGAGGATACAAGTTCGGCGGTCACAGACCGCCGCTACAGCAACCAAACTGCACCACTACCAAAAAGAGGTTGAAGAGGAAAGCTGCACATGCTATATGTAGACAATGGATTCAATTCCCGGCCAACCCAAGCGCCGAATGGCAATGTGCAGGCAACAACTCTCCTGTTGTTGTTGAACCTTTCCTCTTTCTCTCTTATCTTCGACGGGAAATCCAGAATCAAGACAATCTATTTCATGGAGGTTTTTCATCAATGAGCGACTATAAGCATCCCGAGACGTTGGTCAGCACCCAGTGGGCGGCGGATCACGCGAATGACCCGAAAATTCGCCTGGTGGAAGTGGATGTTGACACCAGCGCCTATGAAAAAGGCCACATTCGCAATGCAATCGGATGGAACTGGCAATCCCAACTCCAGGACAATGTGCGGCGGGACCTGCTGGGGCGGCAGGACTTTGAGGAATTAATGCGGCGCTCGGGGATTAACCGCGACACGATCGTGGTCTTTTATGGCGATAATAACAACTGGTTCGCCGCCTACGCGCTCTGGCAGTTGAAATATTACGGCCACCCGGACGCGCGATTGATGAACGGTGGGCGGAAGAAGTGGGATCTGGAGGGAAAACCCTGGACACAGGAAGTTCCAAGTTTCCCGCGCTCGGATTACAAAGCGGGAGCGCCCGACGAGAACCTCCGTGCCCGGCGTGAGCTGATTTTTAGGGTACTCGATAACAAGAACGCTTCGTTGGTGGACGTCCGCTCCACAGACGAATTCACAGGTAAAGTAATAGCCCCCGCCGGCATGACGGAAACCGCGCAGCGCGGCGGGCACATTCCCGGAGCCATCAGCGTGCCGTGGTCAAAGGCTGCGAATGAAGACGGCACCTTCAAATCCTATGACGAATTAGTTGCGCTTTACGGGAGCCAGGGCGTGAAGCCGGACCGTGAAACCATCGCCTACTGCAGGATTGGCGAACGCAGTTCACACACGTGGTTTGTGCTGAAATACCTGCTCGGCTTCCAGGATGTTCGCAACTACGACGGAAGCTGGACGGAATGGGGCAACCTGGTGGATGCGCCCATTGAAAAGGGTGAGATCAATAAGGCTCACGCATAAGGGCGCTGGCAAAAGGCCGGGGAGCATCGCATCCTTGCTGTTCCCAGGTTCACTTTGGAGCGGCGGATCACTGGCTCCCCGCCTTTCTTCTCTGCCTGCTTGCGCACAATCCGCGGCGCGCGCGTCACGGCGCCGGGCAATTTGAAGCGTCAAAGAAGACCCTGCAATAACATCGTCAAATTCGCCTCTTGTGGGGACTCCCAGGACACGGCGATAGGAAAAGGCAATGTCCATGCTGCACAGCCCCGCAGCCTTTCGGGTCGATCTCAATCGTCCGAGCCCCGGCCAGGGCCAACGCGTTGCCTCCAGCCATCCAGGCATCACGGGCGGCGCCCGCGCCCTATCTCAATTGAACGCGGAAACTCTTTTTTTCGGCAATAAGCTCAATCTTGTCCTCGCGAGCCAGCCAGCCCAACGCAAAATTCAAGAGTTCGCCTTCGCCGTTCAATTTTTTCTTGAGCTGTGTCACCGTGAGCGGTCCCCCGGTGGAAAGCGTCTGCCAGATTTTACCCGCAGTCAGGCCGACCTGCTCCTTAATTTCAGCAACTTCAGGCATTTTTATGTTCCTCCCTATTTTCAAAATTTGTGGTTGGTGTTGGTTGATGATTCAATAAATCCAGCCATGCAGGATTTCCAATGGAATTGAAACTTCGTTGTTTGGGCTTTAACTTACGCCTCTCTTAGGTCAAAACCGTGCTCGCTTTGCAGGACGAACTAATAGGAGCCATGATTGAGGAAAAGAAGTCACAGCAGGCTCCGAGGGCGCCTCCGAAAATCTCGCTCATTTATTTTATAACCTATTTTCAACCCGTTTGTGAAATATAAAATTCTTATCCAGCACATAAGCACAAGGTAAAATGACGCTAAATCCCATTCCTGGACCGCCTTCGCGGTAATGAGTTTGATCATTCATCGCCCCGCGAAATGAATCCGGAGATGGCTTCTTACTTCTTGTAGTGGCGCCGGACCCACGCACCGCCCAACTCAATGAGTCCATAGAAAGCTACACAGAACCACAGGTCAACCAGGGTGCCCAGATCTACCAAATTGTGATGTTGGGCCGCTTCGGGGAGACGCGGGTAAAGCGAGAAATAGGCGGCGTTGCCGAGCATAATCGCGGCCAGATACCGTTTCCAGCGGGGGAACATACTCACTTGCGGCTGATGCCCGGCGCCAGCTCGCGTCCGTGAGCCTGGAACAAGGCTTCTTGCACGGGCAGGATTCATTCGTGCCAGGAGGCGGATCCACAACACAAAAAGAACCAGCACCACGGCCACCAGTATGAGGATCCGTTGTTGGGATGAGAGAATAAGATGCATGATTCCAGCCGTGCAAGGTCTCACGGCTAGGATAACAAATGAGCGCCAGGCGTTCCAGGCATGGGATCATTTGGTAGTGACTCAGTTTGCTGTAGCGGCGCTC
>Ga0102924_1002970_pt1 | contig 18065 bp, 16 predicted proteins | sample PaiPotPPM11metaG_FD_80116 | JGI IMG/M metagenome (GOLD analysis project Ga0102924, IMG submission 80116) | Iron sulfur acid spring bacterial and archeal communities from Banff, Canada, to study Microbial Dark Matter (Phase II) - Paint Pots PPM... ...
CTTCCACGCCATGGCGGCCAGATACGAGCGACGCTGAAGGGCCAGGCTTCCAGGTGATCGCCGACCGCCGCGCCGGCCGGCCGCGCTTGCGCGTGAGCGGTTCACGCATATGCATCACGCACTTGCGCCGAACGCTTCCGCGGAAGCGCGGCAGGCCATGCCGGGCAGGCAGCCGGGGCGTGTCGGCGGTGTCGATAGCGCTGGGTCAGACGGCGCTGGTCCCGGCCGGGGCCTCGGCGGCGGGCAGATCCGCGGCCAGGCCCAGGGACCGCATGGCCTTGCGGTAGGCCACGGCCACGGCGTCGAACTTGAGGTGCAGCTCGGCGGCCAGGTCGAACGGGACCCGCTCGGGGCGCTGTGACTCGACCACCACCTGGTCCTGGCCGAAGATCGTGTCCTCGAACTCCTGGATGACCCGGTCGGGCTGGTCCAGGTTGTAGTTCCTGGCGATCATGACGTACCCGGCGCAGCGGTCGGCGGCCAGCGGCTGGGAGGCGAAGAAGTACACCATGCCGCGCTCGCCGCCCCAGCCCAGGCGCAGCGCGATGGTGTAGGGCAGGTGCAGCTCGTAGCGGCTGCGCCGCTCGGGCGGCCCGGCCTGCTGGTTGCCGAACACGGGGAAGTCCTCGGTGTTCCCGGCCTCCGGCCGGACGATCGAGTAGTGCAGCACGTGGCCCTCGGTGCGTACCTCGTGCCGGGGCACCACCGGCCGGGAGGGGTCGCCGAGCAGACCGGGATGCACCCACGGGAAGTGGCCGAAGTCGGTGAAGTTCTCGACCTGCCGTCCGGCGTCGCACGCCCACCGGTAGGGGCCCGCGGGCACGACGGCCCAGCTCTCGTCCTCAAGCTCGGGCATCTCGGGCAGCGGCCACCGGGGCGGCTCGAGCGCCACCCAGATCAGCCCGTACCGCTCCCGGGCCTGGTAGGCGGCCACCCTGGCCTTGGCAGGGACCCGGCTGGGGTCCTCGAGCTGGGGGATGGCCACGCAGCGCCCGTCGGTGCCGTAGCGCCAGCCGTGGTAGGCGCAGACCAGCTCGGGCCCGTCGATCCAGCCCAGCGACAGCGCGGTGCCGCGGTGCACGCACAGGTCGGACAGCGCCCGCGGGTGGCCGCCCGGCCCGCGCCACAGCACCAGCGGCTCGCCGAGCAGGTCAGCGTGCAGCGGCCGGTCGGTGAGGCCGGCGGCCAAGGCCACCGGGTGCCAGCAGGCCCGCAGTGCCCGCGGGTCGGCAAAGGCCGCGGGCCGGTCGGTAGTGCTCATAGCTGATTATGCGGCGTTAAGGATCCGTCAAGATCGGTGAGGGCGGCGTTAGGAACGCGTATAGACCGGCCGCATCCTCGTCATTCCGCGGTGAACTGACAAGCGGAGGATGGTGATGGAGCAGACCTCGGATTCCCCGGCCCGTCGGCGCGGGCCGGCCGCACCGCTGGCGCGGGTGTTTGAGGCGCGGCGGGTGCTTGAGGCCGGGCGGGTGCTTGAGGCAGGGCCTCGCCGGCGGCGCGGCCTCGCCGCACCGCTCGCGCTGCCGGCCGGGTTCGCGGCCCTGCTAGTGGTCGGGGCGATCGCGGCCGCCACCCACGGCGGCCTGGGCGCCGGCTGGGTGCTCGGGCTGGCCGCGGCGATCGTGCTGACCGGCGCGGCGGTCTCGGAGCCCGCGGTGGCCCCGGTGCTCGGGGTGATCGGCTGGCTCACGGTCACCGGTTTCTCCCGCGCTCCCTACGCCCAGCTGCGGGTGACCGGCCCGCCCGCTCTGCGGGCGGCGCTGGTCATCGCGGCGTGCACGGTGGCGGGCATGGCGGGGGGGCTAGTGTTGCGCCGCGTGGCGTCGTCGTTCACGCTGTGGATTGTGAACGTCTCTGGCCCGCCGCCAGACGAGGACCCGGTCACCGGGCTGCCCCGTGACTGGACCGTCCCTGAGTCAGCTCTGCCTGAGTCAGCCGGGCCTGAGTCAGCCGGGCCTGAGTCAGCCGGGCCTGAGTCAGCCCGGCCCGAGTCAGCCCGGCCCGGGCCGGCGCCCCACGAGTCAGCCCAGGCCGCCGGGACACCCCCCCTCCCGGCCGGCCTGGGCGCCCAGCCCCGGCGGCACCTGCGGCTCCCCGACATGACCGGCGGAATTGGTCGCCGCCGGCTGGCCGCGGGAGCCGCGCTGCTGGTCGTCGGGCTGCCGCTGCTGACCCTGGTGCTGTCCGCGGCCCAGATGCGCCACCTGAGCGACGACCTGCTGGTCTACCTGGTCGTGGTGGTCGCGGTGGCGGTGGTGGGCGGTTTCTGGCCCGCCGTGCTGGCGGCCATCGCGGCCAGCCTGCTGGTCAACTGGTACTTCACCCCGCCGGTGCACACGCTGACCATCGGCGACGGGCAGAGCCTGCTCTCGCTGCTGCTGTTCATCACCGTGGCGGTCACCGTGAGCAGCGTGGTGCACCTGGCCGCGCACCGGGCCCGGCAGGCGGCCAGGGCCGCCGGGGAGGCCCAGGAACTGCTCGCCCTGGCCCAGACGGTGCTCGGCGGCGCCGACGCGCCAGCGGCCGTTCTGGCCCACCTCACCACCGGTTACGGCGGCCGCGCCGAGCTCCTGGAGCGGGCCGGCGGCCAGTGGGTCAGGGTCGCGGTCAGCGGCGAGCTGCCCGCGGCCGCCGACGGCACCCCGGCCCGGCCCGAGGCGCGGGCCGGGGCCCGCGAGGACCTGGTCCTGGTGGCCGGCGGCCAGGACCAGCCGCTGACCGACCGGCTGCTGCACGGCTTCGCCGCTCAGGCGGCCGCCGCGCTGGACCGGGACCGGCTGCGCACCCAGGCCGCCCAGGCCGAGGTGCTGGCCGAGGGCAACCGGATGCGCACCGCGCTGCTGGCCGCGGTCAGCCACGACCTGCGCACCCCGCTGGCCTCGATCAAGGCCAGCGTCAGCTCGCTGCGCCAGACCGACGTGACCTGGAGCGAGGACGACGAGGCCGAGTTCCTGGCCACCATCGAGCGCTCCTCCGACCGGCTGGACGCGCTGATCGGCAACCTGCTGGACATGAGCCGGCTCACCACCGGGTCGCTGGAGCCGTTCCTGCGGCCCACCGCCGTGGACGAGGTGGCCCCGGTGGCGTTGCGCGGCCTGGACGAGGGCGGCCGGATGGCCCTGATGGTGCCCGACGACCTGCCGCTGGTCCGGACCGACCCCGGCCTGCTGGAGCGCGTGCTGGCCAACCTGTTCGCCAACGCGCTCACCTACTCCCCGCCCCAGGCCGGGCCCGAGCTGCGGGCCCGGCAGGACGCCGGGGGCGTGGTCCTGGACATCGTGGACCACGGCCGCGGCGCGCCGGACGACCTCAAGCAGAAGATGTTCGAGCCCTTCGAGCGGCTGGACGGCCGCAGCGGCGGCCGGGTGGCCGGCCGCCCCGCGCCGGGCGGCATCGGCCTGGGCCTGGCCGTGGTCCGCGGGTTCCTGGACATCATGGGCGGCTCGGTCGAGGCCCTGGACACGCCGGGCGGCGGCCTGACCATGCGGGTCCGGCTGCCCGCCGCGACGGAGCCCGCCGCGGAGGGGTCCGCCGGGGCGGCCCCGGCGCCGCCGCGGCCGGCCCAGCCGTGACCAAGGTCCTGGTTATCGACGACGAGGCGCCCATCCTGCAGGCCCTGCGCATCAACCTGTCGGCCCGCAAGTACGAGGTCAGCACGGCCGCCGACGGCGCCGCCGGGCTGGCCGCCATGGCCCGTGACCGGCCCGACGTGCTGATCCTGGACCTGGGCCTGCCGGACATGGACGGCACCGACGTGATCAAGGGCGTGCGCGGCTGGACGTCGACCCCGATCATCGTGCTGTCGGCCTGGGGCCAGGAGAGCAAGAAGGTGGCGGCGCTGGACGCCGGCGCCGATGACTACGTGACCAAGCCGTTCGGCATGGACGAGCTGCTGGCCCGGCTGCGGGCCGCGGTGCGCCGGGCCACTCCGGCGGCGGCCGAGCCGGTGGTGTCGACCGGGCACTTCACCGTGGACCTGTCGGCCAAGCGGGTGGTCAAGGAGGGCGCCGACGTGCGGCTGACCCCGACCGAGTGGCAGCTGCTCGAGGTGCTGGTGCGCAACGCCGACCGGCTGGTCACCCAGCGCCAGCTGCTCCAGGAGGTATGGGGGCCCGGCTACCTCAAAGAGGCCAGCTACCTGCGGGTCTACATGGCCAACCTGCGCCGCAAGCTGGAGCCAAGCCCGTCCCGGCCGCGCTACCTGCTGACCGAGCCGGGCATGGGCTACCGGTTCATGCCTGGCGGCAATCCGGCTGGCTAGCCCCGGTCGGCCAGGGTGGGCTGGAGCTCGTAGGACGGGTTGAAGATGGTCCGCTCGCCGCGGATGGTGGCCAGCCGCCCGTGCACCATCAGCCGCCGGCCCGGCTCGATGCCGGGGATGTCCCGGCGGCCGAGCCAGACCAGCGTGATGCTGCCGGTGCCATCCCACAGGTCGGCCTGCATGGTGAGGGTGTCGCCGCGCGGCTTGCGGGTCACCGCGCGCAAGGTGCCGGCCACGTCCACGAGCTCGCGCTGGGCGCAGTCGGCGATGGGCACGGCGGGCTGGCCGGCCTGGGTCATCCCGGTCACCTCGGCCCGCATCTCGGCCGCGTGCAGCGCGTCCCGGCCGGTGGTGAGCCGCTGCCACAGGGAGCCCCGTGCGTCGGCGGCGCCGCGCTGGGTAGCGCCGCGCTCGCGGCTGGTCCCGGCCAGCGGGTCGGCCTTCTGCGGCTGGTCGCGCAGCGCCGACTGGAGCTGGTAGGGCACGCTGGCCACCACCACGCCGCGCAGGTTCAGCAGCCGGGCCTTGAGCCGCAGCGCACTCTGGTTGTGCAGCAGCTGCTCCCACCAGTGGCCCAGCACGTACTCCGGGATGAAGACCGTGACGATGTCGCGCGGGCTCTCCAGCCGCAGCCGCTTCACGTACGACACCACCGGCCCGGTGATCTCGCGGTAGGGGGAGGCCACGACGGTCAGCGGCACTGCCATGCCGGCCCGTTCCCACTCCTCCTGCAGCCGCTGCGTCTCGGCCTCGTCCACGTCGACGGTGATGGCCTCCAGCCGGGCCGGCCGGGTGGCCCTGGCGTAGGCCAGCGCCCGCAGCGTGGGCAGGTGCAGCTTGGACACCAGCACGATCGACACGTTGCTGGCCGGGAGCGTGACGGGGCCGTCCTGGCTGGGCGTGAGCTCCTGCGCCACGCTCTGGTAGTGCCGCTGGATGCCGCGCATGGTCAGCCAGATCACCACCATGGCCGCGACCGCGATCCAGGCCCCCTCGGCGAACTTGGAGATCACCACGATGACCAGCACCGCGCCGGTGACGAACGCGCCGATGGTGTTGATGACCCGGGAGCGCATCATCCGCAGCCGCACCGCCGAGTCGGTGGTGACGCGCAGCAGCCGGTTCCAGTGCCGGATCATGCCGGTCTGGCTGCAGGTGAACGAGACGAACACGCCCACGATGTAGAGCTGGATCAGCCGGGTCGGGGAGGCGTGGAACGCGATGATCAGCACGATCGCGAAGCCCGACAGCAGCAGGATGCCGTTGCTGTAGGCCAGCCGGTCGCCCCTGGTGCGCAGCTGGCGGGGCAGGTAGCCGTCCTTGGCCAGGATGGAGGCCAGCACCGGGAACCCGTTGAAGGCCGTGTTGGCGGCCAGCACCAGGATCAGCGCGGTGAACAGCTGGAGCAGGTAGAACAGCGGCGAGGAGTCGCCGAACACCGCGCGGCCGACCTGGGCGATGACCGTGCGCTGCACGTAGCCGTGCGGCGTGCCGACCAGGTTGCCGATGTGCACGTGGCTGACCAGGGCCAGCGCGGTCACGCCTGCGAACATGGCCACCGCGATCGCCCCCAGCAGGGCCAGCGTGGTGGCGGCGTTCTTGCTCTTGGGCTTTTGGAACGCGGGCACCCCGTTGCTGATCGCCTCGACGCCGGTCAGCGCGGTGCAGCCGGACGAGAACGCCCGTAGCACCAGGAACACCAGGGCGAGGCCTGCGAACGCGCCGGTGGCCTTGACCGAGTACCCGGCGGTCTCGGCGTGCAGGTGACCGCCGGAGGCCAGCCTGATCCCGCCCCAGATGATCATCAGGAAGACGACGCCGACGAAGCAGTAGGTCGGGATGGCGAACGCCGTGCCCGACTCGCGAACGCCGCGCAGGTTCATCACCGCGATGATCGCCACGACCACCACTGCCACGATGGTGACCTGCGAGTTCAGGCCCGGGAAGGCGGAGGCCAGGTTGGCCACGCCTGAGGATACCGACACCGCCACGGTGAGCGTGTAGTCCACCATCAGCGCGCTGGCCACGGTCATCCCGACCCGCGGCCCGAGGTTGGTGGTGGTGACCTCGTAGTCTCCGCCGCCCGACGGGTAGGCGTGCACATTCTGGCGGTAGGAGGCCACCACGACCAGCATCAGCAGGCCCACGGCCAGCGCGACCCACGGCGTGTAGCCGATGAAGGCCAGGCCGCCCGCGGCCAGCACGAGCAGGATCTCCTGGGTGGCATAGGCCACCGACGACAGCGCGTCGCTGGCGAAGACCGGCAGCGCGATCCGCTTGGGCAGCAGCGTATGACCGAGTCGCTCGCTCTGCACCGGCCTGCCGACCAGCACTCGCTTGGCTATCCCGAAAAGCACCGGCACGAGCGCATGCTAGGCCGCAACGTCACGAAACGCCAGACTTCCGGCCGGCGCGATGATCAGTGTCGCGCCGGCCGGGGTACCGCGCGGAGGCCGGCTAGGGCCGGAATCGGGGTCTGCATTGTTGCAATTGTGACGAGTGGGACAGCAGCTGTCTAATGCACCGGAATTTAATGAGATCTTATGGGATCTTCGTAGATCTTCGGGTTTGACCTGGGCGAACTCTGCAATCGGTTGATCAGTCCGCGAACGCCAGGTGGCGCAGCAATCTGCATTTTCTCAAATCGGAGAATCGCAGAAAATTAGTGGGAAACGCCTTGTGCGGGGCTAGTGGTTGCGCAATGCTGTCAGTCGATCACAGATGGGACCTATACGGTCGCGGCAGCGGGAGAAATCTGCCTGATGTATGAACGAAGCGCCGGTAAAGCCCCCTTAACGCCGGCGTCGCGCCGCTGGCTGCCCCGCCTCGGCCCGCGCCGTGCTGTTCTGCGCTGTGCTGGTCTGCGCTGTGCTGGTCTGCGCCGGGCGGCCCTGGCCGCGGGGCTCACCACCATCGCGCTGGCCGCGGCCGCGTGCGCCGGCCAGCCGGGCAGTGTCTCGCTGCCGTCCAAGGGCGGGACGCCGGAGCCCTCTCAGGCCATGCTGACCGGGCCGGCGCGCACCCCGGCTCAGGCCGTCACCGCCGCCTACCAGGGCTACTGGCAGGCCTACGCGGCCGCGATGACGTCCTCCGATCCCGGCCGGGCCCGCGTCATCCTGGCCCGCTACTCCACGCCGGGCGGCGTCACCGCGCTGCTGGCCACGCTGGGCCGCGTCTGGCACGCGCACGAGGTGGCCTACGGCGGCGCGGTCACCCACGTGCGCGGCGTCCGGATCACCGGGCGGCGGGCCTCGGTGCACGACTGCCTGGACCTGAGCCACTTCGGGGTGCAGAACAAGCGCACTGGTCAGGTGGTCTCGAACAGCTTCGGTTTGCCTGATCTGGATTATTACGTAACACTCGTGCTCTCCGGGGGCCGGTGGCGAGTAAGCAACATGACACCGGTGGAGGCCCCATGCACACCGTGAGGTTCCGGCTTGGTGCGGCACTAACCGCACTCGGCTTAACCGCACTAGCACTGACCGGGCTGGCGTGGCCCGCAAGTGCGAGTACCGGCTCGATCACGAGCCGCGCTGTCACCAGCGGCAGCGGTGCTGTCAGCACCCATGGTGCTGTCAGCACCGATGCCGCGCCGGCAGGCTGCCACGAAGTGTTCCAGCCACCCAGCACCTGGGTGGTCGTGTGCAGCAGCCCTGGCGGTCCTGGCGGCAGCAGCGGTGGCGGAGGAGGCGGCGGCGGTGGCGGCGGTCTGACCTGCAGTCTGCAGCCGCTGTCGGCGGGCCAGATGCACTTCCTTGGCCTGCCCAAGCCGCCTGCGGGCGACGAGTGGGCGGCCGTCACCTGCCCCGGCAAGCAGCCGTTCGGCGGGGTCACGCTGGTGTCCAGGAACACCGGCGTCCCGAAGATCACTCCGCGGCAGCTGGCCCAGTACGCCCGGAGCCAGCTCAGGTTCCCGCCGCTGCGGCTGGCCACGGCCCCGCCCAGGGGTAAAGACGGGCTGGTCGGGCTGGCCGAGTGGTTCTGGGTGGCGGCGCGCGACTGGGCCACCATCCGGACCGGAGTGGCCCGCGCCGGGCCGGTCTGGGCCCAGGTCACGGCAACCCCGGTGAGTCTGTCGTTCGATCCGGGCGGCGGACTGGCCCCGGTCAGCTGCGCCGGGCCCGGCACCCCTTACCGCCGCGGGGCCAGGACCGGCTGCTCGTACACCTACCAGCAGTCATCGGCCGCCCAGCCGGGCGGCCGGTACGGCGTGACCGTGACGTCCACCTGGCAGGTCTCCTGGCGGGGCGGGGTCGGCCCGGCCGCCACTCAGGGCGGCCCGCTGCCCGGCTGGCACGGCACCATGGTCTTCGCGCTCAAGGTGGCCGAGGGCCAGGCCCTGGTGACCAGGACCGGGGTGCGCCGGTGAGCGCCGAGCATCCGGGCGGCGGCGGTTTCGGCACGGTCTTCCATCCCGAGCCGGATCCCGTCCCGTCCGGCAACGGCGGCCCGGTCCGCATCGGCCAGCTGCGCCCGCTGCCGCGGCGCCGGCGGCCGGCCATGGTCGCGCTCGGCGTGGCCCTGGTCGGCGCGGGCGTGCTCGGCGGGGCGGCCCTGTACCAGCACGTCAACCACCAGGTCCCGGTGCTGGTGGTGAGCACCGCCGTGCCGGCCGGCAGCGTGATCACGTCGGCCGACCTGAGCACCGTGACCGTGGCCGCGGGCCCCGGCGTCCAGCTCATCCCGGCCCGTCAGGAGGGCCAGGTCGTCGGGCTGGTGGCGGCGAGCAACCTGGAGCCGGGCGCGCTGCTGGCGGCGTCCGACCTGACCCGCTCGCTGCCGCCGGGACCCGGCCAGATGCTGGTGCCGGTGGCGTTCAAGCCGTCCCAGCTGCCGGCCAGCGGCCTGGCGGCCGGCGACCACGTGGTCGTGGTCTGGGCGCCAAGCGGATCGTCCAGCTCCTCCGCCGCCTCGGCCCCGACCGGCCGCAGCTACGACGCGGTGGTGGAGGACGTGAGCCCCGGGCCGGACCAGGACGGCTTCGACGTGGTGGACCTGCTCGTGTCCTCGGCCAACGGCCCCGGCCTGGCCAGGGAGGCGGCCTCGGGCGACGTCGTGCTGACGGTCGCCAGCAGGAAGCCCTGATGGCGGTCTTCGCGCTGGCCTCCGCCGGCGGGTCACCGGGTGTGACCACCGCCGCGCTGGCCATGGCCCTGGGCTGGCCGTCCCAGGTCGTAGTGGCCGAGTGCGACCCGAGCGGCGGGGACGTGCTGGCCGGGCTGCTGAGCGGGCACCTGCCGGCCCGCACCGGCCTGCTGCCGCTGGCCCTGGAGGCCGGCGGCGGCGCCGAGGTGCCCGCCGAGGCGCTCTGGCGCCAGCTCATCGAGCTGGACGAGCAGCGCAACTGCCTGCTGCTGGCCGGGATCTCCGACCCGCGGCAGTCGGCCGCGCTGCAGTCCTCGCTGCCCTGGATCGCCGACGCGCTCCAGGGGCTGAAGGCCGACGTGCTGGCCGACTGCGGACGGCTGGACGCGGTGGCCGCGGTGCGGCCGGTGCTGTCGGCGGCCAGCCTGGCCGTGCTGGTGCTGCGGCCGACGCTGCGCCAGGTCAGCCGGGCGGTGCCGCGGGTGGAGATGCTAACCAACCTGGTCGGCCGCGAGCGGGTGATGACGCTGCTGGTCGGGGAGGGCAGCGCGTCCGGCCGCGAGATCGCCCGGACGCTGGGCGTGCCGGTCGCCGGGCAGCTTCCCGACGACCCGAAGACCGCGGGCGTGCTGTCGGACGGGCTGGGCAGCCGCCGGGCGCTGGACTCCCGGCCGCTGCTGCGGGCGGCGACCGCGGCGGGGCGCCGGCTGCGCGACGTGGCCCAGGCGGCGGGGCCGCGGCCGGGCTACGTCGACGAGACGGTGTTCTCGGTGTCCGGGCCGGACGCGCAGCCCAGCCTGGACCCCTACAGCTTTCCGTCCGGCGGGCTGGGCCTGGAGCGGCCAGAACTCGGCGGCCGGCCCGGCCCGGACCAGCCCAGGTTCGAGCAGCCGCGGTTCGACGACCACAGCCCTGATGAGCCGCGGTTTGATGAGCCGCGGTTTGATGAGCCGCGGTTTGATGAGCCGCGGTTTGATGAGCACCCGTCTGATGAGCCCCGGTTTGATGAACGCCGCGCGGAGCAGCTCGGGATCGGCCCGGCCTGGCTGGATCAGCCGGCCCCGCGCGGGCGGCACGCCATCGGCCCCAGGCCGCCGGAGTTCGGGCTCGGGCCCGACCCCGGCGGGTCGCGGTTCGGCCAGCACGGCGTGGCCAACGGCACCACCCCCAACGGCCACGGCTCAGCAAACGGCAGCGGCCCTGGCGGACCGGCGCAGAATGGCAGCCGGCCGTGACGGAGGTTCGGTTGTCACCCCCGGCCCGCCCGCAGCCGACCGGCCGGGATCGCCCGCCGGCCGGCGGGCCGGCGCCCCGGCACGTGCCCCAGGCCGCGCTGGCCGACCCGCGCTTCCGCGGCGTGGTGGCCGAGATCTTGGCCGCGGTGGCCAGCCGCCTGGACGACGGGGCCGGCGAGGCCGAGGCGGCGGCGTTCATCCGCGAGGCGGTCCGCATGTGGGCCGAGCATCAGGTCCGGTCCGGGGCCAGGGTGCCCTCGCCGGCCGAGCGCGAGGCGCTGGCCCAGGCGGTCTACGACCAGCGCTACGGCCTGGGCGCGCTGGCCGGCTACCTGCGTGACCCCAACGTGGAGAACGTCGACGTCAACGGCTGCGACCAGGTGTGGATCACCTACTCCACGGGGGAGCGGGTGGCCGGCCCGCCGGTGGCGGCCAGCGACGAGGAACTGCTGACGATGATCCGCACCTGGGCGGCTCGCGGCGGCCAGACCGCGCGCGACTTCTCCTCGGCCGCGCCGCTGGTCAACGTGGCCCTGACCGGGGGCGCGCGGCTCACCGCCACCATGTCGGTGACGCCCCGCCCGTGCCTGTCGCTGCGCCGCCACGGGCACCTGGACGCCAGCATGGCCCGCCTCCTGCAGCTCGGCACCGTCGACACCACCCTGGCCGCGTTCCTGGCCGCGGCGGTCAAGGCCCGCTGCAACATCATCGTCACCGGCGGCGTGAACGCCGGGAAGACGACCATGCTGCGCGCCCTGGCCAGCGAGATCCCGCCCGGCGAGCGGCTGGCCACGCTGGAGTCGGAGTACGAGCTGTACCTGCACGGCTCGCCGGAGCATCCCGACGTCATCGCGTTCGAGTCGCGGGACGCCAACTCCGAGGGCGCGGGCGAGATCAGCCTGCACGACCTGCTGGCCCACGCGCTGCGGCACAACCCGCAGCGGATCCTGGTCGGCGAGGTCCGGCGCGGCGAGATCATGCCCATGCTGGAGGCGATGAACTCGGGTCAGGACGGCTCGATGTGCACCCTGCACGCCAACTCGCCGGCCGAGGCCTTCGACCGCATCCTGATCCTGGCCCTGCGCGGCGGCCTGGCGCTGGCCGAGCGGGCCATCCACATCCTGGTCGGCATGGCCGTCGACCTGATCGTGCACGTGCGCAAGCGCTACGACGGCACCCGGACGCTGCGCTACGTGTCCGAGGTGCTTGAGGTGCTGCCGCCGGCCGACACCGACCGGCCCGCGGCCAACCGGCTGTTCCTGCCCGAGGGCCCCGGCGGCCGGGCCGTGGCCGCGCACACGCCCTCACCCCAGCTGCTGGATCGCCTGGTAGCGGCAGGATTCGACCCCGCGCTGCTGGACCGGCACCGGACCACGGCCAGGAACGGAGGCTGGCGATGATCTTGCTTGCGGCGCTGGCCGGCGCGGCGATCGCCGGCGGCCTGGTACTCGGCTTCGCCGGCCTGCGCGGCCGCGCGCCGGTGCCCGGCACGCCGCCGGGGCTGGCGGCCGGCCTGACCCTCTCGCGGGCCGCCCGCAAGCGGGCGCTGATCGGCCTGCTGGCCGGCCTGGCGGTGTTCGTGCTGACCGGCTGGCCGGTGGGCGCGCTGGCCGCGCTGGCCGCGGTTGTCTTCCTGCCCCGCCTTGGCCTGACCTCGGGCCAGCGGCACCGGACCGGCATGCTGGAGGGGCTGGAGCAGTGGATCAGGCGGCTGGCCGACATGGTCACCGCCAGCCGCGGCCTGGAGGACGCGCTCGAGGCCAGTGCCCGCTCCGCGCCTGCGGCCGTGGCCGGGCCGGTGACCCGGCTGGCCACCCGGCTCGCCGCCCGCAGCAACACCGAGGCCGCGCTGCGGGAGTTCGCGGCCGAGATCGACGACCCGGCCGGGGACCGCATCGCGGCCGCGCTCATCATCGCCACCGGCCGCCGCGGCGGCGGGGCCAGGGATGTGCTGGTCGCCCTGGCCACCCTGCTGGCCAGGGACGTGGCCGCGCGGCGCGAGATCGAGGCCGAGCGGGCCCAGCACCGCACCACCGTCCGCTGGATCGGCTTCTTCGTGCTCGGGTTCACCGTGTTCTCGGTGCTCAACCGGTCCTACTCGGCCCCGTTCGGCACCGTCGCCGGGCAGATCGTCCTGGCCTGCATCGCGGCGCTGTACGCGGGCGGGCTGTTCTGGCTCAACCAGCTGGGCTCGGTCCCGGCCCCCGGCCGGTTCCTGGACGACACCGTGCCAGGGACACCGGTGACCCGGCCGGCGTCGCTGCCGCCCGCCGCCAGTCCCCGCAGTGCCGGGGCGGAATCAGGGAGGCCGTGGTGAGTACCTGGGCCCTGGTAGTCGGCGCGCTGGCCGGACTGGGCGTCTTCATCGCGCTGGCCGAGCTCATCCCGTCCGGCCCGCGGGTCGACGCGGCGCTGGACCGGCTCGGCGAGGAGGACGGCCGGGCCGCATGGCCCGCGGCCGGCGCGCCGCCCACCCAGCGGATGGGCCGGCGGCTGGCCGACCTGCTGCCCTGGCTCCCGGTGCCCTCCGCCGACCTGGCCATCCTGGGCCAGGACCGGGCCACCTGGCTGGCCAGCAAGGTGACCTGCGGGCTGCTCGGGCTGGCCAGCCCGGTGCTGCTGGCTACCGTGCTGACCCTGGGCGGCCATTCGCCCAGCTGGCAGCTCCCGATCGTCGCCGCGCTGGCCTGCGGGGTGCTGCTGTTCTTCGCCCCCGACCTGGTCACCCACGTCAACGCGGCCGAGAAGCGCTACGACTTCCGGCACGCGCTGAGCAGCTACCTGGACCTGGTGGCGCTGGAGCGGGGGGCCGGGGCCGGGCCGACCGAGGCGCTGGAGGCCGCGGCCCAGATCGGCGGCGGCTGGGCGTTCCAGCGCATCGACGCGGCGCTGGAGAGCGCCCGCCGGGTCGGCGCGCCGCCCTGGACCGCGCTGGCCGGCCTGGCCGCCGAGACCGGCGTCACCGAGCTGGCCGACATCGCCGACATCGCCGAGGTAGCGGGCCAGGAGGGCGCGCGCATCCTCGACACCCTGGCCGCGCGGGCCGCGTCCATGCGCGCCCAGCAGCTGTCCGCGGACCGGGCCAAGGCCGGCTCGCGCAGCACCACGATGGTCGTCCCCATCGCCCTGCTCGCCGCCGGGTTCCTGCTGCTGCTGGTCTTCCCTGTCCTGTACCGCTCCTTCCTCCTCCAGTAGCCCGCCGCCGATTGATCTCAAGGAGGGGACCATGTACCCCGACCCGCTGTGGTTCTACATCACCTACATGTGCGGCCGCGTGCGCCAGCGAGTGCGCGCCGCCCGCGACGGCCAGCCCGAGTCGGGCGCGCTCACCCTGGAGTGGCTGGTCATCGCCTTCGTGATCGTGACGGTGGCGCTGGCCGCGCTGGCGTTCTTCAGGTCCAAGGTCAAGAGCTATGAGAGCAAGATCCCCTAGCCGCGCGACGGCGGGCGGGCACCGGGCCTCCGGCGCCACCCGCGCGGACGCCAGCGGGCGCGACACGGGCGCGCTGATTCTCGGCTACGTGATCGTCGTCCCGGCATTCCTCCTGGCCATGATGGTCGTCACCCAGGCGGCCCTGTGGTACCTGGCCCGCTCGGCGGCGCTGGCCGCCGCGCGGCAGGGCGTGGACGCGGCCCGGGTCATGCACTCGACGCCGGCCGCCGGCCGCACCGCGGCCGCGGACTTCGCCCAGCGGTCGGCCTCGGGCTACCTGCTCGGCCCCAGCGCCAGCACGGCCGGCAGCACGGGCACCACCATCAAGATCACCGTTTCCGGGCACGTGCCGAGCCTGGTGCCAGGGCTGCCGATCAGGATCAGCCAGGTGGCCGAGGGCGCGGTGGAGAGGTTCACGGAGCCATGATCAGGCGGCGCACCGAGCGCGAGGCCGGCAACGCGGCCCTGGAGCTGGTCATCCTGGCCCCGGTCATCGTCCTGCTGATCTGCATGGTGATCGCGGCCGGGCGGGTCGCGATCGCCCAGGGCTCGGTCGACGCCGCGGCCCGCGACGCGGCCCGGCAGGCGTCCATCGCCCGCTCGCCGGACGCGGCCCGCGCCGCGGCCATCGCCAGCGCCCGGGCCGAGCTGGCCGGGGACGGGCTGAACTGCTCGCCGCGGGTCTACGTCGACACCAGCCAGTTCGGCACGCCGCTGGGCCAGCCGGCCACGGTCAGCGCCACCGTGTACTGCCGGGTCAGCCTGTCCGGCCTGGTGCTGCCGGGCCTGCCCGGCAGCCTGCCGCTGAGCTTCACGTTCCGGTCACCGCTCGATCCGTTCCGTGGCCGGACCGGATGACCGCGTTCCCGCCGGGCATCTGGAGGTGCCGGATGAGACCAGCTGGACTAGGCCCTGGCCCAGACCAGCGCGCCGCGCTTGGTGACCGTGAGCGGGACCGGGACCCGATCCGCCGCCCGGGCCGCGGCGGCCGGGGGCACGAAGCGCGCGAGCACCGCGGTGAGCACGGCCCGGATGCGCTCGTGCAGGGCCGGGCCCCCGGTCAGGTACTCGCGGCCGGTCCGCTGGGCCAGGCGGAACCGGCCGGGGCTGGTGTCGTAGTCGCGGGGCAGCGCCACCCTGGCAGGCTGCACCGCGGCCCGGCCTGGCGCAACCGGATATCGGCCGGTATCACAGCCATCGTCACACCAGGCGGGCACGCTGTGGCCCCGGGGGGAAGGAGCCAGCACCGGACCCGGGAGCGGCCTATGACAAGCGCACGGGAGGCGTCGGAGCGCGGATCGCTGACGCTGATGCTCGCGGTGATGTTCGTCGCCCTGCTCGCCCTGGCCGGCATCGTCATCGACGGCGGGGCCAAGCTCACCGCGGCCGAGAACGCCACGGCCATCGCCCAGGAGGCGGCCAGGGCCGGCGCGGGCATGGTCAGCCAGTCCACGGCCTACGCGAAGGGCAGCTTCGTGGTCGATCAGAACCAGGCCATCCAGGCCGCCGAGCAGTACCTGTCCCAGCCGTCGCTGACCGGAGCGGGCTACCACGGCTCGGTCACCCGGGAGGGCACCCAGTCCATCCAGGTCACCGTCAAGTTCGTCGAGCCCACCCGGGTGCTGTCGATCATCGGCATCGACCAGGTGAACGGCACCGGCACCGCCACCGCCAACCTGGTCGCGGGCGTGACGGGACCGGGCCGGTGACCCGCAGCCGCCGCGCCGAGACCGCGGCCGGACTGGGCGCGATCGTCGCGCTGCTGGCCGTGGTGGTCGGCCTGCCGGTGCTGCTGTACCTGCTGGGCGGCTCGCCGCTGCCCGGCCACCTGTCCAGCGTCGGCAGCATCGGTCATGACCTGCTGCACCGCGACAGCGCCGCCGTGGTGCTTGGCGCGGTCAGGGACATCAGCTGGATCGCCTGGGCGGCGTTCACGCTGGCCGTGCTCAACGAGATCCAGGCCGCGCTGCGCCGCCGGACCCCGCCCCGGCTGTTTCTGGGCGGTTTCCAGGACGCCGCGGGACGGCTGGTCGCGCTGGCCGCGCTGACCTTCAGCGCCGCGCCGGTGGGCACCCTGCTCACCACGCCCCAGCCGGTCAGCGCGGTGGCCACCGTCCCGCAGGCCGACGTCACGCCGCTGAGCCACCTGGCCCCCCAGCACGCGCGCGGCGAGCAGGCGCCGTCCATCCAGGAGGACGCGTTCACCGCCCGACCAGGACCTCAGGTGAAGAGCATGGGCTTCTACCAGCTCGTAACGGTCCGGCCCGGTGACTGTTTGTGGTCCATCGCCCAGCAGTACCTCGGCAACGGCGACCGTTACCAGGAAATCGTGTCCCTCAACCTCGACCACGACATGGGCCACGGGCAGGTGTTCACCGATCCGTCGGTGATCTGGCCCGGCTGGGTGCTGCACCTGCCAGCCACCGGGGCGGGCGGCCACCACCGGCTGGCCGACCCGCACGGGCACGGGCCCGGCGGGCGCCTGGACGGCGGCGGCGGCAGTCACGGTGGCGCCCACGCCCACTCCCACGCCCAGGGCAGCCGCGGCACCCACGGCGGCCACCCGACCGGGCACCGGCCGTTCAGCCACCCGCACCGCAGCGCCTCGGCCAGCGGCAACGGGCATGCCCCGCCCGGCACGCTGACCAGCCCGGCCCCGGTCACCAGCCCGCGGACCTCGCCGGGGCCGGGGGCCAGTCAGCAAGCCGGCCCGACCGAGACCAGCTCGGACAGCACGCCGCTGCACTCCGGCCAGGAGTCCCCGATGCCGCTGCTGGTGGCGTTCGGGACCGGCGTGCTGGCGGGCGGCGCGGCCATGAGCCTGGCCCGGCTGCGGCACCGGCAGCGCCAGACCCGGCGCCGCGGCCGCCGGATCCCGCTGCCGGTGAGCGCCCCGGTGGTCCAGGCCGAGCAGCGGCTCAACCTGACCGCGGAACAGCAGCCGGTCACCTCGTCGCTGCGCGGCGTGCTGCGCGACCTCGGGGCCGGGCTGATCGCCACCGGCGCCCAGCTGCCCGAGATCACCGCGCTCCGGCTGGAGCCCGACGTGCTGGACATCCTGCTGGCCAGCCCGGCCGCCGAGCCACCGCCGCCGCCGTTCACCGTGCCCGGCGGCTACCAGGGCATGACCTGGCGGCTGCACCTCGACGACGAGCTGCCCGGCTACCCGGACGAGGCCGGCGACCTGCTGCCCGGCCTGCTGACCATCGGCATCGCCGACGGCGGGTACCTGCTGGCCGACCTGGAGCACCTTCAGGTCACCCAGGTTGACGGGCCGGCCAGCCTGACCGAGTCGGTGCTGCGCAGCGCGGCCGCCGAGCTGGCCACCGGCCAGCTGGCGGGCTGGTACGAGCTGATCCTGGTCGGCTTCCCCGAGCTAGCCGCGCTGGGCGGGCGCGGTACCTGCTGCGAGTCGCTCGACGCCGCCCTGGACCTGCTGGCGGCCAAGGCGGTGTCGCTGCGCCGACGGCTCGGCGACGCGCCCGCCGCCGACGTCCGCTATCACCGGCTGACCGAGCCCGGCGACGAGGACTGGGCGCTGACCCTGCTGGTCAGCGCGGTTCCGCCGACCTCGGGCCAGCTCGCCCTGCTGACTGACCTGGCCGCCGACCCCGGCGGCATCGCGGCTCTGGTGGCCGGCGGCTCGGTGGCGCCGCCTGGTCACCGGGAGCCGGCCAGCATCGACCTGTCCGGCGGTCCGGCCGGATCGGACACCTGCACCGCGAGCGTCTGGCCGCTGCAGCTCCAGGCCCGCCCGCAGCCCCTCGACGAGGCCGACTACGTCGCTCTGACCAGCTTGTTCGCTACTGCCACCGAGGATTACGACATCGCACCCGACGACGCGCCCTATGACAGCTGGACCTGGCCTTCCGACCTGCCCGGTCCCCACGACGGCCCCGAAGCCGACCTGACCGCCACGGCGCTGGCCGACCCCGAGCCGGCGGCCGACGAGGAGCCCGCCCGGCTAGAACCGGACTGGGCTCAGGCCCCGGACTGGGCGCAGGCCCCGGACTGGGCGGCCGGCCTGGTCTGGGACACCGACCCCGAC
>Ga0102924_1002972_pt1 | contig 18055 bp, 18 predicted proteins | sample PaiPotPPM11metaG_FD_80116 | JGI IMG/M metagenome (GOLD analysis project Ga0102924, IMG submission 80116) | Iron sulfur acid spring bacterial and archeal communities from Banff, Canada, to study Microbial Dark Matter (Phase II) - Paint Pots PPM... ...
CACCATGCCCTTGCCGCCCGCGACCGCGTCGGCCAGGGCCTGCTGCTGCCCGGTCCCGAACTGCCCGCCCGAGGTATAGAACAGGTAGACGTCGGCCTCCGCCGTCTCCGGCCGGGGGTCGATGAACCGGCCGGTGCCCGCGGCTCTGCGGGTCGCGAACCCGGCCTCCGTGCCGATCTGCTGGAAGACCAGCGCCGCGCCGATGAGGTCGTGATGAGTGTCATCGCCGTTCACGATCACCATCGCGCGCGGCGCCGGCTCCATGCTCACAGTCTGTTTTCCTCGCTAACTCGTTAGCTGGCGGCGTGCAGGTGCAGCGCCACGACCTCGTTCGGGCTGGGCATGAAGTACGGATCGGCCGAGGTGGCCCAGCCGGTGACCTTGGTGGAGTTCCACTCCGCGTAGTCGCCCCAGTAGATCATCGTGATCACGGGAAGCTGGCTGGCCCAGATGCCCTCGATCTGGGCGTTGATCTTCACCTGCTCGGCCGGGCTGGCCGTCGGGTACTCCTGGAACAGCTTGAGCGCCGTCGGGTCCTTGAACCGCTCGATGTCCTCGTAGGTCGGGATGTTCTTGCCCACGGGCTGGTAGAACTGCGGGTCCATCTGCTCGGAGTAGAACGACCACGCCGTTGGCACGTAGCCGACCGGATAGCCCATCGTGGACTGGAACTTGCCCAGCCCGGTGAGCGTGTTGATCTCGGTGGTCGGCACCGTGTCGATGGTCATCTTCATGCCCAGCGTCTTGAGCTGCTGGACCAGCACGGATGCCGCCGCCGCGATGTCGGTGAACGCGGCCGGGAACGACAGGGAGAAGGTCAGCTCTCGGCCGCCCTTCTCCAGGTAGCCGTTCGACCCCATCTTCCAGCCGTCGTCGGCCAGGATCTTCCTGGCCGCGGGAATGTCCTGCTTGTAGTTCATGCCCTGGTACTGCGGGGCGATGATCGACTGGAAGCTGGGCACCGGCAGCCCGGTCACGCTCGTGGCGGGCGGCGAGTTCCGGGCCGCGGCGATGGCGCCGCGGTCGATGCCCAGGCTGATCGCCTTGCGCACGGCCAGGTCGCTGAGCGGCCAGGTGGCCAGGTTCGGGATCAGGCCGTCCGAGCCCGCCTCAGGCACCCAGTAGTGATTGTCCGGGCTGCGGTTGAGGTAGGTCGTCGAGGCGTTCGGGATATAGTCGGCCGCCCAGTCGATCTGGCCCTCGGTGATGGCGTTGGCCTGCGTCGAGTTGTCGCTGTAGGCCACGAAGCGCAGGCCGGCGATGGCCGGCTTCCCTGGTTGCCAGTAGTTCGGGTTCTTCACCAGCAGGTAGCTCTGCGGGGTGAAGGTGGACAGCTTGAACGGGCCGGTGCCGACCGGGTTGGCGTCGGCGAACGTGGTCGGGTTCTTGATCTTGCTCCAGATGTGCTGCGGCACGATGATCAGGCTGCCGATGGCGTCGAAGTTCAGCTCCTCGGGCGCGGCGAAGTTCAGCACGACGGTGCTGGCGTTCGGCGCGCTGACCGACTGGAACTGGATGCCGGCCCCGTTCAGGGCCGGGTACTTCTTCATCAGCTCGTAGCTGAACACCACGTCCGCGCTGGTGAACGGCTTGCCGTCGCTCCACTTCACGCCCTGGCGCAGGTGAAAGGTCAGCGTCTTGTTGCCGTTGGACCAGGCCCAGGACTGGGCCAGCCACGGGATGACGTAGTTAGACCGGACGTAGTCCACCTGCACGAGCGGCTCGTTGATGAAGCCAGACGCGTTGCCGCTGGACACCGAGTTGCCGGCCAGCCCCAGCGCGTTGGTGGGCAGGTAGGGATTGAACACCCTGGTCATGCCGACGGCCTCGCCCGCGACGGTCAGGGTGATGTTCGAGCCCTTGCCGGACACGCCGCCGCTGCCCGCGCCGCCGCCGCTTGAGCAGGCGGCCACCGTGAGCACCGCCGCCGCCGCGGCCGTGCAGCTCAGCCAGAGTCTTCTTCTGTTCATGACACGGATACCTCCGAGTTCTGTTGGGATTCGAAAAGCCAGCAACGCGTCCAGTGGCCGGCGCCCAGGTCGAAGCGGGGCGGGGCCTGCGTCGAGCACTTCGGCATGGCCAGCGGGCAGCGCGGGTGGAACCGGCAGCCCGCGGGCGGGCTGATCAGGCTCGGCGGCTGCCCCTTGTCCCGGACCGAGTCCCGGCCGGTGCGCCGGGCCGGGTCGGGCGCGGACGAGATCAGCAGCCGGGTGTAGGGGTGGGCCGGCTCACCGGTGACCGTCTCCGACGGCCCGCTCTCGATCAGCTCGCCGGCGTACATGACCGCCGTCTCGCGGGCGAAGTAGCGGGCCGACGCGACGTCGTGGGTGACGTACAGCAACGCCACCTGGCTGGCGCTGGTCAGCTCGGCCAGCAGGTTGAGCACGCCGAGCCGGATGGACACGTCCAGGTTGGACACCGGCTCGTCGGCCAGGATCACCGACGGGCGGGCGGCCAGCGCCCGGGCGATGGACACCCGCTGCAACTGTCCGCCCGACAGCTCGTGCGGATACTTCTCGAGAAACTGGCGCGGTGGCACCAGGTTGACCTGCTCCAGCAGCTCCCCGGTGCGCTCGCGCAGGGCATCGCCGCGGTGTCTGGGCTCGTGGATGCGCACGGCGCGCGCCAGGTGGGTGGACACCTTGAGCATGGGGTTGAACGAGCCGTAGGGGTCCTGCAGGATCAGCTGGACGTCGCCCACGTGCTGGCGGAACGCCCGGCCATGGGTGCTGCTGACCGGCTTGCCGCGCAGCAGCACCTCGCCGGAGGTCCGCTTGTACAGCCCGGCCAGGATCCGGGCCAGCGTGGACTTGCCCGAGCCTGACTCGCCGACCAGCGCGGTGACCTGCCCCGGGTACAGGCTCAGCGAGGCGTCGTCCACCGCGTGCACCACCCGCCGGTGCAGGTCGCTGAAGCGCGTGCCCCGCGTACCCTGGCCCCCGTGGACCGGGAAGTGCTTGGTGACGTGCACGGCCTCGAGGACGGCGTCAGGCATGGCTGCCTCCCGTGGCTAGATCCTGCTCGGGGATGGGGACGCCCGCCTGATACAGGAAGCAGGCCACCTCGTCGGACGGCACGTCGGCCGGAGTGACCAGCACTGGCGGCGACTCGGTACACGCCTCGAAGGCGCGCGGGCAGCGGGGCTGGAACGAGCAGCCCGCGGGCAGCCGGCGCATGTCCGGCGGATAGCCCGGCACGCCGGTCAGCGTCCGCCTGGGGCCGGTCAGCGTGGGGAACGAGCCCAGCAGGCCCTTGCTGTAGGGGTGCAGCGGGCGGTCGTACATCTGCTCGGCCGGGGCCTGCTCCACGATCTTCCCGGCGTACATGATCGCGATGGTGTCGCAGAGCTCGATCAGCAGGGACAGGTCGTGGGTGATGAAGATGACCGAGAACCCGAGCTTCTCCTTGAGCGCGCTGATCGTCTCGATGACCTGGCGCTGGATGACCACGTCCAGCGCGGTGGTGGGCTCGTCCATCACGATGATCTCGGGATCGAGGGCCAGGCCCATGGCGATCATGGCGCGCTGCCGCATGCCGCCCGACAGCTCGTGCGGGTAGGCGCCGGCCCGGTCCGGGGAGATGCCGACCAGCTTGAGCAGCTCGCCGACCCGGGCCACCCGCTGCGGCTTGCGCATGCCGGGCCGGTGGGCCCGCAGCACGTCGTCGATCTGGGTGCCCAGGGTGAGCACGGGGTTGAGCGCATTCATGGCCGACTGGAAGACGATCGAGATCTCCTCCCAGCGGAACTTGCGCAGGTCCTTGTCGCCCAGCTCGGCGATGTTGACCTGGCGGCCGGAGCGGTCGGTGTAGACCATCTCGCCGGCCACGATCTCGGCCGGCGGCTTGAGCAGCCGGGTCACGGCGCGGGCCAGCGTGGACTTGCCCGAGCCCGACTCACCGGCGATGCCCAGCACCTCGCCGCGGTGCAACGTGAGCGACACGTCGTTGACGGCCTGGACCGGTGCGCCGCCACCGCCGTAGACCACCCGCAGGTTGCGCAGCTCGAGTACCGCGGACCCCGGCGTACTCGCCATCCCGGCACCGGCGGCGGACGACATCCGTTGCTCGTCTCGGGTGTCTTTCCGACCCAGCGCCGAAGCCACCGCGCGCAGGACCAGCCCGCGCTGGCGCTTGGGGGCGCCGGTGCGCAGCCGGGGGTTGATGAGGTCGTCGAGGCCGAAGTTGATGAAGGCCAGGCCGGTCCCGATCAGCGCGATGCACAGGCCGGGCGGGATGAACCACCACCACGCCCGGGCCAGCTCGGCCCCGCTGACCTGTGCCCAGTACAGGATCGTGCCCCAGGACCACTGGGTGACGTTGCTCAGCCCGAGGAACGCGATGCTCGCCTCGGTCAGGATCGCGCCGACCACCGAGGCCAGGAACGTGGCCGTGATGATGGCCAGCTCGTTGGGCAGGATGTCGTAGAGCACGATCTTGAACGAGTTCTCGCCGGTGGCTCTGGCCGCCTCGACGAAGTCGCGTCTGCGCAGCGAGAGGGTCTGGGCGCGGAGCACCCGCGCGCCCCAGGCCCAGCCGGTCACGGTGATCACGATGATGATGCCGGTCGACCCGGAGTTGGGCAGGTAGGAGGCCAGGATGACGACCAGGGGGAGGCTGGGGATGACCAGGAACACGTTGGAGAACATGGACAGCAGTTCGCTGCCGGTCCCGGACATGTAGCCGCCGGTCAGGCCGACGATGACCGACCACAGGGTGGTCAGGATGCCCGCCCCGAAGCCGACCTCGATGGAGATGCGCGCGCCGTAGATGACCTGGGCCAGCACGTCCTGGCCCTGCTGGGTGGTGCCAAGCAGGTGGGCCGCGGACGGCGGCTGGAGCCGGACGCTGGTGATGGCGCCGGGGCTGGTGTGGTCCAGCCACGGCCCGAAGATGGCCATGACGATGAACAGCACGACGATGACCACGCCGATCAGGACCTTGGGCACCAGCAGGCCGCGCAGCCAGGCCCGGCCGCCGGGGGTTTCCTCGGCGTCGGCGGCGACGTCTAGTTCGGTGCTGACGAGCATCTAGCCCTCCCGCGTCCGTGGGTCGAGGGCGATGTAGGCCAGGTCGGCCAGGAGATTGGCCACGAGCACGGCGATCGTGATGGTCAGGAAGATCGCCTCGAGCAGCGGGTAATCCTGCCCCTTGGCGGCCTGGAAAAGCACGGTCCCGATGCCGGGGTAATTGAAGACGATCTCCGTCACGATCGCGCCTCCGACGACGAAGCCGAGCGACATCGCGAAGCCGGCCACCGAGGGCAGGACGGCATTCCGGCCGGCGTAGGTGAACATGACTCGCATCCGGGATAGCCCCTTGGCCTCGGCCAGCAGGACGTAATCCTCGTTGAGCGTGGTGACCATCATGTTGCGCATTCCGAGCAGCCAGCCGCCGATCGAGGCGACGACGATGGTCAGCGCGGGCAGCGTCCCGTAGTACAGGGCGCTGGAGATGAACGACCAGGTGAACCCGATCGGTATCCCGATGCCGTATCCCCCTGAGCTGGGGAACCAGCCCCAGGTCACGGCGAAGATCAGGATGGCCATGAGCGCGAACCAGAAGTACGGCAGCGAGGACAGGAAGGTGGTGATGGGAATGAGCGCATCCCGCCAGGACCCGCGCCGCCAGCCGACGATCATGCCGAGCACCGTGCCGAGGACGAATCCGATGATGGTGCAGAACCCGATGAGCACCAGCGTCCAGAAAATGCTCTCCTTGATTACCTCGCCCACCGGTGTGGGGTAATACGTGTAGGAGATGCCCCAGTTGAAGGTGACGACCTGTTTCCAGTACTCGAAATACTGGGAGATGAGGCTGGTGTGCGGCTGGCCGAATAGCACCTCGATGGCGTGAATGGCGGCCGGGCTGAGCCGGCCCGCGAAGCGCTCGATCAGGCCCTGGGCCGGGTTGCCCGGCATGAGCCGGGGCAAGATGAAGTTCAGCGTGATCGCGGCCCACGCCGTCACGGCGTAGAAGAACAGCCGCCTCAGCAGGACTCTCATACCGCAACGGCCTCCTTCTCGCCGGCTGATTCGTGGACCGCCCACAGCACGGCGCGGGTGATCAGAGTGCGTACCGGCGGGTCGTCCCAGGCCCGCATGTCGTGGCCGAGCTGCAGGTAGCAGACCCGGCCGCGGCCGTGCTCCCGGACATGCAAGATCGGCTCCCGGCCGGCCGCGGCCTGGCGCCAGGCCACGACCTCGGCGTCGGCGGCCAGCTCGAGCTGGTAGTGCTCGTGAGTGATCTCGAACGGGTCCAGGCCGCGGGTCAGTTGGTGGTTGCTGCTGGTCTCGACGCGGAACCGGGTCTGGTGGGGTGGCGGGCCGTGCGAGGCGTAGCGGCTGCCGATGAGCTCGAAGGCCTGGCGGTAGCCCTCGTCCAGCCGGCCTTCCGCCGCCGGGAACACGTTGGAGGCGTGCACGGCCAGCAGGCCGGCCCCGGCGCTGACCGCGTCGGCCAGCGCCTGCTGGCGTTCGGGCGGGAAGTGGCCCATCGCGGTGTAGAGCACGATCAGGTCGGCGGCCTTGGTGGCTGGGGCTAGGCCCATGGCCATGCGGGCGACGAACCCCAGGCCGGTCAGGATCTCCTGGAGCTTGAGCCCCGCGCTGAACAGGTCCTCGTAGACGTCATCGCCATTGAGCACCACGACGGCGGTCTGAGGTCGGGTCATCTTGACTGGCCTCAGTAGGTGGACCGCTGCTCGCCAGCCGGCGACCAGAAGCCCTGCGCCAGCCCGGTGAGCAGCGCGTTGTCGAAGGTGTCCAGCGGCAGGCCGACCCGGCGGCGAGACCGGCTGCTCTCATAGGTGGCGAAGATGATCTCCGCACCGCGGGCTCCCAGCTCGGCCCGCAGCACCGGCTGGCCGCCGTCGGCCAGGCAGGTCAGCAGGTCGTCGATGGCCTCGGCGGTGCAGGCGATGATGGCCGGGTCCACGCCCCGGATCCAGTTGCTGGTGTCCCGGTCGAACGGCGAGCTGAAGACCAGGTCGTCCTGGCCGAACCGGTGGACCACCGTGCGCGCGCCGCGCGCGTCAAGCCGGCCGGCCGTGCCCTGGACCAGGATGCCCAGGTTGTTCTCCAGGTTGAGCACCGGCGTCTGCGGCTCGCGGCCGGTCGTGATCACCGCGCTGACCCCGTCGTCCCACTTGACCTGGGTCAGCGAGGACGTCTCGGCGAACGCCCCGTACACGTACCGGTTGACCGTGACGTCGACCTGGCCCATGACCCAGCTGGCCGGCCGGTCGCCTAGGTAGAACAGCAGCAGGTCGACGACGTGCGACCCCCAGTCGGGCAGGTTGGGGCAGTAGCCCTCCAGGCTGACCACCTGGCCGATGGCGCCGGCCGCGAGCTGCTCGCGGGCGAACCGGTGTACCGGCTCGAACCGGCGCTGCAGGTTGACCGTGAGCTGCACGCCGGCCTCACGGGCCAGGCGCTGCATCTCGAGCACGTCGCCGTAGGAGGTGGCGATCGGCTTCTCGCAGTGGATGGCCCGCACACCCGCCGCGATGGCCGCCCTGGCGATCTCCAGATGGGTGGCCGGCGGGGTGCAGATGCTGACTACGTCGGGTCGCTCTTTCTCGAGGAGCTCCTCGTGGCTGGCGTAGTAACCCGGGATATCCAGCTCGGCGGCGAAGTCACGGGCCGCCTGCACGTTGGTGTCCGCCACCGCCACCAGCCGCGCCTCGTGGCGGTCCTGCGCCGCCCGGTAGCCCCGGGCGTGGACCCAGCCCTGGGATCCGGCCGCCACCACGGCGCAGGTGGTCCAGGACACTGGCTCTCCTTCGGGGGCTGGTACTTCAGGGGCGCAGTGGCGAGTGGTTTGCCATAGGTAGACCACTACACTCCACTAGAAGCCAGTATAAGACGAGACATGTCCGCTACAGCAAGACCTTGCATACGATTTACGCCTTGGATACCTGTTCCTGCGGGGCATCGGGCCGGCCGGGAGGACCGCTAGTGGAGCCACTAGATGCCACTACGTGACCGAAAGTTTTCCATCGCGGGCTACGAGGCGTTCTGGGTGCCTTCGCCGCCCGCGAACTGAGGTATTTTCGCCCGTTCTGCCCGAGGAGGAACGCATGAGAATAAGCCAGATCGTTGGCCCGCGCACGTCCGAGGTCATCGAGGCCCCCGATCCGGTGCCCGCCGACGACCAGGTTCTTGTCGAGGTGGTAGCTAGTGGCGTGTGCACATCCGACCTGACCCCGTGGCGCACCGGAGGCCGCGGTGGGGGCCCGGTTCGGCTTGGACACGAGATCGTCGGCCGGGTGGTGGATTCTGGCCGTAACGCTCGCGGCTGGGCCGTGGGCGATCTGGTGACCGGGCTGGGCGGCCTGGGATTCGCCTCGCTGGCGGTCATGAACGCGGCCCACATCCTGCCCGTCCCGGCCGGCATCGAGCCCGCCCTGGCCATCGGCGAGCCCGTCGCCGACCTGGAGGAGGCCCTGTCGCGGACCCGGATGACGGCCGGCGACCGGGTCGCCGTGGTCGGCCTCGGTTTCATGGGCCTGGGCCTGATCCAGCTGGCCCGCGACCGCGCGCCCGGCCTGCTGATCGGCGTGGACCCCATCCCCGCCGCCCGGGCCCGTGCGCTGGAACTCGGCGCCGACCTGGCCTTCGCCCCCGACGAGGTGCCCGCCGAGTACGCCGGCACCGAGTTCGACGGCCCTGGCCGGGCCCGTGACCAGCGGGTCGACATCGTGCTCGAGGCCACTGGCGTGACGCCTGGCCTGGCCACCGCGGCCAGCCTGGTCCGGCCCTATGGCACGCTGTGCGTAGTGGGCTACCACCACACCGGCGACGCCAAGATGGACATGGACCTCTGGTACAAGGCCGTGACGATCGTCAACGGCTTCTGCCCGGACAAGACGCGCCTGATGCGGGCCATGAACCAAGCGCTGGACTTGATCGCCGCGCACCGGTTCAGCTATGCGCCGCTGGTCACCCACCGCTTCGGCTTGGACGGCGCGGACCGGGCCTACGAGCTCATGGACGCCCGCGCCGACGGCTACGTCAAGGCAGTCCTCGAACCCTGACCATGACCCCGCCGCCGGCGCCCGACGCCGACGCCCGACGCTCGCCTCCATGATCACGGTCACTTTTCAGACATAATGTCTGAAAAGTGACCGTGATCATTACGCCGCACCTTCCGGCGGGCTGATGGGCCGGGCGCCGGCTGGGTCTTGATCCGGCACTCGAATCGAGCGGATATCCTCCCGGACGTGCTGGAGAGCAGAGCGCGGCGCGTGGTGGACCGGCTGCGGGAACGCGGCATCAACGCCAGCCTGGCGCGGACGGGGATGGACAAGTTCGGGGTCGCGGTGAAGCTCACTGGTGGCCGTGAGGCCCAGTGGAGCACCGAGGGCACCGCCGGGCTGGGCGCTCAGGTGCTGAAGGACGGCGACCTGGTCGGCTTCGTGCCCAAGATCGACGGGTCCGAGGACTTCACCGAGGAGCAGATGGTCGACGCGATCGCGCGCACCGACTATGACCAGCCGATCGGGCGGCTGCGGACGCAGGCCCCGCCGGCCGGGGAGCCGCTGCCGCTGGCCGGCGGGATCTTCCGGCGGTTGCTCAACGGATTCCGCGACTGATCCCGCCGACCTGCTCACCTACGGATGGGCGCGCAGGGCGGCGATCACCCACTGGAAGGTCGGCACGGTGCGGGTGAACGGCGGGCGGCCGTTCAGGATGCCCGCGAGCTCCCAGTAGCGCTCGACGCGCTCGTCGGTGAAGGTCTCCAGTACGGCGTGGATTCGCTCCCGCTCGGCCGCCGGGGTGCCGGGCGGGATGATCTGGTCGAGCACCGCTCTGGCCTCGGGCGAGACCGGGTCGATGCCGTCGGCCAGCGCGCGGCCCGCGTGCTCCAGGACGGCGGCGAGGTCGGCGCCCCAGGGTGGCACGCTGGCGGTGGCGCCGGCCAGGACCATCTCCCGCGCGCGGTGCTGGAATCCCTCGTCGGCCACCAGCCCGGCGAGCTCGATCCAGGCGTCCACCTGCTCGGCCGACGGGTCGTCGGGCAGCTTGGCGGGCATGGCGCGCATGCCGCGGGCGATGCTCAGCGCCGGGCCTTCCGGTGCGATGCCCTCGAAGGTGCGGTCCACGAACTCGTCGATGATCTGCTGCCGCTCCTGCGCGGACAGCCGGGCCAGGTCGGTCATCAGCTTTGCCTCCTCGATGTCGCTGCCGCGAGCGGCCACGGTGCGGAGCACGGCACGGCGCAGCCGCAGCACCCGGATCTGCGCGTCCAGCGCCGCCGCGTGCGCGCTGGCCAGCTCGGCCACGGTGGTGCGGCCGCGCAGCACCGCGCGGATCTCGTCCAGGCTCAGGCCCAGATCACGCAGGGTGCGGACCATGTCCAGGCGGGCCACTGCCGTCGCGTCGTAGCGGCGATATCCGCCTGCCGAGCGGTCGGTGGGGGCCAGGATCCCGGCGTCGCACCAGAACCGGATGGTCCGGGCCGGCACGCCCACCCGCCGCGCGACCTGCCCGATGGTGTACAGCTCCGCATACTCACTCACGCCAACGAGGTTGCACCTTCCAGCCGCTGGAAGGTCAACCCGCGGCCGGAATAATCCGCCGCGAGTGGCGGCTGGGGCGATCTGGAGATGGGAGATGGTCATGCCGAAGGCAGTGCGGTTCGACGAGTACGGCGGGATTGACGTCCTGAAGGTGGTCGACGTTCCCCGGCCGGTCCCCGGTCCGGGCCAGGTAGTTGTGCAGGTCAGGGCGGCCGGGATCAACCCGGGCGAGGCCAAGATCCGGTCCGGCCTGATGCATGCCCTCTGGCCTGCTACCTTCCCGTCCGGGCAGGGCAGCGACCTGGCCGGAATCGTGGCCGAGACGGGTCCCGGCGTGACCGGGGTGGCGGTCGGCGACGAGGTCATCGGCTACACCGATGACCGGGCCAGCCAGGCCGAGTACGTCCTGGTCAGCGCGGAGCACCTGACCCCCAAGCCGGCCGAAGTGCCCTGGGACATCGCGGGAGCGCTGTTCGTGGCCGGGGCGACCGCCTTCGCGGCGGTGCGCGCGGTCGGCCTGGCCGCGGGCGACACGGTGGTGGTGTCGGGTGCGGCCGGCGGCGTGGGCTCGATCGCGGTCCAGCTGGCCCGCCGGACCGGGGCGACGGTCATCGGGATAGCCGGCCGGGCCAATCACGAGTGGCTGACCGGGCACCAGGTGATTCCGGTCACGTACGGCGACGGAGTGGTCGACCGGATCCGCCAGGCCGTGCCTAAGGTCACCGCGTTCATCGACACGTTCGGCGCCGACTACGTGGAGCAGGCGCTCGAGCTGGGCGTTGAGCCCTCGCGCATCGACACGATCGCCAACTTCCCGGCCATCGAGAAGTACGGGGTCAAGGGCGAGGGAAACGCGGCCGGTGCCAGCGCGGCAGTCCTTGCGGAGCTGGCCGGCCTGGTCGCGGCCGGGAACCTGGAGGTGCCGATCGCCGCGACGTTCCCGCTGGACCAGGTGCAGGACGCCTACCGGCAGCTGGAGCAGGGTCACCTGCGCGGGAAGATCGTCCTTATCCCGTGACGGCGGCCAGGCCCTGGTGCAGGTAGGGAGTGATGTTGCGCCAGGCGCGCGAGATGTACTCCTCCTTCTCACCCACGGGCGCGACGTAGTGCAGGGCACTTTCGGCTGCTTCGATGCCTTCGAGGCGGGCGATGATCCAGGCGGCGAGGTAATGCGAGGCCAGACAGCCGCCGGCGGTCGCGACATTGCCGCTGGCGAAGAAGGGCTGGTTGAGTACCTCGACGCCGGCCGCTACGACCCACGGCCTGGTCGTGAGGTCGGTGCAGGCCGGGACATTGTCGAGCAGGCCAAGCCTGGCCAGCACCAGGGTTCCGGAGCACTGCCCGGCTACCAGCTGCCGGGACGGGTCTAGGTGCTGCAACTGGCTCATGATGGCCGGGTCGGCGACCACCTCGCGAGTCATGATGCCGCTGCCCACAATGACCGCGTCGGCGGCGGCGGCGTCCTCGAGGCTGGCCATCGACTCGATCACCACGCCGTTCATCGACCTGACCTTTGGCGTGGGCGTGGCGATCGACACGCGCCAGTCATCCTTCTTGATCCGGTTGAGCACGCCCAGCGCGATGAGGGAGTCGAGTTCGTTGTAGCCCTCGAAGGTGAGGATCGCGATGTGCATGCCGGCTCCCTCTCTCTGGGTGTGCGACTTCAAGGTAGGAGCGCGACCTAGGACAGTCAAAAAATTGTCATGCGTACAATCGGCGCCATGGTGGTTGCTCGGTACAAGGCCGTAGTTGACCCGCTCGCGGCGGACATCCGAGCGGGCCGCCTGTCGCCGGGGACACGGCTGCCTACCCATCGTCAGCTCGCGGCGCGCGAAGGCATCGCGCTGGTCACCGCGTCGCGCGTCTACGCCGAGCTCCAGGCCATGGGCCTGGTAAGCAGCGAGCAGGGCCGCGGCACGTTCGTGCGCGACCTCAGACTGCCGCCCGGCCACGGCATCGACCAGCCAGCGGTAGCGGCAGACACCATCGACCTGAACTTCAACTACCCCTCGCTCCCTGGTCAGGCCGACATGCTGCGGCACGCATTGCGGGAACTTTCCACATCCGGCGACCTGGAGGGCCTCCTGCGCTACCAGCCCCACAGCGGCCGCCCGCAGGACAGAACCACAGTCGCCCGGCATTTGCGGCAGCGGGGGCTAACCGCTGACGCCGACCGCGTCCTGATCGTCAACGGCGCACAGCACGGACTGGCCGTCACGATCATGGCCACACTGCAAACTGGCGACGTGGTCGCGGTCGACGCGCTCACCTATCCCGGCTTCAAGGTGCTCGCCCGCTCCCTCCAGCTGGAACTGATACCGCTGGCCGCCACGCCCGACGGGCCCGATCTCGATGCTCTCGAGCGGCTGTGCGGCCAGCGCCGGATCCGCGCCGTCTACACCATGCCCACCCTGCACAACCCGCTGGGCTGGGTCGCGCGCGCAGGTGCCCGCGCCCGGATGATCGAGATCGCCCGCCGGCACGGACTTCTCATCATCGAAGACGCCGCCTATGCCTACCTCGTCGAGAAGCCGCCGCCTCCGCTCGCAGCGCTCGCGCCTGAGATCACCGTCTACGTGTCAGGACTGTCCAAGAACGTCGCCACCGGCCTGCGCGTCGGCTTCGTCTCAGCGCCCGCTGCTCTCGTGCCGGCTATCGCGCGGGCGATCCGCGCCACCACCTGGAACACCCCCGCGATCACCACCGCGATCGCCTGCCGCTGGATCGAAGACGGCACCGTCAGCCGCCTCGAAGCCGACAAGCGGAACGATGCCCGAGCCCGGCAGGCACTGGCCCGCGACGCCCTCGCCGGCCTCCCCCAGATCGGCCACCCGTCCTCGTACTTTGTGTGGCTCCCGCTACCCGAGGACGCTCGGGCGGATCGAGTAGCGGCGTCGCTCGCGCGCCAGCACATCCTGGTTTCCACCGCGGAGCCCTTCGCGACCTCCATGCCGGCACCGCAGGCGATCCGGCTGGCCCTGGGCTCCACCGACCTCGCAAGCCTGCGCGAGACGCTACCGAAGGTCCGGCAGGCTATCGAAGCAGACGCCCTCCGATAGGTTCCACAGATCAGGTCGGCCGGGCCCGGAGATGAGCCCGCTCCCCCTGCGGCCCGAACAGGCTCAGCAGCTCGGCCGGGTGGTCGCCGACACTGCTGAACCAGTGCGGTACATGGGTGTCGAACTCGGCTGCCTCACCCGGCTTCAGGACGATGTCCCGGTCACCTAGCACTAGCCGCAGCCGGCCGTCCAGGATGTACAGCCACTCGTAGCCCTCGTGGGTCTTCAGGTCGGGCTCCTCGCCCCGGCTCGGAATAAGCAGCTTGTACGCCTGCACCCCGCCCGCGCGCCGGCTCAGCGGCACCACGGTCAGACCGTTGTGCCAGGTGACCGGGCGCAGGTGCACCCGCGGGTCGCCGGTCTGCGGCCCGCCGACCAGGTCGTCCAGCTGCACGCCGTAGGCGCGAGCCAGCGGCAGCAGCAGCTCCAGGGTGGGCCGGCGCTGGCCGCTCTCCAGCCGCGACAGCGTGCTCACCGATATCCCGGTCGTCTCCGCCAGCCCCGTCAGCGTCATGTCGCGCTGCTGCCGCAGCGCCCGCAGCCGCGGGCCGACGGTGGCCAGCATGCTGCCCAGTTCCTCATCCATGGTTGCTAGTTTGCCGTACTGGCAACAACATTTGCCAGTCGCGTCGCCGATAGGGCACCTTGCTCGCGGGAGGTAACAATGACTTGCCAACGCGACAACAGGCACTTTGACGTCGCAGTGATCGGCGGCGGGGCCGCCGGGCTGAGCGCCGCCGTGGCCCTGGGCCGGGCCCGGCGATCGGTGATCGTGCTGGATGACGGCACGCCGCGCAACGCCCCGGCTAGCGGCGTGCACAACTTCCTGACCCGCGACGGCACACCACCGACCGAGTTGCTGGCCCTGGGCCGCAAGGAGGCCGAGCAGTACGGCGCCCTCATCGTCCCGGCCGAGGCCACCGGAGCACGGCGGGCTCAGGGCGGCTTCGAGGTCAGCACCGCCGACGGCGAGACGGTCTCCGCCCGGCGGCTGATCGTCACTACCGGGCTGGCCGACGAGCTACCCGATGTCCCTGGCGTCCGCGAGCTCTGGGGCCGCGACGTGGTGCACTGCCCGTACTGCCACGGCTGGGAGGTCCGCGACCAGCCGATCGGCGTGCTGGCCAGCGGGCCGATGGCCGTGCACCAGACCCTGCTGTTCCGGCAGTGGACCGACGACCTGGTGCTGTTCACCCACACCGGCCCGCCGCTCACCGACGAGCAGGCCGAGCAGCTCGCCGCGCGCGGGATCCGCGTCGTGACCGGTCCCGTTGAGCGCCTGGAAACGGCCGATGGCCGGCTGACCGGCGTCCGCATGCGGGACGGCTCCCTGGTTGCCCGAAGCGTGCTCGTGGCCGGGCCGCGGATGATGGCTCGTTCGGCCGTGTTGCGCAGCCTGGGCCTGAGCCCGGTGCCGCATCCACTGTCCGCGGAGGTAGGCGAGTTCATCGAATCCGACCCGACCGGCCTGACCGCGGTGCCCGGCGTCTGGGTGGCCGGCAACGTCACCGACATCCAGGCCCAGGTCATCTCGGCTGCGGCCCAGGGCCTGACGGCGGCCGCCGCCCTCAACGGCGACCTGATAGCCGAGGAGACCCAGCAAGCAGTCGAGGCGGCCCGCGGCGGCTAGATGCGCCCTGCTTGCCTAGACCGCTCGCGAGCAAGCCGTGCGCTAGCGTTTTGCAACATGAGAACCTTGTACCTGCGCAACGTTCCTGACGAGGTCGTCGAGCGGCTAGAACGGCTGGCCGAGCGCGACGGCACCTCGGTCAGCGCCGTCGCCGTACGGGAACTGACCGAGGTGTCGCGGCGTGCGGACAACCTCGGCCTCCTGGCCGCACTGCCCGACCTGGATGTGCCGACGTCGGCCATAACCGACGACATCGACAGCTCCCGCCCCGACCAGTGATCGTGCTCGACGCCTCCGCGGCCCTGTCCGGCCTGCTCAACGCCGGTCCGGCACGCATGACAATGTCGGAGCAGCAGATACACGTTCCCCACCTCATCGACTCGGAAGTGGTCAGCGGGCTTAGGCGCCGCGTCGCCGCTCAGCAAATAAGCCGCGACGACGGGTGGACCGCTCTCGATGTATGGCGGCGACTTGCCGTCACCCGGTACGCCGTCGCTCCCGTGCTGGATCGTATCTGGGAGCTGCGCGACAACCTGTCGGCCTACGACGCGGGCTACATTGCCCTTGCGGAGAGGCTGGGCTGCACGGTGGTAACCGCGGACGCGCGACTCAGCCGGGCTCCCGGGATCCGCTGCCCAGTCACGGTAGTGCCACGCTAAGAGGGTCCTCAGAGGCCGCCTGGTTCGATGGCGGCCAGCAGGCGGTGCATGCTCGAGGACGGGTTCGTGCGCGGGAAGCGGGTGCCGTTCCGCCGGTGCTGCTCATCTAGCTCCGCCGCCCGCCGGGCCGCCTCCCCGACCAACGGCATATACCGCTCCGGGTCCAGGCCCTTGCTTGACGAGCCGTCCAGGTCGCTGCGCAGCCGCCGGGCCTCGGCGTTGTTCAGCCACTCGGCCTGGTCCTGGAAATGCAAGATCAGCCACAGCTCAAAGCACGGGTTCGACACCGCCACGTGCACATCGTTGAGCGCCGCCTCCTCGATGGCCTCCTGGAGTCGCGGATGGTTCTTCGGCCATTCCACGTCGAACACGCACCAGAACTCGTCGATCTCGGCGTCCTCCTCGATGGCCCGGCTTCGCGCCTCGATGGCCCTGGTCACCAGCGTCTTAGGCACTCCGTGGCCGGGCCCCACCTGGAGGTCAACCGCCGCCACGTCCCGCACCGCCGGCAGCAGCTTCAGCGCGTTCAGGTACTCCGGCTCGGTGCGCGCTCCCTCGCAGAAGACCAGGAACGTCTTGCGCGGCCTGCGAGTCCCGACCCGGCGCCGGAGCGGCCGTTCCCCCGGCCTCGCCCCGTCGACTGCCACTTACTCGTCTGGCCCGTCGCCCGGCATCAGGCCCAGCGCCCGGCGCAGCTTGAACTGATCCAGTTCGGGCACGGCGCCAAACCTACCCTGGAGATAGGCCCGCTCCAGGTTCAGCGACCGCCGCACCTTGTCGCCCCCGTACTCGGCCAGCGCGGTCAGCGTCGTCGCCCCGCCCGCGTTCTTCTCGGTCAGCCAGACCTCGTCGCGGTTCAGGAAGTTCAGCAGGCTGGTGTCGTGCGTCGTGAAGATCAGCTGAGCGCCATGCGGGTTGGTCTCGGGATCCTGGAACAGCTCCAGCAGCCGCGCCGAAAGCCGCGGGTGCAGGCTGGCGTCGATCTCATCGACCAGCAGCACCCGGCCCGCGCTCAGCGCGTTGAGCGTCGGCCCGATGAGCTCGAACCAGGTCTGGGTCCCGGCCGATTCCTCGAACAGCTCAAACAGAAGTTCCTGGTTCTCGACTCGGTGCATGAGCTGCGGCCGCCGGGTCTCGCCAAGCGCATAAAGCCAGGCGTCCCGGCCATCCGACTCCACAACCCGCACGTCGTCGATCCCCAGGTCGGCGAACCGCAGCAGGGCCAACGCCTGCGCCTTGCTGATGTCCTGATCATCGAACAGAGTCAGGGTCAGCTGCTCCTGCTCGCCCGGAATCTCAAACCGGTTCCAGTTCGCCGCCCGGAGACGGCCGTGATCCTGAATACCCGCCAACTGTCGGGCGAACGGCTCGACCTCCGGCTCGTCGAACCGCATCGCCGCCGATAGCGCCAGCGTGGCCGGCGTCAGCAGCTCCCTGGTCCCGGCCAGGGAACCCAGGCCCCGCCGGAAGCTGATCTCCCGGCCCTCGCGCTCGAACAGCACCCGCCGACGGCGTTCGGGATAGCTGTACAGCCCCTCGAACAGGACTTCCGCATCATCGACTTCAACCCGGTAGGAGAAACGGACTCCGCCGACCACCATCTCGACTTCGTAGGCCGATGGTCCATTCGGCCCGTCGCCGAACTTGAACGGCTCTCGCGGGATGATCTTGTCCCAGGCGCGCAGCGAGTTCCGCACCGCCGCCGACAGCCAGGCCAGCGCCTCCACGACATTGGACTTGCCCGATGCGTTGGGCCCGTAGATGCCCGCGATGGCCAGCACCCGCTCGGTCAGCAGCTCAAAGCCCCTGGCACCGGGCCGGTCCTCGTCCACCGCGATCATGGACAGCTCAACGGGCTCAAGGACCGACTGGTGATTGGCCACCTCGAACCTCAGCAGCACCCGTCCTCCTAGCAGCCAGACTGCACGCTCGACCGACTCTACGTCAGATCATGGCGGATAACACGGTCAAGCTGCTACAGGCGAGCGTACAGGCCTCGACCTGAGAACTCTCTCGACCGGCTGAATCGAGCCTGGCACGAGACACCATGAATCACGTACCCGTTGCGGGCGAGGATCCAGGTAGACCGGGAAAGGGCCACGCCGCAAGCTAAGCTGGCATTTGTAATACAGCGGCCCGACGGGCTTCCGTGCCTCGTGCCTAAAGGTGCGAGTGATCCGGATACGCC
>Ga0102924_1002977_pt1 | contig 18033 bp, 21 predicted proteins | sample PaiPotPPM11metaG_FD_80116 | JGI IMG/M metagenome (GOLD analysis project Ga0102924, IMG submission 80116) | Iron sulfur acid spring bacterial and archeal communities from Banff, Canada, to study Microbial Dark Matter (Phase II) - Paint Pots PPM... ...
CGCCGCGCGCGGCGCGATCGGAGAGCACCACCAGTGCCGCTCTAAACATCGTTCATCGCCGTGTCCGCGGTCGCTGCCAGCGACCACTCTTGCCGCCGCTCTTCTCCAGCAAGCGAACCCGTTCGACGGTTATGCCTTTGTCGAGGCTTTTGCTCATGTCGTATATAGTCAGCGCCGCAACGCAGGCGGCCGTCATCGCCTCCAACTCGACGCCGGTTGCGGCAACGGTACGCGCCCGTGCTTCGACGCGTAACGCACCACCGGCGATCCACTCGAAGTTGACCTCGACGTGCGTTAACGGCAGCGGATGCGCGAGCGGAATCAGCGTGGCGGTTTGCTTTGCCGCCATGATACCGGCAATCTGAGCGGCCACGAGGGCGTCGCCTTTGGGCAACGTTGCCGCCTTTAGCGCGCGCCGCGCGGCCGGGCTCATCCGCACCACTGCTTCGGCGCGAGCGCTCCGCTCGGAATCACCCTTCCCGGAGACGTCCACCATGGCGATGGAGCCTTCGGCCGTTATGTGCGACGGTCCGTTCAACGCGATGGTGCGCCTTGAAACCGAGCCCAAATCAGACACAACAGCGCGAGGAACCACAGCACGATGAGGTGCGTGATGTGATGCGCGTGCTGCGGACCCGACTCGGTCAGCCAGTTGATCTTGCCCATGCCGTACAGAATCCCGAGCACGAAAAAGACCAGAGCGAGAATGAAAGCGAGCGTTCGCACTATGCAATAACCCCCATGCGTGCTAAGACGAAGCAGACTGCGCCGACGACAACGCAATACCAGCCGAACGGACGCAGATCGTTCGACCGGAAGTAGCGGGTGAGAAATGCCACCGACGCATACGCCGCGATTCCGGCGGCGATGCCGCCGGCAATCGCTTGCAGAAGCACGACGTGCGCCTCAGGAGCCAAGAGTTTCGGTATCTCGAGTATTGCGGCAGCGAAAATTACCGGTGTTGCGAGCAAGAACGAATAGTGCGCGGCATCTTCGTGATTGAGATCGCTGAGCAATCCGGCCACCATCGAGATGCCCGACCGCGAGATGCCGGGTAACAGCGCCGCCGATTGCGCCAATCCGATGAGCGCACTCTGCGTGTAACTCAGCCGTTGCAACGGCCGACCGCCGGTTTCGCTGCGACGGCGCCGCAAGCGCTCTCCCAAAAACATTACGAGACCGTTGACGAACAAGAATGCGGCCGCCGGTGCCGGCGAGCCGAAGAGCTTACGCACGGGCTGCTCGAGCGTGACGCCGAGAATTCCAACCGGAATCGTGCCGACGACCAGCAGCCAGCCGATGCGCTCGTAGCGATCGTCGCTGAGGCGTCCGCGCGCGACGCTGCCGATGAGCGCGCGTGCGATAGCGAACCACTCCGCGCGATAGAAGAGGATCAGGGCCAGTGCCGTGCCGAGGTGCAACACGACGACGAAACTGAGGAACGACGGCGCCGAACGGTCGATGTTGTGCCACTGGAGCAATGCCGGAACCAAAATCGTGTGTCCGAGACTCGATACCGGAAAGAGCTCGCTGACGCCTTGGAGCAACGCGAGCACCAGCGCTTGAGTGAACGTCACCGCGCACCGTTACGCCCAGGCGCCACAACCGGCCTTTACCATGCGAAGAATCTCACGCGGTACGTGTATGCGCTTGCGATTGGTTTGCAAGCGTGCAGCGCAGGGCTGTAACGCGCGTCGCGGGCCATGGTTACCGCTACCAAATCGAGCGAAGCATTTCCGCTGCTCTGCGCGAGTGTCGCCGCCGTGACGCTGCCGCGCTCGTCGAGACGTACCTGCACCGCGGTCACCCCGCTGGTACCCGAAGCGCGCACGTCGCTGGGAATATCCGGCTGCGGTGGATTCTCGGTAACGGCGGCAACGATGTCGCCCTTTTCGCACGCGACTGCCGACGGCGTCGTGGCTTGCGGCGTCGGGGTGGGAAGCGGCGCTGCCGTCGTCTTGCCGCTGCCGCCGCTACCGGGCACTGCGAAAGCCGCCTGCGGCCTCCGCTTGGATGGGCGAACGGCCTGCGGCGGATGCGGCGCCGGCGTCACTTTCGGCGGAGGCGCGGGAGTCTGCAGTCGCGTCATCAGCATTGGGCGATGCGCGATCGAAACCACCTCTGCTTGATTGTCTTGCCGGCTACGAAACGGCTGCGCGAGCAAAGCGAATATCAGGTGCAGGAGCAGCGATATCGCAAACGCGACGACGAGCACGCGTTGCGCGCGACGTAGGGTCATGTCGGGAGCCGCTTCGTCCTAGGCGTCTAGGAGTCTGCTAGGAATCCGGCTGGAAGTCTGCCCTAAAGAGGTAGTTGCCGGTTGTCGGCTGACAGTTGATGAGTTTTGGCGAGTACGCCGATTGGCGCGCAGCGCGCAGTGCCGCCTGATCGATCGCCATGTTATTCGCGCTCTTATAGACGGTCGCGCTCACCAGGTTTCCAGACGGACCGACGGTGACTTCAACCTCTACCGATACCGCACCCAAACCGAGATCTTTGGCGGACTCAGGATAGTCCGGCTGAACCGCGTTGGTGACGGTCGCTTCGACGTTCGGATTGGCGCACGCCGGCTTCGGCGTTTCCGGCGCCGCAGTCGCAGCGTTACCGGTTCCTCCCGGCGCGCCTTGCTCCGATCCCGTCTTCGGCTGGCTGACCGTATTTTCGGTCGACCCGCCGGCCGTGTTGCTCGAAGTGTGGACGAGATTCACTTTGAGCGGCTTCGGCTGCTCGACGGGTTTCTTCGGCGGCGGCGTATTTTGCGGATTCGGCGTAGGCGTCGGCGGCGGAGTCGGCGTGGGTTTCGGCGGCGGCGTCGGAACGCGCACGCGCGTCTTCTTGGCCATCGTCACTTGCTCGACTTGGTTTTGCTCGTGTTGGTTTGCGAAATTTGGCATGAAGACGCCGACACCGAAGTGAATCAATAGCGAAAGAAGAATCGCCCAGCCGATAAAACTGCCGATGCGTTCGCTGGTGGTGAGGTAGCGGGATTCCCGCTTGCGCGGCGCCGGCGGCGGGCCGCTTGGTTTCGGTGTTTGCGCCATCGAGCTACTGGGTCTGTCCTTCGGGCGTCCCTTGGACGTGGTTGGCGAGGCCGAAATCGGTCAGGTTAACCGACTTGGCTGCATCCATTACTTGAAGGATGATGCCGTACGACGTCTTCGGGTCGGCTTTGATGATGACGCTCTTGAACTTGTAATCCGTCTGCTGTTGTAACTGTGCGAACGCGGCCTTCGCTTCGTTGATCGTCACCTGGTTCGAACCGATCGAGATGTTGTCTTTATCGTCGATGCGTACGAGGATCTGCGACGGCTGAACTTTGTCTTTGTTATAGGCGTCGGGAAGTTTGGGTTCTTTGGTAACCGACGCCAAGATGATAAAGATGATCAGCAGGACCAACAGCACGTCCGTAAACGGCGTGATGTTGATCGTCGACATCACCTCATCTTCGCCTCCGCCGGTGGAAACGGCCACTACTTCATATCCTCCGTCTTGCGCGCGCGATCAGGATGTGACGAATCCGACGTCCTCGAGGCCGGCGATTTTCGCAGCGTCGAGGATGCGAATGATGATGCCGTACGGAGCCTTGGCATCGGCGACGATGGCGACGTGATGGTTCGGTTTCTTCTTCGCGGCGGCTTGCATCACCGGATAGATGCTCTGTTCGGTGGCTTTCGTGCCGTCGACGAAAATTACGCCCTTGTTGTTGACGTCGACTTCGATGTCGTTCTTGTTCTTGTTTTGGTTCGATTGATTGCTGGAGTTTTTGTTGGGCAGCTCTTTTTCGAAGCCCGGCGGTGCAACCAGCGCGGCCAAAATCATGAAGATGATCAGCAGGACCAACAGCACGTCCGTAAACGGCGTGATGTTGATTTCCGCCATTACCTCTTCGTCTTGCTTTGCCGAAAGCAGTGACATAACGGCCGCCTTATTCCGGTACGACTACTTCTTTGCGCCTGTGGGCTGGTAGAGATCGGTCGGAATCGGCGATCCGGTGTTGTGGAAATGCAACATTTCTGCCAACTGGTTCGCCGCGACGATCATCTCTTGGTTGTAGTTCTTGATGCGCGACTTGAAGTAGTTGAAGAACACGACCGCGATGACCGCGATGATCAGACCGCTCGCCGTCGTGATTAGCGCTTCCGAAACGCCCGCTGCCACAACGGCCGGCGTCGAATTACCTTTGAGGGCAATGTCTTGGAAGGCCTTGATGATGCCGAGAACGGTTCCGAACAGACCGACGAACGGCGCGATAACCGCGATCGTTCCGATGATCGCGAGGTTGCGCTCGAGCGAGTTCAGATGTTCCATCAGCGCGATGGAAAGCGCGTCGGTGATGTCGGCGCGGTTCTTTTCGCCGCGGCGTAGGCCGAACTCGAGGATGCGCGGGAGCATGCCTCGCTGCGCGGCGCAGATCTTAATCGCGCCGTCGAGATCGTCGGCCGAAATCTTCTGCCCGATCTGACGCAGCAGGCCTTTCGAGTCGCCGTGCTGCGACCAGAAAAACACCAGACGTTCGATTGCGACCGCCAGTCCGACGACCGAAATCAGCAAGAGCAGCCACATGTCCCAGCCGCCCTGACTCATGAGACCCCAAAATCCGGAAAACACGGCTCCGATTCTCCTCCCGTTCGGTTACTTTTCGGCGCGCATTGGACTTAGAGGGCCCCCCATTGGCCCACACTTCTCGAAAGTCCTGGTACGAAATTCAGGCTCATCCTACTGCCCTGCAGGGGTTTGCGCTAGGTTATTTTTGATGAACGTCTCGATCGACAGTGCAAGTGCCTCGTTGCCCGCCGTTTTCGCTAGTGAATCTGCATGGTTGAGTGCGTCGAGCGCTTTCTTCTTCTGAGCGTCGTCGTGGCTTTGCGCCCACTGACCGGTCAAGGCCACGCCTTCGGCGAAATTCGCCTGCGCGTCGTCAGGTTTGACGGCTAACGCCTTTTCGGCATAGGCTTGCATCTTCTTATAATCTGGTTTCTGCGTCTTTGTAATCAGAAACGCCGCTTCGGTGTCGGCTGTGACCGCAACTTCGGGATCGCCCTGCGCGGCTGCCATGTCGTAGTACTTGAACGCATCGTCGTACTTCTGCGCGGTGGCGGCATCGACGCCCATTTTGAGGTACGTGTTTCCGAGCACACGTCCGGGCACCGTACTGCTGGGGTCGAGTTGCTTGATCTCGTTAGCAATCGTCTGGGCGTCCTGCGAATCGCCGGTTGCCAGATACGCGCTCATCAACCTGGCATCGATATTCACGCGCGCCGTTTTGGAGATCTTCGGATCGTTCATAGCGGACGCGCGCACGCTTTTGAGCGTCGTCACCGCGTCGGCGTACTGTTTGTTGGATAGTTGCGCGGTCCCAAGCGCAAAGCGCGAGTTCGTGTCGGGATTGAGGGCGACGGCTTTCTGCGCGTAGGCCAGCGCTTGCTGCGGACTCGTCTCGCTGGTCGCAACGGCTGCGGACGCGAAGCTGGCCGCGGCGGCCGGCTGAAACTGCTTGCCGATGTTCGGCACCTTGTCGAAGGCGTCGGCGGCCGTGGTGATGTCACCGCTATCGAAGGCGGCAATGCCGAGCATCTGACGCAGCGATTGGTCGTCAGGCGAAGAAATCAACTCGGACTGCGCTTTGGATTTTGCCGCGCTGTAGTTCTTTTGGCGGATGAGATTGGCAACCGATTGCGCGGCCGGGCTAAGGCTGGTGGCCGCCCCACTACCGCCGCCGCTTCCACCCGATTCCGAACTGGCAACCGATTTACCGTTGAACTTCAGCGTGAAATCGTAAAATGCCGTAACCGGCGTCGCGCCGCGATGCGCCGGCCGGTACGTCGAGTTTTGCGCGATGTCCATCGCCGCGGCGTTATCGCCGGAGTTGGTTGTCTTGATAACTTTGATCGCTTTATGCGAGCCGTCGGCATTGACTTGCACTTGCACGATCACCAGACCGGTGCCCGCGATATCGAGGCCCGTGGTGCCCTGTTTCAAGAGTTTAGCGGGCGCGAATTCGTTGGCATACTGCGCAACAGCGGGCAGACTGGCCGCCGTGAAGAGCGCGGCAGCGGTGAATGCGGCGATTCTGGAGATGCGTTTCATCGGATTTCTTCTACCTCGATTTTGGCGTCGTATGAATAGAACGATAATCGCAGGCCAGACGTTAAACCGCCAAGCCCGCCGTTCCGGCGCGCCTTCCGGCGATTGCAGCGATCTCGCTCAGCCGCGACGCCAGGCGAGCAAACTGCTCCAAGGTCAGCGACTGCGCACCGTCGGATGCTGCTCCGGCGGGTTCGGGATGGACTTCCACCAGCAGTCCGTCGGCGCCCGCCGCGACCGCTGCCAGACTCATTGGCTCGACCAGCCGAGCCAGACCGGTTCCGTGCGACGGATCGACGACAACCGGTAGATGCGTCAGCTCGGCGAGCAACGGCACAACCGCCAGGTCGAGCAAGTTGCGCGTTGCCGAGTCGAACGAGCGAACACCGCGTTCGCACAGGACGACGTTCGGATTGCCTTCGACCAAAACGTATTCGGCGGCCATGAGCCACTCGTCGACCGTCGCCGCGAATCCGCGTTTTAGCATCACGGGTTTGCCGGCGAGTCCGGCCTCGCGAAGGAGCGCGAAGTTCTGCATGTTGCGCGCACCGATCTGGAGCATATCGGCATATTCGGCGACCATCTTCACGTGACGCGGATCGAGCACTTCCGTGACGACCGCTAACCCATGGCGGTCGGCCGCGGCGCGGAGCCACTCGAGACCTTGGCGCCCTAAGCCCTGAAACGCGTACGGCGAGGTGCGCGGCTTGAACGCTCCGCCGCGCAACACGGTTGCGCCGGCCGCCGCTACGGCACAGGCGGTCGTTTCGATTTGCGTCTCCGACTCGACCGAGCAGGGTCCCGCGCACAGCACGACCGCATCGCCGCCAAACGCGCTTCCGTTGCGCAGCGTAACGATGGTGCGGTCCGCGCGAGCGGCGCGGTGGGATAGGTGACGGTCGTTCGGGGGCATTCCGGCGGATTCGCGCATCGCCACTCAGCCTCCGTCACCCCGATATGCGTCGAGTTCCCGAAACTCGCGCGCCGAAAGCGGGCGCGAATGTCCGGCGGGCAGCGCGCCGAGCCTAATGGGGCCGAAGCGGAGGCGCGCGAGCTGCACGACGGGATGACCAAGTGCTGCGAACATGCGGCGCACCTGGCGATTGCGGCCTTCGTGAAGCGTGATGTCGACGATACTGCGGTCGCGCTTGACGGTGAGCACGCGCACTTTGGCGCCGGCCGTGCGTGCTTCTCCGAGATCGATGCCCGATGCCAATGCGGCGAGATCGCTTGTCGAAAGGCGTCCCGCGACGACCGCACGATAGGTTTTCTCGACGCCGAACCGCGGATGGAGCAAACGGTTGACGAGTTCGCCGTCGTTGGTCAAAAGTACGACGCCGGAGGTGTCGTAGTCGAGGCGCCCCACCGGCACAATGCGCGCGCCGGGCGGCACGAGATCCGCGATCGTCTTACGGTGCTGCGGATCGCGCATCGTCGTCACGACGCCGATCGGCTTGTGCAGAACGAGGTATCGCTTGGCCTGAGCCGCCAGCGCAACGCCGTCGATGGTGACCTCGTCGCCGGCGGCCACGACGGTTCCCAACTCCCGCACGACGCGACCGTTCACGCGCACGCGCCCGGCAGCGATCAAGGCGTCGGCCGAACGCCGGGATGCGACGCCGGCCTGCGCAACGTACTTATTGAGTCTCAGCAGATCGGCGCGCGTCTAGTGCTTGCCGTTGTCCTCGTAACCGCGCGACATCGACATGGCTTCTTTCGTAACCGATTGCAAGAACTCGTCGTTGGTGCGCGTTTGCGCCATCTTGTCGAGAATGATCTCGGTGATGTCGCCGGTGTTGAGCACCGCGGTGGCGCGGCGCAGCATCCAGATCTTGCGCATTTCGTCGGGCGAAAGCAGCAGTTCTTCGCGCCGCGTTCCCGAGCGCTTGATGTCGATCGCCGGGAAGACGCGCGATTCGGCGAGCTTGCGGGTGAGGTTGAGTTCCATGTTGCCGGTACCCTTGAACTCCTCGAAAATGACGTCGTCCATCTTGGATCCGGTTTCGATCAGTGCAGTTCCGACGATCGTCAACGATCCACCGTTTTCGATCTTCCGCGCCGCACCGAAGAAGCGCTTGGGTTTGTGCAGCGACGCCGTGTCGAGACCACCCGACAGCGTGCGTCCCGAACTCGCGACGACTTGGTTATATGCGCGCGCGAGTCGAGTGATCGAATCGAGCAGAATCACGACGTCTTTGCCCAACTCCACCAAGCGCTTGGCGCGTTCCATCGTGAGTTCGGCCACAGCCGTGTGATTCTCGGGATGTTCGTCGAACGTCGAGGCGACGACTTCACCGTCGATCGTCCGCTGCATGTCGGTGACTTCTTCGGGTCGTTCGTCCACCAGCAGTGCGATGATGTGCGCCTCGGGGTGATTGATGGAGATGCCTTGGGCGATGTTTTTGAGCAGCGTCGTCTTGCCGGCCTTCGGCGGCGAAACGATGAGCGCGCGCTGCCCCTTACCGATCGGCGAAAAGAGGTCGATGATTCGCGTGGAGAGTTGCGTCGTGCGATTCTCGAGTTTGAATCGCTCTTCGGGGAAAATCGGCGTTCCTTTTTCGAATACCGGCCTTCCCTTGATCGCCTCGGGATCGAGTCCGTTGACTTTGTCGACGCGAATGAGCCCGTAGTACTTCTCACTCTCTTTTGGGCGGCGCACCTGGCCCTCGACCATGTCGCCGCGCCGTAATTCGAAACGGCGGATCTGCGACTGGCTGACGTAGATGTCGTCGTTGCCGATTATGTATCCGGCGCGCCGCAGGAAGCCGTAACCCTCGGGAAGCACGTCGAGGATGCCGCTGGCCATTTCTAGGCCCGAGCGCGCGGCTTGCGCGGCGACGATCAACGCGACGATGTCGTCTTTTTTCAGTTTCGCCGCGTTGGGAACGTCGATTTCCATCTCGGTTGCGATTGCAGCGAGTTCGGTTTTCGTTTTTTCGGCGAGTTGCGCGGCCGTCGGCTGCGGTGGCGTCAAATCGGCTTGCGGGAACTGATCGTGGAACTGACCAGGATGTTGGCCGAAGCGCCGGTGGCGCGAACGGCGACGGCGGCCGCCTTGGGGGGGTCGCATGTCATTGAATTGACGATTTTCGGTTTGCAGCGGAGTTTCTCCGGGAACCGCACGCGCCGGCACATCGATTAGCGGGCGAGGCTGCCTCGCAATCGGATCGGTCACGCACGAGGGGGAATGTAAAGTGCCGCGGCTATATCGAGCTGCGCGACGCCCACACTATAGCACAGCGCTACCGGCGGTTCAAGCCGGGCTCAGATGAAGCGGGCCGCTCACGTAGCGACTTCCGGCTTCATAAAAGCGTAGCCGGCGGTCGGCGGCGACCCGAATGCCGATGCGCCGGCTCGTTCGAACCTGCCGCCCCGGATGGGTCGGCTCCGCCAACCAAAGGTTGGCATCGCTCAGCGGATCGGTACCGTCGAAACGCCGGTCGATGGCGAGCGCGCAGCAGAGGCGACCCGGCCCGCGGCACAGGTCGCGTGCGTTTTCGATCGAGCGCCGGCGGCGCATCAGGTCCAACCCTTCGAGCGGCTCCAGCGCGCGCACGAGGACGCCGGCGCCTAGTCCGTCGGCCTCGCTGGACAGATTGAAGCAAAAAGACGTTCCGTAAATCTGATAGACGTAGGCGCGATGCGGTGGTCCGAACAGCGTCGCGTTGCGCCGGCTCCGTCCGGAAAAAGCGTGGCAAGCGGGATCGCCGGGCAGGTAGGCTTCGGTCTCAACGATCCGCCCGGACGTTACACCCTCACGGCTGCAACGCACGAGCACGTGACCGATCAGCGCGCGCGCTAACGCGCGGGATTCTTCAGGAAGAGCGTCGGGAGTGAGGCGCTGGTAGCCGGTCACGCAGCAACGTGGAGCGCGACCTCGGCCCGGGCGCGTTGCGCGAGATCGGCGGCCGCCCCGAGTTCCAGACGAACGTGGTGGAACCGGTTGAGCGCGCAACGCAACCGTACGTAAGGAAGGACCAGTGGACCCGGCACGTCCGCGTGGCCGGTGAGATCGGTCAGCAATGCCGGGTCGTCGACCAGGAACACCACGCGCCCGACGCCGCGACCGTGCAAGGCTCGCGCCACGGCGGTCAGCCCGGCATAACTCGCCGCTCGTTCGGGGGCACCTGCCTCAGTTCGAAACGGCACGCGCAGCAAGTGGCATCCAATCCCGCCGCTGAGACGCGCATAGGCCACTCCGTTGCCGCCGCCGTCGGCTGCACTGCCGATTGCCGCTTGGATACCGACTCGACCGCTGCGCTTCGTCTCCATAGTCCTTGCTCGAATTTTATTGCGAACGTACGTTCGCTGTCAAGCAAGCGTCGGAACGGAAAGCAGATCGTTGTAGAGTTCCAACGTTCGATCGAGTTGCGTTTCAACCGAAAAGCGGGCCGCCGCCGCGCGAGCAATATCCGCCGCTTCAGGCTCGCGGGCCGCGGGGATCTCCCGCAGCGCCGCCGCGAATGCCGCCGGCGTCGCGGGGATAAGCCGCCCCGCCGCGCCCAGTACGTCACGATTCTGCGGTGCGTCGGCAGCAATCACGTAGGCGCCGGCGGCCAAGGCCTCGGCCTGCACCAAGCCCTGTGTTTCGGTGGTGCTGGGCATGCAGAATACATCACAACTCGCGTACAGATCGGGAAGTCGTTCGCGCGCGACCACGCCTAAGAAGTTCGTTCGTTCGGCAATTCCGAGCGCGCGCGCGCGTGCTAACAACTCGTCGCGCGCCGGGCCGTCGCCGGCGATGACCAATCGCAGCGGCAGATCGGGTGCTAGCGCAAGCGCTTGCAACAGCAATTCGAGATTCTTTTCTTTGGCAAGTCGCGAAACGCACAGTGCGAGACGCTCGCCGGGTCGCAAGCCGACGCGGCCGCGTAACGCCGCGTCGCGACGACCCGATCCAAATGCGTGCAGGTCGACTCCGCTGGGGACGACGTCGATACGTACCGCGACTCCGAGATCGCGCAGGCGCGTTCCCATCGCCGGCGTCGGGACGATGACGGCGTCCGCCATGTTGGCGAACGCGCGCGTGAGTTGCGATGCCGCAAAGCGCGTCGCGTTCGGCTCGAACGGTACGTAATGCGCGTAGGCTTCGAGCTGCGTGTGATACGTGTACACCAACGGGATGCCGTAACGTCGCGCATAACGCAGGCCCATCCAGCCCGTAACGAACGGCGAATGTACGTGGATCAACGAGAGCCGTTTGATGACGGTATTGAGGTTGCGCCGGCTTACCAGCGGCAACGTCAAACGATACGGTGTCGCCGTCGGCAGCGGCAACGAGGGCATGCGAAAGACTGGGCCGTCGGCTTCGCTATAGCCGGGAACGTGTGGTGCAAAACAATACACCTGATGGCCGCGCGTTCGCAGCCCATCGGCGAGCGTGTCGATCGATGCAACGACGCCGTTGACGACCGGACGGTAGACTTCGGTAAAAAATCCGACGCGCATAGGGGACTCGAAAGGGTACTCCTGCCGTAATGCTACTTTCGGCATTTGCCGTGCTTTCGCTTACCGTGGTATATTGCCCGGGTCAGACCGGCTGCCAACATGGCAGCCCCGCGAATCGCCGTCAGCGACGCGATTCGCAGGAACGTCGGACTTGCCTGAGGCTCCGCGGAGCCTCGGCACCCGGCATTCCATGTTGCCGTTTCCAAGAGACAACTTCTTCGGATCCGCGCAGTGCGGCCCGCCTTCCATCGTTCGTTGCTTGCTTGGTATGCAAACGAACCTTAGTCCGGGCCGAGAGTGAAAGGTACTCCGAGTTTTGATCGGATTCGGCCCCATTCGTAAGAGTCAAGTGTTTGCCGCGACCCTGCTGGCCGCAGCCTTCGTCGGCGCGAGTTTTGGTACGCACCCGGCACGAGCGCTCGCCTCGACGAGCAGCACGACGGCTCCCGTAACCCACCGGGTTTCGCTCGACGTCAACGGAACCTCGCAGCCATACGATACCAACACCGCGACCGTCGGCGATTTCCTGCGCGAGCATAACCTTACCCTTGGTCCTGGCGATACCGTCGAACCCGCAGTTGACGTCCCAATTAGCGACGGCCTGATCGTCACGATTCGGTCGGCATCGCCGAACGCGCAAGCGTCGACCGCGCCCGCGGTTTCGTGGATTCGCGACGAGAAACACGTCGTCAAAGCGCCGACAATTCACCGGTACGATTACACGATGACGCCGGGTACGACCAAGACGATTGCGCGCGGAAGTGCCGGCGAGCGCGACACCATCGTGCGCTACACGCAAGGCGAAGATGGAAGCCTACAGCGCTGGGTGATTGCGTCCCGCGTTACGCGCGCGCCGCGGCCGCGCATCGTTCTCCTAGGCGTGAATGAAAATGCAGCGTTCGCGCAAATCGAAGCGCACGGCATCACGCGCATGTCGCAAATCGCGGCGAGTGCTATGCAAATGGTCGCGACCGCATATACGGCGGATTGCGGCGGCTGCGGCGGCGTTACGGCGAGCGGCCGCCCAGCGGGACGCGGTGTGGTCGCCGTAGATCCGCGCGTAATTCCGTTGGGAACGCACTTGTTTATTCCAGGCTACGGACCGGCCATCGCCGGCGACACCGGTGGTGCGATCCACGGTTTGCGCATCGATCTCGGATTCAACTCCCTGCGCGAGGCCCTGCTCTTCGGCCGTCGTGAAGTTACCGTCTATCGTTTGAAGTGACGACTCGTCAGTGACGCAACCGGCGCACCCGCGCGCGTTGCTCGCGCGTTGGGGTCTGCGTCCGCGCAAGCGTTACGGTCAAAATTTTCTGCTCGATTTTGGTGCTGCGCTCCGCATCGCGCGATTGTGCGTGGGCGGCGACGCGCGTCCGCGCGTTCTCGAGATCGGTGCCGGAACCGGTAGCCTGACGCAGGCGCTGCTCGATTGCGGTGCGGATGTCACCGCGATCGAGATCGATTCCGATCTCGTCGCGTTGTTGCGCTCGCGCGACGAGTTGCGTGACGCCGCGGTCGTCGAAGCCGATGCGCTCACGTTCGACTACGCGCAGTGGTCGAGCGGCGGTGCCTGGCGCGTGGCGGGGAACTTACCCTACAACGTCGCAACACCGTTGATCGTCGGTCTCGCCGAGATGGCGGCCGGCCCGCAATCGCTTACCGTTATGGTGCAGAACGACGTTGCGGACCGTTTGATCGCCAAGTCGGGAACGCCCGCATACGGCAGCCTTTCGGTCGCAGTACAATACGCGATGCACGTCGAGCGCGCGATGACGCTGCATCGGAATGCCTTCTATCCCGCACCCAAGGTGACATCGGCAGTCGTGCACATGGTTCGCCGCGAGCAACCGGCGGTTGCGCCGCGCGACCTCGCGCTTTTTCGGAAGGTCGTGCGTGCCGCGTTCGCGTACCGGCGCAAGACGCTCGCCAACAGCCTCGCGCTCGCCCTCGACATGCCGCACGAACGCACAGCTCGAGCGGTGGCCGCCAGCAATCTCGCTCCGGAATTACGTGGTGAACGACTCGACCTTACCGACTTCGCCCGACTGGCCGACGCGCTGGCCGACGGATAGTTTTTCCAGCGTCGCCGCGTGGCTGACGGCGCTGGTCATCGCCGCGGTTCTCGCTGCGGCGTTCGTCGCCGGCCTCCACGGCGGCACGCTTCCGACGCGCGGCATCAATCCAGACATGCTCGACGTTGCGATCGCGCTGCAGTTCGTGCTCGAAGGCGTTCTCGTTGCCGGAATACTTGCGGCGCTGCCAAGTTTTGCGAAGTTCAGTTTGCGCGAATTGGGGATGCAATTGCCAAGCGTGCAGGCGTTGACGATCGCCGCCGGCGGCGCAATCGTCATGGCGCTCGTGGCCGACGGCGGCGCGTCGCTGATCGACGCGCTGGCGCATACGAAACATCAACAAGAAGCGGTCGAAGTTTTCAAAGCGCTTCACGATCGAACGACGATCGCCATCTTCGCGGCGTTTGCCGTATTATTCGCGCCGTTTGCGGAAGAGACGATTTTCCGCCTGTTCTTCTTTAACTTTGGTTTGCGTTACGGCGGCTTCTGGGCCGGTGCGATTCCCAGCAGCCTGCTCTTCGGATTCGCACACGGCGACCTGTACGAGGCGATTCCGCTCGCGCTCGGCGGTCTCGTTCTCTGCTACGTCTATTACCGTACGCGCAACGCCGTTGCCCCGATGATTTCGCACGCGCTCTTCAACGCGCTTTCAATCGTGGCGCTGTTGGCCTTTCCGCAACTCGCTTCGCCTTAGAGAGCCTCTTGGTTATTGCAGCTTAAGTACCATCCGGCGCTTCGGCGGGACCGTAGGGCACATCTCGGCAGCGGCAAAACCCAGCGTTTCGTAGAGACAGATTGCCGGAAGGTTTGCCTCGTCAACGAGCAAATCAACTTCGTGCTTCCCATTGCGGATCACCGTCGCCATGAGTGCTCTCCCGAATCCACGCCGCCGATGGCCGGGATGAATCGCCAGCGACCGGACGTGAGTGTACGGGTTCATCTGAACGAACGCATATCCGACGGTTTTATCAACGTCTAACGCGACGAGACTGAGGCCCGACTGTAGCATTTGATCGTACGTACCGCCGTCGTACTGTTCGTGCGCGGGGAACGATGCCCGATCTATCCTTTTGATGCTAGGCACGTCCGCTGCGAGCATCGGCCGTATCGTCAATGCAATCCCAAAACTCGGGTCATCTCGAATACCGTTTCGGCGGCGACGCGCGTGGTATCGAGATAGTGCAATCGATGGGCGAGCGACGCCGGTTTGCTGGTCGTTGCGACGCGACGGTCGAATCCGCGGTCGCGCACGTGTTTTCCGACGAGGTGGACCGCTGCCGGATTCGGTTCGTCATACCAATCGGGATGGTGCGCGAGCCAGAGACCAACGACCGGAACTCCGCCGCGTGCCATCACCAGATGCAGCGGACCGGCCGGCACGCCGACGAAGAGTGACGTTCGCGCGGCGACGGCTTTGAAAACCCGCGCGAACGGTTCGTCGAGCGAGCCGAACAGCGCACGATAGTCGGCCGTTGCATCGCCAAACGTTTCGCCGTCCATCGAGAGAATGCGCCACCGCGGATCGTTCCGCTGCAGCATCCCGGCGAATGCGCGCGCCTCCGAGCCGTCGCCCCAATTCTTGCGCGCGGCGGTAACGCCCGCGCGCGAAATCACACACACGCGCGTACCGGGCGGCGCGAACGCCGCGAGCCGTTCGTCGACGCGCTGCTGCGTGGCTGCCGGAACGGAAAAATCGACGGAGTTTCGCAACGGCTGCGCAAGGTCGAATCCTGTCAACCGTTCTGGACGTACGAGTAACCGCACGAGGTTGCGCGCTTTGGTATGGAATGGGTAAGCGGTGCGGCCTTCGGTTTCGGGATAGTCGGTCCAAAGCAGCGTATCCGGCGCGAACGCGCGGACTACGCCGTCGAGCGCCGGCGGCAACGCAAGTCGAGCCCGATCGCCGCGGAGTTGGCGCAACTGCATTCCTAGGTGTTCTGGGCTCATCGGCGCACCCGTTTGAGGTGCGCGAACACCGCTCCATACAAGCGTTGCGTATGCGTTGTGCTCCATTACGCTGCCGTAGTCGTCGCCAAATCGCAGCACCGCGTATGCGTTGCTAGCCTCGAGCAACGGCAGTATCGCGCCGAGGTGCACCCAATCGCCCAATCCGTGCGGCCAATAGACAAGCACGCGCGCATTACGCAGACGTGCGAAACGCCCACGATCTTCGCGCATCGCGCGCGTCACGACGTACGGCGACGTCACCGCGGCGGCCGTGGCGCCGTCACGAGGGGGTGTATTCGGCGCGGACGCGGTCGACGATTGCGCGAAGTCGCTCGATGAAGCGCTGCGGAGCAAATTGCTCGGCGTGCGCGCGCAACACCGCCGCGTCGAAGCGATGCTCGTCGAAGTCGCGCATCGCTCGCGCCAGCGATTCGGCCGTCGGTTCGTCGAAAAACGCACCGGTCGTTCGTTCGGCAATCGTTTCGAGCGCGCCGCCGGCGCGATATGCAATCGTCGGCCGTCCGGCCGCAGCCGCCTCCAAGGGCAGCAATCCGAAATCTTCCTCTCCCGGAAGCACCGCCGCACGAGATTCGCCCAGCAGCGCGTTGATTCGTGCATCGTCAACGAAACCGAGCATCGTGGTCGTCGTGCCGCGCGCGCGTTCTCGTAACTCGTTTTCGGCTGGACCGCTTCCTGCAACCAATAATTTTACTCCAGCAAGTTGCGCCGCATCGATTGCTCGTTCGACGCGCTTGTACGGCAGCAGCCGCGACGCGATGAAGAAATAGTCGCCGCCGCCGGTTCCGATACTAAAACGTTCGACGTCCACCGGACACGGCAACACCTCGGCCTCACGCCCGTAGAACGTGCGGATGCGCCCGGCGACGTTGTGCGAATTGGCGACCAAAACCGTCGGACGCTGCGCTGCCGCGCGATCCCATTCTACCAGCCGGTCGACGATCCGACGCGCGGCACGCGCCAGCATCCCGCCGCGCGAACCCGCCAGCGCGCCGACGTATTCATCGTAGGCGAACGCAAAGCGGCTGACGGTATTCACGTAACAAACGTGCACGCTGGTTGGCGGAACGATGATCCCTTTGGCCCACGCGGTCGTCGAACTCACGATCGTGTCGAATCCGGAGAAGTCGAACGATTCGAACGCGCCCGGATAGAGCGGCGCGAGCGCACGGAACGCGCGATTGGCCAGCGGAATGCGGGCGAGATACGAGGTGCGCACGCGGTTTTGCGCGATCAGATCCCCGGTTGCGCGGGGATCGTATAGCGCCGTATACACCGGAGCCTCCGGCCATGCTCGCGCGATGCTTGCGAATACGCGTTCCGCGCCGCCACGCTGATTTAAATAATCGTGAACGAGCGCGACCGTCATTTTGAGAAGGTCTGATTTATTCCAAATCTAGGAAGCGAGGCCCGAAGTTTACTCTGGCTTCTCAGTTTTGGGGGTTCTCGTCGCGCGGCAACACCAGCGCGATCGTCGGATTCCCAAGATAGACGCGTGCGACGCGCTGAACGTCGTCGGCCGTTGTCGCCGAGATCGCGCGCAGCGCGCGGCCGAGAAAGTCGGGCGACGCGTCGGCGCGAGCGAAGACGGCGGCGAGCCACGCGCGTGTTTCCAGAGTCGTCGCTCCGTTTGCAAAGTCCCCGGCCGCTTCGGCTTTGAATTCGTCGATTGAACCCTGCAGCCGCGTCGCCGCCAATACACCCACTACCGACAGCGCCGTTGCAAACGCCCGGCTCGGATTGCCGATCCCGCCGTTGACGTAGAGCACGAGATGCGCGGGCTGGCGGTCGTAACTGTAATCGGCGCCGACGGCGCGCGACGCAAACGTCGGCGAAACGACGCCGGGCACTTGTGCGATATCCGCCAGCGTACGGCGCACGAAGGCGGCCAGCACGAGCATCGGTCCGAAATCGCGACTGTCCACGCCGGGAGCCGGATACTGCGCGATCAACCATGGCGAAGCGATGTCGCGGTGCGCGACGATTTCACGCGACGCTCCGCGTAATGGCGGAACGCGCACGGAGATTGCGCTGGTGGTTCCCTCGGGCAGGGCCTCCGCGAGCGAGGTCAGCGCCTCCGCGCTCAGTGCGTCGAGATCCCCTGCGGCGCTGACGACGACACCGCCGCGGCGGTAATACGTCCGATAGAAGCGCTGCACGTCGGCGGCGGTCATTTGCGCGAGCGAACCTGTCGTGCCGAATGCCGGCAGACCCGCGTTGGCCTGCGAGGACGACGCTTGGTTGAGCATGTCGAGGCCGACTTGCAGCGCGTATTGCGCGTACTGCTGTGCCTGTGCAATGCGCCGGACGAGCGACGTGCGCGCATCGCGCACGATCGCCAAACTAAAGTCGGGAGCGCCGAGCACTTGCCGAACCAAAGCGACGATCGCCGGTGCATCGTTAGCCAGCGCCTCCACGTAAAAGCGCACGTCGTCAGGATCGACGGCGAAGTGAATCGAGCCGC
>Ga0102924_1002979_pt1 | contig 18026 bp, 13 predicted proteins | sample PaiPotPPM11metaG_FD_80116 | JGI IMG/M metagenome (GOLD analysis project Ga0102924, IMG submission 80116) | Iron sulfur acid spring bacterial and archeal communities from Banff, Canada, to study Microbial Dark Matter (Phase II) - Paint Pots PPM... ...
CATCCCGCCCAGCACGGAAAGAAGGTTCGAGCACGCCTCGCCGCGCGGCGGCGCACACCGCATCGCCCTGAGATCGAGGCGGTCGCCGATGCGCAATCCCGCGTTCCAAGCCGGGGAATCCGTGTCTCGTGGGAAAGGCCCGCGGACGTCGTAGATGCGGCCGTCGTTGTCAGCGGCGAATCCGGCCGAGTCGAGGGGAGTCGCGACTCGGTACAGATCCGGAACGATCATCAACAGGCTCCACGCCGTGAGCCCGACGATCAGTACGCGCCAGACCAACCGTGGCTTGTGCGACGTTCGCATCGCGCGCGCCCGCTCACCTTTGCGCCCGCGAGTTCACCTCATCGAACCAGTGTTCACTTACGACGAGTAGTCCCGACTCGCCAGCCGACGTCTCGCGCAGCATCAGAAAGCGCTTGTCATCGGGCGAAACCGCATAGGCCTGGAGCAGGTCGCTGAACGTGAAAGGCTTGAGGGAGAAGAGGGGCTTCTGCGCGCCGACCGTGAAGGAGGGCGTCGTCGTGATCTCGGCCGCCACGAGATCACCATGGTTGTTCCGGAAGAAGAGCTCCTTGCCGCTGTGTGACCAAAGGGGTGCGCTGCCTCCGGCGGTGGAGACCTGCCAGCGAGCGGCGGCGACGTTCGGGAATGGACGCACGTAGACCTCGAATGTCCCCGATTCGTCGGATGAGTACGCAAGCCACTTCATGTCGGACGACACCGCGGGGAACACCTCGCGCGCGGGCGACGTCACAAGTGGCACGAGCACTGTGTCGCCGAGATGGACGCCGAAAATGTCGCCGTTCCCAGGGTCGGTCAGGACGCGGCGCAGAATGAGCCAGCGCCCGTCAGGCGATTCGAGGGCCTGCCCAAACCCGATTGTAGGCGGGCGGAGGCGCGTGGCAGTCCCGACCCCGTCGGCGCGACGGACAAAAGGGACGCCGGCGCCGTCGCCGCGATCGCCGAGGAAAAGCACTTGGCTGCCGTCCGAAGTCCACGACGGGCGGGTATAGCCCGTGTCACCAAACGTGATGCGCGAGAAAGGACCGCCCGGCAGCTGTTTCACCCAGATGTCCGACTTCCCGTTCCGCGCCAGCTCGACGGCGATAGAGTGCGCGCTCGGCGAGAGCGAGAGGGCGTTGATCGTCCCGTCGACCTTCCACGAGGAGTCGACCTGGCTCGCCAGTCCCTCGCGCGTTACCCAGACGACCTCGCGTGCCGACGCCTGGCTCGCCGTCTGGTATATGAGGGTGCCGGCGTCCGAGAGGGCGACCGCCGCTGCGAAGGGGTTCGCCTGGAGTCCTTCGTAGAATGCGGCCGGCGCCCCGGAGAGCGCGAGCTTTCCGAGGTCGAACGGCACGACGAGCAACTTGCCATCGGCGGTGACCACCACCAGGTGACCGGTGGGGGAATAGCGCGCGTATAGCCCGCGGAGAAGCACGTGCGCTTCACCTTTCGGCAACGGCATGACCATGATCTCAAAGTCCCCCGGACCCTGCCCTTCGTGGCGCACGCGGAAGAGGAGCCCGCGAGCGCCAGGTAGCACGACTGGCCATTCAGCGCCGAGCGCGTGCTGGCCAGCCGGGAACTTATAGACAGGTTCCGAGCGGCCGCCGGTAGCGCGGATGCGACTGATTCCCGAGTCTACCTCGAAGTAGACGTAGCCATCGCTTCCCCAGTCGGCGGCGGTTGCGTTCGCGCTGTCGGTAAGGGTCAGTGGCGAGCCGCCCTCGAGTGAGAGGATGCGGACGGTCTTCCCATCTTTGACGAAGCCGAGCTGGCGGCCGTCGGGGGAAAAGAATGGGCTTGATCCGCCTTCGGTGCCCGGCAGCGGGGTCGGCTCGACCTGGCCGGCATCCTTGAGCCAGAGTCGGGTCGACCCGGCGCCGCGCCCCATGTACACAATGCGGCGCCCGTCAGCAGAGATCGCGACGTGGCCGCCGAGCGCGCCCGCGGCCACCGATTCGCTGTCGCGCAGAAAGAGCACGTAGCGGTTCATGAATGTGGCGGCGCGCGGGCGGACCCAGCCCCACGCGGCGAGGGCGCCGAGGACCAGCACCGCCGCAGACACGGCCATCAGGCGCCTATTCGACGGCGTCGCCTTCGGCCCCGGGTGCGCCAGGCCGCTCGCCTGGGCCATCGAGACCGGGGCCGGCTCGCTGAGCGCCTTCGCGAACGCTTCCGCGCTTGCGAAGCGATCGGCCGGGAGCTTGGCGAGCGCCTTGTGCACGGCGGCGTCCACGTTCGCCGGAACCGAGCGCCGCCGCACGCTGAGATGTTCCGGCTCCTTCGTTACGACGGCCGCGATCACCGCCTGCACCGTAGGTCCGGTGAGCGGTGGCTCGCCGGCCAGCATCTCGTACAGCAAACAGGCGACGCTGTAGACATCGGAGCGCGCATCGAGCGTCCGCTCGCCGGTCGCCTGCTCGGGGCTCATGTAGCTCGGGGTGCCGAGGGAGAGGCCGGTCTCGGTCATGCGATTTCCGCCGGCTTGGCTCACGGCGAGCGCGATCCCGAAGTCGGAGACGAGCGCCTGCCCGTCGTGCAGCAACACGTTCTCCGGCTTGATGTCGCGATGGATCACGCCGTGGCGGTGCGCGTAATCGAGCGCGGATGCGACCTCCTTCGCTATGCGTACGGCGTCGTCCACTGGAAGCTGGTGTTCCCGCGTCAACCGGTCGCGCAAGCTCTCGCCTTCGATCAGCGGCATCACGTAAAACAGAAAGCTGTCCGCGTGCCCGGAATCGAAGAGAGGCACGATGTGCGGATGCTGCAGCGCGGCGGTGGTCTTGATCTCGGCGAGGAACCGCTCGGCGCCGATTACGGCGGCGAGCTCGGGACGCAGCACCTTGAGCGCCACCTTGCGGTCGTGGCGCAGATCGTACGCGACATAAACTGTCGCCATGCCGCCGGCGCCGAGTTCGCGTTCGATGCGATACCGATCGGCGAGCGCGGCGACCAGGCGAGGAGGGGCGTCGAGCATTCGGCTCCGTCGAGTGGGCTGGCCATACGAAGGTACGGAGCAACCGCGGGAACGGGGAGTGGGATCGCCCGACCCCTATGCAGTTTTTTTGTTGGCGGTTTGAGGAGAGGGTACCCATTATAGGTGATGGCACGGTCCGGGGGTGCGCAACCTCGCTCTGATGCCTCGCGGTCGCTTCATGCGATAGCGGGCGATACGCATCTGGCCCTGCTCGACAACGAGCAGGAATGGGTAGCCCGGATTCGGGCGAGCGATCACGTGGCATTCAGCGCGTTGTTCCGCGTGTACTACGATCCTCTCTGCCGGTTCGTCGAAGGGATCGTCGGCGGACGAGCCATCGCGGAAGAGGTCGTCCAAGGCGTTTTCCTGACGCTTTGGGAGCGGCGCGCCGGGTGGGTCGTGCGGGACCGGCTTCGCACGTACCTGTTTGCGGTTGCCCGCAACCACGCAATCAATAATGCCAAACGCAATCGTCTGTTTCTGCACTACCTCGCGCGGCTAGACGCGTGGCGCGAGTCGGATACGGAGTGGCCCCGCATGGCCGAGGGAGAGGCTCGCGTTTCAGCTGACGAGACGGAGAGCGCCGTACGCCGTGCCATTGCCCAGCTTCCATCTCGCTACGCCCAAGTGCTCGGCCTGCGCTGGGAGCACGGGATGACGTACGCCGAAATCGCGGCCATACTCGCCGTCCCCGTCAAGACCGTCGAGACCCGGGCAATCCGGGGGCTGCGGCTGGTTCGACCCATGCTCCAGGCGATGCGATCGTAGCACGATGAAGGGGTTCGAGGCACTCGATTGTCTTCGATATAGTGCCGCGACAAAAAGATTCGACTCCGGACGACGAAGAAAACCTTCGGAGCATCGGCCTGTCCGATGATTCGCACGCGTGGCGCCTCATCGAGCGCGTTGTCGCCGGCGACGCGTCGCCGGCCGACCGTGCAGCGCTCGATAGTTGGATTGGCGGCGATGAGACGCGGCAAGCCGTAGTAAGCCGCCTTGTCGCAGCGGTCGGATCGATGCGACGCAACGAGCCACGGTACGACGCCCGCGCGGGATGGGAGGCGATCGCTCCCCGCCTTGCTACCCGACGACCCGCAAGCCGGATGGCGCAGCCTTCCGTCGCGGCGCGCATCGCTGCATGCGGAGTCGTTGCGGCCCTCGGCCTTGCGTGGTGGATCGCTCGCCATGCGTCCACCGAGCAGCTCCAAGCCTCGCGACCGGCGATGGTCGCCCAGCGAGGACAGCGCGTCAGTGTGCGCCTCGCCGACGGCTCACAGGTCACGCTCGCTCCACAGAGTCGGCTGACGCCAGACCCCGCGTTCGGGAAATCAAACCGAGCCGTCGCGCTCGAGGGCCGGGCTTACTTCAACGTGGTTCACGATGCGTCACGACCGTTCACGGTCACTGCTGCCGGCGTTCGCATTCGCGATGTAGGGACTGCGTTCGAAGTGGACGCATATGCCGCGAAGGATCGAACCGCACATGCAACGCCCAGAACCCAGGTTGTAGTCGTTTCTGGGTCTGTACTCTTCGAAGCCACGCATAGTGAACCGCCGGCCAGGTTGCATGAAGACGGATCCGTCTCGGCGCCTCCGGCGAGCGCAATCGTCACCGCGGGCCAACTAGCCCGGCTCGATGATCAAGCGCACACCACGCTAATCGAGCATGTCGATGTGGCCGACTGGCTGAGTTGGACCACGGGCGATCTCGTGTTCCGCGATGTGCCGCTTCAGGATGCCGTCGTCGAGTTGGAGCGGTGGTATGACGTTGACATCGTCGTAGCCGACTCCGCGCTCGCGCGCAGGCACATCACCGCCACGTTTCACGATGAGACGTTGCCGCAAGTGCTGCGGTCTCTCGCTCTCGTGCTGCACGCGCGGTTCGAACGGTCCGACCATTCGGTCACGCTACGATCCGCGCCGCAGCCAACTGCGCGCGCAGGGGGCACATAATGCGGAAGCTTGCGCGCGCCGTGGTCCTCCCTATGGCTGGTGTCCTAGTTGCCGCTGCGGGGTCGCGTGCAGCCGGGGCACAAACGCGTTACGCGGAGAATGGCCGCACCTTGGGGTCGGCGTCTTCGGATAACGCGTCCGCGGCCGGGCCCGAGGGTGGCCCGCTGGCGCGGCGCGTCAGCCTCACGCTCCGGGATGTACCACTCGTTCGAGCCGTTGAGACGGTTGCCCAGCGTGCGGGAATCCACTTGACCTATAGCTCGGACGATTTTCCCGCCTCGCGACGCGTGACGCTCTCGGCGAGCCACATAACGGCCGACTCGGCGTTCCGCGCCGTGCTGGCCGAGACGCACCTGCGTGTACTGCTGACTTCGGGGGCGAGCGCGGTAGTGACCCGGATCGACGCCCGGCCGACCGGGCTTCGCCAGAGCGACGGCACGGTCGTCGCCCGCATCGTGGAGATTTCCACGGACGCGCCGCTGGCGAACGCGCTCGTTGCCCTCGAAGGCACCAACTTGCGAGGTGTCACAGCCGCCACGGGCCTCGCCACCATCGACCACGTCCCGGCGGGGCAGTACGTCGTGACTGCCCGGGTGCTCGGATATCGCGAGGGGCGCAGCGGCACGATCTCCGTACTGGCTGACTCGACCGCGCGCGTGACTGTTCGCCTGACCGCATCACCGGCCGTGCTGGAGCACGTGCAGGTCACGGCGACCAAGTCTCCCGAGAGCGTGGTCAACGTCCCAGCGATGACGACGACGATTGGCCCCCAGGAGATCGCGGATCAAGGCGCCGGACGGTTCACGCAGGTGCTCAACAACGTACCTGGGCTCATCAACAGCGCCCTGGAAACCCAATTCGAGTCCGTGATGCTCCGCGGAATGCCCCGCGAGGGCAACGAGTGGACCAACACGCTGCTCATGATCGATGGCATTCCGCAAACCGATTCGCGAAACAGCGCGCGCGTCATCAACCTGCCACTCGAGAACGTGAATCGAGTAGAAGTCGTCGAAGGACCCAACTCTGCTCTGTATGGTCGCACCGCCGTCGGTGGCGTCGTCAACGTCCTCACGCCCGATCCCACCGCCGACCCTCGTTTCGATCTAGACCTGCAAGGCGGCCAATTCGATCAGTTTGGCGTGAAAGCCGCTGCGTCAGGCCCGATCAGGGATTGGGGTGGGTACTACGTCTCGGCCGACGAAAACCAGAATCACGCGTACTATCTCCAGCCGTACACGTTCACGATCAAGAGCAACGCTCTGTTCGCCAAGTTCGCGTTCAGCCCAGACCGGCAGTCCCAGGGAATGATCTCGGTCAACCAGGTTGTCTCGGACAACGCGCTTCCGACGCCGCTTCCGATCATCAATGGCCGGCTCCTGAGCGACCTCGATCCGGCGATCAATCTCTACCAGAATTTCAATCTCCCGTCCTCCAACTATCACCAGGAGGAGACCCGGGCGACCTTCAACTACGAGCGAGAGCTCAATCCCTGGCTGGCAGGCACTACTGTTTTCGGATACCGCCACATCGTTTATCAGTTTCAGAACGACGGCGACGGCGTCGGCTCGCCCTTCGACACGGTCGCGAAGACATTTACCCAGTACCCTTTCGCGGAGACGTATGCCGAAAACATCTACTACTCCGAGCTTCGCTTTGCCCTGCACCCCCGAATAGGGTCGCTGAACAACGAGTTGATGATCGGCACGTCATACGACTACACGACCGGCTACGGGAGCGGAGTCGTCCTGTACACGGATACCACCACGTTCGGCTGGACCATCAGCTACGCCAATCCTCAGAACCCCGGATTTCCGCCACAGAACACGTGGCAATACCTGCCCTATGGCGGCAACTCGTACAACCTCGGGATTCTGGGAGCGTACGCGCAGTACCGCCTCGATCCCGTTCGCCGGCTAAGCCTCGTAGTCGCTGGCCGCTACGATGATGCCTACCTGAGCAACACGCCCACGACCGCGCCCGGAACGACACCCCGGGTCTCCAGCAGGTGGAACGCGTTCAGCCCGAAGGCCAGCGCAACCGTGCGTCTCATCGGAGCGGATTCGAGCATAGTCCGTCCCGGGCTACGCCTAAACGCATACGCGACCTATTCGACGGCGTTCGTGCCACCCCGTACGCCGAGTGCACTCAACCAGCAGGACTCGCTGAATCTTTCACCGCAGTATGTGCAGAACTACGAAGGTGGGTTCAAGGGAGACGCGGCCGCTGGACGCATCTCATTCCAGACCGGCTACTTCTTCATGCGCGAAGATGGGATCGTGGTCGATACGCGCGTGGGGCCTTTCTATTACCCCAGCAACGCCGGCGTCGAGAATTTCCAGGGATTCGAGGGAGCGCTTCAATGGAGCCCGAATTCCGCGCTGGCGCTGTACGGCAACGTCGCGTGGTACCACGACCGCTACGGGCACTTCGTGATTCAGCAGTCGGGCGGCAACACGGTGCTCACGGGCAACCGAATGCCGATTTCCCCGGACAACATCGAGAACCTCGGGGGCACTTGGCGGTTCTGGCGCGCCTTCGGCCTCCAGGCCAACATGAAACACGTCGGAAGCACGTATCTCGACCAGGGCGACACATTTCTACTTCCCCCATACGTCGTAGTGGACGCAAGCGTTTTTTGGCGCCATCGCATCGTGCAAGTCACGCTGTCAGTGCACAATCTCCTCGATGATCGCTACTTCACGATGGGCGACATAGAGTTGGCGCAATCGGTCGACCCGTCGGCGCCCCGACAGATTCTCCTCACTACGTCCTTCCATCTGCGGTGAGCCCCCGCAGTAATGCAACGCTGGCATTGGAAGCGCATCGATTACCTCGTCCACAGATGGGTCGGGGTGACCTTGGGTCTGCTCATGCTGTCGTGGTTTCTCAGCGGCATCGCCCTCATGTACTACCCGTGGCCGGCGCCCACCGAGTCTCGACGGCTCGCGCTGCTGACGCCACTTCGGATGGACAGCAGCGTGATCGGCTTCGCCGCTGCGGCTCGCGTCGCGGAGGACGCCGCTAGTAGCAGCACTGGCGCTAGTAGCAACGCAGGCGGGTCCCGCCACGGCGCACTCGTCAGCGGTCCCCTGGTGGGCGGGCGGCTCATGCGCTGGGGCGGACGGGTGGTATATCAGCTCTGGCGCGACCGACGCGGCCACGAGCAGCCCGCGGCCGTAGTCGATGCGGTGACGGGTGCCCTGATAACTCCGCTCGACTCGGCCACGGCAATTAGGGTCGCGACTGACGTGGTGGGTACAGGACAGCTGGTGCGAGGTGCGAAGCTGCTAGCCCACGGCGATCACTACATGATGGCAGGCGAGTACGCGGCCTCGTTTCCGGCTTATCGGGTGAGATTCGACGACGCCCGAGGCACCGCGGTGTACGTAGGGCAGGCCGGAGGAGAGATCGTGGGAATCGTCACCAATCTCACGAGGCTCACTACCTGGACCGGCACCGTCCCGCATTGGCTGTACTTCCAATGGCTGTACTCTCGCCCCGAGCTTTGGACTTGGGCTAACCTCGTTCTGCCTTCCGTGGCGATCGTGATAGCACTAACCGGGATCGTGCTTGGTACGCATCAGCTGTTCCCCCGACGTCGACGTGGTGAGTGGCGCGTTAGCGCATATCGCGGGGTGTCGAAGTGGCATCACGTTGCGGGGGTGGTGTTCGGCACCGCCGTTCTCACGTGGACGCTTAGCGGCGTATTCGAGATTCTGGGGGTATCCAACGAGCCCCGGCCCGGGCAGTGGCAGCGGGTCAGCGCCGGACCGACGCAATGGTCCGCGATACACGTGGGCGAGGCAGACGCCGTGCGCCTCGCGGCGACCGGAGAGGCAGCAGCAGCCCCCGTTGCAGTGGACCTCGTCGCGCTGGAGGGCCGCGTCGGGTACGAGGTTCATTTTCAGGATCGGCGCGAAGTGTGGGTGGATGCGACGACCGGGGCGGTGCGCGGCGAGATTGCCAGCCGCGACGCGGTGCGGCTCGCAGACCGCGTCATGGGCGCCGACACGCCAATTCAGAACGTCGCACGAATCACTGCGTATGATACCTACTACTACTCGCGACACGGACGCGAATCCCACCTGCCCGCCTGGCGCGTCGCGTTCGGCGACCGGGCCGAGTCGGTAGTCTATCTGGACCCTGTAACCGGCGTCCCAGTCGGGTTCGTCGACGCAGATACGAGGGCGTGGAGATGGCTTCGCGACGCCATGCACTGCCTGGACTTGCCCGCCATCAACAACCGGCGACCGTTGTGGGACGCCATCGTGCTTCCGTTGATGATCGGCGGAACCCTGTCCGCGATAACCGGCGTCTGGTTACTGCTACGACGCGTGCGTCGGGTGATTCAGGCGCCCCCCTAGGCGCCGTCTCGAGATCGGCAGGCCGCTGTGTGCCGGCCTACAACTCCACCCTCGGGGGTTCCAGTGGCCGGTCGCGATGCAGCAACACCCAATCCGCGTGCTCGGCCAGCGCTTCCTTCCCCAGCTCCAGCACCAGTCCGCGGACGACGTGCGGCGGGTCGCCGCGCATCGATTGGGCACCGAGGTGTGAATACGCGCGCTCGAACACCTCGCCCATCCTACGGTACTGTCGCGCGTGCCCGGCGTACGCGCGCTTGTCGGCGTACACGTGGAGCAGTGTGCCCGCGAGCGCCGTGAGTACAAGACTCGTCACGAACCAGGCGTGAGGCGCCGCGGCAAAGTGCAGCCAAGCCCGCCAGCCGGAATCCGCAAGCCCGGCCGCGATCCGCCGGGCCAATTGCGGGCCGGCTATCGACAACGCGCCAATGGCGATGGCGCCGAGCGCGAATCCCATGACGGCCTGTTGCGTGCCGAGTGTCCAGACGAGCGACCCAGCCGTCGGCTCATAGTCGGCCGCCTCATCTTCCACGCGAAAAAACAGATGCCATGCGAACGTGAGGCCGGCCAGCGCCGGTATGAGCCACAGCAGCATCCAGATTGGGAATGGCATGATGTCGATCTGGCTCAGGTGGCACCGACTGCAAATTGGCACCACCCTGTGCCAAGCGGCGAGGACGCACCACGCGCCCGCCGCCGCAATGCTGGCGCCGATTACGCCACTCCCGCGTTCCCGGAAGCGTGCCAGCTCAGTGAGATCGCGCGGGCGAGCGCGCGTGACATAATAGCGATGCTGCGATTCAACCCACAGGTGATCGGCTGCGTGCGGGTCGGCGTGCTGTGGCGTCGCAGTGCTCAGCCCCCACGCCCGAATCGCGTTCCGTATCCATGTGAGCTCGTCACGTTGTTTTCGCAGGTAATAGTCCGACGCGGCGTGGCCAAGTCCCGCCAGCCTCCAGTAGAACTGCACGCGAAGTCCTTCGGCTAACGCTCGGTAGTCCTGAAAGCGGTTCTGGATGTCATGCGCGCGAACCCAGACGTATACCCAATCGGCTAACCCGAGAAAGAGAACGTACGCCATTAGCCCCAGGAGCCGATCGCCTTCAGAGTTGTTTACACCTTGGTACAACTCCGCGTACATCTCGAACATGAGCACTGCGACGAACCCGAGCCACAACACGCGCTTGAACGCTCTGTAGGTACTCCGCTGATATTGCATCGCGAGCGTGTCAGCCAGCGCGAAAGCTCGGCGTAACCGCGTCAGTGGCTCGCTGAGGGCGCGCAACGGTGGTTGCGCAGAACTCGCGTCGCCCGAGCCCGCCGACGTATCGGCAGTCGGATACAGGCTTTGAGCGTTCTCGGCGATCGCGGGCGCGCAGCGTTCGCGCACCGCGAGCGCCTCGTGATTGAAGGTGTGGATCTGGCGCTCAATACGAGTCAATTGGGCGAAATAGTGCCGGCGCGAATGCGCATGATGATCGTACGCCGCGGGAGCGAGGATGTGCTCCCCGAATGGTCGCAACGTGGTTGGCAGATCGCGGTCCTTCCGCGGAGTGACTAGGTGATGCACCGCCCCCGTATCGGGCGGGTCGAGCGGGCTGTCATAGATCCTGAACGGCTCCGGGACCTGAGCGAGATGCGCCAGGAGACTCTCGGGCAGCGCGGCAAATTTTCCCGTGCGTCGAAACGCCACGATGTCCGCTGTTCCCCCGGGCTTGTCGTCCTGCGGCGGATTGCCATCCCAGAGCGCAATCAGCACCTGAGCCTGCCGGGCGACGTAGGCGCCCACGAGCGCGTACTGAAGGTTTCGACGCGTGTGTGCATCCAGCGTGTGATGGCCCCCGGCCGCGGCCGGCACCTGAGGAAGGTCGATCACGCGCACGGCGTGTTCAGGAGACATCAGCTCGTGGAACTCGGCGAGTGACCTCGTGTTCTCGTCGGCCGATCGGTCGGGCGGTGTGAAGTCTTTCTCGTACCCTTCGCGCGGCAGCGGGAGTGCAACCACCAGCTTGGCGCCGAACTCGATCGCCACTCGCGCAACGAGTCTGTCAGCTCCCTCAGCCAGCGGTGTCAGGAGCAGCAGCGGGGTAGGTGAACGGCTGAGGTGAATGTGTCGGGAAGGAGGGAAAGGAAACGGCCGCGCTGGCGACCACGCCGTCAGATGTCGAAAGAGCTTCCGCAGCGACTTGGTGAGCGCGTCGCGGTCGTCGTCGCGGATGTCGCGGTGGCCTGTGACACCGACCACCAACGGGATGAGCCCGGGATCTTCGGCGGTGACGGGTTCACGCGAGCGAGGCGTCATCAGATCATCGTGCTGACGTACTTCGTCTCCAAGAAAGCATCCAATCCTTCAGTGCCTCCCTCACGTCCCAGTCCCGACTCCTTGAAGCCCCCGAAGGGCGCCTGTGCGACAGACGGCATCGCGTCGTTGACTCCGATAATGCCGTAATCGAGGCCTTCCGACACACGCCACGCACGAGACAAGTCGCGAGTGTAGAAGTAAGCGGCTAACCCGTACGGGCCCGCGTTGGCCCGTCGAATCACTTCGTCCTCACTGTCGAACGCGGCGACCGGAGCGACCGGGCCAAACGTCTCCTCGCGCATCACTCGCATCGCATCAGTCACGTTCGCGAGGATGGTCGGGGCAAAGAAATTACCGCGAGCCAGCTCCGGCGGCCGCCGCCCTCCGACGACCACGTGCGCCCCGCTCGCCAGCGCGTCGTCCACGTGCGACTGCACCTTCGCGACGGCTGCCGCGTCGATCAACGGGCCAACCTGAATTCCCGGCTGCGTCCCATCGCCGACGGTGAGTGCCCGGACGAGCGGCGCGAGAGCATCGAGAAATGGCGCGACGACCGATGAATGCACAAAAAGGCGGTTCGCGCAAACACACGTCTGCCCGGCGTTGCGAAACTTGGACGCGATCGCGCCCTGAGCGGCCGCCTCGATGTCCGCGTCCTCGAACACAATGAATGGCGCGTGTCCACCTAGCTCGAGCGAGACGCGCTTCACGGTAGCCGCGGCCTCGCGTGCCAGATACTTCCCCACCTCGGTCGAGCCCGTGAACGTGATCTTGCGGACGAGTGGATTCTCGAGCAGCTCCGCGCCCACTTCTCGCGGATCGCTCGTCGTCACCACGTTCCATACGCCGGCCGGAAGACCAGCCTCGACGAAGATTCGCGCCAGCGCGAGCGCCGTAAGAGGCGTCTGCTCCGCGGGTTTTAGCACGACCGTGCAACCGGCCGCGATCGCTGGCGCAACCTTTCGCGTGACCATGGCCGCGGGGAAGTTCCACGGAGTGATCGCGCCGACCACCCCGACTGGCTGTCGAAGCGCCATTAGGCGCTTGTCCGGAGTGGATGCGGGAATCACTCGGCCGTACATGCGCTCCGCCTCCCCGGCAAACCAACCCACGAAACTCGCGGCGTACGCTATTTCACCGCGCGCTTCGGGGACTGGCTTGCCGCCCTCGCGAGTGAGCGTCAGCGCCAGCGCATCCGCCCGCTGCAGCATGAGTGCCTCCGCTCGGCGCAACACCCGGGCACGCTCGATCGCGGGCGTCGCCGCCCATGCCGCGAAAGCCGCCTGCGCGGCCTCTACCGCGTCGCGCGCATCCTCACGCGTCGCGTCCGCCACGTTCGCGATCACCTCGCCGGTAGCCGGGTTGACCACCGGAAACGTGCGGGAGGTGGAGCGCCAGGCGCCGCCTATCAGGAGCGGCTCGGCAGCGTATGGCGTCGCGACTGGCGTGGAAGCAAGCGTCGCGGTCACGAATGGGAAGCTAATGCGGCCGGGCGAGGCGAGTTACCTTTACCACGATGACAGACCCGAACTCTCATTTCGAGGAACGCCAGCGGGATTTGGACCCCCACCGCTTGCAAGAGCGCCGCGATGCCGCGACGGAAGTGGAGGCGCGACTGCGAGACCTCGGGGTCGTGCTGACCGGACGGGAGACGAGCGAACAGCTGGTCGACATGCTCGAGGCGGTCGAGGCGTTTGAGGCAGCCGTCGAGGCAAAAGGCGGAGACCTCTTTGTGAACTCCATCCAGTCGACGCAGCCCGAGAATCCGGACTTCGTGCTGCCCCGCCGGAGCGCGCACGAATCGCCCGAAGACTACATCCTGAAGGTCAGCGCGGCGACCGATCGCGTTCGCCACACGGGGTAGCTGGCCGCGAGCGTTGTCCGCTTCCTTCTCGGAGACTGCTGGCGTGGAGACGGCGACAATTACCAAGCGTCCCTGGATCGATCCAGTGCTGACGCGGCATGAATCACTCTCGCTGGCTGACGCGCCGATGGCCCCGGGCGACGTGCAGCGCGAAGACGAAATCGTGGCTCAGGTGGGATCGGGCATTCCGTGCGGGCCGACCGTGTGCGGGTCAAGCGGTATGGTCATCGAAATGATCGAGGGGCGATAGCCACGTCAGGCATCGACCTGGGGTTCGAGCTCTCGAACCTCTGCAACCTCCACTGTACGCACTGCATCCGGGGGTCGCACCAGGCGCAGATCGACACGCTTACCGTGTCGTTCGTCCATCGCGTTCTCGACCAGGCGGCAGCTGAGTTCGAGCGCGTGAGCGTCGTCTTCACCGGCGGCGAGCCGTTGAGCGCCCCACTGTTTCCAGAAGCGGTGGCGGCCGTCGCAGGGCGCGGCATGCCCTACCGTATCGTCACAAACGGGTGGCTGATTCCGCGTCACATCGCCGTGCTCACGCAGCATCGGCCGCTGTTTGTGCGCGTTAGCCTGAGCGGAGCAACCGAGGCGACGCACGACGCGTATCGTGGGCGCGGAAGCTTCCGCCGCGCTCTCCTCGCCGTCGCGACGTTGCGGGCGCACGACATCCGCGCTGAGCTGTCTCTCGTGCTCACTCGCGACTCGGTCGCGGAGATCGAGAAAGCCGTGGGAATTGCCGCCGCGCTCGGTGCCGCAGAGCTGCACGTGATGCTGCCGCAGCCTACGCCAGAGACGGCACTTGCCGGCAGCGACCTCTCGCCAGCTGAGTGGCGCGAGGCGGGCGCCCGGGTCCGCTCAATCGCTCGACGGAGCCGCGTGCCCGTCATTCTCGATTACGGCTCGTATCTCCCGATGCCGCATGGTCGCTGTGACACCATGCTTCTTCGCCATCTGTACATCGACGCACGGGGTCGTGCGGCCTTCTGCTGCCAGCTCTCGCGATACGGCACCGGTGAGGAGCCGCTGCTGGGTGACCTCACGCGCGAGACACTTTCCGAGGTAGTCGCTCGCGCGCGCACCGCGTACGACTCATTTCAGGGCGAGACCGAACGCCTACATCAAATCGGGCAGCGTGATGCGCTGGACGACTATCCCTGTGTGAGTTGCGCCCGACGCCACGGACGCACGGGCTTTCTATCGGATTTCCCGGAGCATCCATGGTCCGGGCTCGCCACTATGCCCGGCGAATCACTCCACGCGGACATGACAACGAGCGGCGCGGCATGAGCGTAGGTGTGACGTCAGTGTCACGGTCGTCCTTGGCATGGGCGTGGGGCGGCGTGGAGGCCCAAATGGTAGGCGATGCCACCGTCGTCCGACCCGCCTTGGCGCGGCGGCCCGTTGAATTGATCGTGCGACAGGGGCGGCTTGCGCGAGGGTCCGGCTACGCCAGCGCGCCACCTGCTCTTCGGCGTGGTCTCGCGCGCATGGGAGCCATCCTCCGACTGCGCGAGCGCGGCCGCTACTTCGTGCACGCGGCTGGCGCCGTCGATCCGCGCGGGCGAGCGTGGCTTCTTACTGGGGACAGCGGATCGGGGAAATCGACACTCACGTATGCGCTCGCGCGGGCAGGTTGGAATGTGCTCGGTGACGACGGGATAGTGCTCGAGGTGACGCATATCTCGGGGAGCGGGTCGGTGTGGGCGCACGCGTGGCGTGAGCCGCTTCGAGTCAGCTTGGACCTCGAGGCACACTTTCCCGACCTCGGGGCGCGGGCTTGTAGCGACGGTTGCGCGAGCATGCCTGGCGACCTGCGTCGCCGGATCGCGGTCTCGGTGCCATTTGCGCGGGGTGCTCCGCTTGCTGCCATTGTTTTTCTGGCGCGTGGCGAGCGAGACGTGGCGACGCCACTCACACCCACCGCTGCGCTGAGCGCATTGATTCCACAGTCGCCGTGGGTGCTCGTCGCCGACGAGCACGCGTCTGCGCACCTCGCCGCATTGGGCCACGTAGCCGCCAGCGTTGGGGCATTCCGACTCGAGCATTCCTCTCGGCAACTGTCTACGCGCGATGGAATCGCGCGCACGCTCGGCGACCTACTGTAAACCGCCCGTGACAGGCGAACGCTATACAGTGTCGAATGACGTCGCTTTCGCCGCCGTGCCAGGTGGTGGTGTCGTCCTACACATGGATACCAAGCGATACTACTCGCTCAATGAGACTGGCGCCGAGATATGGGCGTTGATGGCCGCAGGTGAAGACTCTGCCGCCATTGCCGATCGACTCACCGATGTTTATGAGATCTCGATCGATGATGCGCAGGCCGCGGTAGACAAGGTCGCAGGTGAGCTCGCTTCGGAAGGTCTCATCGCTCTCGCGCCCAGTGTGCGAGCGTGAGCATATTTGCGACGATGCGGGAGGTGCAGTGCGCGGCCGCGGTATACGATGTCGTGGCGGATGGGATATTGGGGTTCTCTCCACATCCCCTCGGTCTTTCTCGCGCGTCGCGCTCTCCTCTCGCCGTCTGGGCGCGAGTTCTAGGTGCCGAAGGGTGTGGCGCGCGACTGTCGTTCGCCGCCCGGCGGGATGGCTGGTTTGGGACGCTTCCGTCAGGCGTTCGCACGCTGCTCGATAAAGAGCGAGCAGCCGCGTTGTGGGCGTTCGGCGCGGCCCAGCGCCAAGTGACTGAAATGGTGGATCTGGGCGTGCGTGTCATGCTGCTCAAGGGGGCCGCGCGCGCGATGGCGCGCGTAGACAAGCCGAGCGAGCGCGGCTTCGCCGACGTCGATGTGCTCGTGAGCGCCGCCGACGCGCAACGAGTGCACAAGCAGCTGCGCGAGCGCCTGAGGTATGTCCCTCGATACGGCGCGTGCCGCCGACACTTGGCCCCGCTCCAGCGCACGGGGTATCTGCCAGTCGAGTTGCACCTCAGGTTGGGAAATGGGCAACGAGAAGAGGCGGCGCTTACAAACGGGATGTGGGAGCAAGCGACCGGCGAGCCGGTGGCTATACCATCCGCCACGCACTTGCTTCTTCACACGCTGGTGCACGCCACAGACGTGGATTGGGCGATGCCATACCGGCTGCGCGACGTAGCGGACGTCGCAACCGCGATCGCCGCCGGAGCGGACCTCGATGTGGTTGACCGCTTTGCCGCTGTTTCATCCGACCCGGCAGTGGTGGCTACTCTCGTGGCCGCCGCTCTTTCCACCGGGACGCCGGGTCGCGAGCTCGCCAGAGTGCGTCGAGTCGGCCGGGCCCGGGCAATGGGCGCTGTGGCCGCCGACCGCCCGGAACTAGCCAATCGACTGCTTTGCTACGCTGGGCTTGCGGCCGCGGCCTCGCCCCGTGGGTTACGTCGTGTTGTGTCGTCATTTTGCGACAGGCACTGCGGCCAAATTGCCACGCGCCAGGGGCACACGATAGGCCCGATCTACCGCACAGGGGCTAACATGCGTTCGACGGGGCCGTTCGCCGGGCAAGCCCCTTGCTTAGATTCAGGGGGGGAATCGTCCTGATCCCGGTAATCGTAAACGCATGAATTGTCTTGACATCCGTAGGCTTGGCGTGCGCACGCTAGCGAGCACGGCAGTAGCACTTGCCTTGCTCACCGTCGGGTGCCGCCAAGAGGCTCCGCTCGCGCCGAGCAGGCACGCGGCCGCACCGGCTTACTTGGCCGTTGCGCTCGATTGCGTGGGCACTCGCGCCCAGCCGCAGTTCAGTTGCGGCCAGCGTGCCGTTGGAAAGGGACACACCATGCACGACGCGCTCGCGGTCGCTCAGCGGGCGGCGGCCTTGGCGCCTCACGCGACTGTGAGGACGGGTTCGGGCACTGCGGGGAACGCCATCGTCGGAGGCGAAGGCCTGTACGTGAACGTCACCACGACGAACACCACGTACAGCTCCGGCACTCAGATTCTGCAGGGAACGGTGACCGTGCAGGATTTGACCACGCAGCCGTTTGGGACAGCCGATGGCGAGACGCCCTCGACAAACGGGATTCAGATCTTCTTCGACGAGCTCCCCACGGTCACCGCAGGGTCAGGAGTAGTGACCGTGGCCAACCCAAGCGGCGTAGGGACATTCACCCAAACCGGAGAGCCCTACTTCCAGTACCCGGGGCTCTTGCCGAGTAATGCAACGTCGCCCGGCGTGGTATGGCAGTTCTCAATGCCGACCACGGTGTCGAACTTCACATCGCTGGTGTACGTGGCCACCGAGCTTCCGAATAACAACGCCTCCGTCATCACGAACATTCCGGCGCATGCATTCGACCTGCTTTCCGCGGGCCAGGCTCACGCATGCGCGGTGCGGCCGGGGAATCACCTTTACTGCTGGGGAGCCAACACATACGCCGCAGTAGGCGTCGTGCAGACGGCGCCCGTGACGGTGCCCGAGGGAGTTCTGGGACTTACGACATTTGGCTCGGTGGCAGGCGGGACCGAATTCAGCTGCGGCCTCGCGTCGAACGTGCCGTATTGCTGGGGAGACAACGCGCGGGGGGAAAATGGAGACGGCACTCAGACCGATCATCAGTTTCCTACCGCCGTCGCTGGAG
>Ga0102924_1002980_pt1 | contig 18025 bp, 12 predicted proteins | sample PaiPotPPM11metaG_FD_80116 | JGI IMG/M metagenome (GOLD analysis project Ga0102924, IMG submission 80116) | Iron sulfur acid spring bacterial and archeal communities from Banff, Canada, to study Microbial Dark Matter (Phase II) - Paint Pots PPM... ...
GCCAATACGCAGCACAGCACGGCATCGACCTCACCGGCCCGCCGCCCGCAGCCGACACTGCCCCAGACGCCACATTAACGACCCGCGACACACCGCAAAATCACCTTATTTTGAAGCGTAGCCTATTCGCCCCAAACGACCCGCGATCATGAAAACGACCGAATTCACGCCCCGACAAATCCTGATATAGCGGGCAAATCAGAGTGGTTCTGGGGTGTTCCGCCCGTATGACCCGCGATCATGGCCTGTACGTCCGAGTCATGACCCGCCCGCAAGCCGACCCGAGGAGCTCCCATGTCCGTCTCGCGCCTGGCGCACATCCCGGGAATCGGCGTGGACGAGGTCGGGGACGCCGCCGACGCCACGGGGAACCCCAACCTCCTCCGGCTGGAGAACCTCGACACCGACGTCCCGCCGCCCGCGCTCGCCCGGGAGGTCACGCACGCCGCGGTGGAGGACGACGACGCCAACAGCTACCTGCCCTTCCAGGGCCACCGTGCGCTCCGGGAGGCTGCGGCCGGGCACGTCAGCGCCATGACCGGTACCGAATACGACCCGGGGACGCAGTGCGTCAGCGTGGCGGGCGGCCTCAACGGCATACTCAACGTCCTGCTCGCCACCGTGGAACCCGGACGGGAAGTAGTCATCGCCGACCCGATCTACGCCGGGCTCGTCAACCGCATCCGACTGGCGGGCGGCGTTCCGCGGCACGTCCGGTGCGTTCCGGGCGAGCGCGGCTGGACGACGGACCCCGGCGAGCTGGCGGCGGCCATCGGCCCCAAGACCGCCGCCGTGCTGCTGATGAGCCCGGCCATGCCGACCGGCGCCGTCCTGTCCGGCGAGCACTTCGATGCCGTCGCCGACCAGGTCAGCCGGCACGGCGCCTGGGTCATCTGGGACGCCGCGATGGAGCGGATCGTCTTCGGCGGCAACCGGCCCGTGCACCCCGCCGCGCACCCGGGCCTGGTCGACCGCACCATCACGGTGGGCTCGGCCTCCAAGGAACTGCGCATGATCGGCTGGCGCGTGGGCTGGGTCGTCGGCCCGCGGCCGATCATGAAGGACATCGGCCTCGTCGGCCTGACCAACGTGGTCTGCCAGGTCGGCCTCGCCCAGCAGGCCGTGGCCGCGGCGCTGCGCCATCCGGGCGCCGCGGCCGACGTGGCCGCCGCGACCCGCGTGTGGCAGGACCGCTGCGACCACATCCTCGACCAGCTCAGCGGCTACCCGTGCGTCCGCCCGGACGGCGGCTGGTCGCTGCTCATCGACTGCGACGGCCTTGGCCTGTCCGCCCCGGAGGCGTCGCGGCGGCTGTTCACCCGCGGCGAGGTCGCCGCGACACCGATGACCGGCTGGGGGCCAGCCGGCGAGCGCTACCTCCGCCTGGTCTTCGCCAACGAGCCACTCGACCGGCTCGCCGACCTGCGAACAAGATTCGACGCCGCCCTCGCCTAAAAAGATAATGGATCGCTGGGCTCGCGATAGCGCGCTAGCGACCTCATCGATCCAATATCCTTAGCGGTCTCCCGCTTATCCGTTAGCGGCCTCCTACCGGCGCGCGACATTTCGGATATCTCGGGAATTCCGCGCGCCGAATTATCGCTCTGCGGAATTTGAAAGTCCGCCCGGTCCAGCCTTGCAAAACCAGATCCATACCCCATAGGGTATCCATCGAAGATTGCGGGTCAAAAGCGTCTAATGCCGCCTCCGATGACCCTCGGTCACGCTAGGTGCCCGATTCCGCGCGGCGTTTTACGAGTGAACGGGACAAATGTCCGCTCGCTGCGGGTCCGGGCCGGCCGCCGACCCTCGTTCGACCCTCAATCATGCCCCGGACCCCGGACTTCGGACAGGAATGGCAGGGAACTGAACTCCCGACGTCGCCGTTACGCGTCACCGCGGCTGCGGACCCCGCGGAGCCCAATCAGGACGCCGCTCACGCCGAGGACAGCGAGGCTGATCCACAGCGCCGAGTGCAGCCCGCGGTAGAAGTGCCCGCCGCCGGCCAGGGCACCGAAGACCGCGACGCCGAGCAGGCTGCCGGCCTGCCGGAAGGCGGTCAGCGCGCCGGCGGCGACCCCGGAGCGGGAACGGTCAACGCCGGAAAGCAGCAGCCCGGTCATCGGCGGGACGAGCAGCCCGAGCCCGCCGCCGAGCAGGATCTGCTGGCCGACCACGCCCGGATAGGTCGTGGCGGGCCCGGCCCACAGCAGCGCGGCGCAGCCGGCAGCCATGGCCGCGAGGCCGGCCAGGATGGCTGGAGCCCGGCCGACGGCCGCGACGAGCCGCCCGCTGAGCAGGTTGGCGGCGAGGATGGCCACGGTCATCGGCGCGAACGCGAGGCCCGCGCGCAGCGCCGACAGGCCCTGCTGGTCCTGGAAGAGCAGGCTGAACAGGAAGATCAGCCCGTAGAAGCAGATGTTGACGAGAAACCCGACGGACACCGGCGCGACGAACGGGCGGTGACGGAACAGCGCGAGCGGCAGCATCGGGTGGGCCGCGCGGGCTTCCACCAGGATGAACGCCGCGGCCGCCAGCACCGAGGCCGACAGCCCCGCGACCAGCAGCAGGCTGGAGGAGCCCGCCTCGATGACGGCTCCGGCGAACGCCGCCAGCGCGATGACCGCGGTGACGGCTCCGGCCAGGTCCGTCCCGCGGTGCGCCGCGCGTGGCGTCTCGGTGGCGTAGCGCCCGACGAGCCACAGTCCGGCCAGGCCGACAGGGGCGTTGATGAAGAAGATGCTGCGCCAGCCGAGCGTCGCGATCAGGATGCCGCCGATGAGGGGACCGCCGGACAGTGCGGCGCTCGCGCCGGCCGCCCACTGCCCGATGGCCCGCGCCCGCTCGGCCGGATTGGTGAAGGTGTGATTGAGCAGGGCCAGCGAGCAGGAGCCGAGCAGCGCGGCCCCCGCTCCCTGCACGGCCCGGGCCGCGATGAGCACGCCGAAGTCCGGTGCGAGCCCGCACGCCATCGAGGCGGCCACGAAGATCACGAAGCCAGCGCACAGCACCCGCTTGGCGCCGAACCGGTCGCCGAGTGCGCCCGCGGGCAGGATCAGCGCCGCGAAGATCAGGATGTAGGCGCTGACGACCCACTGCAGTTCGGCGATGCCGCCGCCGAACATGGCTCCGATCTGCTTCACCGCCACGTTCACGACGGTGACGTCGAGCTGTATGACCCCGAAACCGAGGCTGGTGCCGATCAGCGTCGCGGCCCGCGGCCAGCCGCCCGCCTGCCTGGCCGACGCGGCCGGCGGGGCGAGCGCGGGCGCGTGTCGTGAGGTCATGAACCCACGGTATGAGCGAAATAGTCAAACGGTCATTGAACTATGGGCAGGCGGCGGTGGCCCTATTGCTTCATGATCCGGTTTTCCCATGACCAGGTGGCGATTTCCACCCGGTTGCGGACGCCGAGCTTGCTCTGGATGCGGGTGATGTGGGTCTTGACCGTGCTGAGGGAGATGAACAGCTCGGCGGCGATTTCCTGGTTGGTTCGTCCTCTGGCGATGCTGCGGGCGATGTCGAGTTCCCGTTCCGAGAGCTGGTTCCCTGCTCCGGCCGCTGGGCTGCGGGCTGGAACGAGCTGCTTGAGCAGGCGGACGGTGACTGACGGGGAGATAAGGGAGTCACCGGCGGTGGCGGCCCGGACGGCTTCGATGAGCAGGGCCGGCCCGGCGTCTTTGAGCAGGAAGCCGACCGCCCCGGCGCGCAGCGCGCCGTAGACGTACTCGTCGGTGTCGAAGGTGGTGACGATCACGACCCGCAGCGGGTCGGCGACGGCCGGGCCGGCCAGGGCGCGGGTGACTTCGATGCCGTCATGGCCCGGCATGCGGATGTCGACCAGGCATACGTCCGGGCGGAGTTCCCTGGCGAGGGCGACCGCCTGTATGCCGTCGGCTGCTTCTGCGGCCACGGTGATGCCGGGCTGGCTCTCGAGGATGAGCCGGAAGCCGCTGCGGACCATGGCCTGGTCGTCGGCCAGCAGGACCTGGATGGTCACGGTCGGCCGGGGACGGGCAGGCTGGCCTGGACCGCCCAGCCGGCCCCGGGCAGCGGGCCGGCGCGGAGCTTGCCGCCGAGCGCCTCGACGCGCTCCCGCATCCCCACCAGCCCGTAGCCGCCGGGGCGGTGGTGGCGGGAGGCGGGGGCGTCATCGGTGATCTCGACCCCGACCTGCTGAGGGCCGTGGGTGACGGTAACCACGACCGAGCGGGCGCCGGGTGCGTGGCGGGCGATGTTGGTCAACGCCTCCTGGACGATCCGGTAGACGGTGCTGGCGACCTCGGGCGGCCAGCCGGGAGCAGGCGTGTCCGCGGGCAGCCGCAGGTCGACCGGCGGGCCGTGCTCGGCGAACCGCTGCACGAGTTGGCTGATCGGTTCGGGCGCGGGCCCGAGGGCGGTGTCGTCGGGGTCGCGCATCAGCCCGACGAGCTGGCGGATGGCGGCCAGCGTGCCGGTGCCGGCGGTCTCGATGCTGTCCAGCGCGGACAGCAGCGTGCCGGCGTCGTCTTGTCCCGCGAACCGGGCGGCCTGGGCCTGCACGACCATGCCGGTGACGTGGTGAGCGACGACGTCGTGCAGTTCCCTGGCCAGGTCGAGGCGCTCCTCGCGGCGTGCCGTCTCCAGCGCCTGGCCGTGCAGCAAGTCGAGATAGCGGAGATAGAGCCCGACGGCGAGCGCGGCGGACCAGGCGGTAACCCCGGCCAGCGCCCACAGGACCCGGTGGCCGAACAAGTCGTCAGGCCCGGCGGTCTCGCTTGCCCCGATCACGACTGTTCCGGCCACCCCGATGACGGCGGCGGTGCGCAGCGGCAGCATCCGTACCGCGGCGGCGCCGAGCACGAGCAGTCCGGCGAGGCCGCCGCCGAACAGCGGTCCCTGGGGGACGGCCTTCAGCGCGACCGCGAGCCCCGTCAGCGCGAACAGGATCAGGCTACCCACCGCCGCCCGGGCCCGGTTCCGCCCGCGCAGCAGGGCGCTGGCGCAGATCACGACGCCGACGCCGAGCGCGAACGGCCATCCCCGGCCTGTTCTGGCGGTCAGCAGCGCACTGAGCACGATCGCGGTGGCCATCGCCACGCCCAGCGCGGCATCGGCCCCGGTGCCGGCCCGCAGGACCAGCCGCTTGAGCACGTCCATGCCGCCAGGTTACGGCGGTGCCGCCGCGGCAGGGTCGGCCGAAAGTACGAATCCAGCCGCGATAGAAGCAGACTTCCGGCCGATACCGCGGCGGTATCCGCTCCCGCCAGGGTTGGCTGCATGATCCCCGGACAGGACCTGGCGGCACGCTACACCCCACCGGGTCATCGCGATCGCCGACGGGCGCATTGCCTCCGACACCGGGGCCCGGCGGTGAGCGCGGTCTTCCCGGCGGCTCGCAGTGGAATCAGCGGCCGCAAGCTGCAGGCCGTGATCATCGCGGTCGTGGTGCTCGCGTCCACCGCCACCTCGGTGGTCGCCCTCGGCTTGCTCGCCAATGCGCACGGCCCGTTCGACCGCGCGTTCGCGCGGCAAAGCGGCGCCGACGTCACCACGGTCGTGGACCCCTCGGTCGCCCCGTCGTCGCTGATCGCGGCGACGACCCGGCTGGCCGGCGTGACCGCCGCCGCGGGGCCGTACTCCAGTGTCACGGTCACCGCGCAGGTTGCGGTGCCCGGTACGCCGGGCACGTCTGCGGATTCGCTGCGGATCGTGGGCCGCTCCTCGCCGGGCGGCCCGGTCGATGACCTCACGCTGGACGAAGGCAACTGGCCGGCCGGCAACGCGCAGATCGTGATGGCCCGCGGTGCGGGCGTCTTCACCGGCTCGACCGTCACGGTCGGGTCGCAGAAGCTGACCGTGGTCGGGATCGCGGACTCGGTCACCGGCACCGCGGACGCCTGGGTGCTCCCGCCGGAGGTAACCGCGCTGGCCGGGGGGTCGAACCCGGCGCCGGCGCAGATGCTGTACCGGTTCGCGGACGCCGGGACCACGTCGGCGATCACCGCGGACATCGCGCAGTTGCGCGCCTCGCTGCCGCGGGGGGGCGTTGCTGAACGCGGTGTCATACCTGGGCGTGCGCCAGTCCGAGGAGAGCAACATCGCGCCCTGGGTGCCGTTCATTATCGCGTTCGGCGTGATCGCGCTCGTGATCTCGGTGCTGATCGTGGTCAACGTGGTCAGCGGGGCGGTGACGGCGGGGACGACCAGGATCGGCGTGCTGAAGTCCATCGGCTTCACCCCGGCGCAGGTGGTCGCCTCGTATGTGCTGCTGGTCGCGACGCCGGCGCTGGCCGGCGCCCTCGGCGGGGCCATCGTCGGGAACCTGCTGGCGATACCCCTGCTCAAGACGAACGCGCGCGTCTACCAGGTGGGCACGCTCACCGTCCCCTACTGGGTCGACGTCGCCGTGCCGGTGGCCGCGCTCGCGCTGACCGTGGCCGGGGCCGTACCGTCGGCGCTGCGCGCCGGCCGGATGAGCGCGATCCAGGCGATCGCGAGCGGCCGGGCGCCGCGGTCGTCGCACGGATATGTCGCGCACCGGATGCTCGCCCGGATTAATTCGCTGCCCCGGGCGGTCACCCTCGGGCTGGCGGCCCCGTTCGCCCGTCCCGCCCGGACCATGATGACCGTGGTCGCCGTCCTGTTCGGCGCGGCGGCGGTGACGTTCGGGGCCGGGCTCGCGATCTCGCTGGACCGGGTCGCGCTGGACAATCCGGATACGGCCCTTCCCGTGTCGGTATCGCTCAACCGGGCCGGCTCTGGGCAGCCCGCGATGACCGCGGCGCAACAGCGCTCCGTGATCTCGGTCCTGGCCGCGCAACGGGGCACGCTGCACTACCTCACGGAAACCGACGATGACGTGAGCCTGCCCGGGCTCAGCGATTCGGCGTCGGTCACCGCCTACGGCGGCAACCCGGCCTTGAGCGGTTACGCGCTGATCTCCGGCCGCTGGTACTCCGGTTCCCCCAGTGCGGCCGAGGTCGACGCCAACACGCTGTTCCTCACCGATACCGGCACCTCGGTCGGCTCGGCGTACACCCTCGACTCGGGTGGTCACCGGGTCACCGTCCGGATCGTCGGCGAGGTGTTCAATCCCGGCAAGAACCTGGACCTGTACCTGAGCCCCGCCACCCTGGCCGCGATTGACCCGGGCGCCACCGGGCCGCAGCAGTACGACGTGGCGCTCCAGCCGGGCACCAGCCCGCCGGCCTACGTGAACGCCGTGTCCGCGGCGCTGGGCCATTCCTACCAGGCCTCTGCGGCCGGCGGCACCAAAACGCTGACCGCGGTGCTCGCCCTGGTCGCGATGCTGACGATCCTGATCGTCGTGGTCGCGGGGCTTGGCGTGCTGAACACGGTCGCGCTGCAGATCCGGGAACGAGCACACGATATCGGGGTGTTCAAGTCGATCGGCATGACCCCGCGGCAGACCCTCGCGATGATCGTGTGCTCGGTCGCCTTCACCGGGCTCGTCGCCGGGATCGTCGCGATCCCCGCCGGGGTGTACCTGCATCACGGCGTGCTGCCGGTCATGGCGCACGCGGCGAACTCCGGCTACCCGCTCTCGCTGATCTCGGTGTACACCCCGTGGGAACTCGTGCTGCTCGGGCTGGCCGGCCTGGGCATCGCGGTAGTGGGCGCGCTCGGCCCGGCCGGCTGGGCCGCCAGGACCCGCACCGCATTCGCCCTGCGGGCCGAGTGAGCCACCGCATGGCGCGGGAGTAAACAAGGCCGTCACACATCGCGACGCCGAAGCAGCCCGCGGGGGCGCTGCTCGACGCCGGCGATGTCCACCCGGGGCGCCCGTGGACACCTTCCTTGCCGCCTACAGCTAGTAACCCCGACTATTATGCCGGCACCTGATAACCGGGACAGGCACAGGGCCGGCGCACCGCGCCGCGTTATGAGACCGGGTCCGCGAAGCCAGGCTCGGCCTCGCCTGAGGCAGCCAGGACGTTATTGGCCGGCCGCCGGGCGGGGGCCTCGGCCCCGAGCCGAGGCCTGCCCTCACTCGGCGGGGCTTTCGGCAGGAGGCGGGCCAGTGGCGCGGGCAGCCACCAGTTGGCCTTACCGAGCAGTTCCATGACTGCGGGCACCAGCACCATCCGCACGATGGTGGCGTCGATGAGCACGGCCACAGCCAGGCCGAGGCCGATCTGCTTGACTCCGACGTCAGCGCCGAGCACGAGTGACAGGAACACCACCACCATGATCGCGGCCGCCGCGGTGATCACCCGGGCTGTCTTGGCCAGCCCGCGGGCGACCGAGGCGGCGTTGTCGCCGGTGGCGTCGTACTCCTCGCGGATGCGCGACAGCAGGAACACTTCGTAGTCCATGGACAGCCCGAACAGAATGACGAACAGGAACATCGGCACCCAGGTGGTCACAGGCATCGTCTCGGGGAAGCCGAACAACTTGTGCCCCCAGCCGTCCTGCACGACCGCGACGAGCACGCCGTAGGCGGCGGAGATCGACAGCAGGTTCATCACCGCAGCCTTGATCGCGATGGTGACGGAGCGGAACATCACCAGCAGCAGCAGCATCGACAGCGCGACAACGACGCCGATCAGCCAGGGCAGCCGTGACCAGATCAGGTTAGTGAAGGTCACGTTGCCGGCGTTCGGTCCGGTGAGGTAGGCGCGGATGCCGGTGCCGGCGGTCGCCTGCGGCAGCACGGTGGTGGCGATGTGGTTCGCCAGGGCGTTGGTGGCGGGGTCCTGCCCGGCCGTGGCCGGGTAGGCGATCATCAGGGCAGCCTGCCCGTCCTTGCTGATGACCACCGGGGTTACCCGGGCCACACCCGGGATCGCCCGGACTGCCGAAGCGAGCCTGGCGGTGCTCGCGCCGGGCGCTGGCAGTTTCGCCGCGATGACCAGTGGCGCGTCAAAGCCTGGGCCGAACCCTTGGGCCATGGTGGCGTAGCTGGCGTAGCCCATGGTGTTTCGTGCCTGCGTGGATTCGTCGGGGATGTTCAGCTTCATGCCCAGGGCCGGGGCGGCGAGCGCCAGGATGGCAACGGTAGAGACCACGGCGGCGATCACGGGACGGCGCTGGATGACCCCGGCCCACCGTTCCGCCGCGGGCCGCTTGGCCGGGCCATCGGCTGGCTCGTGCAGCAGGCGCCTGGGCAGCCTGATCCGGGAGGGCTTCGCCAGCCGGGTGCCAGTGAACCCCAGCAGCGCGGGCAGCAGGGTCAGCGAGCCGAACATCGTCATGGCCACCGTGGCCGCGGCCGCGACCGCGACCCCGGTGAGCAGCGACTGGCGCAGCACCAGGAGGCCCAGCGTCCCGATGATCACGGTCGTGCCTGCCACCAAGACGGTCCCCCCGGCGGTGGACATGGCTGTCGCCGCCGCGTCCTGCGGCGCGGCCCCTGCCCGCAGTGATTCGCGGAACCTGGTGACGATGAACAGCGCGTAGTCGATGCCGACCCCCAGGCCGATCATGGTGGCGATGATCGAGGAGAACGACGGCGCGGGGACGACATGTCCAAGCAGCGCGATCAGGGACAGCCCAGCGCCGACGCCGAGCGCCGCGGTGACGAGCGGCAGCCCCATCGCCAGCAGCGACCCGAACGCGATCAGCAGGACCACCGCCGCCGCGCCGAAGCCGATCAGCTCCGTGGAGCCGCCGGCCGGGGTCTCAGCCGCATCGACCAGGTCGCCGCCCAGGTTGAACGTCACGCCGTGGCCGGAGGCCGCCCTCGCGTCGTTGATCAGCGCAGTGGCCTCGCTGCCGGGGATACTGGCTGACGGCTGGTCGAACTGGATGGTCGCGAACGCGATATGACCGTCGCGGGAGATCTGGCCGCTGCCCTGGTAGGGACTGGCCACCGAGGTGACATGCGGCGCGCGGGTAAACGGGGCGAGCGCGCCGCTGATACGGGAATGGACGGCCGGGGAATCGATGTTCTCCGACGAGCGGATCGCCAGTGTGAGCGTGTCCCCGGACTGGCGGGGGAAATGCTGGTTGAGCACGGCCTGGCCCGGATCGCTGCCGGTGAAAGTGTTGTTCGCGGCCGCGCCAAAACTGGTCCAGAGGATTATCAGGAACGCCACCCCCAGGAGCCAGGTGAGCAAGGTAATCCATCGGTGCCGGTGGCAGCCCTGACCGATCCGGCCCAGCATGCCCAAGCTCTCGCCCGGAGTATTCGGCGGTAGTTCATGCCACATGTCGGTCTCCTCGCGGCACAGCTGCATCTTCCGGTACGCAGTCAAACCCAGATGCCTCGCGGCGGAAATAGGCGAAAGCAGAAGACGCCATCATCAGAACCGATCGCGCCATCGGCGCGGCGAAGAAAGTCCTGCGGTTCGGCTTCCGCGGCGTGGTGCCATTGGCGTCAGTGATGCTGGCTACCGGTAGTGATAAGTGATACCGGCGCCATCGGCATGTAATGCTGCTGATGGCCCGGAACGATAACCACGCGGGTAGAGAAATGCCGAATTCCGATATCCGGCTTGCCCGCGCCGTTGGGTCCGAGGAAGCCGGTGACCCGGCCCGGGGAGACGGGGAAGGTCAGGTCCCGGACATCGAGGTGCGGCCCAGGCCCCGCGAGGCCATAGGCTGAAATCGTGCCAGGTGTCGGATCGAAGGTCACGAGTCTTTCCTGGGTCGTAGCGGGGGGGCTTGCCGCGTGGGCGGCGGCCAGAGTCGTCGCGATCGACCGCGTACCCCGGGCGGAAACCCCGGCGGTGCCTCTCCTCTCGTTCACGCCGCAGGTAGCGGCCGCCGCGCCGTGGGCCGCGCTCGGACTGCGGCTGGCGGGACGAAGAGGCCCGGCGACGACGGCCGCGGTTGCCGGAGCGGCGCTCGGCGTGGTGGTCCGCACGCGGCGGATGCGGCGGCCGCAGCCCGGTGCCTGCGGGCCGATGCTGCGGGTGCTCACGGCCAACATCTACTTCGGCCGGGCGGACCCGGACGTGCTCGTCGCCCGGGTCCGCAAGACGGAAGCGGACGTCCTCTTCCTCCAGGAGCTCACCGCGGACGCGATCACCCGGCTCAAGCAGGCCGGGCTCGACGAGATCATGCCGCACACCCAAATCGAGCTCAGGGGCGGCTCGCGCGGCTCGGGAATCTACTCCCGGTTTCCGCTCGGCGAGGGCCCGGTCGTGACGCCGGTGCACATGGCGCAGCCGACCGCCCTGCTCAAGCTGCCGAACGGCAACGCGGTGGAGCTGATCTGCGTCCACCCGGTCACGCCGCAGCTGCGCCGCGGCGGAGCCGGGAAGTGGCGGCAAGAGCTGGGGGTGCTGCCGCCGCCGGGCGACCTCCCCCGGGTGCTCGCCGGCGACTTCAACGCCACCCTCGACCACGCCGTGTTCCGTGACGTGCTCGGCCTCGGCTACGCCGACGCCGGCCTGCGGGCGGGCAAGGCGCTGACCCCCACCTGGGGACCGCCGGGCCAGGGCGCCGCCCTCACCCTCGACCACGTGCTCGTGAACCGCCAATCCGCGGTACTCGACTACTCCGTGTACGAACTCCCCGGCAGCGACCACCAGGCGGTCTACGCGGAAATCCAGCTCCCCGAGCAGTAACGGCGCTCGAGCACTGTCCGCGCAGAAAGGCGCGGGCCGGGGCGGCCGCGCGAAGCACGAAGTCGTTCGGGCTAATGTCCTTGATTTTCCCGAACGGATTCATGCTCAACGTCCTCCCCCCATGACCCTCAGGGCGCGGCGGTGCGAGAAGGTGGTACCGGTCAAGTACCGCGTCCCGAAGGAGCATCCGTGGCGATAACCGCAATTCTCGATTTGCAGCTCAAGGCCGACTCGCTGGAATCCGCGTACCAGGTCGTCCACGAGACGCTGACCGCCACCCGGGCCCGCCCCGGCTGCCTGGCCGTCACGGTTCTCATCGACAGCGCCGACCCGGCCCACGTGGTCGTCTACGAGCAGTGGGAGTCGATGGAGCACGACCGCGCGTACCGCGTCTGGCGGACCACCGCCGAGGGCGCCTCCGAGCTCGGCCCGGTCCTGGCCGCCCCGCTCAAGCTCAACCACTTCACGGTCGCGGAAGGCATCTAGGGGAGCGCGCCGTGAGGTTCCAACACCAAGTCGCCTCAAGCCTGCGATCTAATTGCCGCCCAGCACCCGATCTAGAGCCGCGAAGGCATTGCCATCTAGTGCCATCACGGCTCTCGCCGCGTTTGTCCATCGGCCAAGTGTGCAAGTCAGGGCCGCCAGTCGGTTCGCAGGAATTATGTGTCCAGCGTTGGCTAGTGCCTCCGCCACCGCGGTCAGCGCCCTGGCTTGCAGGTTCTGATCGGCGATGCCGCGGGCGATGGTTTCGGCGTGCTGGTGGGAGCCTGCGCGGGCCAGTGCCACGGCGACGTCGGTCAGGGTTTCCGCGTCCAGGCCGCGGCTGGTGATCGAGCGTGCAATGGTTTCGGCTCGCTCAAATTCTCCCACCTCCGCTACCGCTTCCGCGATCCCCGCCAGGGCACGTCCCTGGAAGTTTAGGTTTGTGATCGAGCGTGCAATAGTTTCGGCCCGCTGGTGGGAACCTGCGGCGGCGAGCGCCAAGGCTACCTCGGCCAGGGCTCGTGCCTGCAAGTTCGCGTTGGCGATGCCGCGGGCGATGGTTTCGGCGTGCTGGTGGGAGCCTGCGCGGGCCAGTGCCACGGCGACGTCGGTCAGGGTTCCCGTGTCCAGGCCCCGGTTGTCGATCGACAGCGCTATCGCCCTCGCCTGCTTGAACCTACCCGCCTGCGCCATCGCTTTCGCGACCTTGGCCAGCGCCCGCGCCCGCATTCTCGGGTGGGAGATAGACCGCGCCATGTCCTCGCCCCGCTGGTGGTGTCCCGCTCGCGCCAGGGCCTCCGCTACCCCGGCTAGGGCTCGTGCCTGAAATCCCAGGTCGGTGATTGAGCGGGCCAGGGCCTCGGCTTGCTCGTGGTTTCCCTTTCTCGCCGTTGCCCCGGCCATCTCCGCCACGGCCCACGCATGCTTGTCCGGAGTGCTTATGGACTGGGCTGTTGCTTCGGCGCGCTGGTAGTGTCCCGCTCGCGCCAGCGCCACTGTCAATCCCGCGAGAAGCCAGGCTTGTTCATCGGCCGAGCTGATGGACCGGGCCACGGCCTCTGACTCCTCGTATCGCCCAGCGCGGAGTAGAGTTTCGGCGACATCGGTTAGGGTCTGCTTGTCGGTGATTGACTGCGCCGCCTGCACGGTCCGCTGTGCTATCGCGTCAGCCTGCTGATGTCGCTCCGCTCGCGCGAGCGCCTCCGCCACTCCTGCCAGCGCCCGAGCGTGCTCGCCCGGACTGTCAATCGAGCGCGCTACGATCTCAGCCTGTCTGGCCATGGCCTCGGCCTGCAGACGTTGCCCCGTACGGGCCAGCGCACCGGCCGCTCCGGTGAGGACTTGTGCCTGTTTGGCCGGGTCCGTGACTGGCCAGGCCCCGGCCTCGGCTTGCGGACGCGGCCACGCCCTGGACGCAGCCCCCCTTAGCCCAGCCAGGGCCTGTGCCCGCGCTTTTGGGCGGGAAATAGATTGGGCCATGGTCGTGGCTTCGCGGTAATACCCAGCCCAGGCCAGTGCTCCGGCCACCTTGGCCAGGGTCCACGCCTGTTCGTCCGGGTCCGCAATTGAGAGAGCCAAGGTCTCCGCATGCTGGTGGTGACCCGCCCGCGCTAGGGCTTCCGCTACGTCCGCCAAGGCTTGCGCCTGAGTGTCTGGGTTAGCGATTGAGCGGGCCACGTTCTCCGCGTATTCGTGGTACCCAGCCCGTGCGAGCGCTTCCGCTGCATCCGCGAGGGCCTGCGCGTCATGGTTAGTGATCGCACCAGCCGGGGCGCCGGTAACCAGAGAGGGCGCCGCTCCCTGTTTCCTGTCCGACCTCGCGATTGAGCGAGCCAGTGACTCACCCTCCTGATGACGTCCCATCTGTGACAGCGCCCCGGCAACCTCTCCCAGGGCCTCCGTCCTCAAGTTCGGGCTGCTGATTGAGCGGGCGACGGCCGTGGCCCGTTCGTGGCATCCCGCTTGTATTAGGGCGCGCACTACCTCGGCCAGCGCTTGCGTCCGCAACCCTCGGCTAGTGAGCGAGCGTGCCGCAGCCTCGGCCTGCCCGGCTAGGGCCTCCGCCTGCTGCTGCCCTCCCGCCTGGGCCAATGTCTTCGCCACCTGCGCCAGTGTCCGTGCCCGTTCGTATGCGTCGTTGATCGACCAGACGACGGCCTCAGCCTGCTCGTGTTTTCCTGCGTGGGCCAGTGTCTTCGCCGCCTGTGCCAACGCGTTGGGTATCGCCGTCAGTGCTCGCGCCTGTTCACCCGGATCTTTGATGGACCGGGCCGTGTCCTCGGCCTCCCTGGCGATGGTCTTGGCCTGTTGCTGTTCTCCGGCCTGGGCGAGTGCTCCGGCGACTTCGGTTAGGGCGCGGGCTTGCAGGGTGGGATTTGCGATGGTGCGGGCGATGGTCTCGGCCTGCTGGTGTTCTCCGGCCTGGGTCAGCGCTCTTGCAACTTGGACTAGTGCCGCTGCCTGCAAGATGGGGCTGATAATCGTGCGGGCGATGGTCTCGGCCTGCTGGTGCTTGCCGGCCCGGGTTAGCGCTCCGGCCAGTTCGGTTAGGGCGCGAGCTTGCAGGGCGGGGCCGGTGATGGTGCGGGCGATGGTCTCGGCCTGCTGGTGTTCTCCAGCCTGGGCCAGCGTTTGCACGAGTCTCGATAGTGCCCGCGCCTGTTCGTCTGGTCCGCTGATGGTGCGGGCGATGGTCTCGGCCTGCTGGTGTTCCCCGGCCTGGGCGAGTGCCTCGGCGACTTCGGTTAGGGCGCGGGCTTGCAGGGTGGGGCTGGTGATGGTGCGGGCGATGGTCTCGGCGTGCTGGTGCTTGCCGGCCCGGGTCAGTGCTCCTGCTATTTGGGTGAGGGTCTCTGCCTGGAGGGTGGGGCTGATAATCGTGCGGGCGATGGTCTCGGCGTGCTGGTGCTTGCCGGCCCGGGTCAGTGCCCTTGCTACCTCGGTGAGGGTCTCTGCCTGGAGGGTGGGGCTGGTGATGGTGCGGGCGATGGTCTCGGCGTGCTGGTGCTCTTGGGCCTGCGCCAGTGTCACCGCTACCCGGGAGAGGGCCAGCGCCCGCAAGTTCGGATCGGTGATTGAAGTGGCGAGGGCTTCAGCACGGGTTCCCTGGCCGAGGGCGGCCCATACGACGGGCAAGTCAACGGGGATATGGGCATTGCGGTCGGTGAGCTGGTCGCGATGGCAAGCTAGGGCCAATGCGCTGGCCAAGTCTGGCGCTTCTTGGATGGCGATGGCATCGAGCGCGGTGCGGATCTCTCCCAGAGCGGCGGCGTCCCCGCCGGTGAGGCTGAGCATCCGGTCATGCCGTTCTCTGTCCAGTCCATAGGCAGCCATGCGACGCAGGTCTCCCAGGGATGTCAGGAGCTTGTAATAACCGCCGAACAGGTACTCCGGTGTCTCCAGCGGCCAGTTCCTATCGCGGTATGTATCGGCCCACGCATGCAATCGCTCAAGGTAATTGGGTAGTCGGCTCGCTAGGTACCGGCCTGCGGCGGCCTGAAGTTCCTCGTGGCCGAGTAGGTAGACCTCCGGGGCGGTTTTCGGTGTCCACGAGTTCGGTCGGCGGGTAAAGGTACGCCCTGCCACCGTGTGCAGGATCTTCTCGACTTCCCAGAGTGGTGCACTAGTGAGTTCTTCCAGATCTGGGCTGGATAGGCCGCCGCGGGCGGCGGTAAGCAAGCCGAGCAAATCCTGCTCGATTACGTTGCCGTTCAGCAGTCGCTGCAGTTCTTGCTTGCTCAACCGCTGCACGTTCTGGGCATGAGGAGAATCTGACAATAGCCGGATGATCGCGGGATCGCGTAGGGGATGCCAGTCCGGTACATCGGCGGGAATCGGCGGATTCGTTCGGCCGGCCACGATAACTCGCATTCCCGCGGGCGGGCTGGCAGGCAGCAGTCCGGCAATGGTGTGCGCGTCAGGACCAGTTGTCGCGCCGCTGTCCTCGTCCAGGCCGTCGACTACCAGCACTAGTCGCCCCCCGGCCTGGCTGCACTCCTCGGCCGCTTGGGCCAGGAGGTCCAGCAGGTACCCCTCCCGCGTCGCCTCCGGCAGCAACCCGGGTAGCTCCTGACCAGTCAGGGCGGCCAGTTGCTCCAGCATTACCTCGGTGAATGCCTGGCGATTGTCTTGGGCCGCCAACCGGGCGGTAATGAAAAACGACACGAAACGCACCCGATCCGCGACCTCGGGTCGATGACGGAGTACGAACGAAGACAGCAACGCCGACTTGCCCGCCCATGGACCTGCTTGCCACCACGCGTATGGTCCGCCGTCAGGGTCGAGGCAGAACGCGGCTAGCTCTGCCAACTCGGTCTCGCGTCCGGACAGCTTAGGCGGCGCGATCCGCCGTACCTGTTGCAGATACGCCGCCCCGCCTCCTCGACGGCCGGACTCCCTACCGAAGGTAAACTGCTGGAATACGCTTACGTGGCCAGCCGTCGCTATGCCTAGAGCTCCGTCGCTGGCCTGGACGTCAGGCTTACCCGTCGATTGCCGTGGTGGTACATCGGCGCCGATGGTGGCTTCCGCGATTGACCACACTTGCCCGGAGTGCGCGCCGGGCGGCTCACCGGGAACGGTCAGTGGCCGAACCGCCCCGGCTGTGAAGGGGATCCGGCTTCCTGGGCGATGTGGACATCACCCGCCACTTGGCCGAACGCGATCCCTCCTCGATCAGCTTCCGCGCGTGAGTTCCCGGTGAACAGCATGGCTCGTTGACGCGGGCTCGCCTTGCTAGCAGCGGTCAGCTGTGTGTCTTCTAGCAAAGCGGCCAACTCCGTGACCGCGTGGCCGAATACTTCATCCTCATGCGCGGTGGTCGCCAGAGCCGTCTCCACCTGCTGGCGGGTCTCCGCACTGACCATGCCATCATCAATTAGCGCAGCCTGCTCTGCTTCGTCGAGGAGTTTCGCCATCACCGGATGACCGGCCAGCCGAGTCGCTACCAGCGTGTGCAGCCGATCGAGGCCGACATCAACTACCGCATCGGCTTCGTTGTCGAGTCGGCCGGCCACCCGCCGAGCCTTCCGCACCGCCCAGGCGATCACATATCCAGCGATCACCCCTGCTTCGATAATCATGCAAAGCGCCCCCTTGTGCTGAGAACCAAGCATCGCAAAGTATGCCGTAGGGGACCATGGAAAGTGGGGTATTTCGCCTATCTGCGACATTGGCCCAGCGGCGTGTCGGCAGTAACCTGGTCATTCTTGCGTGGTGCAAAATTTGGTAATTTAACCAGGCAGGGCTGACCTGTTGTGCAACCGTTCGCACTCTGCACGTTTTTGATCTTGACCGGCGTGCGCGATATAGCGGCGATTCGCGATTTTTGGCCGGATGGAACGGTCGCGCCCGGTTCTTCGTGCTTGGTGGGTGAACGGGAAGTAGCCCACGGCACAGGAGCGGCCGATGGTAAACATGCGTCGGCGTGCTGTCGTCCTGCTCGTGGCCTGCGGCGTGTGCGTGGCCGGGCTTGCCGTGGTACTTGTCCGGGCCGGCACGCCCAGCGCACCTGGCGCACCTGGCGCGGCTTCCGGCGCGTACGCGGCCTACGGCTCCGCCACACAGGGGAACGGCGGCGGATCGGAGTCCGCCGATTCGTCCGCGCCCCAGGCAATCAACTCGGTGCTCTTCAGCAAGGGCGCCTGCATGGCGTTCCTGCCCACAAACGGCGACCGGCACGAGACCGTGTTCCTCGACGCGGGCCACGGCGGAATCGACCCGGGCGGCGTCGGCAAGACCGAATCCGGAACGTCCGTCGACGAGTCCACGGTGAACCTGGCCATTGAGTTCGACACGATGGCCATCCTGCGGGCCCACGGCTACCGCGTCGTCGTTTCCCGCACCGGGAACACCACGGTCACCCGGCTCACGTCCGGCGACGTCGACGGTGGCGTGTTCACCGTGCGCGGCGACTTCAACGACGTCGCGGCCAGGGACGTGTGCGCCAACCTGGCCAACGCGGACGTCCTTCCTGAGGGGCCGGACGGCGACGATCCCTTACGTCAATGGCAGCTGGAGCCACTAAC
>Ga0102924_1002982_pt1 | contig 18015 bp, 12 predicted proteins | sample PaiPotPPM11metaG_FD_80116 | JGI IMG/M metagenome (GOLD analysis project Ga0102924, IMG submission 80116) | Iron sulfur acid spring bacterial and archeal communities from Banff, Canada, to study Microbial Dark Matter (Phase II) - Paint Pots PPM... ...
ACCGAGAGCCCTAAGAGGTTGACCGTGCCGCTGTAGTCGCCCGCGAGCTGCGGGGCCGTGCTGGTCTTCTTGAAGAGAACGAGGAACTGGTACCCGAGCTCGAAGCGAAATCCCGACGGCGTGGCGAAGCTCGCCCCGAGCGCGACGTTGAGGCGGTCGGCGTCCGGGATGTCGGGCAGCAGCGTGCCGGCCGGGGAGGGGGTCGGGTCATAGAGGACGCCGGCGCGCACGCTCCACGCGTCGTTCACGGCGTACTCACCACCGACGCGATAGTTGACCGTGTTGTTCCAGTTCTTCGGCTCGGTGCTGTTCAGCAACCCCGTCGCGTCGTACGGAAAGTTGATGTCGATCGAATGGAGCTTGCTCCAGCCGATCCAGACGATCTCCGCGTCGACGACCAGCCTGGGAATGGGATGGGACGCGACGCCGATCGCCAGCGAGTCCGGATTCGTGAGGCGCGTCGACACGCCCTGATCGTGGAGCGTGCTCTCCAGCTCCACGGGCACGTTGTCGAAGTGCGCGTTGCCGGTGAAGTCGAGCGTAACCGCGCTTCGGTAATGAACGCCCACGGAGAGGTACTGCTTGATCGCCTCGACCTGCGCGCCCACGTTCGCGCCGACTCCCCACGAGTCGCCTCCGAGCTCGAGGGATGCCTCCTGGCTGTTCGTCTCGATCTTCTTCTTCAAATCGACGGTGGCGCGCTCGACCTGCAACCCGGCGCCGACGCGCAACGGCCCGAAGCGGTACGCGATCGTCGGGTTGATGTCGTACGTCGCCAGTTGCGACGTCACGATCAGCGACTTGCCGACCCAGTTGTCCGGCCAGTTCACCGTCGAGCCGTACGGCGTGAACACGCCCACGCCGATCGAGAGGTCGTCGAGCAAGCCGGCGGCGACGTACGCCTGGAAAGGAGGGATGACCTCGAATGCGTTGCTCGTCTTCGTCCCGCCCGGGCTCTTGTACTGGAAGCTGGGGATGATGAGCGTATCGCCGATCATCGCGTCGATCTGGCGCCCCTGAGCGATGCCCGCGGGGTTGTAGTAGATGGCCGACGAGTCGTCGATCATCGCCGTGACCGCGGACGCCATGCCCGTCCCGCGCGCCGACTGAACGTCGAGCGCCGTACCGGCTGCGCGTGCGTCTCCGCAGGGCAGCAGCAGCAAGCCGCACGTGGAGGCCACGCCTAGCGCCCTTGCCGCTCCGGACGCCCGGGAGAGGCGCCGGAGCGGACGTCGCTCGCGCAAGGGCCGCACCCGCGCGGCCAGAGAAGAGTTGCAAGAAGCGGCACTGCGAAGTCGGATACTGCCAGGACGTTGGTTCACGGGCCTCGTGCTCGGCGGAGGAAGGGGAACGGTCACTGGAATTGGCCGGTGGCGAGGAACTTCGCCGCCTGCGTCTGCGCTTTGCCGGTCAGCGTCGTTGCGGTCATCGCGGAGGGTGGCAGGAGAAGGAACGTATGCCGCTTGTCCAGCGGGGCAGACGTCGTGTCGAAGCCGTCGCCCTTCTCGGTGAACTCGTAACAGTAGAGCGGGGGCTTGCAGCCGAAGCTCGGCGGCGTGTTCACGAAGGGGCGGTCGGCCGCCGTTACCAGCGCGAAGTTCGAGACGTTCGGCACGGTCTCGTCGCCCTCGATGAACTGGATGAACGCCTTTCGGTTCGCGTTCGGCGCGCTCACCCCGTTGACGGTGACCGGATGGGTCAGGCGCCATGCCAGGTTCGAGGGATCCGCCGCGTCGAGCACCCACTGCGCGATACCGACGAACTGGTCGAACGCCGGTGTGCCCACCTGGATCCCCTGCGCCGTCAGGGTGCTGAGCAGGGCCATCTTGTCCGCGGCGAACGCGGGAGCGTTCAGGACGATTTGCGGCTGGTCGCCGCCCGCCACGTTCAACACGACGTTCGTGATGTCGGGCGAGACTGCGGTGAACAGCGTACCGAGGATCCCCCCGAGGCTCTGCCCGACGTAGCCGAGCTTCGTCAGGTCGAACGCCACCGTCGTCCCCGCCTCGATGGTTGCCTGGGCCGCGAGGTTCGTCGCGCTCTTGCTCTTGATGACTCGAACGAGCTCCGCCATATCGATCACCTGCTGGCGGTAGTTGTCGCGGGTCGCGAAGAAGTTCGTGAGGCTGAACATGTTCCAGCCGCTGATCAGCGGACGCCGGAACGGCGTGAGCTGCGCCACCGTCGGACCCCCGCCGGGCACCGTCGTCGGAACCGGGTCGCGCGCGAAATCGCCGCCCTCGCACGTGCCCGGCATCCCCGGTCGTCCGACGCACGCTCCCTGCCCGGCGACGGCGCAGACGTTGTAGTCGTCGGCCGTTCCCACCATGCACGGAAGCACCTTCGTCGCATCGATCGCGACGCACCTCCCCACCAGCTGCTCGTTGCACCGCTGGTGCATCGAATCTGCGCATGCCGCGTTGTCCGACGTCATTCCCGTGAACGCCGCCGACCCCGTGCACGATGAGCGCTCGCCGTGGAAGAGCGTCTCCGTCGCTATCGTCGCCTGCGAACCGTACGCGGGGTCCGCCAGCGCGCCGGCGATGTAGAGGAAGTCCTCGCGCGATTGCGTGATGCCGTGCCCGAAGATCGTGAGCGGATAGCCGCCGGCTGGCGGCGGCGCCTTCGGCAGGGCCAGCGTGAAAGTGACCGGGAGGGCCTTCGGGTGGATCGGGTCGAGCGTCCCGCTCGGACCGGTGACCGCCACCGGCGTCATGAAGACGCCTACGAGGATCTTGCCCAGGTTCGTCTGCACATTGGTGAGGTTCGCCGCCGACGCGAGGGCCTGGTACTCCGCGGTCGCATCGAAGATGTACGTCGGCGTGTCCGGCAGGTTGATCGCCAGAGCGATCTCCGGGGGGTAGCCGTAAAGCTCGTCGAGGATGCTCGCCTCCGACTGCGTCGTGAACGCCCAGGCGAGCGCGAGGTTCTTCCGCGGTACGCCCTGGGCGGTGAGACCGTCGACGGCAGGTTTCATGGCGACGCGAAGGGGCTCGAGCTGCTGGGCCTGCGCGTCGGTGAGGATGTTCACCGTCGTGTGCATGTTCGAGTCGAGCAGCGAGTTCGAGAGCCGCACGAGGGCGAACGTCGGGCTCGCGATGACCCCCTTGCCGGTGTCGTCCTTCACATCGCCGGTCACCCACGCCAGGTACGTCGTCTTCTCGTCGAGCGGGGTAACCAGGTTCCACTGCAGCTGCTGCGGCGACGTCTGCGGGTTGCCGTGGGCGTCCGGGGTGGAGAGGCAGTTGAGGCAGGGCACGAAGTTCGGCGCTGTCTGCTCCGGCTTCGGCGCGTTCGACGAGGCAGGCGCCAGCCCGACGGTCATCTCGGCGAGCAGCGTCCGGCCGTCGATCGTCGCCTGCGCCGCCGCTCCGCCGGTCATGCTGTTCTCGCTGATGGGCGGCGCCACCGTCGAGAAGCCGTCGAGCGTGTTCAGGCCGCAGTAGAGCTGCACCGTCATGTCCGTCGCCGAGCTGCAGTCCGTCGACGTCAAGGGCCGCCCCGTCTTCGGGTTGGGCAGCGCGACCTTCCCCGCACTGCGCAGGACGTCGTTCGGGAACGGGATGACGCCGTTCGCCGGATCGAACGTGATCTCGCCGGCGTCGACGATCGTGAACGTCCAGAGGATCGGGATCTGCGAGCGGCTCAGGCCGTGCGCTCTCTCGAGCTGCGCGAGGAGCGGAGCGTACCCCTGGCGGATGGGCTCGAGCCGCTTGGCCTTCGTCAGCTGGTCCTGCAGACGGGCGGCCGGGTCGGTCAGGGACGACGGGATGACGTCGACCGCGAGCGTGCAAGCTCCCGACGCGAGATTCCCCCCGGGACAGTTCACGAGCGCGTTCGGACTCGACACGAGCTCCCACGTCGTCGACCCGATGACCGGCTCTCCGTTCGCTCCCTTCAGCCCGTTCGCGCCGCCGAGGAGCGCGATCGCGTACTGGTGCGCCCGCGTCCACCCACCCGCCGGCGGCGGAATCACGATCGCGTTGTGCGTCCCGTCGTACGCCGGCGCCAGCGCGACGCCTGCCGATGCCGGCCCCGTCTTGGCGGCCGTCAGGTCCATCGCGACGACCGAGCCGGCGTTCACCGTGTTCGGGTCGAGCGCCCCGCTCACGCCCACATTTGCGGTCGATTCGAACGGAAAGCCGTTCAACGTCCCGAGGTAGTCCGTGTTGAACTCCTTCTGTGCGTCGCTGTCCCCCGGCGACGACGGCACGACGATCTTCCCGGTCCCCGGGTCCACCGCCAGATCGTTCGGACTGGGTGCGATCGGAGGCGATGCGCTCAGATCGAACGAGACGACGACGGCATTCCCGGTGGGCGGGTTTTGCGGGATGTCCGGGGCGCAGGCAACGAGAAGAACAAGAAGCGGTAGGAGTGCCTTCACGACGTGCGACCTCTCCATTCGTGACGGTGGCATCACGGTACGTTCGCGCGCATGCGCGACCACGATAACAGAGGGTACGTCGATTCGCGCCGCGCGGAAGTAGCCCTTTGATGGGACACCCCCGAAAAAGGTCCCCGCGACCGAGTCAGCGAGCTGACCGCCACGGACATGACGCTGTGCGACGGCGAGTTCACCGTCGCCGGAATCGCTGGCGATGCCCGCGCAGCGCGAGTACCGCTACCGGGGCCCCACGCGATCCTCTCGAAGAAGGCGAGCTGCCTGTATCTTGACGGTACGCCGCCCTGACCCTCAAACGCGAGTAGCCGCGGCGGCCTCGCCCTCCCCCGGCGCTCGCCCCACGTTTCCATCGGTCTGAGTCGCCGACTCGCGCGCCTCGTGGGCCGGCGTGCTCGCGAGTCTTGGAGACCCAATGACCCTGTCGCACTTGCCCGTCGTGTCCGGCTCCAACCTCCTCGGGCACGCCCACCTCTTCAAGGACGACCGTCTGCGCTTCCTGCGCGCAGCGTCCGACACCGGGCCTGTCTCACGCGTCCGCTTTCTCCAGCGCTGGGTGCTCGTCGTCAGCTCGCCGCAGCTCGCGCACGAAGTCCTCGTCGAGCGCGCGTCGTCCTTCGGAAAGGCGCCGGGCATCCGCCTCGTTCTGCGCGACCTCGCCGGCGATGGCCTCTTCACGAGCGAAGGGGAGCTGTGGCGCAGGCAGCGCCGCCTCATGTCGCCGCTCTTTCACACCAGCCAGCTGACGACGTACGCGAGTGCGATGAACGCCGTCACTCGGCGAACGCTCGAGCGGCTCCGAGACGGCGAGGCCGTCGATCTCGCGCGCGAGCTGACGCGCATCACGATGGGCGTCGTCGGCGCCACCCTCTTCGGGACCGACACCTCCGAAGAGGCCGACGACATCGGCCACGCGCTCACCGTCGCGCTCAAGTGGGTCGACGACAGCGTCGCGTCGGCGCTCCTCGCGGTGCAGGTGTCCCTCCTCGAGGCGGCGGAAAAGGTCAGTCCCCGCGTGCCGCGCCCGCTCTTCGAGGTCCGCCAGCGGATCGAGGACGCCCTCCGCGAGCCGTTCCTCCTGCCCGGGCGGGACGGCGAGGTTGCCGCCGCGATTCGCACGCTCGACGCGCGCATCGGGGCGATGATCGACGACCGGCGCGCCAACCCGAACGACCGCGCCGACCTGCTCACGCGGCTGCTCCTCGCGCGCGACACCGAGGGCGGAAACGGCCACGGGGCTCACGGCGAGGGGATGAGCGACAAGCAACTTCGCGACGAGGCGAACACCCTGTTCGTCGCCGGGCACGAGACGACGGCGAACGCGCTCGCGTGGGCGTTCTACCTGCTCGCGCGCCACCCCGAGGCGCGCGCGCGCGTCCAGGCGGAGGCCGACGCCTTCGGTCCGGAAGGACCGACGACGTTCGCGCCCGAGAAGCTCGCGTACACGACGCGCGTCTTCAAGGAGGCGCTGCGCCTCTATCCGCCGCTCGTCCTCCTCGGCCGGCGCAGCCGCGAGCCCTTCGAGCTCGGCGGCCGCTCGTACCCGGAGAGGACCCTCCTCTTCGTCAGCACGTACGGCATCCACATGTCGAGCGCCGTCTGGCCGGATCCGGACCGGTTCGATCCCGACCGCTCCACGTCCGAGCGGGAAGCCACCCGCCACAAGTCCGCGTGGATTCCCTTCGGCGTGGGGCCGCGCGTGTGCATCGGGAACAACTTCGCGCTGATGGAGGGCCCGATCGTCCTGGCCGCGCTCATGAGAGGCGCGCGGTTCGAGGTAGACCCGGCGCGCGTCATCGAGCCCGACGCGATCGCGACGCTCCGCCCGCGAGGCGGCGTCCCCGCCGTCGTACACAAGCGCTGATGGATCCTCAGCGAAGGTTCTTCTTCAGGATCTTGCCGGTCGCCCCTTTCGGGATCGCGCTCACGACCTCGACGTACTTCGGAACCTTGTAGGCGCTCAGGTTCTCGCGGCAGTACGCTACGATCTGCGCCGCGTCCACCGTGGCGGCCTCACGCGGAATGACGAACGCCTTCACGGCCTCGCCGTGCACGTCGTCGGGGACGCCGACGACCGCACTTTCCCGTACGCCGGGGTGCGCGAAGAGGACCTCTTCCACTTCGCGCGGCCACACCTTGAAGCCGCCCACGTTGATCATGTCCTTCACGCGGTCGACGAGGAAGTAGTCTCCCTCGGCGTCGCGGTACCCCACGTCGCCGGTGCGAAACCACCCGTCCGTGATCGCGCGCGACGTCTCCTCGTCGCGCCCGAAGTAGCCTTGCATCACGTTCGGGCCCTTGATGCACAGCTCGCCGACTTCGCCGTCTCCGAGGGGACGACCGTCCGGGTCGACGACGCGCATCTCGACGCCCTCGATGGGGGCGCCGACCGATCCGCTCTTGTGAGCGCGCGCGTGGTTGTATGACGCGAAGGGCGACGTCTCCGTCAGTCCGTACCCTTCGTGGATGTGCAGCCCGGTGCGCTCGTGCCATGCGCGCTCGACGTGCGTCGGGAGGATCGCCGCGGCGGAGAAGAAGTAACGGACGCCGCGCAGCGCCTCGGCCGCGCGTGGGTGCGCGAGGAGCGCGATGTACACCGTGGGGACGCCGAAGAACATGGTGACTCGGTGGCGCTCGCACACCGCGAGCGCGTCGTCCGCCACGAAGCGCCGCTGAAGGACGAGCGTGGCGCCCGCGTAGAGGGTCGCGTTGAGGATGAAGTTCTGCCCGAAGCAGTGGAAAAGCGGGAGAAAGCAGATCGTGACGTCGTCCTCGCGCATCCCGATGATCGTCCGGGTGGCCTCGACGTTGGAGACGACGTTGCCGTGGGTGAGGACGGCGCCCTTGGAGCGGCCGGTGGTCCCCGACGTATAGAGGATCGCCGCGGGGGTGTCGGTATCGACGGCGACCGGCGGGCCGTGGTGAGCCGGGCTGGCGAGCAGCGCAGAGAGGGGCTCGACGCAGTCCCCTGCGCCGTCGGCGAAGATTGCGCGGACCGACGGGATTTCCGCGCGCGGCGGGACGTTGGCGAGCAGGTCGGCGGTCGTGACGAGGGCCGCGGCCGCGCAGTCGTTCACGACGTGGCGGACTTCGTCGCGCTTCGACATCACGTTGATCGAGACGGCGACGGCGCCGATGCGCACGAGCGCGTGATAGACGACCGCGAACGCCGGCACGTTCGGCAGGAAGACCCCGACGCGCTCGCCGCGCGCGATGCCGGCGCGCGCGAAGCCGGCAGCGACGACGGCCGCCTGAAGCGAGAGCTCGCGGTACCGAACGACGCGGTCCTCGAAGAGGATCGCCGGATGGTCGCCGCGAAGGCGCGCGGCACGGTCGAGGCCCTCGGCGATGTTCTTCGGTCCAACCTGAGCGCGTCCGCCCGCTTCCATGTAGGCTGCAGGGTACGCGAGCCAGGAGCCATTCATGTCGGGATCGTTCACGAGCGCCCAGTTTCGCGAGGCGCTCTCGCACTTTGCCAGCGGCGTGACCATCATCACCGCGCGCTCGGAGGCGGGTCCGGTCGGCTTCACGGCATCGGCGTTCTCGTCCGTGTCGCTGGCGCCGCCGCTCGTCCTCGTCTGCGTCGCGCACACCGCCAGCGCACACGACGCCGTCGTCGCGGCCGAGCGCTTCGGCGTCAACGTCCTCGCGGAGCGCCAGGGGTGGCTCGCGGAGCAGTTCGCGAAGCACGGGATCGACCGCTTCGAAGGGGTCGCGCTGCACGAAGCGGGGGGCGCGAGCGTTCCCCTGCTCGAGGGCGCGCTCGTCCATCTGGAGTGCCGGCGCCACACGCTGCACACCGCCGGCGACCACACGATCCTCATTGGCGAGGTCGAGCGCAGCGCGACCTGGCCCGGGCGACCGCTGGTCCACTACACCCGCAAGCTGGGCGCCTTCGTGGCGCAGGGCGCGCCGCGGGGCGCGGCGTCCGCGGAGGAGGCTCCGAAGAACGGGGAGGGGTAGGAGGGCCGCGCGAAGCCCATCACTCGCGATGGAGCGCCTGGATCGGATCCAGCCGCGACGCCCGCCACGCGGGGTAGAACCCGAACACGATCCCCAGGCCGATCGATACCGCGAGCGCGAGCACGAGGGCGCGGCCAGGGATGGGCATGGGCCAGCCCAGAAAGCGCTCGAACCCATACGCTCCGCCCACGCTGGCGGCGACCCCGAGGACGCCGCCGAACAGGCTGAGGGCGACGGCCTCCGCCAGGAACTGCAGCTGCACGGCCCCCTCGGACGCGCCCACCGCCAGCCGGATCCCGATCTCCTTCGTTCGTTCGGCGACCGACGCCAGCATGACGTTCATGATCCCGATGCCGCCGACGAGCATCGACACCGACGCGATCGTGAGCAAGAGCAGCGAGAAGGTCTGGTTGGTCTGGAGCTGCGCCTTGATGACCTCTTCCGGGCGCCGGATGTTGAAATCGTCGTCGTCGCCGACGACCTGGTGGCGCTGCCGCAAGAGGAGCGTGATCTGGTCGATGGCGGGAGCGACGGCCTCCGGCGAGACCGCCGAGCACAGGATGTCGTCCAGCCAGGTGACGCCCTTGCCGCGGATCTTCTTCTGCGCGGTGGCGAAGGGCATCATGACGGTGTCGTCCTGATCGTAGCCGTTGGCGTTCTGCCCCTTCGGCGCGAGCACGCCGATGACCGTGAACGGTTGCCCGGCGACGCGCACGAGCTCTCCGACGGCGCGCTCCTCGCCGAACAGGCGCTGGCGCACGGTGTGGCCGATCAGGACGACGTTGTCCGCGGTGCGGTCTTGTTCGCGAGTGAACGGCGCCCCCTCGGAGATCGTCCAGCGCCTGATGTCGACGTACGACGGGTAGACGCCGCGGTAGCCGGTCGTCCAGTTGTTGCGCTCGTAAGCGACGAGGACCCTGCCGTCGATGTTGGGGGATACGCTCTTGACGAGCGGCACCTCGCGCTCGATGGCCTCTCCATCGTCGAGCGTGAGCGTGTTCGTGCCGCGCGACCCGGTGCGCAGACCGGTCACCGTACGCGACCCGGCCTCGACCCACACCAGGTTGTCGCCCAGGCTCTGCAGCTGCTGCTCGGCCTTCAGGGCGCCGGCACGCCCGACCGCGACGACCAGCACGACGGCCGCGATGCCGATCGTGATGCCCACGGCCGTCAGGGCGCTGCGCATCTTGTGGCGCGCGACGGCCCGGAGGGATTCGCCCCCAAGCAGGATCGCGAGGGCGTTTATGCTCGCGCCAACCCTCGCCATCGCGCGGATGGTAGCAAGGCGCCGGGCGCCACGTTACCGTTTGGCCGGCCATGCAGCACTCGGCGAGCACCCCTTCCGTAGCGGTTCGCGCGGCCCGGCGCGTGCCTCGCGGGGGAACGGTGCGCCGGCGCCTGGTGCCGCTCGCGATCCTCGTGCTCGTCGCGTGCGCCGCGTACGGAGCCTATCGCTGGGTGAGATCGCGGCCTGCGCCGCCGACGCAGTACCGAACGGCGCCCGTCTCGCGGCGCGCGATCACGGGCAAGGTGATCGCGAGCGGTACGCTGTCCGCGATCGTGACGGTCCAGGTGGGGACCCAGGTATCGGGGCGCATCCAGAAGCTCTTCGCGGACTTCAACTCCCCCGTGAGCAAGGGCCAGCTCGTCGCCAAGATCGACCCGCAGATCTACCAGGCAGCGGCCGATCAGGCCGAGGCCAACTACCTCGCCGCCGAGGCCACGGTGACGAAGGCGGAGGCCGACGCGCGCACGGCGGACCGTCAGTACGCGCGCACCCAGGCGCTGCACGATCAAAACCTCGCCTCGCAGTCGGACCTGGACAACGCGCTCGGCGCCGCCGAGTCCGCGCACGCGGGCGTCGACGGGGCGAGGGCGGCGCTCGCGCAGGCGCGCGCGGCCCGCAGCCAGGCGCAGGTGAACCTGTCCTACACGAACATCATCTCTCCGATCAACGGGGTGGTCATTTCTCGCAGCGTCGACGTCGGGCAGACCGTGGCCGCGTCGCTCGCCGCGCCGACGCTGTTCACGATCGCGCAGGACCTCACCAAGATGCAGGTCGACACCAACGTCGCGGAGGCGGACGTTGGCCGGCTGAGCGTGGGCATGCAGACGTTCTTCACCGTCGACTCGTTCCCCGGCCAGCGCTTCCCCGGCAAAGTGCGCGAGATCCGCAACGCGGCGCTGACCGTGCAGAACGTGGTCACCTACGACGCGGTCATCGACGTCGACAACCCCGACCTGCGCCTGCGTCCCGGGATGACCGCGAACGTCACGGTCATCTACGATCAGCGCGTCTCGGCGCTCGCGATCCCGAACGCGGCGCTGCGCTTCCACCCGCCGGGCGCGTCGCCGAGGGAGGAGCCCGGCGCGCAGATCGCATGGGCGCTCCGCGACGGGCATCCGAGCGCCGTCGCGGTCCACCTCGGCCTGAGCGACGGGATGGTGACCGAGGTGACGGGCGGCGACCTGCGCGAGGGCGACGCCGTCGTGCTCGAAGCCATCGAGCCGGGTAGCCCGGCGTCGTCCTCTGGCGCGCCGCCGCGCCGCCTCTTCTGACCGATGCCCCGGCCGCTCGTCGCCTTGACCGACGTCACGAAGATCTACGCCAGCGGCGACGCCGAGGTGCGCGCGCTCGACGGCGTGTCGCTGCGCATCGACGAGGGAGAGTGCGTGGCGATCATGGGCGCCTCGGGGTCGGGGAAGTCGACGATGATGAACCTGCTCGGCTGCCTCGATCGGCCGACCGACGGACGCTACGAGCTCGCCGGGCGGATCGTCTCCGAGATGAGCCAGCGCGAGCTGGCCGGCGTCCGCAACCGCTTCATAGGCTTCGTCTTCCAGCAGTTCAACCTCTTGTCGCGCACGACCGCGCTCGACAACGTCGCCCTGCCGCTCGTCTACGCCGGCGTCGGCGCCCGCGAGCGCCGCGAGCGGGCCGCCGAGGCCCTCGAGCGAGTGGGGCTCGGCGCGCGCCTGCATCACCACCCCAACCAGCTCTCCGGCGGACAGCAGCAACGCGTGGCCATCGCCCGCGCGATCGTGAACGACCCGAAGATGATCCTCGCGGACGAGCCGACGGGCGCGCTCGACACGCGCACCAGCGTCGACGTGATGAGAGTGTTCCAGGACCTCTGGCGCTCGGGGATCACCGTGGTGCTCGTGACGCACGAGCCGGACATCGCCTCGTACGCCGCGCGCGTGGTCCGCATGAGCGACGGGCACGTCGTGGCCGATTCCAGCCAGGAGCCCGCGACGGCGGGAGCGGCGCGGTGAACCCGCTCCAGGCGATCCCGATTGCTTTCACCGCCATCGCCCGCAACAAGCTGCGCGCGCTGCTGACGACGCTCGGGATCGTCATCGGGGTGGCCGCGGTGATCGCGATGATGGCGGTCGGCGCGGGCGCGAAGCTAGAGCTCCAGCAGGCGTTCGCCGCCATGGGCACGAACATCCTGGTCATCCTTCCGGGGTCGTCGAACGCCACGGGCGCGGTGCACCTCGGCTACGGCTCGAAGCCGACCCTCACGTGGGCCGATCTGGACGCCATCAAGCAGGTCCAGACGGTCAGGGGGGTCACGCCGATGCTGCGCTCGAGCATGACGCTCGTGGCCGAGGAGCAGAACTGGACCACGATGATCACCGGCACGACGCCGGTGTACTTCCCGATCCGCGACTGGCCGCTCGCCCGAGGGAGCAGCTTCACCGATCAGGACGTGGAGGCGGCGGCCACGTCCGTCGTCCTCGGCCAGACGGTCGTCGACAACCTGTTCGGCCGCTACGTCGACCCCGTCGGCCGCACGATCCGGATCAAGAACATGCCGTTTCGCGTCGTCGGAGTGGCGTCGAGGAAGGGCCAGTCCTCGACCGGCCAGGACTACGACGACGCGGCGTTCCTCCCGTACACGACGTTCGCGCAGCGCCTTCAGGGCGGCCTCGCCAAGTACCTGCAGGGCACCATCCTCGTGCAGGCCGCCTCCGCGGACGCGACCTCGCGCGCGGAGTTCGACATCCGCGCGCTCCTGCGCGATCGGCACGACCTGCCGCCCGATCGCGAGGACGACTTCTCGCTGCGCAACCTGGCCGACATCGCGGGCGCCGAGCAGCAAGGGACGGCGGCGATGACGCTCCTCCTCGCGAGCGTGGCCGCCATCTCGCTCGTGGTCGGCGGCATCGGGATCATGAACATCATGCTCGTCGGCGTCACCGAGCGGACGCGCGAGATCGGCCTGCGCATGGCGCTCGGCGCCGCGCCCTGGGACATCCTGGCGCAGTTTCTCGCCGAAGCCGTCGCGCTGTCGGTCGCCGGCGGGTTGATCGGGATCGCCTCCGGGATCGGGATCGCGCGCTGGATCGCCAGCCGCCTGCACTGGCTCACGTCGGTCCAGCCGCACGTCGTCGTCCTGGCGGTCGGCTTCAGCGCGCTCGTGGGCGTCGTCTTCGGCGTCTATCCCGCGCGGAAGGCGTCGCGGCTCGATCCCATCGAGGCGCTCCGCTTCGAGTAGCGCTCGGACGGTGCTAGGTTCGCTGCGTGCGCCATTACCTCCTCTTTTATGACCTGGCCGCGGACTACCTGGCGCGGCGGTCGCAATACCGAGGGCTGCACCTGGACCTCGCGCGCGCCGCCTGCAGTCGAGGTGAGCTCGTGCTCGCAGGCGCCCTCGCGGAGCCCGCGGACGGGGCGGTACTCCTCTTTCGCGGCGAGAGCGACGCCGCCGCTCGGCGCTTCGCCGAGAACGATCCCTATGTGCTAAACGGCCTGGTCCGATCGTGGCGCGTGCGCGAATGGACCACCGTCGTCGGCGACGGCGCCTGCCAGCCGGTGCCCGCGCCGTAACCTGGGAGCCATGGGATGACGGCTCGCCTTGGTCGAGTCGACGTTGCTGCTCGGGGGACCACGGTGCGGTCACCCGAGCGACCCGGGCTCGCGAAGATCGAGGGGACGCGCCACCCGTGGCTACGCGGGACTCGGCAGAGTGAAGAAGAACGTTGCTCCTTCGTTCGGGCGTGCTTGCGCCCAGACCCTTCCACCGTGTCGCGATACGATTCGCTCGACGGTCGCCAATCCAACGCCGTGGCCCGGAAATTCGTGGCTGTGGTGCAGGCGTTGGAAGGCCCCGAAGAGGCGCTGGGCGTAATTCATGTCGAAGCCAACGCCGTTGTCTCTCACGAAGAACACCGCCTTGCCGGCTTCCTCTCCGATCCGTCCCAGCTCGATGCGAGCGTTGGCGCACCTCGAGGAATATTTCCACGCGTTGCCCAAGAGGTTGGTCAGGGCTGCGCGCAGGAGCGCAGGGTCTCCGACCGCGAGCAAGCCGGGATGGATCTCGACCTCGGCGGACCTCGCCGGTTCCGCCGCGCGCAGGTTCGCGACGATTGCGCGCGCGAGCTCGCTCAAGTCGATGGCCACCCGACGCAGTTCGACGTTCACCACGCGAGAGAGCGCGAGCATCCCGTCGATGAGCTCACCCATATGGCGGGCGGCCCCGAGCACCTTGTCCAGGTGCCCACGACCATTCTCTCCGAGCTCGCCGCCGCAGTCTTCGGCGATTGCGGAGGCAAAGCCGGAGACAGCACGCAGCGGGGCCCGGAGATCGTGCGCCACGGAGTAGGAGAACGCTTCCAGTTGCCCGTTGGCGACCCGCAATTCCGCCGTGCGCTCTTCGACCCGTCGTTCGAGGTCGCGATTCGCCGCGGCGAGCTGCTCGGCCAGTCGGCGTTGTCGCTGCTCGCTCTCGCGCAGCGCCGCCAGGACCTGGTCGCGTTCGCGCTCCGCCTTCAGCACCCGAAGAATCTGATGACACATCCATTCGCCCTGCCTCGCGGCGGCCGCTGAGGCGTCGCGCTGGGACTCGAGCAGCAGATCGGGCGGGACATAGAAGAGATTGTCGCGGTTCAATTCCCGGCCGACGTACGCCGAGCGATGCACGAGCAGGGCATCGCGCACGGCCCGCGCAGGAAGGATGTCGCGGTGGTATTGACAGATTCCGCGCAGAGGCTTGTCGCGGAAAACCTGCTCGAGCAGGGCTTCATACTCCAGAAGCCGTTCGAAGTTGGGATCGTCACCCAGCTCCCACCGCATGTCGCCGGTTGCGCAAAGCCCGTCGAATCCCTCCTCTACTGCAAGGTCGATTGACGTGCAAAGGCCGTCCACCATGGCGCGGGGCTCGAACACGCCACTCTGGAGATGATTCCGCTCCGAGGACAAGACGAGCGACCCACGTTTCGATTCGCGGTCGGTGTCCACGCCGCAATCTCTGAGCGCCGCATCGACCAGGCTGACCGATTCGGGGCTCCCCAGGTAGAGACAGCGCCAGTGCTCGTTCAACGCATCGCGCAAGAGCGGCACGATCACCGGGAGTTGCTCGGACGGGTCTCCATCGTAGATGAGGCACTTGTGCCGGCTCGCTTCCGGAGCGGCGGACAAAGGGGCATTCATGGTGTTACCCCCAAAGCTATCGCGTTTTGGCAAAGGCCACGCAAACTCCAGCTCGCCTGAGCGCGATCGCGCATCACCGGGGGAAACGGTCTCACACACCCGAAGACCATCAACCATCTGGTTCGGGCTGACTTTTTGACCGATGGCGCCTCTCCTCGGGCTCGAAGCTCGGCGGATGTCCCAAAAGGGTCGCTCCCCTCGCCGGCTCCCGCCGCGCGCCGGGGTCGCGTGGCGCGCGGGGGAGCGGCGAGGGGAGCGGTGTGGTCACGGGACTACTGCGCTAGGGCGAGGCCCTACAGCTCAGGCCTTGGGAGGCGCGGCTGTCTGCGGCGGAGCCCCGTTCGCGGGCGCCGGCTGCGGAGCCGGCGCGGGCGCGACCGTGGGCGCGGGCACCGGGGCTGGCGCGGGCGCCGGCGCAGGTGCTGCGGTGGGAGCGGCCGCGGGGGCCGCCGACGGACCGTCCGCGGGGGCCGCCGGCGGACCGGCCGCGGGGGCCGCCGACGGACCATTCGCGGGGGCCGCGTTCCGAGCCGCCGCCGCCTCGAGCGCCGCGAGCTTCACGGTCTCCCCGGTGACGGCCAGCTTGGCGACGGGACCCTTGGTCCCGCGGGCTGCGCGCGTGGCCGCGCGCTTGGCGACGGCCTGCTGCTTCTGCTCCGGCGTCAGCACCGTCACCTTGCGCGGTGAGAAGCCGAAGTCGGCGAGCAGCGGACTCGTCTTGCCGAAGGCGTTCATCACGTACTGTTTGAGACCGCTCACCACTGCCGTCGCCTTCGTATCGATGGTGTCGTACTGCGTCGTCGCGTCGATCCAGGCGGCTTTTGCCGTGGCCACCTTGGTCGCGGAGTCGATGCGGCTCTGTATGAAAGCCACGAGCGACGTCGGGGTATACGTGTCGCCGTCCAGCGGGATCGACGTCACGCTTTGCAGGTCCTTCTTGATACCCACGATGACCTGTCCATCGCGGGCTTGCTTGGTTGTTCGGTTCAATCGATTTGCCATGACGGCACCTCCTTATTTGGTTCCTGTTTTACTGGTTCTCGGTTGATCGGTTCGACTTGCTGATTGGTTCTTCGTTGATGCGTTCTTCGTGTTTTCATGTGGACGTATCCGTGGAAGGGCAGTCCTTGGCGCGGCTGCTTGGCGGAACTTGGAAGCTCCGCCGGCGCGAGCTGGAGGCCCGGGGCTGCCCCGGTCGCTGCGAGCGGGCTGTCGGGGCGGGCCGCATGGCCCGACCGTTCGTCCCTCTCAACCTATAGAGTGCCGACGTCGCCGTTTTTGCCGCCGGCCATGTCGATTTTTTTTGGCCCCGGGCTCGCGAGACGTCCCACCCGCGAGGACAGGGCGTTCGAGCCTGGTGGCTATCCTGCGAGAATCCCGCGGGTTTCTTGCAGCCGGCGATCGGTTCGCCCTCGGTGCTGCTCAGGAGGCACTGCACCGGTCCGATGGGAGGCGAGCGGCGACCCCACGGAGGCACCGCAGCGGCCCGATGGGTCGGCCCATTGACTCGACGGAGGCGGCGCAACGGCCCGTCGGGGGCAGCGCGTCGACCCAACGGAGTGATCGCGCCGGCCCGATCGCTCACTGCATCGACCCCATGGAGACATCCCGCCGGCGCCGTTGGGTCGGTGCATGGACCCCACGGAGGCATCCCATCAGCGCCGATCGGTCGGTGCTCGGATCCAACGGAGGCATCCCATCAGCGCCGATGGGTCGGCGCTCGGATCCAACGAAGCACTGCACCGTCCTCCCTGGGTCGGTGCGCTCACCCGACGGAGACACCGCGGCGACTCCGAGGGATCAGTGAGGTGACCCGATGGATACATTGCGCCCGTCCCGCGGACCGCCGCGGTGGCGCCGCACATAGACCACGCCGTTTCAACGAGGCGTCAGCGATTCCCCGCGCCGGACGCCTCCAACCGACGGATGCGCGCCCGTGCTTCCACGACTTGACTGGACTGCTCCCCTTCGGGATCGAGCGCCTTCGCCTGATCGAGCTTGTCCTTGCACACGGAGGCTTGGCCCTCGTCGCAGGCGGCGAAGGCCTCCTTCCGAAGGTCCGTCGCGCGCTCCTCGCCTTCGGTGCGCGGGGGCGGGTGGGAGACGCCGACTACCCCTCCGAGAGCCGCGTATCCGACGAACGACGCCGCCACGAGCAAGAGCGTGACCCGTACGCCCCAGCGCGCTTTGCGCTTCTCTTCGAGACTCACGACTTTGCCCGACGGTTCGGCAGTCGCGTCGACCGCGGCGAGGGCTCTCTCGGCCACGGCTTTCGCGCGCGCCGGATCGCGGCCCTCCTTCTTCATCTCGTCGGCGAGCCCCTCGGGGGATAGTTCGCCGATCCGCTCCACCTCGTACTCCGCGATGGAGTCCTCGATGAGGCGCAGGGCTCCCCGGTGTTTCACGGCGAACGAGCTCGCGGCGATGGCCTTTGCGCGCGCCGGATCGCGGCCCTGGTTCTCCATCTCGGCGGCGAGCTCCTCGGGCGAAAGCGCCCCGATGCGCTCGACCTCGTGCTCGGCCATCGCGTCCGCGATGAGGCGGCCCGCGCCGCCGCGCCTCCGGTCGTCGCTCGTCACGGCTTCCCCGACAGGATCGCGTCGCGGATGCGCGCTCCATGGCGGCCGATGCGCTTCTTCGCGTTCTCGATGTCCTCGACCGAGCACCCGATCTGCCGCGCGAAATCCTGGTTTCTCTCGATTTCCCGGGTGTCGGCCAATGCGAACATCGCGAGCGGGATGCGCCCCTGCTCGCCCGCCGAGGCGAAGAACGCGCGGAGCTCGTCCTCGACCTGGTCCTCGAGGAGGCGGTCGGCGTGTTCGCTGAGGGTGTCGTGCGCGTCGGGGGAGGCGGAGCGCGCGTGCTCGGCGTTCTTCTCGTCGTAGGCGGCGGGCGGCGGGTTGCGGCGCTGGCTGCGCCGCTTCGTTGCGCCGAGGCCGTTCAGGATGCTGCCTACGAACATGAAGAAGGTGACCGGCGGCGTCGGTTCCCCGGTGCGGCGCGAGCGCGCGACGGCGTTCATCATCGCGGTTTGCGCCAGGTCCTCGGCGTCCGGCTCGGTGCGCGTGTGGCGAGACGCGGCGTGGAGGATGCGGTTCACCAGAACGGCGTCGGTCGCGAGCGCGTGCTCGAGCGGCGTCGGGTGGGACGGGACCCGCGGAGCCGCGGCGGGGGTGGGACCGGCGGTCACGCGGTGAACGGTAACACGGCGCCTCGG
>Ga0102924_1002983_pt1 | contig 18011 bp, 16 predicted proteins | sample PaiPotPPM11metaG_FD_80116 | JGI IMG/M metagenome (GOLD analysis project Ga0102924, IMG submission 80116) | Iron sulfur acid spring bacterial and archeal communities from Banff, Canada, to study Microbial Dark Matter (Phase II) - Paint Pots PPM... ...
AGAGACGGGGATTGCGCGAGAGCTGGAGTAGCGGTGGGGGCCGGGGCGGTGAGCAGGGTGTGGAGCTCGGTGCGGGCGCGGAAGAGACGGGAGCGGACGGTGTTGAGGGGGAGATCGAGCAGGTCGGCGATCTCGGCGTAGCTGAGCTGCTCGAACTCGCGGAGGAGGAGGACTTCGCGGTCGTGGGGGTCGAGGCGGCGGACGGCGTCACGCAGGATGAGACTGGTGTCGAAGGTGTTGCGGGCGGCGGGCTCGTGGGCGCCGGGGTCGGCATGGAAGACGGCGCGGAAGGCAGCTTTGCGGCGATGGGCGCGAAGGATTTTGAAGGCGATGGCGTAGAGGTAGGTGCGGAAGAGGGCGGTGGGTTGATAGCGGGAGGACGCGCGGAGCAGGGCGATCCAGGTCTCCTGCGTGAGTTCCTCGGCGTGGGCGGGGTCGGCGAGGCGGCGGCGGTAGAAGCCGAAGAGCGGCTGCTTATAGCGCTGGAACAACTCGGCGAAGGCGTCGGCCGAGCCGGCGGAGAAGGCGAGCATGAGTTGCTCGTCGGTCTGGGGTGGGTCGGGGGCTTCGGGTACGTCGGTTGGGTCGCCTGGCATGTTGCCTCCGAATGTAGAACGGACTCGGGGGCGGCTCTTGCGTGAGCTTGCCCGGCGAATTCTTTCCACGAACTGGTAATGGCGTGAGGCGGGGAAAAGTTCCCTGGGTGTCAGAAAAAGGTAAATCCGCCGGGACACCCAAGGTTGGGAAGACGGCATAAAGCGACATACAGCGACATTCCGCGTTTCCGGGCGGATTCTGCGGGCTTACGGTGAGGGGACTGTGCGAGAATTCGCGCGTACGTACACCACTTTCTGCAAGTCTTGGAGAACCTCCATGCCTGGGATGAAGATGAATCTGCTGGTGGCCGGCGCTGTTGCTGCGTTGACGCTATTTGGTTGCAAGTCGGGAACGTCAGCGGCGCCGGCGGATCCGGCGGGCGGGTCTTCGAGCGCGAGCACGGGCGCAGGCGCGGTGGCGACTGCGGCACAGGGCAGCACCAAGCAGAACATCGTCGACCCCTCGTTGAACAATATGACGGCGGTGACGGTGACGGTCCCGGCGAGTTGGCACTTCCAGGGAACGCTGCAGCAGGGCTCGGGGCAGTGCGTCGCGACGCCGTTTCCGGTGTTCCGGGTGACGAGTCCGGATGGGCTTTCGGCGTTTGAGAAGGAGCCGGTGATTGGCTGGATGTTTGGGACGGGGCCGGCTGCGGCGCCCTCGGGGAGCCAGTCGGATTGCGTGGCGCTGAAGTCGGCGCTGCGGGCGCAGGATTTTCTGAAGTTCCTGGCCCCGACGCTGGGGCTGAAGTACGTGTCGGATGTGGCGGAGCCGGCGGCGGAGAATCAGGCGGCGCAGGCGGGGCTGGCGGCGGCTGAGGCGGCGTACGCGCAGAAGTATGCGGCGGAGCATCTGACTCCGCCGAAAAGCACGCGGGAGATGGCGCGGGCGCGGGTGAGCTACCAGAATGGAAGCTTTGCCATGCTGGGCGAACTGCGGGTGCAGCTGGATTGCACGGAGTCGGTGTATGCGGGAGTGAAGCAACTGATGCCGGGGATGCCGAGCCGGGCGGCTTCGGATGTGACGCAGTGCCAGGCGGGGACGCGGTTTTATAGCGCTCCGTCGGCGCAACTGACGGCGGTGCTGGCGCTGTGGGACTCGCCGGGGATGGGGGCCGTGGGCAATCAGGCGTGGCAGCAGGCGTGGGTGGCGCGGTATCAGCAGAATGCGAACCAGGCGGAGGCCAAGAACATTGCGGCGACGAACTCGGCGATGGCGGCGAGTCACCAGATGTTCGAGCAGTCGATGGCGGCGCAGGCGCAGGAGCACCAGAAGTTTATGGCGCAGATGCAGGCGAGTACGGATGCCTCGATGGCGAGCGCGACTGCGAATATGAATGCGCGGTCGACGGCGGCGTCGGACTGGGTGAACTACGCGCTGGATCAACAGACGGTGCTGGATCCATCGACGGGGCAGGTGAGTACGGTGTCGAATGCGTATAGCTATACGTGGGTGGATAGCACAGGCAAGACGAGCTACCAGACCAATGATGCGAATGCGAATCCCAATGGCGTGATGCAGGGGACGTGGACCAAGCAGCAGGTAGTGCATGGGAACGGGACGCCGTAGTAGCCGACTTAGGCGAGGGTGATGCGGGCGGTGGGGCAGCGGGCGGCGAGGTTCTGCTGGAGGAGCGCCAGGTCGTGCTCCTTGTCTGCAGGGATTAAGACTGCCTGCTCGATGGGGATGATCTGGAGCGGGCCGTAGGGGTTGGGGACGTCTTTCTCGAAGCGGAAGAAGAGGCTGCGCGGGGCGCGCTCGTCGACGGAGGCGGCGGTGAGGAAGACGTCGCTGGTGAGCCAGGTGGTCAGGGCGCCGTCGGAGAAGAGGCCGTCGCGGCCGAAGTAGACTTCCGGGGCTGCGGTGCGGAGTCGGGCGCGGAGTTTTTCTGGGGTGGCTTTGGCGGCGCGCGCGCTGAGGATGGGGACCACAATCAGGATCGCGGAGATGAAGGCGATGTAGGCGGTCTTCCAGAGCAGGGGGCCGGGAACGAAGAAGTAGACTCCGGCTGCGATGAAGACGAGGGCGAATGCGAGTTTGTGCCAGTCGCGCTTGAACTGGAAGGAGGGCGGCGTGGCCTGGAGGCGTTCCACCTGAACCTGCGACCACTGCAGCCATTGCTCGGGGGAGTAGGTCCAGTGGACCCAGGGATCGGCCTGCAGCGCGGTGAGCGAGACGTCGAGCAGTCGCATGCTGAAGTACAGGATGGGCAGCAGGACGGCGCTGATGAAGAGCAGGAATGCGGCGAGAGACAAGGGGACGATTCGCCAATCTCCGGGGAGCAGCAAGCCGGCAGTGCAGAAGATAAGCAGAAGGAGAGCGACGATCCTGAACCAGCGGTAGACCTTGCGGCGATGGACGTGGACGAGCTTTGTGCCGGGCGGCAGGGTGCTGATGAGTTTTGCGGCTTTGGGTGTTGCGACCGTGTAGATGACGTAGACGAGGAAGAAGCACGCAAACAGGATGACCGCGACCATGGTGGTGACGATGATCGCGGGCGAACGATTGCCGGCAAAGCGGACCGCAGCGATAACGAGGGCGATGACGGCTGCGATGGCGAGCAGAACGATCGGCACGGAGCGCCAGAGAGATTGGGCAGAGTATGCGGGGCTGCGGCGAATCGCGGTAACGGCTCCGAGCATCAGTGCGATGGCGAAGAGAACGGACAGCATGTGCGACCCTCGGAGCGATGACGTTGCGGCCCGGATGCGATGTGCAATGCAGTCTGCACTCTATCGCGTTTTGCGGTCGAATTCGATGCGCGGGCAACACGGGTTGTTCTGGCGGCGGTGTTCCAGCCCGGGTATAGTTCCACCATGGGAAATAAGTGGGCGTCGCACTGGGGCTGCGTAGGGATCGGTGTGTTGGCAGGGAGCATTGCCGGATGCGGAGGCAGCAGTGGACCGGCACAGGCTCCGTTCGTGCCTCCGACACCGGTTCCGGCGCAGTACCTGTACTTTCCGGCGACGCTCGCGAATGGGACGGGCGCGATTGTGGATGTAGGAGCAACCGCCAGCGGCACTGTGACGCCGGTCACGGCGATCACCGATGCGAACGGCGGGCTGGGATATTTGTGTGTGGACGGCTCGGGCGCCTTCTATGCCGTAGAGACGGCAGAAGGTACGGGGAACAGCACGTTCGCGATTGTCGAATTCGGTGCGGGAACGGGAGGAGCCGCTACGCCGGCGCGCACGATCTCGGGGAGTTCAACCGGACTGGTGGCGTCGGCTGCGCTGGTGAGTTCGTCGAACTATCCGATTGGGGTGGACACCAAGGGAGACATCGCGGTCGCGATGAATGGGGCTGGACTGGATGCGATTGAATATTTTTCTTCCACCGCCAACGGCAACGTTGCGCCGAGCGCGACGATCACGATTCCGGCTGCGTTTGCCGGTACGATCACGCGGGTTGCGGTGAGCTCGTCCGGAGCGATCTCGGCGCTGAACCTGGAATCGGGGTCGAAGGGGTACCAGCTTCTGACGTTTGCGGCGGGAGCCAGCGGCACGACGACCCCTACGTTAGTGGCTAGTTTTCCGGCAAACACGCTGGCGGACGGATTGATGGTCGACGGCAGCGGCAACTTGTATGTGGCGAGCACGGCGGTGACTTCGGTCAACGGCGTTCTGACCGCACTGGTGCCGACGATTCAGGAGTTTGCGCCGGGCGCGACGACGGCGACCAAGACGATTTCGCCGGCGAACGATCCGGTGCGGATGTTCGAGATGCAACTGGATTCCAGCGGAAATTTGTATGTCCTGTGCGAGGACCTCTCGCTGACGAACGTGTCTGTGCAGAGTTTTGCGGCGAGCGCGAGCGGCTCGTCGACTCCTCTTGCTACGATCGTTTCGGCGGCGTTCGCCGGTTCGGATGGAAGCCTAGCGCTACACTAGGCCGGACCGCGGGGTTTTGGTGTGGGGCTTGCCCGGACGTATAATGAGGTGTTGCACGAGTACGCGGCCGCGGGCTCAGATATCCGCCGCGCGTGCCTCTGTTTTCAGCAACAGCAGCGCAGGACAGACGCTCCGGGACGGGATTTCTCCCGAGGGGAAGGCTGTTTGCGCGAGGTTGTGAACGTCACAGGAATGTGAATCTCTTCGAATAAAGGATTCCGGAAGGTCCCATGCCAGATCGTGTAAAGAAACGGCTCGAAGAAGAGATCAAAGCGCTGGAGCGCGAACTCACGACGGAACTGCCGGCGGAGATCAAGAAGGCGGTTGCGCTCGGGGATCTGAGCGAGAATGCCGAGTACCACATGGCTAAGCAGCGCCAGGTGTTCGTGAACGCGCGCCTGGGTCAGTTGAAAAAGCGGATGGGCGAGTTGGCGATGGTCAACCTGGTGAACATTCCGCACGACAAGGTTGGCTTCGGTGCGACGGTGGTGGTGTTTGACTCCAGCAAGGAAGAAGAGATCAGCTACAAGCTGGTGACCAGCGAGGAGTCGGATGTGACCAAGGGATTGATCTCGACGACGTCGCCGATCGGGCGGGCGCTGCTGGGCAAGAAGATCGGCGATGTGGCGACCGTGGTGACACCGAACGGGAATCGCGAGCTCGAAGTGCTGAAGCTGACGACGATCCACGATGAGGTGGAAGAAGATCTGACCGACGCTGACGTGGCGGCCGGCGAGTAGAGAAAGCCGTATTTCGATGACGTGGACAAGCGCATTCGGGAAGGGCAGCGGGTGGTTGCTGCAGAAGATCGTCAACGGTCTGGCGCTGACGCGTATCTCGCCGAATGTATTGACGTTTATCGGGCTGGTGATCAACATTATCGCGGCGTGTTTCTTCGGGTTTGCGCGTGGCAGCAACGCGAACCGGATGTTCTTCTATGCGGGGCTGATCATCATCGGGGCGGGCATTTTCGACATGGTGGACGGCCGGGTGGCGCGGCAGACCAACCAGGTGTCGGTGTTTGGCGCGTTCTTCGACTCGGTGATGGACCGGTACTCGGATGTCGCGATTTTTTTCGGGTTACTGGTGTACTACGCGCGGGGCAACCGGTTGTTTTATGTGGGTCTGGTTGCGTTTGTAATGACTGCGTGCGTAATGGTGAGTTACACTCGGGCGCGTGCCGAAGCTCTCATCGGAACCTGCAAAGTGGGCTTCATGGAGCGGCCGGAGCGGATCGTGTGCGTGATTCTGGGAGCGCTGTTCAATCGCTGGGGAGTGATGGCTCCGTGCCTGTGGGTGCTGGCATTTTTCTCCACGATTACGGTGATCCACCGGATCCGATACACGTATCTGGAGACGGAACGGCGCAAGCTGCAGCCGGTTGCGAGGTAAGGTTTCGCCAGGGATACACGCTTTGTGGGATGGATGCCAAACTGATTAGGCGCTTATATGTATGTATCGCTTGAATTTGAAAGCTGAATAGTCTAAGAACTCTGGGTTTGTGATAGCGTGATCGTCCAGGAGACGACATTCATACGGTCCAAATTTGATCCGTGCTTCTCCCCGGCACTTTCTATTTCATTGATTTTCTGGCTGAGTCTTTTATGTCTGAGTGCGTTGTGACGACGGGTACGGAAAAGCGTCTGGAGGCCCCTTGCGCCATGGTGGTGCGCGGGCACGAGGCTGTGCTTAAGTGGCGGGAACAACTGGTCGAATTAAGCCAGCGCTGCGATCAGTCGGGCGCGATGGATCATCTGGAGTACTACCTGGGGCGGCGCGCGTTTGCGCGTAAGCGGCCGACCCTGGTCCTGAACGTGTGCAAGGGCGTCAACCGGCCTGACCGGCTTGAGTCCGCAGTTCTGCTCTACGAGCAACTTGTGTTTGGAGTCGCAAGCGGTCTCTACTCGGCCGACTATCACGGCGGGATTCGGACGGTGATTGCACCCGCAGAGCTGCGGGCGCGGACTGCCTTTGCCGCCGGCGCACATCTGTTGCAGGTCGGCGCGTTGCTGGTGCATGTGTCGTACGAGGGCGAACAGTGTCCGACCCAGGTTGATGGAGACCGGTCTGCCGGACGTTGGCGCACCGTGCGCTGGGCGGGAATTCCCCGGCCGATCAGTGGGTATTTGCCTCTCGAATCCAGCTTTGACGCCACCCTGGCGAACATGGGCAAGCACACGCGCCGCAATCTGCGGTACTACCGCCGCAGGGCCGAGGCCGAATTGGGGGTTGAATTCGTCCCGCGGGTTGAGATGAGTCTGGAGGATTTTCTGGAAGCAAACCAGTCCTCGCTCAATCTGGTTCCGGATGAGGTTGCGACGGACCGGTACAGGAGTATGGGTCGTTTGAAGCGGCCACTCTTCTGTGGCGTACGGGACTCCAGCGGTCGCTGGCTCAGCCTGATTGGAGGGCGCAGGCACGAGGGGACCACTGAGATTGTCTGGCAGATCAACCGGTCCGGACTGCCTCGGTACTCCATCAGCACGGTGATGCGGGCGTACCTGCTGGAACACGAGATTGCGGAGGGGACGGCGAGGCTTGCGTTCGAAGGAGGAACGCTCCACTCGATTAAGCACGCCTTCGTGACGTCTTCCGTCATCGATATTCTGATGCATCCAAAGGCGGTTCGCACATGGGCCGTGAGGCAACTTGCGAAGAGGACGTTTCCGGAGCGGAGTTTTCTGCGCGACGCACTTACGAATCCGGATCTGGTCTGGTCGGACTGGTAAACAACGGGAAGGCGCGGTGGGCGCGGTCCTCGGACCGGCGTGTTCTTGCGAACCCGTAATTTCTTGTAACAGCGACAAATCTGAAGTGCAGGACGCAACCCGACGGGCGTAAAGTCCCATCAGACTTCTTGCGCCCAAGCAGAGACGTAAACCCAATTTTCGGGGAAGAAGTTGCTGTTTCCTGCTCCCAAGGCGGATGGTGCGGTTCTTAACCGTAGCCGCTCGTCCCGCATCTTCGCGACTACCGCTCCACCAGCGTCCTGGGATTGGGCTTCCAGCACAGGTGTCGGGCCCTTAGTGCGCGGACGCGAGGCGGTGATCGCCAAGCGCGGAATGCTGGTGGAACTAAGCCGGCGTACCGGACAGCTTGGCGTGATGGATATCCTCGAACATCTGGTTCACTCGCCGACAGCTTTGGACAAGACTCCATACCTGGTGTTATCTGGCCTGCGGGCGGGTGTGCCTGCGGCGCAGGCAACTGCTGACGATGTTGCTGGTGCGGTGCTGGTGTATGAATACCGTGTTGCGGGTTTGGGATTGCGGGTGTTTGCGACAGATGACGTGACCGGGCGGCGCACCGTCCTGGCGCCGGATGCGATCCGTGCGAAGGTGGCCGAAGAGGCCTGCGGGATTCTGGTCAACGCGGGCGCACAGGTTGCTTTGATCTCGCTGGAAGGCAGACCGGAGCCGGTCAGCCGGTTCATGGGTGTCCCACCGCAACCTGGCGGGTACCGGATCGCAGTACGGACGCGGACCTTTGCGCGCGACCTGCTGCTGAAAGATACATTGGAAGCGACGCTGGCGGCGGTGGGCAGAAATACCCGGCGCAACCTGCGGCGATACCGGCAGCGGTTGGAAGAGGATCTGGGGGCGACGTTTGTTCCGTCGGCGCAGATGGGGCCCACGGAAGTCGTGGAGTTGAATCGCAGCTCCAAGCACCCCATTGCGGACGCCGAGGCGCTGTGGCGGTACGAGTGTTTGCAGGCAACGCCGAACCGGTTGCTTGCGGGGGTACGGGCGGCCGATGGACGATGGCTGAGCGTCGTCGCAGGACGCAGAAATGGAGACGTGACGGAGATTGAGTGGCAGATGAACCAGGCGGATCTGCCGCATTATTCGCTAAGCACGGTGATGCGCTCCTATCTGCTGGAGCATGAGATTGCGTTGGGGATGCGGAAGATCATCTTCCTGGGCGGAACGCCGCATGCTATGCGGCATTCTCTGGTTGCTTCTGAATCGGGGGATGTGCTGATGGTGCGGAGGTCAGTGCGGGCGCGGCTGCTATGCTGCCTGTGCCGCTGGGTCTTTCCCCGGTCGAATTTCCTTCGCGGGATGCTGCTGGATAAGGACGTCGCCTGGACAAAATGAGGGATTGAATGCAGACAAGGACAGGGAGCCACGACGATAGTGGCTCCCTATTGCTGTTGTGCGCCGGCTTAGCGGAGGCCTCCTGAGATGTTCACGGTCTGCCCGGTCATGTACTTCGACTCGGACGACGCGAGGAACACGGCCGCGGGCGAGATATCGTCAGGCTGGCCGATGCGTCCGAGTGGGGTCTGGGCGACAATGCCCTTCTCGAAGTCGCTGCCCAGGAAGCCGGCAGATTGGACGCCTTCGGTGTCGATCATGCCGGGATTGATGGCGTTCACCCGGATGCCCTTGGGGCCGAGTTCTTTGGACAGGATGACGGTGATCGCGTCGACCGCCGCTTTGGTTGCGGTGTAGGTGGCGCTTCCCGGAGGATAGAGGGTGGTTACCGCCGAGCTGATGTTGATGACGCTGCCGCCGTCTCCATTGAAGTACTTGGAGGCTTCCTTGGTGGTGAGCAGGAGGCCAAGCACGTTGAGGTTGAACTGCTGGTGGAAGAGTTCCTCGGTGATCTGGTCGAGCGGCGCGAAGGCGTACACGCCGGCGTTGTTGACCAGGATGTCGAGTTGGCCGTAGGCCTTCTTGGTTTCGGCAAAGAGACGGGTAATGTCCGCCTGCTTCGAGACATCTCCCTGGACGGCGATGGCTTTGCCGCCCTGGGCGGTAATGGCGGCGACGACCTTGTCCGCGCCTTCTTTGCTGGAGGCGTAGTTGACGACAACCGATGCGCCTTCGACGGCGAGCGACTTGGCGATGTCCGCGCCAATTCCCTTCGACGCGCCTGTAACGACCGCTACTTTGTTCGCAAGCTTTTTCATTGTGTTCTCCATGTGGTCCGCGTTGCTTAGATACTTTTACAATCATCTAATTGATGGGTGCGGGCACACGAAGGATTCTTTTTCGGGGGTTAGGAAGAGGGCAGATTCTTCTGCTTGTAACCGGGGGGACAAACAAAGGGGATGTTTAGATTTTGGCCATGGCGGCGAGGTAGGCTTCGAGGACGTCGCGGCGGAGGCGGTAGGTGACAAACTTGCCTTCGCGGGTGGACTCGATCAGGCCGGCGGTCTCGAGTTCCTTCATGTGGTGGGAGACGGTGGCGGCGGAGACTTCGGTACAGCCGCGCAGTTCTTCGCAGGCGAGAGTGTCGCCGGCCTGGCCGATGCGGCGAAGCAGGTCGAGGCGGCGCGGATCGGCGAGCGCGCGGGCGATCAGGTGGAGGCGGTCTTCGTCGAGCTGTGGCATGGCCATCCCTCTATGTTAGAGCGGAATTAGAGGTTAAGGTCGCAAGGAGGCGCGAGGGACGGGCGGGCGACGCTGGCCGACTCAAACAGCGAAGGGTGAGAATATGGTCAGGATTAAGGGTTGAGAAGGGGGAGATCGTGAAGAACAAGCGGATTGGGATCATCCTTGCGGTGGTGGCGGCGGCGGTGCTTCTCGGACTCGTCGTGGTCCAGCACTTTCTGCATGCGGATACGTATCGGGGACGAATTGAGGCGACGTTGTCGGATTCGCTGGGGCGCCCGGTGCAGTTGGGGCACCTGTCGCTGTCCTTGCTTTCCGGAAACCTGGTGGCGGACGCAGCCTCCATTGGCGATGACCCGGCGTTCAGCGCGGAGCCGTTCCTGAAGGCGAAGGAAGTGCGGATCGGGGTGGAGACGGGCGCGCTGGTATTTCATCACGAGATCCACATCACGGGATTCACCATCGATCAGCCGGAGATCACGTTGGTGCGCCGCGAGGATGGGGCGTGGAACTACTCGAGCATCGGCGGCGAGGGAAAGCGCAAGGCACCGACGGCGGAGACGAACAACCTGATTCCAAACCTGACGGTGGCGAAACTGGACATCGAGGATGGCACGCTGACGATGGGTACGCTACCGGCGCAGGGCCAGGCGCGGGTGTATAGCGCGCTGAATGTCAGCGTGCAGAATTTTTCTTTTGCCAGCGCATTTCCGTTCAAGGTGACCGGGAAGCTGCCCGCTGGCGGAAGCCTCGAGATCAACGGCAAGGCGGGGCCGATCAATCAGACGGATGCTTCGCTGACTCCACTGACGGCGCAAATCTCCCTGAAGCATGCGGACCTGGTGGGAGCGGGGCTGGTCGAGGCGGCGCAGGGGGTTGCAGGAGTGGCGGACCTCGACGCAAAGATTGTGTCCGACGGGACGGCGGCGCAGGTCGACGGGACTCTGCACGCGACCCAGTTGAAGCTGGCGAAGAACGGATCGCCGTCGGAGCAGCCGGTGGATCTGGACTTCTCGGTAAACCAGAATCTGCAGGCGCTGTCGGGGACGGTCAACAAGGCGGATATGCACGTGGGCAAGGCGGCGCTGGCAGTGACGGGAACGTACACCACGAGCGGGAATACGACGACTGTGCAGCTAAAGGTAAGTGGGCCAGGTGTGCCGATCGATGACCTGGTGGCGTTTCTTCCGTCGCTGGGCGTGCAGTTGCCGGCGGGGTCGCGGTTGCAGGGTGGAACGCTGGCGATTGCGTTGGACGTGACCGGGCCGGTGGCTGCGCTGGTGATCAGCGGGCCGGTGAAGGTGGCGAATTCACAGCTTGCGGGATTTGACCTGGGGTCGAAACTATCCAGCATTCAGTCGCTGACCGGGGCGAAGACGGGTTCGAACACGACGGTGCAGGTGCTGAGTACCGATCTGCACGATGCGCCGGATGGGATTCGTACCGACAATCTGCAGGCGGTGGTGACGGGGTTGGGGTCGGCGACGGGGAGTGGGACGGTCAGCCCGGGGGGCGCGCTGAATTATCACTTGTTGGTGAAGCTGGATGCGACTGGTGGCGGCGGCGTGGCGGCGCAGGGCATCAGTCTGCTGTCGGGTGCGTTGGGGTCGGCGGGATCTGCCCTGAGTGCGACGACGAAGAACGGCATCCCGGTAACGATTGCGGGCACGACGGCGAACCCGACGTTTACCCCGGATATGGGCAAGATGGTGAGCGGCATGGTTCCGGGCAAAAGCCAGGCGCCGAGTTCGGTGGGCAAGGCGCTAGGTGGGCTGTTCAAGCACAAGTAGCCGCTGACATAGACTGGAAGCACAACTGGGAGCGTGGAATGGAAGTCGCGGAACTCGAGGAGAAGTTTGGCATGCCCGGAGTGCTGGGCTTTGAGAAGACGGCGTCGGGTTTGGTGGTGGCGCAGGTGACGGCTCCGGCAGCAGCGGCGACGATCTACACGCAGGGCGCGCACCTGACGCATTGGCAGCCAAAGGGTCAGGCACCGGTGATTTTTGTGAGCGCGAAGAGTGACATGGAGCTGGGCAAGCCGATCCGCGGCGGCGTGCCGGTGGTGTTTCCGTGGTTCAGCGAGCGGCACGATGGCAAGACCGGGCCGATGCATGGGTTCGCGCGGACGACGGTGTGGGAGTTGAAGTCGGCGATGATGGCCGGCGAGGACCTGCACCTGCTGTGGATGCTGGAGCCGGACGATGTGAGCCGCGGGTTGGGCTTCGATCACTTCAAGGTGGCGTACCGCATGGTGATCGGCAAGACGCTGACGCTGGAATTGACGGTGGCGAACGATTCGGGCAACGGCGGCGGCGTTTCGAAGGAGGAGCAAGCGAAGCTGGGTGCGCCGCTGGTGTTTGAAGAGGCACTGCACACGTACTACGCGGTTGGCGATGTGCGGAAGATTTCGATCACAGGGCTCGGGGGTGTGACCTACATCGACAAGGTGGATGAGTTCAAACACAAGGTGCAGCCCGCGGGCGCTCTGACGCTTCAAGGAAGAACCGACCGGCCCTATCTGAATACGGAGACGACCTGCGTGCTGCACGATCCGGTGGGCGGGCGAAAGATTGTGGTGGCGAAGTCTGGGTCGAAGACGACGGTGGTGTGGAATCCGTGGGATGAGGCTACGGCGAAGATGGCGGACATGGTGCCGGACGGGTGGCTGCACTTCACGGCAGTCGAGACGGCGAATGTGGATGTGGACACGATTACGCTGGCGCCGGGGAAGACACACACGATGCAGGCAGTGGTGTCGATCGAGGCGCTGGCCTAGTGGCGCAGGGGTTTCGGCTGATTCTGGCGTCGGGATCGCCGCGGCGGCGAGAGTTGCTGGCGCAGGCGGGATATGTGTTCGAGGTGGAAGCGGCGGATGTGGATGAGTCCCTGCTGGCGGGCGAGGCTGCGGATGTTTACGTGAGGCGCCTGGCAGAGGAGAAGGCGCGGGCAGTGCTGGGTCGATATTCAGTGGATCCCACTCATCGCGATGAAGCCGCGATGAATGGGGCACCCGAGCTTTTTTCTATTGCCGACGAAGGGCCGTTTGTAGTGCTGGGGGCGGATACGACGGTGGTGTGCGATGGGGAGATTCTCGCTAAGCCTGAGGATGCGGCGGATGCGTTGCGGATGTTGCGCAAACTTTCGGGACGGACGCATGAGGTGCTGACGGGGGTGGCGGTCGCTTCGCGGGCGGGCGTGGTGAACGCGGTGGAAACAACTTTGGTTACATTTAGCGCGATCCCTGAAGCGGAGCTGGATTTTTATTGTGCGACGCGGGAGCCGATGGATAAGGCGGGGGCGTATGGGATTCAGGGGTACGCGGCGCGGTGGATCCCGCGGATCGAGGGGGATTACTTCAATGTGATGGGACTGCCGATTGCTCGAGTTGTGGGGTTGATTGAGGAAGCGGGTTATCATTCGCGGAATGGCGTTAGGTAACCTTCGATGGGACTCGATTGTATTCTCGAGTGGTTCGTCCGAGCTGCTGTCCTCGCATTTAAGAGGTTGCAGACCGGCGGCTGGATTGCGGAAGAAGCGAACGTCACGACTGCGATATGGCGTCAGCCCTTCGCTTGCGACCTGGCGCTGATCCACTATCGCTATTCAGTCGGTGCTAAAGAATGCTCTGGCAGCCACGATGAGCCCTTTTGGACGATGGGGAGTTGGAAGGGGCCGGTGCGCAGCCTTCCGCCTGGTACTGCGGTGCAGATTCGATACGACCCACAAGATCCGGCGAAATCAGTGTTTGTGGATCGCTGGTGGCGGAAGCTTTGAAAGCCAATGTGACATCAGGCGCTCTCAAGTTGCTGACAGGCTTTTGCGGACGCGGGCCATGGTGTCGAGGTAGAAGCTGAGGTTGTGGATGGAGTTGAGGGTGAGGCCTAGCGGCTCTTTCGAGACGAAGAGGTGGCGGAGGTAGGCGCGGGTGTAGCGGCGGCAGACGAGGCAGGTGCAGGTGGGGTCGATGGGGCGCTGGTCCTCGGCGTATTCGACGCGCTTGATGTTCATGCGGACGGCCGTGCGGGAGGGGGTTGCGGCGGGGAGGTCATCGCCGATCCCACTCATGCCGATGGAGCCGGCATGAATGGGGCACCCAGATTCTGACGATTCTTCGCCGGGTTCGGGAGTGCGGAAGAGAAGGCCGTGGCGGGCGGCGCGGGTGGGGAGGACACAGTCCATCATGTCGACGCCCATGCGCGCGTACTCTTCGATTTCGTCGGGATAGCCAACGCCCATGACGTAGCGAGGCTTGTCGGCGGGGAGGATTTCGAGGGTGCCGACGATCATCTCGCGGGTGACTTCGCGGGGCTCGCCGACGGCCAGGCCGCCGATGGCGTAGCCGGGGAGGTCCATCTCGACGAGGCGCTCGGCGGATTCGCGGCGCAGGTCGGCGTACATGCCGCCCTGGACGATTCCGAAGAGGGATTGGTGGCGGCCGGCGAGGGTTGGTGGCGGTCCAAAATACGGGGGTTCTTCGCTGCGCTCAGAATGACAATTCTGTGGAGAGGTCCAGGGGACTTCGTGTTTGTGGGCCTCGAAGTAGTCGCGGGAACGAGCGGCCCAGGCGTGGGTGAGACCCATGGAGTCGCGGGTGCGTTCCCAGGTGGCGGGGGTTTCGACGCACTCGTCGAAGACCATCATGATGTCAGCGCCGAGGGCGATCTGGACTTCCATCGAATGCTCGGGGGAGAAGAAGTGCTTCGAGCCGTCGAGGTGCGAGCGGAACTCGACGCCTTCGTCGGAGATCTTGCGGAGCTTGGAGAGGGAGAAGACCTGGAAGCCGCCGGAGTCGGTGAGCATGGGGCGCGGCCAGGACATGAAGCGGTGCACGCCGCCTGTGCGGCGGATGAGTTCGTGGCCGGGGCGCAGGTAGAGGTGGTAGGTATTGGCGAGGATGATTTCGGCGCCGGTGCCGTTGGAGCCGATGTGTTCGAGCGTTTCCTGCTGGACTGTCTTGACCGTGGCCGCAGTGCCGACGGGCATGAAGACGGGGGTCTGGACGGTGCCGTGGGGGAGGTGCAGCGCGCCGCGGCGTCCGCCGCTGGGAGAAGTGGCGCTGACTTCGAAGGTGAGGCCCATCTAGTTAGTATGCCTTGCGGAGCGGGAACGACCACAAACCTTGCCGGGGAGGGTCAGGGTTGTTCGGCGATGGCGACGGCCTGGGCGACGCTGAGGTTGTTATCCACGCGGACGAAGTCGGCGTGTTCGGCGTGTTCTTTTCTTGCGATGGACTTGAAGAAGATGGCCTTGCCGTTGACGTCGGTGTTGACCATGGTGGTTTTCCAGTCGGGCTGGCCGAAGGAGTCCCGGGTGGTGGCGAAGCTGGAGCCGGCGCGGATGGTCGCGAGCAGGCCGAAGCCGATGGTGACGTCCTGAGGCAAGCGGCCCTGGATCTCACGCAGGCGCACGGCCCTTGGGTCGACCAGCATGGTGCCGGACATGGCGTGCATGACGCGCTCTTCCATGGACTGGGTTTGATACGCGGGGTTGGGCCTGAAGTCGATGCGCATGTAGCCGTTTTCGTCGTGGGGCTCGCTGAAGAGGAAGGCATTGGGCAGCAGGGTGAGGAGCTGGCGGGCGTGAGCCTCGTCGTCCTTCACCATTTGCGATTTTTTGGCGAAGCCGCCAGGGTCCTCGACGATGGCGGCGAGGCGGCCGCGCTCCTGGGCTTCGCGGTCCGGACTGAGAGGCTGGCCGTCTTCGGCGAGCAGGAAGCGAATCTTGCCGGCGTTGGTCTCCACCACCTTCTCCGTCCAGAGGTGGCCGCCGGTGCGATCGGAGCGTTCTTTGGAAGTGTAGGCGTAGTGGTCCTTATGCAGCGCGGCGGTGACTTCATTGTTCGCCATGGTGAGGACGAGTTGTTGGGTGGCGGCGGCTCCGGGCGGGACGGCGGTCGCAGCGCTGACGCCGGTCGACGGCGCCGCCAACGTAAAGCAGAGCGCGGTGCCTGCTGCGGCCCAGCCGATGGTTCTGTTGTACCCAACCCTGTCGAGCATCAACGCTGCCTCCGGTGCTACGGGTAGTGATGTCTGACCGCCCCTTAGGTAAGATGCAACCCGAGGATTAGACGGAAGGGAAGTCTTAGAAGTTCAAGTGGCGGTAACTGCCTTTGTTTCAGCGGGTCGTACTAGCTGGGCGACGAATAGAGAAATGACCAGGAGTCCCGAAGCCACGAAGAAGGCGGCTCCGGGTGCGTGGAACGGGGCGGATGGGCCGTAGGACTTGGAGAAGATCAGGGTGAACATGACCGGCCCGAAGATGCCGGCGAGGCCGCGGAGACTCTGCACGGCGCCCTGCATCTGGCCCTGCTCGGAGGGTTTGACCTCACGCGACATGATGGATTGCGCAGAGGGCCAGGCGACGGACATCAGGTTGAGGATCGGGATGCCCAAGAGGAGCAGCATTCCGGTCTTCGAGAGGCCGAACATCAGGTAGCCGAGCGCGCCACCGGTGAGGCCGATGGAAAGGGCGGTGCGTTCGCCGACGCGCTTGACCAGCGGCTTGACCAGGCCCGCGCCGTAGAAGCCGGAGAAGACAGCCACGAGGGCAAGCGAGAGACCGACGGAGCGGTCGGTCCAACCGAAGCGGTAGTCGGCGTAGAGGACGTAAACGTTCATCAGCGACTGCTGTGCGAGGTAGCCGAGGATGAGCACGGACGCCAGGCCGAAGAGGATGCGGTTCTCCTTGATGAGGCGAAGGGAGCCGACGGGGTTGGCGCGCTTCCAGGAGAACGGGCTGCGGTGCTCGGGGCGGAGCGATTCGGGCAGGACGAACAGGCCGTAGAGGCCGTTGAGGAGGCTGAGCGCGCCGGCGACCCAGAACGGGAGGCGCGGGTTGACGCCTCCGAGGATGCCGCCGAGCGCGGGGCCGAGGACGAATCCCATGCCGAAGGCGGCGCCGACCAGGCCGAAGGCGCTGGCGCGTTTCTCCGGGGGCGTGACGTCGGTCATGTAGGCCATGCCGGTCGGGACGCTGGAGGCGGTCAGGCCGGAAATGACGCGGCCGAGGAAGAGCCAGCCGAGCGCGGGCGCCCAAGCCATCAGCAGGTAGTCGAAGCCGAGGCCGAAGTTGGAGAGCAGGACGACGGGGCGGCGGCCGAAGCGGTCCGAGAGCGAGCCGAGGACAGGCGAGAAGAAGAACTGCATCACGGCGAAGACAGTACCGAAGATGCCGAGCATGCGCGCGGAGCCGGAGATATTGCCGGCCATGAAGCTGGCGATGAGGCGCGGTAGGACGGGGGCGATCATGCCCAGGGCGAGCATGTCCAGCGTGATGGTGATGAAGATGAAGGCAGCCGCGGCGCGGCGGCCGGGCGGCATGTAGATGGGGACGGCGTAGTCCTTCTCCGGCAGGTCGATCGCGGACGCTGTGGGCACGAGGTTCTCGGCGATACCGGCATCGAGCGGGCTGGCTGCCGTCCGACTGTCTTCGTGCTGGTCCATTGCCCCCCTCCCCCTATCGAAACTGTCAAGATCTTCTAAACAAGAGACTTATTCAGAAGCTGGCTGTGTAAGATCTTCCATTCAAACGGTTTACGGGCAAGATATTATAAACAAACGATTTAACGAAATTTGATGGCTGGATCGTGTAGAAATGGAGGGCCAGACGCGGTGGTCGCGCACCTCATTTTCTATCTTCCATTATACAGCCGCATGTCAAGGTGGCTCGATGATTTCGCGGGCTGGCGGCAGAAAAGGCCTGATTCCCGAGCTGTGAGCTTGAGAGCTAACAGCCCAACGCACCGGTCTGAATAACATTGGCGCCAGACTGATTCACTCCCAGGTGGTGTAGCGGGTAGCCCACTCGGATTTGGGATAGCGGCGGTGGATTGTGTCGAAGAGTTGGTGGCTCAGGTCCCTGGTGGCGTCGTCGCGGCAGGCGTTGCGGACAACGCGCATGGCGAAGCCGAGGAGGTCGGCGTTGTGGGGGGCGTCGGGGTGGGCCTTGACCCAGTCGAGGGATTGCTGGGCGAAGTAGTCGGAGGCGCAGGGAATCTTCTGGAGCGCGGCGATTTCGCGGTCGGCGGCGGCGCGGTCGGCGGCGGTGAGGAACGGCGGGTCGGGCACGAAGGGCGGAAGGCCGCTGTAGGGGTCGCCTTCCTGGTTCGGGATGGGCGGCCCGGGGGTAGCTTCGCGCGGAATGATGAATTGGGCAAAGAGGTGCGGCGGCTGTTTCGTGTTGGATC
>Ga0102924_1002984_pt1 | contig 17995 bp, 16 predicted proteins | sample PaiPotPPM11metaG_FD_80116 | JGI IMG/M metagenome (GOLD analysis project Ga0102924, IMG submission 80116) | Iron sulfur acid spring bacterial and archeal communities from Banff, Canada, to study Microbial Dark Matter (Phase II) - Paint Pots PPM... ...
CGGGACCGGCAACCCGGACCCGACGGCACAGATGGCCCTCTGACCACGTGCTCCCAGCCGATCGCTAGCCGAAGGTGAAGTCGTAGGCCTGCACTCCCGGTGAGGCGTTCAGCATCAGCCTCCCGGGCTGTGCGAAGCCGGCCTGATAGAGCGTGTAGAGCCGAGGAACGCCGTCAACGTCAACGGTCTTGATCAACTGGCCGTTGACGTTGACGGTGATTCGGCCGTGCCCGCCGAGGACGCAGCTGCCGGATGAGCTGCTCGTAGTCGCCCTCGCCGAAGTGGACATGGCGGATGTCGCCATGGCTGTCGATCAGGTAGTCCGCGGGCCAGTACTCGTTGTTGTAGGCGGTCCAGGTCTTGTAGCCGTCGTCGACGGCCACCGGGTAGCGGACGCCGAGCGCGGCGGCCTGGGCCCGCACGTTGGACACCACGTGGCCGGTTTCGGAGTCAGGCCGAGGCGGAGCCCTCGCTGCTGCCGAGCCTCGGGAACGGGACGGTTGAGAAGATCACCTCTACCGGGATCTCGAAGTACGCGGCGATCCGCAGCGCCAGGTACAGGCTCGGGCTGTACTCGCTCCGCTCCAGGTACCCGATCGTCTGGTAGTGCACGCCGAGAGCATCGGCGAGCTGCCGCCGGGAGACCCCCCGCTCGGCCCGGAGCATCGCGATCCGGTTGTAGACAACCTCACTCACGCCTTGCCCTTCGCTCGTTCACGGTCTGCATAAGCCCCGTCATATGCCCCGGGTCATGGCCCGCTCCCGCCGGGCGGCGACACTCGATCCGGACACCCGGCGTGCCGCACGGCGCAGCAGGATCGGGGCCAGCACCAGCCCGGCGATGGCCCAGGCACCCAACACGCCGGCCGTGGCCAGATGCCGCCACGAATGCCCGATCTCCACCGCGGCCAGGTTGCCCGGCAGCACCGCCGAACGCACGCCGAGCCCGAGCCAGTACAGCGGAAATGCCTGTCCGACCCATTGCAGCCACGTCGGCAGGTGGGTGATCGGGTAGAAGATCCCCGAGATGCCGATCAGGCCGAAGCTGCCGAGCATCAGCACGGTGGCGCTGCGGACGGAAGGGAAGAGCGAACCTAGCACGGCGCCGATCGGCAGGATAGCCAGCAGCGCCAGCGCCAGTACCCAGGTCAGCGTGAGCCAGGTCATGGCACGGCCGAGCGCCAGCCCGCCGAACGGGGCCAGCCCGACAATCAGCAGGCTGACCACGGTGAGCATGATGGTGCCGGATACGACTACGATCCTCCCGATCAGGTAGCCGAGCATCCCGTTCGGCGTCGCCTTCGCGCGCAGCAGCGTGCCATCCTCACGCTCGGCGGTCAGCCGCATGCCAAGCCCGATCATCCCGTTGAAGGCGACATTCATGACCAGCATGCCGACCAGGATGGTGCTGCTGATCAGGAAATGCGTGCCGGGCAGGTGATCGTTCTTAGAGTCCACCGCCAGCAGGATTACGACGCTTACCAGGGGAAGGGGCAATATCTCGAACGCGTCTTCGACCATGGTGAAGCAATGCGACAGCTCGATCCACCCATGGTTAAAACCGGCCCGCACCGCCGCCCGGATCGCACGGCCGCGCACCGGGCCGACGCCGATCACGCCAGCGCCATCGGTCATGAGGTCACCATCCCGAAATTGCGCTCGGCCCCCTGGCCATCCCCGGACTCGAACTGCCGCACCAGCGCCATGTAGGTGTCCTCCAGGCTGACCCGGCTCACCTCCAGGTCCTCCACCGACCCGCCGTACTGCCGGAACAGCTCACTGACGAACCCGGCCGGATCCCCGGCCGAATGCACGAACCGCTGCCCGTCCCGGCTCCACCGCACCTCCGCCGCCGCGGGCATCCGCCGGGCCAGCTCGTCGGCGGACCCGGCGGCGATGATCGCGCCGCCGGCCAGGATCAAGATCCGGTCCGCCAGCTTCTCCGCCTCATCCAGGTCATGAGTTGTCAGCAGGATCGTGGCCTCCTCCCGGTCCGTCAGCCGGTGCACCAGGTCATGGAACTCACGCCTGGCCGCCGGGTCGAACCCAGCCGTCGGCTCGTCGAGGAACAGCAGCTCGGGCCGGCCCACGATGCCCACCGCCACGTCCAGCCTGCGTCGCTGCCCGCCGGAAAGCTGCCGGATCCGCTTGTGCGCGTGCTCGGCCAGGCCGACCAGCGCGATCAGCTCGTCGGTATCCCAGGGACGGCTAGCCTCGGGGCTCGAGTACGGCGCGTAGTAGCTGCCGAGGTTTGCGAGCAGCTCGCGGACTCGCCATTTGCCGTGGTCGCGCCACGATTGCAGCACCACGCCAATCCGCGCCCGCCAGGCTTCCCCGCCGTGGGCCGGGTCGACGCCGAGCACGCTGACCTGCCCCGCCGATCGGATCCTGAAGCCCTCCAGGATCTCGATCGCGGTGGTCTTGCCGGCCCCGTTCGGGCCGAGCAAGGTCAGCACTTCCCCGCGCCGCGCGGTGAACGAGACTCCGTTGAGCACATCGGTCTTCCCGTACCGCATGCGCAGGTCGCGCACGTCAATCACGGGTTCATCATCGGGGTCCGCCGACCGGGGCAGGCCCGGCTCCGACAGGGGTCCTGCCTCTTTCAGTGCCACACAACCTCCGCTGCATCAGGTAGCCCCCGTACGACGGAAGATAGCAGGTCTACTACAAGCGGGGCAAGGCGTCACTGCGTCCTAACGATTCCGCCCTGTTCGCGGTGCGCTTACCCGACCAGGTCAGGCTCCGCGACCCGCTCTCCGGCCACCTCGGGCGCCCCCTCGACGACCGCCTTCGGGGACCGGCCGAGCGCGGCCGGGATCAGCAGGGCGGCCACGGCGGCCACGGCGACCCCCGCGGCGCCGGCCCACACCGCCGGCGTCAGCCCGGCGACGAACGACGCGGCGGACGCATAGCCGCCGCGGGCCGAGAACACCGCGCCGAGCACCGCGATGCCGAACACTCCGCCCAGTTCCCGTATCGCGTTGTTCGCGCCGGAGGCGATGCCCTCCTCGGTGCGCCGCACCGAGCTGAGCACCACGTTCGCCACCGGGGCGAAGAACAGCGACATGCCCACCCCGGAGACCACGAACGCCGGGACCAGGTCCAGATACGGCACCGTCGGGGATACGACAAGCGCCAGCCAGCCCAGCCCGATGGCCTGCAGAAGCAGCCCGGAGGCCAGCAGCGGCCGGCCGCCGATCCGGTCCGACAGCGCCCCGGCGATCGGCGCCACCAGCATGGGCATACCGGTCCACGGCAGCGTCCGCAGCCCGGCCTGCAGCGGGCTGTAGTGCTGCACGACCTGGAGGAACTGCGCCAGCAGGAAGATCGACCCGAACATCCCGAAGTACATCAGGAGCGAAGCCGTATTGGTCATCGTGAAGCCGCGGGAGCGGAAGAGCCGCATCGGCAGCATCGGGCTGCGGGCGCCGCGCAGCTCCCAGGCCACGAAGGCGGCCACCAGCACCGCCCCGATTACCATCGGCGGCAGCACGGTCAGGCTGGTCCAGCCGTGCGCGTTGCCGCGGACCACGCCGAGCACGATGCCGAACAGGCCCACGCTCGCCAGTACCAGTCCGGGCCAGTCCAGCCGCGTCGCGGCGCCCTTGCTCTCGGTGAGCTTGGTCCGGGCGAACGGCAGCAGCGCGACGCCGATCGGCACGTTCACCCAGAAGATCCATTGCCAGGACGCGCCGTCCACGATGGCCCCGCCGACCAGCGGCCCGACCGCGACGGCCAGCCCGCCCACCGCGCCCCAGGCGCCGAGCACCAGGCCGCGCCGCGCCGGCGGCACGGCCGCCGACAGCAACGTCAGGGTGAGCGGGATCAGCACCGCGGCGCCGACGCCCTGCAGCGCCCGCGCGGCGACCAGCCAGCCGATGCCGGGCGCCAGCGCGGCGGCCGCCGACCCCGCGGTGAACACGGCGAGCCCGGCGGTGAACAGCCGCCGCCGCCCGAACCGCTCGCCCAGCGTGGCGCCGGTGAGCAGCAGCACCGCGAACGTCAGCGTGTACGCGTTCACGGTCCACTGCAGGCCTTCCAGCCCGGCGTGCAGGTGCTCGCGGATCGACGGCAGCGCCGTGGTCACCACCAGGTTGTCCAGCGAGGCCATGAACAGCGCCGTAGACGTCACCACGAACGCCCAGATCATCCTGCTCTTCGAGGTCATCTCCCCGCGTCCTTCCTTACTTTGTGAGTGCTCACTAACTTCCGAAGGCATGCCGAGTCCGCCTTTTCGCCTGGTCAATGGCCTGCTAGGGCTTAGGCTTCGGGCACCACGAGGTCCATCGTCCGTCGACCTCGGGCAGGTTCATCGCCGCCGCGACGTTCATCAGCATGCCGACCGCGAAGAAATCCACCACGGTCTGGTACGGCAGCCCGGTAATCCGCTCGACCTGCTCCCACAGCTTCCGGAATCCGGTCCGCGTGGCATCACGGATCTCCGGGTCCTCGCAGGCCGCGTACGCCTGCATCTGCAGCAGCAGCAGGATCCGGTCGTCGAGCAGCACCTCGTACGCGTCCGCCATCGCCGCCATCGCCTCGTCGCCGGTCAGCTCACCCGCGGCCGCCGCGAACTCGTCTCGCACCCGGCGGAAGCACCGCTCGACCAGCGCCAGGAACAGCGCCTTCTTCGTGGGGAACAGGCGAAACAGGTACGGCTGGCTGATGCCGGCCCGCCGCGCGACCTCTTCGGTCGAGGTTCCCGCGTACCCGTGCACGGCGAACGCCGCCATCGCCTCACCGAGCACCAGCTCGCGCCGCTGCTCGGCCGGCATCCGCGGCCCGCGCCCCGTAGCCCGATCCCGGTTCCCCGTACCCGGCTCCCGCACTGCCTGTTCCGTCATGGCCACTAAGTTAGTAATCACTCACTATCTTGTCAACAGCTACCGCCGGCCCGGATTACTGGGCGGGCGCCTGCGCGAGCGACAGGCTGTTGCCGTCGGGGTCGAGGACTTCCACATGGCGCACGCCGTTGCCGTAGGTCTCCGCGGGCTCATGCTCGATACCATGCGCGGCCAGCCAGGCCAGGATGTCGTCGAGGTCGGTCACGCCGAGTGTGATCATCGTGCCGCCTACCCGGGAGGCCCGCATGTACCGGTCGTCAATGACGACCCACGCGTTCTCGCCGACCTGCCACAGGTACTCCTCGCCGATGACCACGTCCGCCGGCCGCCCGAAGAACACCTCGAACCACTTCTGCGATGCCGCCCGGTCACGCACGCACATCACGCTGTACAGGTCCACCGCGACCACTCCTCACAAGCCGATTCAAGAGCAAGACCATCGCCGTGGCCAAAACTCATCGCCACCCGGCTGGCGCCTTGAGTGCCCGCGACTCGATTTCCACCGCGGCGTCACCCGGGAGTCGGGACTCGGTTGCCGCCTGCGGTGCCGCCGGGCAGCCCGGCGGCACCGCAGGCTCGGGTCAGCTGTTCCAGACCTGGAACTCGGAGACCTGCCCGGCTGGCCACCCGGTGTTGGCGGTGAAGTTCAGCCGCACGTACCTGTAGCTGACGGAGGGGAAGGTGATCGTCACCGTATTGCCGGTCGCGGGGTTGAACGTGTACGCGGCCGACCCCACGATCGTGGTGAAGCTGGATCCGTCGTCGCTGCCCAGGACGGACAGCGTCTGTGTCCTGGTCCCCCACGCGGTGGACGGCGGGAGGTCGAGCACGATCCGGCTGAAGCTCTTCGCCGCGCCGAGGTCGACCTGGAGCCACTGGGGGAACGCGTTGTCTGTGCTCTCCCAGTAGCTGCTGGTATCGCCGTCGACGGCGTTACCGGGCACGTACGCCTGGGTGGAGCCGCTCGCCGAGGCGGGCTGGTTCAGGGCCAGGTTCACCGCGCCGGCACCGGTGCCCGTCAGCGCGACTGTTGCCGGGCTGTTCGACGCGTTGCTGGCGATCGTGAGGCCGCCGGTGCGGGTGCCGGACGCGGTTGGCGTGAATGTCACGCCGACCGTGCACGAACCGCCGGCCGGGAGTGATGCGCCGCAGGTGGTGGTTTCGGCGAAGTCACCTGTCGCGGCGATCTGGGATAGGGACGCCGCCGCGTTGCCGGTATTCGTCACCGTGACCTTCTGCGAGGCGCTGGTGGTATTGAGTGCCTGGCTGGCGAACGTCAGGGAGCCGGGAGTGACCGACAAGGTCGCCGTCGAGGAGCCGCCGACGGCCGGGAAGACAGCGAAGTCGGAGATCTGCCCGGCGGGCCATCCGGTGTTGGCGGTGATGTTGGCCCGTACGTAACGGGCGGTGGTGGGGTTGAAGGTGATGGTGACCGTGTTGTTGTTGGCGTTTGGATCAAAGGTGTACCCAGCCGAGCCCACGATGGTCGAGAAGTTCGTGCCGTCGGTCGAGCCGAGCAGCGACAGGGTCTCCGTCCGGGCGCCCCATGCCGTCGACGGCGGGAGTCGCAAGACGACCTTGTCGATGCTGTAGCTCTGGCCGAGGTCTACCTGACCCCACTGCGGGAATGAGCCGTTCGCGCTCTCCCAGTAGGTCGAGGGGTCCGCGTCGGTCATGTTGGACGCGACGTAAGGGCTGTTCGCCGAGCTCGCCGAGGCCGGCTGCCCTGCCGCGAGGTTGGTGGTGCCGTCGATGCCGGTGCCGCTCAGGCCGACGGTGACCGGATTGTTGTTAGCATTGCTGGTCACCGTCAGGGTGCCGGTACGGGACCCGCCTGCGGTCGGCGTGAACGTGACGGTCACCGTACAGGTGCCGCCGACCGCGACGGTCCCGCAATTGTTGGTCTGGCTGAAGTCGCCGCCCGCCGCAACGCTGGAGACGGTGGCGGAGGTGGTACCCGAGTTGGTGACCGTGACCGTCTTCGCGGCCGCGGTCGAGCCGACGACGGTGCCAGCGAAAGTCAGGCTCGCCGGGCTCGCGGTCAGCACCGGACCGGGCGCGGTGCCAGTGCCGGTGAGGCTCACGGTATTGGTGACGCCGCCCGCGCTGACGGTCAGGCTGCCGGTGCGGGCGCCGGTCGCGGTCGGCTTGAACGTCACGCTGACGGTGCAGGAGCCGTTGGCCGCGATCGACGAGCCGCAGGTGCTGGTCTGCGCGAAGTCGCCACTGGCCGAGATCGACGAGACCGGTGCGGCGGAGTTGGTCGGGTTGGAGACCGTCACGGTCTGGGCCGGGCTGGTGGTGCCGGTCGCGACCGAGCCGAAGTTCAGCGCGGTCGGGCTGACGGTCACGCCCGAGGTGGGGTACGGCGGGTAGACCGGGGCCGGGAACCCGTTGCACTGCGTCGGCGCGATCCCGGAGTTGCCGCCATCGTCGGTGATCGTGAAGCCGCTGCCTTCGCAGCTGTAGCTCGGCGCGTTGCCCGCGTTAGCCTGTGCCACGCCCGTGGCCACGACATTGGTGGCGGTGGCCGTGCCGCCGGTCTGTTCCTGGAGGGCGAAGGTCCCGGTGCCGACGATCGACACGTTGCTGAGGTTGACCCCGCTAACCGTCCCCTCGACCCACTGGATCGCCTCAAAGGGGCTCTGCTCGATCAGCGCGTTGGTCACGTTGATCGGGCCGCTGACCGCGCCCTGGCTGCCGTCGAACCAGAGCGCGCCGACGCCGAACTGGCAGTTCGGATCGAGGTCACCGTCGCGGATCATCGTGTTGTTCTCAATGGTGGTGGTGCCGACCGGGGTGGAGGAGAACCGCTGCCCGACCTGGATGCCGCCGCCCTGGGTGATCCCGGTGTCGACCACGAGGTTGCCGTTGATGGTGTTGTCGTGTCCGCCGTAGATCGCGATGCCGTTGGCCAGCTGCTGGAGCTGCACCGTGTTGTCGGAGATCGTGTCGCTGGCGTCGGCGCCGATGCTGGAATCCGCCCACAGGGCGATTCCGTCGTCGCCGGTGTTGCGGATGTCGCTGTTCGTGATGGTCGAGTTGGTGACGCCGCCGTGCAGGTTGATGCCGTCCGCCGTGGTGTCACGGATCCGCATGCCGCTGAACGTCAGGTTGTCCATCGGCCCGTCCATCCACGCGCCGACCTTCATGTGCTCGATCCAGATATTCGACACGGTGGAGTCGCTCATCGCGCCGCCGATGCCGTTGACCTGGCAGCTGTCGCAGCGCTCCTGCACATTGCCGAAGATCGCGAAGTTTTCCAGGTGGACGTTGGTGCTCGGGCTGGGCGCGGAGTTGCCGTAGAAGCCGGGGGCCGTGCCGGTGATGGTCGAGTACCACATCCCGGCGCCGGCGATCGTGACGTTGTTGACGCTGATGTGGCCAGGGATGTTGTAAGTGCCCGGGGGGATCCACACCGTGCCGCCGGGCCCGGCCGCGCTGATGGCGGCGTTGAACGCGCTGGTGGCATCGTTCACTCCGGTCGGGTCAGCGCCCTCACTGGTTACCGACACCGAGCCGGAAGGCTGGGTCAGCGCCGGGCCGACCTGCTCGAAGTCGGCCAGGTCGATGGTGTAGGAGGAGGCCGTGTCCTCGGAGTCGACCTGCAGCTTGAACGTGGTCCCGGCCGGATAGGTCGTCGAGAACAGCCGGTGCACCTCGTCGTAGAAGTGATGCGGGTTGCTGCCCGGCGTGTTGGTGAACGGGTAGCTCCCGTAGTACCAGCTGTAGGCGTTAGTCAGCGTGAAGTCGGGCTGCTTGACGCCGTTGATGTACAGCGACAGCGGCGCCGTGTATACCGACCCGTCGGAGCTGTCGGGAATGCTGTACCGGAAGTCGATGGAGTTGGTCGCCACCGGCGAGCTGAAACTGACGTACTGGCCCTGGCCCTGCAGCGTCACGGCCTTGCGGCCTGAGGCTTCGTCGGCCAGCTGGCCCTGCGTGTAGCTCGGGCCGATGACCGTTCCGTTGGTGGCGGAGTTCTCCGCCTGTACCTCGGCGTACGGCAGGCTGGCGCCGCTGCCGCCGGTCACGGCCGCCGACGCAGGCTGGGCCCCCACAGCCGCGAAGCCGGCGATCGACAGTGACAGCGTGCTGACGACTAAGACGACCGTCCGTCTCAGGTCTCTGATCGGATGAAGCACCTTGTCTCCTCTCACCGCGCCGATGCCGCAGCCGACCGCCAGCGCCGCGATCAGGCATGCGAAGCGGGAGCGAAGGGTCAACGGCCAGCCGGGGATCGATCACGATAAAGCCAGATACGGCCGACAGTAAGCCTCACACCATGAGTTCGCAATATCTAAATTAAAGTTCGGAAAGTTTCAATGAGTTTCTGCAATTTTACAACCGGGTTGCGCCGATCGGACCGACGGCGAGGGCCGCCTAACTCAGCCCGGCTGGGGGGCCAGCTCGGCGGCCAGGCCGGTGAGGAGGATGTCGAGGCCGCGTTCGAGCTCGGCGCCACCGTCGTAGCCAGCCAGGACCGGGGCGAGGCTGCGCAGCAGGGGGAATTCGGCGAGGGGCAGGCGGTGCAGGCCGAGCCGTAGCAGGTCGTCGGTTTCGTCCGGGTTGTCGACGAGTTCCTGTAGTTCGTTGAGTACGTGGCCGTGCAGGAACCCGAACAAGGCGCGGTAGATGTGCAGCGCGCTCGGCCCGCTGAAGCCGGCCCGGGTGAGCAGGGCGAGAATGTCTTCGAGCTGGCCCAGGGTGCTGCGGGGGCGGAGACCGAGCGGGGTGGCCAGGGGCCGGGTGACCATCAGGGGCACCACGCGCGGGTGGGCCAGCGCGAGCGCGCGGTAGCGGCGGGCGAAGGCGCGCAGCTGGGCCTGCCAGTCGGGATCGGCGGGATCGACCTCAAGCTGCGCCAGGACGATTTCGGCGACACCGTCCAGGACGGCCGCCTTATTGGCGGTGTGCCGGTACAAGATCATCGGGTCGCGGTCCAGGGCGTGGGCGAGGCGGCGCATCGACAGCGCGCCGACGCCGTCGCGGTCGATGATGTCCAGGGCCGCGGTCAGCACCGCCTGCCGGGTGATCTTGCCGTCCCGCTGCGCAGTGGCCGCTCCAGGGCCGGGCCCGGGCTGGTTCATCGTGATCACGCATCCTTTGCCGCCGGAACCGCTGATGTCAACGCCGTATGCCTACGACGTTGACATAACTCTAGTGGAGGAGTTAACTGTAGGTCTACAGCGTAGATGTTGGGCACGGGCTCACGCAGAGCAGGCGGGAGACCGCGGCCGTCCGGCAGGACCGCGACGACATGATCGGCCAGCGCGAGACCGCCAGGGCCAACGCGGCCACCAGCAGCCGCGGGACTTCCGGCCGCGATGGCGCCTCGCAGCCGGGGCGCCAGCGGACGCCGAGCCCGTCCGGGGCATTCCGGGGCATTCCGGCCGGCGTGCCAGAACCGGCGCCATCGCGCGCCACCGCCAGCCGCTCGTAGGCGCGGCGGACCGGATCCGGCATCCGCACCAAGACGTGTCACCCGCGTGGCCTCAACCGGAGGCCCGCGGCACCCAGGGAAAGGCAGGCAGTGCGATGAGCGCAGAAGACAAGGCCAAGAACACCGCCGAGAAGGCCAAGGGCAAGGCTAAGGAAGGCGTCGGCCAGGCCACCGGCAATGAGTCCATGGAGGCCGAGGGCCGCGCCGACCAGGCCAAGGGCGACCTCAAGCAGGCCGGCGAGAAAGTCAAGGACGCCTTCAAGAAGTAGCTGACGCGGCCCGGGCCGCGCCCCAGCGCGGCCCGGGGCCGACCCTAGCCCCCAGCCCCCCAGCGCCGTACTGCGGCGGCGCTGAGCACCCCTGTAGCCGCGATCATGAGGCATACGTGCCCGGCGGCGAGGCTCGAGGGCTGACGGGTTCAGGCGGGGGCGAAACGGAGTCTGAGCCCGAGCTTGCGCAGGACCGAGAAGAACCACACGGCGGACGCGGCGGTTCCGGCGGCCACGAGCGCGATGGTGGCGGCGGTAGAGAGCATCAGGAACGTGCTGGCCGGCTCGGCGACCATCAGGGCGGCCAGGCCGGCGGTGAGCAGCAGGAAAATGCCTGCCCATAGCCAGGTTGCCTTCTGGAAGAAGCGGTGCAGGCCCGGGTGATGAGCGGCTGGCTGCCGTAGCGCGACCACTTCGGCCGCCAGCTGGGCCACGAGCGGTCTCGGGCCCCTGGCGGTCCGGGCGAACAGAGCGCACATGCACAGGTTCGCGAGCGGGAACTGCAGCAAGAAGAGCCACAGCTCGCCGGTGGCGAGCACCATCGCGGTCTGCACCGTGAGCACCACCGCGGAGATCGCCAGCAGGCCCGTGACTGATCCGGTGGCGGCCTTGCGGATGATCACGGTAAGCCAGATCGCAGCTAGTCCCGCGATCAGGCCCGCGTCGCGGCCACCGAGCCAGGCGGCGGTCAGGTAGGCCCCGGCGGGCAGCCCGGCCGACTCGGCCAGGCTCCAGCCGGCGGTAAGCAGCAGCCGCAGCGGCCGGGGGATTTCGAGGTCCCCGGCCCCGCGGCTGCCGTCCGGGGCTGGCCCGCAGCCCTCGGGTGTGCTGGCCGGACCTGGTGCTGGTGCCATGCTCAGAAGTAGTGTCGGCGGCCGCCGACGGCGTGGCCCACCGCCCCGAGCAGGGCGAGGATCGCGCCAACCACTACGGCGATGATGCCGATCGTCCAGATGATCGCGATGTTCGCGACGAAGCCGATAATGAGAAGAATAACGCCGAGGATGATCAAGGGAAGCTCCTAGCAGCTGGTGGTGCGGACAACGGGAAGAAGTTCCTTTGCCGGCGGCGACGCTGCCGCGACGCTCCCGTTACGCCGCGTGCCTGATGAGCGCCCTGAGACCACACGATCCTGTGGGTATCAGCTACTCGCGGGCACCACGTACCCGCCGGGTGCACCCCAAACATCTTCCGGAAGTCATCTCGTCAGCTTTGGCTGACCTTTCCTGCGCCGGGGCGGCCGGGCGGGCGCGCGGGCGCCGGGGTGCGAGGGTCCGCGGCCGCCGCGCGTGCTGGTCCTTCGTGATCAGCGCCGATCCGGGGCCGTTGCCCGGCTGGCGATGTTTGAACTCTGCGCCACGGGCACCACCCTTGGGCACGGGCTCATCCAGCTCATCCAGCCCGGCAGGAAGGCAGGCCATGGTCACCAGCATTCGCAGCGAGCCCCGGGCCACGATCACCGAGCCCGAGCCCGGCGACAGTGACCTGGTCCGGACAGTCCAGTCGCAGCCCATGGGCAGCGCCGAGCGGGAGACCGCGTGCGAGGCCCTGATCATCCGCTACCAGAACCTGGTCCGCGCGTGCGCCCAGCGTTACAGCGGGAGCCCCGAGTCTCCGGAAGAGCTCATGCAGGTGGGCTATGTCGGCCTGCTGAAGGCCATCAACAACTTTGACCCGGCGGTGGGCGACAGCCTGGCCGCCTACGCTCAGCCCTGCGTGTCGGGGGAGATCAAGCGCTACTTCCGCGACAAGCGCTGGCAGCTCCGGGTCCGCCGCCCGGTGCAGGAACTGCGGCTGGAGATCCGCAAGGCCACCGCCGACCTGACCCAGCAGCTAGCCCGCCATCCCACCGACGCCGACCTGGCCAGCCACCTGCGCATCAGCGAAGCCCGGGTCCGCGAGGCCCAGCAGGCCGCCCAGGCCTTCCAGGCCGCCTCGCTGGACGCGCCGCTGCCCGATGACCGCGGCGAGGCCCGCAACCTGAGCGACGTGCTCGGCACGGAAGACCCGGACCTTGAGCACACTTTGGACATGCAAGCGGTATGGACGCACTGGGGCGAGCTCCCGCGACGGGAGCAGGAACTGCTGATGATGCGGTTCTACGGCAACATGACCCAGTCCCAGATCGGCCAGCGACTGGGTATCTCCCAGATGCACGTGTCCCGGCTGCTCAGCCACGCGCTGGGCTACCTGCGCGAGCGCATCACCGATCCGCTGCCCGTGCGCGCGGGCAGCGAGCCGGCGCCCGCCTGACCTCGGCCGGGGCCATTGCGGTCGCTGATCAGGAGACCGTGGAGGAGTTCATCCAGGACTAACCTGGCCGGGGAAGGACGTACTGCTGATGCTCTACCCGCACGCCGCGCACCTGGTGGCGGCGCTCAACCCGCTGAGCTCTACCTCGCTGCTGACCAGCCTCGGCGCGCTCGGCGTCTTCCTGGTGCTGTTCGCCGAGACCGGGCTGCTGGTCGGGTTCTTCCTGCCCGGAGACTCGCTGCTGTTCACCGCCGGCCTGCTGTGCACGTCGGCACCGGGCCACCCGGCCCGCCTGTCGCTGCCGCTGGTCATCCTGGCCGCGGTGGCCGGCGCCATCCTCGGCGCCCAGACGGGCTTCTATATCGGCCGGACCGGAGGACGCCGGCTGGTGGAGCGCAGCCGCAGCCGCCGCCTGCGTCAGGGCGCCGAGCGGGCCGGGGAGCTGCTGGCCCGGTACGGGCACGGCAAGGCCATCGTGCTGGCCCGTTTCATCCCCATCGTCCGCACCGTGGTGAACCCGGTGGCCGGCGCGCTGGGCGTGCCCGCCCGTACCTTCACGACCTGGCAGGTGGTCGGCGGTGCGCTCTGGTCGGCCGGACTCACCCTGGCCGGCTACGCGCTCGGCTCGGTCATCCCGGGCATTGACGCCTACCTGCTGCCGGTCATCGCCGTGGTCGTCATCGTCTCCTTCATCCCGGTCGGCATCGAGCTGCTGCGCAGCCGGGCGGCCAGCCGCAGCCAGCCGGACGGTGACCATCACGGCGGCGCCGAGCCGACCGACGTATCGGACAGCGCCCAGGACCGCGGGCCGGACCGGGCAGATGACCGCGCTGACGCTCAGCAGGAAGCCGAACAGCACCGGCACGCCGAGCCTGGGGACCGGGCTGGTCCTCGCCGGTAGCGAGCCGGCCGTAGCATCGGGCGCATGCGGTTTTCCCGTGCTTTGGTGCGACAGCCTGTGGTCTGGGACTTAGGCAGTTCGCCGCCCGGTCCCGCGATGACCGTGCTGCGTGCGCTCATCGCGCGCATCGCCATCATCCTGCGCGGGATGGCCCTGGCCGAGATGCTGGCCCAAGTGATCATCTGGCATTCGTTCTACCTGGCCAGTCCCTGGCTTCTCTGGGGCCCCGCGGTGGCGCTCGCCTCGGGCGGCACAGCCATGGCCTGCCTGCGGAACCGCCGTCCGACTGCGCGCCTGGCCGTCGCCGACACGGCGTTATACGCGGCACTCGCGCTCACCGCCGGCTCGTGTGTTCCCGCCGCCCTGCGCGGCGAGGCGGGCGACTGGCTGTTCATCCTGGTGACCAGCCAGGCCGTCATCCCCATCTGGTTCGCGCCAGGCAGGCTGTCGGCGCCCCTGGCGGCCGCTCCGGGAGTCGCCTTCGCCATCGGCACGGTGCTGGGCCCGCCGACCCGGATGGTCCCCGTGACCTCCCGGAACGCATCGATAGCTCTGCTGTTCCTGGTGGTTATCGTGCACTGGCTCGTCCGTCGGATGCTCTGCACCCGGGCGGCGGCGGCGGACGCCGGGCTCGCCGCCGCCGACCGGGACGCGCGCGACCAGTACGTGATCCTGTCCCGGAATATCGAGCGGCGCGAGCAGGACCGCCTGCTGCACGACACCGTACTTAACACGCTGACGGCCCTGGCCCGCTCTGGCAGCGCCGCGGCCACCGGTCAGTGCCGCCAGGACATCGCCATGCTGGAGCGGGCGATGAGCAAACCCGGCGACGCGGCAGCGGGCACCCGGGCCGGCGCCGGCCTGCTCGCGGCCATCACGGCAGTCATCAGCGAAATGCGCTCCGCCGGGCTGGTCGTGGACCTCGAGATCACCGATGACGCCGCGGGGACGGCCGACAGTAATCCGCCGGCCCGGGGTGCCCTGCCGCTGGTCTCGGTCCCGGCCCTGGTCGAGGATGCCCTGGCCAGAGCCACCCGCGAGGCGCTGGCCAACGTGGCCGCGCACGCCGGTACCGGCCAGGCCGCGGTGACGGTCAGCCTGACGCGGCCGGATGCGCAGGACGCCAGCGGGCCGGACCCGATCCGGATCACGATCCGCGATGCCGGAATCGGGTTCGCCGTCAGCCAGGTTGAGCCCGGCCGGCTGGGACTGCGGCGGTCCATCACCGAGCGGCTCGAGGACTGCGGCGGCTCCGCGTCGGTGCAGTCGGCCCCCGGTCAGGGAACCACCGTGGGCCTGTCCTGGCCCGCGACCCGCAACGAGCCCGGAAGTGCCCGTCAGGCATCTATGACGGCTGCCGGGGGACCTGCGGCGCCTTCGCACCGGGCCGTTGCCGACGCGACCGAGTCGGCGGCTCCGCGCTTCGTCGCCGCCGTGGCGATCGCGCTGCCCGCGGGGCTGCTGGTCCAGGCGCTGACCAGCCCGGCCAGCTACCGTCATCCGATAGTCCCGGTAGTGGTGTGGCTGGGCATGCTGGCCGCGGCGGCCTGGCTGGCGCCGCGAGCCCGCTCAGGCCACCTGAGCACCGCCCACGCGGTCACCGCGGTGCTGGTGGCGGCGGCCGCCGTCACCGCGATCGGCCTGGATCGCAAGGTCACCGGTGCCTACGGGACGACCATCGACTGGACGATCCTCGGCACCGTCTGGCTGCTCGCCCTGATCGCGCTGAACAGCCCGGCCCGGCTGTGGGTGCCCGGTTCAGCGCTGATCATGGGGATCCACGCGATATTCGTGCTGCGCGCGCTGGGGGTCAGCCCGCTCGGGCTGTCGCGCCTGGCCGCCAGCGCCTACGCCGTGGTTAGCATCCTGGCCGTCTTCGCCGCGCTGCGGCCGGCCCTGCGTACGCACGCCGAGATCGCCATGCGCCGCGCCACCCTGGCCAGCCAGGCGGCGGCGGAACGCGCCGCGGCCGCCGCGATCAGCCAGGTCCGCCGTGACCGGCTCGAGCTGGCCGAGGCAGAAACGCTGCCGCTGCTACGCCGGATCGCCGACGGCACCGCCGATCCGGCCGACAGCGCCATCCGCCGTCAGTGCGCGCGGCATGCCGCGACCATGCGGCGGGCCCTGGCCGACCGAAAGCCGCCCGGCGCGGCCGGGCTTCTGGCCAGCCTGGAACCAGCGCTGATTACCGCCCGGTCGCGGAACGTGCCGGTCGAGATTCAGGTGATCGGAGACCCGGGCCAGCCCGGACCGGACGTCGCACACGCCACGTGCGCCGCGGTGGACGGTGTCCTGCGGGCTCTCCCGCCGCAGCCGGCGACGCTCACCGTCGTCGCGTCCGAGCACCAGGTCGAGCTGTTCCTGACCTTCCAGCGAGCACCCGCCGGCGAGCCCGAGATACCCGGGCTGACGCACGGCGCGGCCGAGCCCAGGCATGCTCTGCGGGCCGGCGTGGCCTGGCGGGCGACGCTAGAGGTCCAGGACACCGGCCGCGGCTGCCTGGAGATCCGCTGGCGCAGCCGGTGCCCGCGTGAGCCAGCCTCCGCTGCCCCGGCCCCGGCTGGCCATGAGAGGTTTGTTTCGGCCAGGGGCCGGTAGATCCAGGCGATGAGCAGTAACACCGCCGGGCTCATCCGGCAGCGCGCCGCTGGTCGGGAGACCTAGCGTGACGTGATTCGGATGTGCACCGGGGGGTGCGATGGGCAATTCCGGTAGGCGGGATCTGGATGCCGTGGCCGGGCAGGTGGCCGCGCGGCTGCTGGAGCAGGCGCACCTGGTCGGCCCGGAGGAGATAGCCGACACTGTCGCCGAGGCGGCGCGGCCGCTTGGCGTCACCGGTGCCCGTCTGTACCTGGCCGATCTTCAGCAGCGGACGCTGCGACCGGTAGCGCCGGACGCCGCCTGGCCAGCGTTGCCCATCGACGCGACCCTGGCCGGGCGGGCCTATCGCAGCGTCAGCGTGCACTACAGTCCCGCTGGTGACGGCGCCGGGTGGCGGGTGTGGCTGCCGCTGCTCGGCGGCACTGACCGGCTCGGGGTGCTCGAGCTGGACTGCGGTGACGTCAGCGAGCCGATGCAGGCCCGGTACCAGATGATCGCCTCGATCGCCGGGCTGATAGTGGCGAGCAAGAGCGCGTTCAGCGACGCGCTGGCCGCCGGGCGGCGATCGGGGCCGATGGCCCTGCAAGCCGAGCTGGTCTGGGGTTACCTGGCGCCGCGCACGTTCGCGACCGGGCAGGTCCTGGTCGCGGCGATGCTGGAGCCCGCCTATGAGGTAGGCGGGGATGCGTTCGACTACTCGCTGACCGGCGACCGGCTGCAGGTCTCGATCTTCGACGGGGTCGGTCACGACCTGGACGCCGGGCTGATCGCCAGCGTGGGGATGGCGTCCTGCCGCCGCGTCCGCCGCGCCGGGGGCACGCTGGCGGAGATGGCCGCCGACGCGGACGACGCCATCGCCCGGCATCTGGGCGAGACCCGCTTCCTGACCGCCATCCTGGGCGAACTGGACGTTACCACCGGGCAGTTCAGCTGGATTCCCTGCGGACACCCGCCCCCGCTGCTCATCCGCGACGCCAGGGTCGTCAGGGAACTCGCCCGCAGACCCCGGCTCCCGCTAGGCCTGGCCGGCCTGGACAGGATCGGCGCCGGCCGGTCCCCCGGCGGGCCGCCACCCTGGGACGCCGTCTACACCGAGCGGCTGCAGCCCCGCGACCGGATCCTGCTGTACACCGACGGGATCACCGACGGACGATCCGCCGACGGGACCCCGTTCGGGCTGGACCGGCTGGCCGACTTCGTCATCCGGCACACCGATGCCGGGATCAGCGCGCACGAGACGCTCCGGCGGCTGAACCACGCGATCGTCGACTTCCAGAACGCCCGGCTGACCGACGACGCCACCATTGTCCTGGTCGAGTGGCTGCCCGACCGTCCCGAAGACCTGCTGATCCACCGGCCTGAAAGGTGAGTCCCGGCGGAGCTGACGGCGCCCCCAGGTTCGCGGGCGGCCGTTACCGGGACTGGGTGAGCAGATTCTCGATCCGGCGCAGCCGGCTGGCGAGTTCGGCGACATCGGATCTGGTCGCACCCTGCTGGCCGGTATTCAGGCTGAGCACCAGCTGACCCCCCGGCTCCATGCTGCCGCGGTGGACATCGGTGATTCCGCTGACGCCTTGCAGCCGCACCGCGGTGTCGAGCTCGCTTTGCCGCATGCCCAGGCGTCGCAGGGCCCGGGCCACGGGGTGGCTGTCGCAGATCACCGTGGTCGCTTGCCCGTCGAAGA
>Ga0102924_1002985_pt1 | contig 17982 bp, 23 predicted proteins | sample PaiPotPPM11metaG_FD_80116 | JGI IMG/M metagenome (GOLD analysis project Ga0102924, IMG submission 80116) | Iron sulfur acid spring bacterial and archeal communities from Banff, Canada, to study Microbial Dark Matter (Phase II) - Paint Pots PPM... ...
CAACTGGCTGGGAGAACGACACCCGCGCCGTCCGTGCGGTCCGCCGCCGGCCCGACTCCGATCTGGACCCCAGCCGCTGGCCCGCCAGCGTCCCCGCCGTGGACCAGATCCTGGCCGAGGGCCTCGAGCTGACCCCCGGCCTGACCGTGCTGGTCGGGGAGAACGGCTCGGGCAAGTCCACCGTGGTGGAGATGCTGGCCGAGGCATGCGGGCTCAACTCCCAGGGCGGGTCGGCCAAGGCCAGGTTCCAGACCAGGGACAGCGAGCCGCACCTAGGACGGCACCTGGAGGTCGAGCGCGGCCTGCTCGGGTCCAGCTGGTCGTACTTCCTGCGCGCCGACACCATGCACGGCCTGTATACCTACCTGGAGGACAACCCCGGCCGCCAGCCCGAGCGGTTTCACCAGCTCAGCCACGGCGAGGGCTTCCTGGAGATCCTGCGCACCCGGGTCAGCCGGCCCGGCTTCTACCTCATGGACGAGCCCGACGCCCCGCTGTCGTTCACCTCCTGCCTCGGGCTGGCCGCGCTGCTGCACGACCTGGCCGGCGCCGGCTCCCAGGCCATCGTGGCCACCCACTCGCCGGTGGTGGCGGCCGTGCCGGAGGCCAGGATCCTGGAGCTGGGCGACTGGGGCATCCGCCCGGCCAGCTGGGCCGACCTGCACCTGGTCGCCGCCTGGCGCCAGTTCATGACCGAGCCCGGCGCCTACTTCCGCCACCTGTTCGCCGGCTGACCGGTGACCCGGCGCCACGGCCCGGCGCCCGCTCAGGGCTCGGGCCGTACCAGCACCTCGTAGCTCGCGCCCGTGGTGGTGGCCGCGAACTGGCCGACATTGCGGAACCCCCGCGCCGTCACCACCCGCTGAGCACGGACGTTGAAGGTGGCGATGGTGACCCGGAAGGCGGCCGGCGCGAACCGTTCCCGGCCGAACTCCAGGCCCGTCCCGATGGCCGCCCGGCCCAGCCCCTGCCCGGTCAGCGCCGGCCGCAGCCCGCCGCCGGTGTCGAGCGCCGAGTCGTCGTACGGGCCGCCCGGCACCTGGCCGTCGGCGCCGAACGAGCGGAAGCCGATCAGCCCGCGGTCATCCACCAGCGCGAAGAAGCCGCTGGCCGGATCGGTCAGGAACGCCGGGTCCGCGCTGGTCATGTCGTAGCAGTCGTACGGCGCCGGGTAGCGCCAGGTGACGATGTCGGCCGCGTGGTCCGCGGTCATGGGCACGATGCGCACCCAGCCTATTTAAGCGCGGCCCGTTTTGGCTGGAGCACGTGTTCGCCGTCAACGTGCTGGCCCCGTATCTGCTCACGGCGCTGATCGAGCGCTCAGCTACTGCGCCGACCTCACCGGCAGCCTTTAGCCCGCCGCGGCTCATGCGGCCCGGAACCGCCGGCGCCCGGCCGCGCGTCTCACCGACATGAACAGCACCAAGCGCCACCCGGCCCGGCGCTGGCTCACCGTCGCGGCTCCGCTGCTGGCCGCCTGCGTCGCCGTCACGACGCTCGCGGCCTGCGGGTCGAGCCCGGCCCGTGCCCGCACCACGGCCCACCAGATCAATCCCCGGCACCAGCTCCTCATCCCGGTCGCCCGGGCCAGCACCACGAGCACCTTCCTGACCGTCACCACCTCACAGCTCGTCACCCGCGTCCCCAGGCACGCAGGCCCCGGGGTCGAGTACATCGTCCGCTACCCGGTCAGCACCGTGCAGCTGCGCTCGCTGCGCAACGGCCGGGTGGTCGCCACCTTGCTGCACAGCCTGGGCGACCTCCAGGCCGTCCAGGCCCGCGGCGGCTCGGTCATCGCCGTGGCCAGCTTCGGCTGCCGGTCAGACGTCTACCGCATCAACCCGCGGACCGGCCGCAGCACGCTGCTGCGCACCCTGCCGGAATCGGCCACCGACATCGCGCTCAGCCCCGACGGGCGCACGCTGGCGTACATTACCTATCCAGCCCGCAGCCGCCAGCCCTGCCAGCCCGTGCGCCAGCCGCGGCGGCCCGTGCGGACCGTCGCCAACCCCGGCGGCCCGGTCCAGTTCCTGCCCAGCGTGCTGGCCGTGACCAGTCTGGCCACCGGGGCCACGGTGCACGCCGCCACCCCCAGCCCCGGCAACCCGTTCTCGGATCCGGCGTGGAGCCCGGACGGGCGCCAGATCGCGGCCGTCTACAGCGGCGGTGACAACCCGATCCTGGTCATGCCGGCCGCGCACCCCAGCTTCGCCGCGGCCCGCCGGGTCCGGCCGCCCCGTCACTGCCAGTACTTCTCCGCGGCCTGGACCACGCGCGGCCTGACCGCGGCGCTCGGCTGCGCCCCGTGGGGGCCCAGCATATCCCCGAGCACCCTCGTCCAGCTGTCCGCCGCCGGCCGTCAGACCGCCCGGTGGCGGCTGCCCGCCTGCGTCAACGGCGTCAACGTGCTTGCCGACCCGGCCGGGCACCGGGTGCTGGTCGACGCCGACACCGGCTATGGCAACGGCCCGTGCGGGAAGTCCCGCCGCGCCTGGCACATCCGCATCGAGCAGGTCCGCGGCGCCGCGCTTGACGCCATGGCCAGCTACCCCGATTACGGCGGGCCCCAGCTGCGGCTCACTGGCTGGTAGCCCGGGCCAGCTGCGGGTAGAGTGCCGCCACCCCGCCGGCCAGCCCCTGCTGGACCCGACGGCTCACGTCGTCGGCCAGCACCTCGGGCAGGCCGGCGGCCAGGCCGTCCAGCGCCAGCCGGGCCACCACCGCCGGGTCGGACTTGGGCCCGGTCACGTGCCGGGCCATGTCGGTGTCCATGTAGCCCACGTGCAGCGCGGTCACCTGCGTGCCCTGGTCGGCCAGCTCCAGCCGCAGCGCGTTGGTCAGGGCCCACTCGGCCGACTTGGCCGCGCTGTACGCGCCCGAGTCGGCCGAGCTGAACCAGGACAGCACCGACAGGACGTTCAGCACCGCGCCCCCGCCGCCCGCGGCCAGCTGCGGCGCGAACGCCCGGGTCACCGCCAGCGTGCCGAAGAAGTGCGTCCGCATCTCCAGCTCGATGTCGTCCAGCGGGCCGCCGATCAGCCGGGCGCCGGTCGAGGAACCCGCATTGTTAATCAGCAGGGTGACGTCGCCGGTGGCGTCGGCCGCCGCCGCCACCGACGCCGGGTCGGTGATGTCCAGGGTGACCGGGATGACCCCGGGCAGGCTGATCGCGGCCGGGTTGCGCGCCGCGGCGTAGACCTTGGCCCCGCGGGCGGCCAGCTCCTGCGCGAAGCTGCGGCCCAGCCCGCGGCTGGCTCCGGTGACCAGCGCGGTGCTTCCCTCGATCTGCATGGTGACCTCCTGGACGTGGCCTGAGTAGGTATTAACAACTTAGCCAGCTGAGTTGGATATAGCAACTCAGAGGTAGGATGGGCTCATGATGGACGACCCGCCCTGCTCGATCGAGCGGGCACTGTGCGTCGTCGGCGAGCGCTGGACGTTCCTGGTCCTGCGCGAGGCCCTGGCCGGCCGGACCCGGTTCGCCGAGTTCCGCGACGCCCTGGGCATCGCCCCCGACGTGCTGAGCGACCGGCTGAACACCCTGGTCGATTACGGCGTGCTGGCCCGCGAGCCCTACCAGGAGCCCGGCCGCCGCACCCGGCACGCCTACCGGATCACCCCGGCCGGCCGTGAGCTGGCCGTGGTGCTCGGCGCCCTCCAGCAGTGGGGGGACCAGCACCTGCCGCGCCCCAGCGGCCCGACCATCGTGCGCCGCCGCCGCGGCACCGACGAGCCCCTGCACGTCGGCTTCGTCGGCGCCGACGGCCGCGAGGTTCCCCTGGCCGACGCCGAGGGGGTCCGGACCGCCGTCCACCCCGCCCGGCTCGCCGCCCGCTGAGCCGTCACTACTGTGGTGGCGTGCCGAACACCACCATCAGCTTCCTGCGCGGCTTCTCCTTCGCCGGCCAGGGCATCTGGCGGGCCGTGGCCACCCAGCGGAACATGAAGGTGCACCTGCTGGCCGCCGTCCTCGTCGTGGCCGGCGGCCTGGTCGAGCGGATCACCGCCACCGACTGGGCCTGCGTCGCCCTGGCCATCGGCCTGGTGCTGACCGCCGAGACGCTCAACACGGTCATCGAGACGCTCACCGACCTGTGCACCGACGAGTACCACCCGCTGGCCAAGGCGGCCAAGGACATGGCGGCCGGCGCCGTGCTGCTGGCCTCGGCGTCGGCCGTCGGCGTGGCCGCCGCCGTGTTCCTGCCCCGGCTGCTCGGGTCAGGTCACGGCTAGCGCGTCGACCTCGATCCGGAACTCCGGCCGGACCAGTCCGCTGACCTGCACCAGCGAGCTGGCCGGCGGCCGGTCGGCGAGAATGTACTCATCGCGCACATGACGGAACACCGGCAGGTCGGCCAGGTCGGTCAGGTACACCGTCAGCTTCACCACCTGGTCCAGCTGCGCCCCGGCCGCGCCCAGCGCGGTGGCCAGGTTCTCGAACACCTGCCGCACCTGGGCCGCCGGGTCGCCCAGCCCCACCGGCATGCCATCCTCGTCGGCGGGTACCTGGCCCGATATCACCACCAGGCGGCCCGTCGCGGCCACGGCGTGGCTGTAGCCGCTGACCGGCGGCAGCCCGTCCGGCCGGACGTAGTGCTCCATGGCGCATCCTCCTGGCGGTGTGCGGCAGTGGCCGGCGAGAACCGGCGCGATTAACAATGGCACAGAGCCTGGGGAGGTTCAGCGTGGCGGGCATGATCATGGGGAGTGCCGGGGCGGTCGCCGACCAGGGGGGCGCGGGGGAGCCGGCCGCCGCCGGGGCCGAGCACGACCCGGCCATCCCGGTCTCGGCCGGCGCGCTGATCTTCGACCAGGCGGGACGGCTGCTGATCCTGCGGCCGACCTACAAGTCCGGCTGGACCATCCCCGGCGGCGTCATGGAGGCCGACGGCGAGACGCCCTGGCAGGCCTGCCGCCGCGAGGTGCTCGAGGAGTGCGGCATCGAGGTCACCGCCGGCCGCCTGGCCTGCATGGACTTCCGCACCCCGCGGCCCGGCCGGCGAGGCGGCATCCGCTACCTGTTCGACTGCGGGCCGCTCGGCGACGAGCTGCTGGCCGTGATCGTCGTCCAGCCCGAGGAGATCTCCGCGCACCGCCTGGCCCCGCTGCCCGAGGCCCTGGACCTGCTGCGCAAGCCCATCAGGCGCCGGGTGCGCGCCGCCTGCCGCGGCCGGGGCCTGGTCTACCTGGAGGACGGCCGCCCGGTGCCCGGGGTGGGCACCCCCTGAGCCCTACCCATCCGCGGCCAGTGCCCGGCGCGGGTGCACGCCGTCCACGTAGCCAAGGAACGGCGGGTAGATGTTGTAGCCCAGCAGCTCCTGGAGCCGCTCGGGCAGCCCGCGGACCACCTCGCGGGGCACCGCCAGGCAGTGGTTCTCCTGCGGCCGCAGCCAGGCCGCCGCGTACTCCAGGATCACCCCCAGCCGGGCCGCGCCGGTGGTGTTGGCCCCGCCGCCGTGCCACAGGCTGCCCAGGTAGAACAGCACCGAGCCGGGACTCATGACGGCCGTCTCGACCGGATCGCTGGCCGTCGGCTGGCGACCCGGCGCCCACCGGTGGCTGCCGGGGATGAACCGGGTGGCCCCGTTGGCCTCGGTGAACTCGTCCAGCGGCCACATGGTGTTGACCACCACCGGCGGACCCGGCTGCGGCAGCGGGTACACCGCGTCGTCGCGGTGCAGCATCTGGGCCTGCTCGCCGGGCCCGATGCGGATGCCGACCGGCGCGCTGAGCTGGTAGTGGCCCACCTGGTCCAGCACCTCGAGCAGCAGCGGTTCTGTGGCGGCTCGGTCAAAGGCCCGGGTCTTGGCGAACAGCGCGTAGACCCGCTGGGTAGCCCGGCCCTCGAACGCGTTGCGCCCGGTCGGCGTGGCCGCCAGCACCCGGTCCAGGTCGGCGCGGGCCGCGGCCACGCCGGCCGGGCTCATCAGGCCGGGCACGAGCACGTAGCCGTCCTCGGTCAGCCGCTGGGCGACCTGGGCGGCGGCCGGGGCCCGCGGCCGGGCCGGCGTGGTCACGGCTGGCGGGGTCATGGCCGGCGGAGTCATGGCCGGCTCGGTCACGGCCGACTCGGTCACGGCCGGCGGGGTCATGGCCGGCGGAGTCACGGCCGGCTCGGTCACGCTAGCCGCGCCGGCTGACGATCGTCCCGGTGCAGATCAGCGTGACCAGCCCGGCCAGCAGTACCGCCGCGCCGACCGAGCCCAGCGTGGAGCGCGTCTGGCTGGTGACAGCCAGCAGGGCGATGCCGATCACGGCCAGCGCGCCGGCCACGCCCACGAAGATCGCGAAGTGCGTGCCGCGGGTGGTGTGCGCGGACGGGCACGACCAGTTGATGCCGTGGCTGGACCGGGGCATGCCGCACCAGTTGCAGCGGTCCCAGTTGGACAGCCGGCCCGGTGCGCCCGGCGGCGTCGCGAACTGCGGGCCGATGCGGACCCGCTCGTCGACCACGGGTGAACTGGAACTGACCGCGCTGGCGTCCGGCGCCCGGCGCCACGGGCTGATCGGCGAGTACGCGCTCATCGGACTCATCTCCCCGCGTATAACCCCGCGCTGTGACTTTCATCATGTACCCAACGCGCAGGCCCGCGCCAGCGCGCGCGGGCTCAGTCAGGTAAAGCCGGGCACGGTCAGGTAAAGCCGGGCACCGCGTACCAGGCCAGGCCGGCGTCCGGCGCGTCGTCGCGGGTCACCGCGGCCTCGATGAGGCCGTAGGGCCGGTCCGCGGCGTAGAACACCAGGCCCGGATTGTCCAGGCCGAACGGGGTCAGGTCGACCTCGAAGTGATGCTTGTTCGGGGCCGAGAACCGGATCTCGGCTAGCTCCGGGTACGCGGTCAGCGCCGCCGTGCCCATGGCCTGCAGCGTCTGCTGCAGGGCCCGGCTGTGGGTGCCGGCGAACGCGGTCAGCAGCGCCGACCGGATCCCCGCGTGGGACGCGGCCCAGTCGCCCGGCGGCTCCGCGTACCGCCAGCGGGCCACCAGCTGGGTGGCCAGGATCCGGTCGTCGGTCTCGGGGAGCGTCGTGTACTGGTCGGTGTAGAACCCGCGGAACTCCGAGCCGGTCGACTTGAGCACGACCAGGTCCTTGATCCCCGACACCACCCAGGCCCGTTCCGCCGGGCCGGTCGCGTCCACCGTCACCACCGTGGTCCTGACCTCCTGGCCGCGCCGGGCGAACGTATGGTCGTGCGGCCCGTCGCCGGTCTCGATCCGGTCCCAGGCGTACTCCTCGATCTCCACCCTGGCCCCGGTCACGGCCGGCACGGTGGCCGTGAAGTGCCGGGCCAGCCGCAGCGCGAAGTCCTCGATCTGGCCGGGCGGCTGCTGCCGGGCGAACGCGTACACCGTGTTCTTCTGCGAGTCGGTGGGCAGCACGCTGGCCTGGTCCCCGGACCCGTGCGCGGCGGCGAAGTCGCCGCGCAGCGCCGTGGACACCGACAGGTCCTGTATCTCGTGCCGCGGCGTGTCCCGCAGCAGCCGGACCAGCCGCACCTCGGCCTTGCCGTACTGGTTGGCGCCCAGCACGATTCCCATGGCTGGCTCCTTAGCTCCCTCGGTAGGTCGTGTAGCCGAACGGGCTGAGCAGCAGCGGCACGTGATAGTGCCCGTCCGGCTCGGCGGCCGCGAAGCTGACCGCCACCTCGGGGTAGAAGGCCCGCTGCCCGCAGGCCGCGAAATAGGCGCCGGTGTCGAACACCAGCCGGTAGGTCCCGGCCGGCAGGTCCGGCTCGCCCAGCCGCCCGACGCGCCCGTCGGCGTCGGTCACCGCCGCGGCCACTGGCGAGGCCAGGCCCGCCTCGCTGACCCGCAGCAACGTGACCGGCACGCCCGTCGCGGGCCGTCCCCGCGCGGTGTCCAGCACGTGCGTCGACACGCTCGCCACCCTGGCCGCCCCTCTCGCCCGGTCAGTCGCCGGGCAGCCGGTCGGTGATCAGCTTCTCCAAGTGGTCCAGGCGGTCGCCGAGGTCCGCGTGGGTGACCACATCGGCCAGCGCCAGCCGGACCGAGGCCAGCTCCCTGGCCAGGAACTCGGTGTCGGCCTGGGTCCGGGAGGCCACGTTCCTGTCGCGCTCGATGCTGGCCCGGTCCCGGTCGTCCTGCCGGTTCTGGGCCAGCAGGATCAGCGGCGCCGCGTACGCGGCCTGGGTCGAGAAGGCCAGGTTGAGCAGGATGAACGGGTACGGGTCCCAGGACCTGATGAACCCGAGCGTGTTCAGCGCGATCCAGATCACGATGAACACCGACTGCCCGGCCAGGAACTTGCCGGTGCCCATGAGCCGGGCCAGGCCCTCGGCGAACTGGCCGAAGGCGTCGGTGTCGTACCGGCCTGCCATGCGCGGCCCGCTGCCCCGCGGCTGGGACAGGTCCGACCGGTCGGGCAGGATCCGGCGGGTCAGCGACATCTTCATCAGGTTTCCTCCCGGCGCCAGTCCGGCGGCAGCAATCGGTCCAGCACGTCGTCCACGGTGATCGCGCCGAGCAGGTGGCCGCCATCGTCGCAGACCGCCACCCCGACCAGGTCGTAGGCGGCCATCCGGACCGCGACCTGATGGTCGGACAGCCCCGGCCTGACGAACGTGCTCTCCTCGATGCAGTCCGCCACCGGGTCGCCCGGCGGCTGGCGCAGCAGCCGCTGGAACCCGCAGCTGCCCAGGTAGCGGCCGGTCGGCGGGGTCTCGGGCGGCTCGCACACGTAGACCTGCACGGCGGTGGTCATGGCCACCTCGGGGGCCCGGATCCGGGCCAGCACCTCGGCCACCGAGGCGTCCGGCAGCGTGATCAGCGGGTGCGAGGTCATCAGGCCGCCCGCCGTGCCCGGCCCGTAGCGCAGCAGCCGCCGCAGGTCGGCCGCCTGCACGTTCTCCATCTCGGCCAGCAGCTTCTCGCGTTCCTCGGCCGGCATCTCGGCCAGCAGGTCGACCGCGTCGTCGGGCTCCATCTCCTCGACCACGTCGGCCACCCGGTCCACGCCCAGGCCCGCCAGCAGCCGGATCTGGTCCTGCTCGGTCATCTGCTCCAGCACGTCGGCCAGCTCGTGGTCCTGGAGCGCGGAGGCCAGCTGCATCTTCCTGGTCGGCGATAGCGTCAGCACCGCGCTGGCCAGGTCCCTGGGGTGCAGCTCGCGCAGCTGGGTCAGCTGCTCGGCCAGCTCGCCCGCCTTGAACAGCTCCGGGTACTTGTCCCAGGGCACCACCGCGCTGGCCTGCCGCCGCAGGCCGCGGCGCTGGCCCAGCGCCACCACGGCGACCTCCCAGCCGCCGCGCCGGTCCTTGGACGGGCCGATGCCCACGTCCAGCACGATCGAGTCGCCCGCCGGCTGCCCGTACAGCTCCGAGGCCAGCAGCTCGCCCGGCCGCCGGGCAAAATGCCGCAGGTCAACGGTGCCGCTGCGGAGGTGGGCGCCGTCCACGGAGATCTCCGTGATGCGGCCCATGTTGACGAAGATCTGCCGCCGGTGCAGCGTCACCACCAGGCCAAGCACCCAGGGCGGCTCGCCGCCGGCCGTGGGCAGGATGACGAAGTCCTGCACCCGGCCGACCGGCAGCTCATCGCTGGCCAGCAGCTGCCGCCCGGCCAGCCGCGACGTGAAGACTGGCTCCTCGCTCACCTGCTCTGCTCCTCGGCTCGATTACACCCTGCAAGTTCCAAGGCAGATGATTCCTAACCCAGCCGGTGATGGCTACACCTGGGGCCTGCGCGCACGTGGGTTAGCCAGCGAGCGTGCCCAGCAGTTCCTCAAGCAGCCGGCGCTGGCGGTCGGGGCTGACCCGGTCCGGGTACAGCACCCGCTCGGCGCTCAGCCCGTCGATCAGCACCAGCACCTGGTGGGCCATCAGGTCGAGGTCCGCGCCCGCGCGCAGCTCGCCCAGCTTCTCGGCCTCGGCCAGGTGGGCCCGCAGCCGGGCGGTGAAGGAGTCGAACTCGGCGTGCTGCAGCCGGCGCAGCGACGGGTTGCCCAGCGCCCGGCTCCAGAAGCTGATCTCGATCTGGGCCTCCAGGTCCCGCTCCTCATCCAGCGGCAGCGCCTCCAGCAGGATGGCCCGCAGCGCGGCCAGGCCGGTCAGCCCGGCCGCCCTGGCGTCCATCCGGGCCACCACCCGCCGGTGGGACATGACCAGGGCCGAGCCGAGGATGTCGGCCTTGTCGTCGAAATAGTGGGCCAGGATGCCGCGCGAGCACCTGGCCTCGCGGGCGATGGCAGTGATGGTGGCCCTGGCGATGCCATCGCGCGCGATCACCCGCCAGGTGGCCGACAGGATCTCGTCGCGCCGGGCATCCCAGTCGACGATCTTGGGCATGACCGGCCCGTCCCTTGTTAAATCTGTTTTTTTACCGGACGTCCGTCTAACATCCGTAAGTAGTGTATCGCCCGGACTACGGCGAGCTGGGATCCGCGGAGCTGACCGCGGCGCGGGCCGAGCTCGTTCGCTTCAGCGCCCGCTTGCTTGACGACGGGCTGGCCGTCGGCAGCGCAGGCAATCTCAGCGTGCGCGTGGGCGAGGTGGTGGCGATCACCCCGTCGGGCGTGGCCTACCACCGGATGCGGCCCGAGGACATCTGCCTGGTCGCCGCCGACGGCACCGAGCTTGACGCGCCTCGCACGCCGTCCTCGGAGACCCCGATGCACCTGGGCATCTACGCCGGGACCGGGGCCACCGCGATCGTGCACACCCACTCGCCGGAGGTCATCGCGCTGTCGGCGTCCCGCGACGAGCTGCCGGCCATCCACTACGCGATCACCGGGCTGGGCGGCCCGGTCCGGGTGGCGCGCTACGTCCGGTTCGGGTCCGGTGGCCTGGCCGCGGCCGCCGTCGAGGCGATGGCCGGGCGCAGCGCCGCGATCCTGCAGAACCACGGTGCGATCACCCACGGCCGCGGCCTGGGCCAGGCCTACGACCGGGCCCTGCTGCTGGAGTGGCTGGCCCGCACCTACCGGCTGGCGCTGAGCTACGGGCCCGAGCCGCGCATCCTGTCCGAGGCCGAGCTGGCCGAGGTCATCGCGGAGACCCGGCGCCGTCGTTACGGCGAGTCGTAGTGGGGGCGCTGCCCAGGGGGGACGACCCCCCTATCCCCCCCGGGCCGCCTGGCGGCGGCGCGCTCGGCCCGGTGGTCGCGCTGGGCGCGCACATCCTGGACGTGCTGGGCCGGCCGGTGGCCGAGATCCCGCCTGGCCAGGGCAGTGTCCGGCTGGCCGAGATCCGGGCCACCGCGGCGGGCACGGCCGCGGGCACCGCCGTGGACCTGGCCAAGCTCGGGGCCCAGGTGCTGGCCATCGGCGCGCTGGGCGACGACCTGATCGCCGACATGGTCATCTCGGCCATGGCCCGCCACGGCGTGGACACCAGCGGGCTGGTCCGCAAGCCCGGCGTGCAGACCTCGGCCACCATCCTGCCCATCCGGGCCAACGGCGAGCGGCCCGCGCTGCACGTGCCAGGCGCCACGCCGCTGCTTGAGCTGACCGACATCGACACCGACCGGGTCCGGGCCAGCCGCGCGCTGCTCATCGGGGCGCCGGACGCGCTGGGCCCGCTGGCGGCCGGCGGCCTGGCCGAGGTGGCCGCCGCGGCCCGGCAGGCGGGCGCGCTGGTGGTCATCGACGTGCTGCACCCCGGCCGGCCGCAGGACCTGGAGCGGCTGGGCGGGCTGCTGGCCCTGGCCGACTGGTTCGCGCCCAACGCTGAGCAGCTGCTGGCCCTCACCGGGCGCGACGACTTGCCGACGGCCATCGCGGACGTCCAGGCCCTGGGCACCGGGGGAGTGGCGGTGACCCTGGGCGCCGGCGGCTGCCTGGTCGCCTGGCCCGGCGGCGGCCCGCCGCTGGCGCTGCCCGCGCTGCCGGTGGCGGTCGTGGACACCACGGGCTGCGGGGACGGTTTCACGGCCGGCCTGCTGGCCGGGCTGCTGCTGGGCGCGGACCCGGACGAGGCGGCCTGGCTGGGCATGGCCTGCGGCTCGCTGGTCGCCACCGGCCTGGGCTCGGACGCCGGGATCGAGAGCCTGGGCCAGGTCCTGGAGTTCCTGGGCCGCGCCCAGCCCGAGGTGGCGGGCCGGCTCACGGCCCTGGCGTCCCGATGAGCTGCGTCCCGAAGAGCGGAGGACACGCACGTGACTGAGCAGCAAGGCCCCGACAGCAGGCCCCGGACGGCGGACGGCCTGCTCCGGCGGCGGGCCAGGGCGGTGATCCCCGGCGGCATGTACGGGCACCAGTCCGCGGTGCCGCTGCCCCCCGAGTACCCCCAGTTCATGAAGAGCGGCCGGGGCGCCCGGCTGCGGGACGTGGACGGCAACGAGTACGTCGACCTGATGTGCAGCTACGGGCCGGTGGTACTCGGACATCAGCACCCCGCGGTCGAGGCGGCGGCCGCGGAGCAGGCGGCGCTGGGCGACTGCCAGAACGGGCCCGCGCCGGTCATGGTCGAGCTGGCCGAGCTGCTGGTGGCCACGGTCCGGCACGCCGACTGGGCCATGCTGGCCAAGAACGGCACCGACGCCACCACCGCCTGCTGCACCATCGCCAGGGCCCAGACCGGGCGGCGCAAGATCCTGGTGGCCAGGGGCGCCTACCACGGCTCGGCACCGTGGTGCACGCCGCGGCCGGCCGGCACCACCGAGGCCGACCGGGCCAACCTGGGCTACTACACCTACAACGACACCGGCAGCGTGCGCCAGGCGGCCGCCGAGGCGGGCGATGACCTGGCCGGCATCCTGGTCAGCCCGTTCAAGCACGACGCCGGGCACGACCAGGAGCTGGTCGACCCGGCCTTCGCCCGCGGCCTGCGCGAGCTGTGCGACGCCACCGGGGCGGCGCTGATCCTGGACGACGTGCGCTGCGGGTTCCGGCTGCACCTGGGGTCGAGCTGGGAGCCGGTCGGCGTGGACCCCGACCTGTCGGCCTGGAGCAAGGCCATCGCCAACGGCCGGGCGCTGGCCGCGGTGCTGGGCGGCGACGCGTTCCGCGACGGAGCCCGGCAGGTGTACGTGACCGGCTCGTTCTGGTTCTCGGCGGTGCCGATGGCGGCGGCGGTGGCGACCATCGGCACGCTGCGCGAGGAGGGCGCCATCGAGGCCATGGACCGGATGGGCGCCGCGCTGCGCGACGGCATCGTGGGCCAGGCGCAGGCCTGGGACCTGGCGGTCAGCTACACCGGGCCGCCCGCCATGCCCTACCTCACCTTCGACGGTGACACCGATCACGAGCTGGCCAGCGTGTTCGCGGCCAGCGCCGTGCGCGGGGGTGCCTACCTGCACCCGCGGCACAACTGGTTCGTGTCCGCCGCCATGACCGGCACCGACCTGGCCCTGGTGCTGGAGGCGACCGACCAGGCGTTCGCGGCGGTCCGCAAGCGGATCAGTCAGTTATCAGCTTAAAGGGATCAGCCTAAAGGGATCAGCTTAAAAGGATCAGCTTAAAAGGATCAGGGTCATAAGGAGGCTCAGCATGTCCGGTTCCGAGCCCAACCCCCCGGCGTCCGCCACGCTCGCCACCGGGCTGGCCGCCGACGACGGTGAGGCCATCGTCGAGCGGGCCGGCTACCGGCCCGAGCTGCGCCGGTCGCTCCGTTTCTTCTCGATGTTCGCCATCGCGTTCTCGATCATCTCGATCACCACCGGCATCTTCCTGAACTACGCCTTCGGCCTGTCCTACTGGGGACCGGCCTCCATCTGGACCTGGCCCATCGTCGGCGTGGGCAACATGATGATCGCCCTGGTGGTGGCCGAGCTGGGGACCCGGATCCCGCTGGCCGGCTACGCCTACCAGTGGAGCGCCCGGCTGGTGAACCCGACCTACGGCTGGTTCGTGGGCTTCGCCGGCCTGCTGTACATGGCCGTCGGCGGCGGCGCGATCATGCTGGGCGTCGCCTCGCCGCTGCTGCTCAGCGAGTTCAACGACAACAACCCCAGCCGGCCCCTGGTGCTCACCGTGGCGATCATCCTGATGCTGCTGCCGGTCATGATCAACCTCATCAGCATCCAGGTCGCCGCCCGGGTCAACAACATCGCGGTGTTCACCGAGATCATCGGCACCGTGGTGTTCGGCGTGCTGCTGTTCGTGCTGTGGGGCGTGCACGCCAAGCCCACCCCCTACGGGGCCAGCATCCTCACCAGCACCACCTCCACCCTGCACAACCCGGCCTGGTACGCGTTCGCGCTGGCCGGGCTGCTCGGCGCGTTCACGCTGGTCGGGTTCGAGCTGGCCGCCGACATGTCCGAGGACGCGGTCAACCCGGTCCGCAGCGTGCCGCGCGGCGTGCTGTGGGCGGTGGGCGGCTCGGCCGTGCTGGGCATGATCGCGCTGATCGGGTTCACCGTCGCCATCCCCAGCCTCAAGGCGGTCGAGTCATCCAGCCTGCCGCTGCTGGTCATCGCCGGCTACTGGCTGCCGTCCTGGCTGGTCAAGGTCTTCGTGGCGTTCGTGATCTTCTCGATGTTCGCGATCCTGGTGGTCGGCTCAGGCGCCCAGGCCCGGCTGGTCTACTCCCTGTCGCGCGACAACATGCTGCCGTTCTCCGGCCTGCTGCGGAAGATCAACGCGCGCAGCCAGACCCCGATCGTGGCCCTGCTGGTGTTCGGGGTCATCGACCTGGGCGTGATGATCTACGGCTACTTCCAGTCCAGCGCGTTCGGCACCCTGGTCGGCGCGACCGCGATCATCCCGTACATCATCTACTTCCTCATCACCGTGGCCTACGCGGCCAGGCGGCGGACCACCGACAGCATCCCCGGCGCGTTCACGCTCGGCCGCTGGGCCTGGCCGGTGATCGTCTTCGTGCTGGCCTACACCGTCCTGATCATGGTCGTGCTGTCGTTCCCCAGCCCGTTCCACGGCGCCGACAAGGTGCTCGGCTACGGCCTGGCCCTGGCCGCGCTGTGGTACTTCGGCGGCCTGCTGTGGCGGCTGCGCCGGGGCACGGCCGGCGTGAAGCCCGTCGACAACCTGGTCAAGGGAGAGTGACAGCCCGCCAGTTGCGATATGCCGATCGTCGGTATATAACGGTGACATGAGAGATCGACCACTTCAGGAACCCACGTTCCTCATCCTCACCGCCCTGGCGGCCGGGCCGCAGCACGGCTACGGGATCATGACCGACGTCGAGGAGATCTCCGTCGGCCGGATGCGGCTGCGGGCCGGGACGCTGTACGCCGCCCTGGACCGGCTGGAGACCGACGGACTAGTGGCACAGGACCGGGAGGAGGTCGTCGGCGGCCGGCTGCGCCGCTACTACCGGCTGACCCCCGACGGCACCGCGGTGCTGGCCGCCGAGACCCAGCGGATGCGCGCCAACGCGGCCGTGGCCGCCAAGCGCCTGCGGCTGGCCGAGGGGCTGTCATGACCGAGTCGTGGGAGTCCCGCCCCGAGATCCTCGAACGGCGCTACCAGCGGCTGCTGGCCTGGTACCCGCCCCGGCACCGGGCCGCCCATGGCGACGAGATGCTCGGCGTCCTGCTGGCCGCCGCCCCGGACGGCCAGCGAAGGCCGCGGATCGCAGAGGCGGCCAACCTGCTCTGGGGCGCGCTGCTCATCTGGCTGCGCCCCCGGCCGGCCGAGCAGACCGCCTCCGGATGGAGCGACGCGCTGGCCGCGTTCTCCGTCGCCGCGCCGCTGGCGCTGCTCCTGGCGAACCGGCTGACCATAGCGACGGATGGCGTCGGCCTCGCGGACCGCGGCGGGGTCACGTTCGTGCTGAGCAGCCTGGCCTTCAGCGGGCTGGGCCTGGCGGTCCCGTTCGTCCTGCTCGGCCTGCGCCGCGCGGGCGGATTCATCTGCTGCGCCGCCGCGCTGCTGCTCGCGTTTATGGCCGGGCATGCCATCTACAGCGCGCTGTTCACGGCCGTCGCCGGGAGCTCGTTCATCGCGATCCCTCTCTTCTCCTACGCCACCGAGGCCGGGGCGCTGCTGAGCTCGCCCGGCCCGCGCCGTGGCTGGCGAGTCCCTGGCTGGCCTGGCTAGCTGCTGATCACGGTGGCGGCGGTGGCGGCCGGGGTCCTGGAAGGCGCCGTCATCCGGGTGCGCATTCTCGACTCCCGCTATCACGGGTTCCTGCATCATCATCAGCCGCATCCCGCGGCCTGGCTCGCCGTGGCGGCGGTCTCCGGCGCCGTGCTCGCGGTGCTCGTCGCGGCCGTGGCCCGCCGGTCGGCGCTGGCCCGGCGGCTGGTGGCGCTGTTCGCGATCACCGCTTACCCGTGGCTGGTGAGCAGGGTCTGGTCCGGCCCGGCCAACCCGGTGGCCAGCACGCTGGTGACCTATGTTCCGCCGCTGATCCTGGCCGCCGTGGTGGTGGCCGTGACCAGGCGGGAGCGCCGGTCCGCGGCCGACGCCGCCCGGCCCGCCCGCGCCTAGAGTCGCTTTATCGACATTCCGTCGCACCATTTTTGATAACAGCAAGAAGCGCAGCCATAGCCCAGGCGCTGGCGGGACTTCCCCCGTCAGCGCCGATGCCTCGCCGCGCCGCCGCGCCGTCACGCCTGGTCTAACGGGGAGGCGGCTCGCCGGCCGGGCCGGGTTGACGCCATAATTCGGGCGTGGATGAGCTGATTCTCCGCACCATGGTGATCCAGTTCGACGGCCGGGTCGTCGAGTTCTTCCGACCCATCACCGGCGAGGCCATGCGCTACCACGTGGCGCTGATCCAGCCGCCCGAAGTGAGCGGCCGGGACCGCAAGGAGCGCACCAGGGTCTCCATCGGGGGCTACAGCTTCTTTGTGGGTGCCGACGAGTGGAAACGACTCGCCCCGCTGCTGGACAAGATCCGCGCGGCCGTGGTCGAGGCCAGTCCGGGGGCCGGCTGACTTGGGCCGCCGCGCGAGCGTGGCCGGGGCCTGGTGCGGGATCGCCGGGCCCGCCGCCTTCACCGCCGCCTGGGTGGCCGCCTCGCTGCGCCAGCCCGGCTACTCGGCCAGCCAGGTGCAGCTCAGCGGCCTGGCCGCCATGGACGCCCGCGATCCGAAGATCATGATGGCCGGGTTCATCGGCCTGGGTGTCTGCTCGGTGGCCTTCGGCGCCGCCCTGGGCCGGGTGACCGCCGCCGGCGCCGCCGGGCCCTGGCTGATCGGCACCGCGGGCGCCGCCGTGGTCGCCGCCGGCCTGTTCCGCCGCGACCACATGCTGCTCACCGGCCCCGGCTTCGGCCAGGAGTCATGGCACAACCAGGTCCACGACCTGGTCAGCGCCGTCGCCTACGGCGCCATGATCGCCGCCCCGCTGGTGCTGGCCCGCCGCCTGCGCCGCGACCCCGAGTGGGGCCGCCTCAGCCGCCCGCTCCTGGTCATCGGCCTGGGCAGCGCGGTGACCCTGGCCGTCTTCGCCACCCGCGCCGTCGAGCCGTGGAACCCCGTCATCCAGCGGGTCGCCGTCTCCCTCCCGCTCACCGCCGAGGTACTGCTGGCCGCCCGCCTGCTCACGCTCCGCCCGTCAGCCGAGTCCAGCCGCGAAGGAGCATCCGAGTGAGTCAGAACACCGAGACCCGGACTCACCCGCCGCTGCAGAACCGCGTCCTGCCCACCGGCGAGATCGTCGCCGACCCGGCCCGCGGCACCCTGATGGGCAACCGCGGCTGCATCCACCACCCCGACCGCACCCTCGGCCCGGCCCGCTGGCGGACCAAGATGTGGATCTCCTGCGTCCTGGTCTGGCGCGACGTCCGCCGGGACGTGATGCCGCCCGGCCGCTGGACCGCGCTGTTCTTCCTCGACGAGGCCACCGCCATGGCCGCCGGGCACCGGCCCTGCGGCTATTGCCGCCGCCCGGACTACCTGGCCTACGCCGGGGCCTGGCAGCAGGCCGCCGGCCTGGCCCAGCGACCCAGGGCAGGCGAGATGGACACCGTCCTGCATGCCGAGCGCGTCCACTCCCGCACCCGCCGCCAGCAGACCCGCCCGGCCCGGGCCGGTGACCTGCCCGACGGCGTCATGATCCGCCACCACGGCGTCATCGGCCTGCTCACCGGCGGCCGCATGCTCCCGTGGTCGTTCGCCG
>Ga0102924_1002987_pt1 | contig 17979 bp, 11 predicted proteins | sample PaiPotPPM11metaG_FD_80116 | JGI IMG/M metagenome (GOLD analysis project Ga0102924, IMG submission 80116) | Iron sulfur acid spring bacterial and archeal communities from Banff, Canada, to study Microbial Dark Matter (Phase II) - Paint Pots PPM... ...
CGCCATGACCGAAGCCACAGCAGAGACAGTGAACGCTTTTTGAGAGTTCGCATATATGACTTCGTAGCGGCGCGCTCGGACGGCCACCTCCCGCGACAATCTTGCAAGATCGAGGAGCGCCGCCACCGGCGGGCTCCCACTTTCCCGTTTGACCGCTCCCAGCCCGCGTAACGCCAGTATCTCGACTTCCACCCCAGCCGCCTCGAGATCCCGCCGCACCGGCCCGTCCGCGAATAGTATCACGGAAGCGGTGTCGCGATAGTGCCGCGCCACATCTACGAGCCCAAACTCGGCGCCGCCGTAAACGCCCGACTGATTCACGAATAGGATGCGCGGCTGCGCCACCTGTTTGGCTACGCCTAGGCCGGACAGCGAGGCCCCCGCGGAGGCGGAGGCGCCAAGCGCAGGCGACTCACCCGTTAGAACGGTCTCTGGGCGGGGCGGCATGGGCTCAGTATGATCGTGCGTCGCTGGCCGGGCCGCCAGTACAGCCTCGATTTGCCAGCTGGCGTTGCCGACGGCTCGCGGTCAGCGCTCTACAGCGCGCCCTCGGCGTGGAATACCGCCGGAATAGTGCGGAGCAATATGGAAACGTCCTTTGTGATGCTCCACTGGCGCATGTAAGCGGTTTCCAGGTGCACGACCTGCTGGAATTCCGTCACCTTGTTGCGTCCACTCACCTGCCACGGGCCCGTAATGCCAGGCTTCATCTGGAACCGGGCATAATGGTGCTCGTCGTACAACGCCACCTCCGACGGCAGCGGCGGCCGCGGACCCACGAGCGACATGTCGCCGCGCAGCACGTTCCACAGTTGTGGTAACTCGTCCAGACTAGTTTGCCGCAGGAATCGTCCCACCTTCGTAATTCGGGGATCATTCACAACTTTAAACAGCCGGCCGTCGCCGTACAGGCTCTGCCCGGTCAACTCCGACCGACGGGCCTCGGCATCGTGCACCATGCTTCTGAACTTGTACATCGTGAAATGCCGGCCTCCGGCGCCCACCCGCACCTGCCTAAACAGAATGGGACCAGTCGAGGCTAGTTTGACCGCGAGGGCGATCGCAGCGTACACCGGCGCGAGCAACATCATGAGCACCGCAGACGCGACCACGTCCCCCGCGCGCTTAAGCACGAGCTGGCCTGCATGGAGGCTCGGTCGCGTGAGTTGCACGAGCGGGACGCCGCCGTGCCAGGCGATTGACGGATCGAAGTCCGCGAGCACGGGGCTGGGCATCAAGAACACTTGGCAGCCCACCTGCTCCGCCACCCACGCGAGCTCCGCCGCCGAATGGGTCGCGCGCTCACCGCAGATGATCACGGTGTCGATCCGGTGGCTCGCTATGATCCGCGTCAGGTGCGACACGAGACCAAGCGACGCGGGATCGTCGTACCCATCGACGCGCACATAACCCACTAGGTGCAGCGGGAACTCGTCCGCCGGCGCGCGGCGCCGGAACGACCGCGCGTCTTCTGGAGTCCCGATGATGAGGGCTCGAGCGCGCTGTGGCCGCATAGATTCGACCATTGGCAGCAGCCGAGCAACCAGCCGGCGGTCAAGGATCAAGAGGCCACTCACTAGGCCCATTGCCCCCAGGATCGCCGCGGATCGCACCAGGTCTACGTGCATCCACGCCTGGTTCCAGAAAATCAGCGCGAAAGCCACGGCAGTTCCCCCGAGCACGCGAAGCTCGGCCCGGCGCTGGTCAGTCGCCGTGTACACACCAGTCACAATGAATCCGCAGGCGAACGCAATCAGTAGCTGCCGCGGCATTAGGGTTCCCGGTGGCAGCAGGTTACGGAAAAACTCGCCCACGCCGGATCCAAGTAATCCGGACTGGCGAATAGCTCGGAAGGCTAGTTGCACGATAGAAACGACCGCGACGTCGCTGGCGATCCACGTTGCAACGCGAACGGCATCGCGGGCAACGTGGGCGCGGACAGCCGCTCCCGCTCGCCGCTGGGCAACGATCGGGAAAGGCAACGCCTCGAATGAGCCACTAGTGGTGGATGGCGTCGTCAGCGGGCGGGGTAACGGTGTCGGTGAATCCCCGCCTTCTACATGGGGTACGGGTACTTCGGTCTCCCCCCCTGTAGCTGCCCCGGGCGAATGTAACGCCACAGGAGGAACGTGAGCGCCCGCGTCGGTCCTGCCGCTAGCGCCATCACTGGCGCCATTGGCACTGGTAGATCCGTTGGCCGCGCCGCTCATCCCATTGGCACCTATCGCCGGGCGGGAGCGAACCGGCCGGCGTAATTCCGGCAGCTCCACTTCCGCTTCGTATCGAACCGGTGTCGGTACCGATCGGTCGTACACCACGCGCATGCGCTCCTTTGCTCCACTCCCCATCGAGTCACTCATGATTGCTGGCCCGCAAGCTCCTCGCTCGCGTCCGCCTGATACAGTTCCGGGTTCCCGTGATAGCGGTACCCCCCGTCGTAGTGTGCGTCGCGTCGGAAATCCACATCATTGAGGATCGCGCCCACGAAAGGCGCTCGCACCATGCGCAGCTGCTCCACGGCATATGCCAACGCCTCATGTGCGGTTACCCCGGCGCGCGCCACCACTACTACTCCATCAGCCAGCTTCCCGAGAATCGCCGCGTCACTCACTACGTTGATGGGCGGCGAATCTATGATGATCGCGTCGTAGTTTGCTTCAGCTCGCTGCACTAATTGCGCCAACTCGTCGGACGCCAGCAGGGCGGTTGGATTCGGCGGAAGCGGCCCAGTTGTGAGCACGTGAACGGGGGCTCCGCCCGCCAGCTCGAACACGTGGGCAACCTGCTCAAACGTGGCGCCGTCACGCAGGATCGAGCTTAGCCCTGGTGCGCGGTTGACCCCGAATGCAGAGTGCACCGCTCCGCGCCGCAGATCGGCGTCGATTAGAAGGACACGTTGGCCGCGTTGCGCAATCGCGAGTGCCAGGTTGCTGGCGCTCGTTGTCTTACCGTCGCCCTCGAGAGGGCTCGTGAAGACAACCGTTTTCACTTCGCGGTCAGGGTGAAGGAATTGGATATTGGTCTGCAGCCTGGCAAAGGCCTCGGTAATCGCGGCCCGCCCCTTCGGATCGTTCGCGAGCGACGACGCAACCGGTGAGCCCGCGGCACCGTTCTCGACTCCGACGGCATCCGTGTCGTCGTCCAACCGCGAGAGCTCATCAAGATCGCCCGAGCGCAGGGCGGCCCAACGCCGCCCGCCAGCTAGGCGGTCGCGCAGGTGCCCGCGGCGGCGAGCGATGCGCATATGCGGTATCAAGCCAAGGACTTGAACGCCCGTCACACGCTGCACGTCGGTCCGGGTATGCACGTAGGGGTCCAGATGCTCGCGGGCCGCGACGACTCCCATCGCCATCAGGAGGCCAAGAATGATCGCCGCCGCCATATCGAGGATCGGCTTCGGGGTCACGGGCTTAATCGCCGTCACCGCGGAATCGACCAGTTGCACGGTCGGGTCGATCGCCGCTTGCGCAACCTCGGCGTCCTTCAGCTGAGAGTTCAGCGTTGCATACAGGTCGGCGAGAACCTTTGGCTTTCGGTCAAGTCGGGCGTACTCCATCTGGCGCCGCGGGACGCGATTGATCTCCGTGCCGAAACGCGCGATCGATGAATCCAGCGAGGTTTCCTGCTGACGGAGACCGGCCGCGTATGTCACGACCGACTGGCGAAGCTGCTCCTCGATGTCCGTAATGCGCGTCGTGAGGTTCTTGACGTCGGGGTCGGCCATCGTCCGGCGGTCGAGCAGCGCCGCCCGCTGGTCCTCCGCCAGCTCGAGCGATTGCACAAGCTGGTTGGAGGTACCGCTCCTCAACAGCGTCGGAAACGAGATCAGCTTCGTATAGGGCGAAGGGTCGGTGGGCTTGCGCAGTGCGGCCGACGTTGTGGCCTCGGCCAGCATCTTCGACAATGCGCCCTCTTCAGCGCCGACGTCCGCGCGGGTCGCTTGCAGCTGAATCAGTCGAGCGACATCGCCGCTAGCTTCGGCCTCCGGATCAACCACCTTTTGCGACTCGCGATAAGTGCGCAGCTGCTCCTCGGACGAGGTCAACTGTCCTTGAATGGTGTCCAGCTCCTGACGAAGCACCTTCTCACGTGAGCGCGCATCAGCCGTGAGAATACCCTGACGCCACTTCAAGAACTCGCGTGACATCGCCGTGAGCGTCGCTTCACTCAACTTCGGATCGGTGCTGCGCAGACGCACGCGAATCACGTCGGCGTCGGGACTTGGCCTCACAATCTTGAGTCCGCGCTGCAACTGATCCAGCGCCTCGTTCTGCGTTAGTACTAGCAGATCGACCTGGGGCACATCCACGATGCGCGCCCGAAGCGTGAACGTCGCTCCTGCCGCCTGCACCGTCTGGCCTACTGCGTACGGCCCGCGCGGCGTGCCCGCAGGCCCGCCAGTCAGCAGGAATCGCTTGTCGGGCTGACGTACGAGGTGCAGTGTCGCGGTGTCCGCCGTCGGCGAAACCTGAATCGCCGCGAAAAAATCCTGCCGAGACGCGCGCGTCGGGTCCGTCATCACCAGCTGCAGCGCCGCGTCCTGCACGACCTCGGTCGCTAGCGTCTGGCTGCCAAGTACTTCTATCTGGGTATTGACCTCATCACCAACCGGCACTGTCTGCACAGCCGTGATGGGGGTAGGTGTGCCCGCTATCTGAATCAAGGCCGACGATTCGTAGACCGGGTCCTTGAAGAGGACGTACAGCACGGCCGCAGCGACCATGACCGAGACACAACCGAGCACCACCCAAATGTTCCGGCGTATTACGCCGACAATTTCGCGCAGTTCGAGTTCGTCATCGGCCGGCGAACGCGATGGCCCGTAGGCCGCCGGGTACATGGGGCCCGTAGGAGACATTACTGCGAAGGTGCCTGGGTCGTGCCGTGCTGGCAGTTGCGCGCTCACTCGTCCTCTCTGTTGTTCAGTCGAATTGTATCGATACGTGTCGCAAGGGCCACACCGTCCCGTTTAGACGCCAGAATGCGTGGTACGTTGCGAAAGTGCGGACCGCTCGCGACACCCAGTGTGGCGCGCGCGAGCGCTCCCAAGCCAAATAGGCCGGCAGACGCTTCAAAGGCCCGCAAGTAACAGATAATCGGCGATCCTCAACGGCGCCGTGTGCCGCCTGATACTTATAGCGTAAGTTGCCATATATCAATGATATGGCCATTTTGGGCCGCGCAATGAGAGATCCTGGCCTCGCGCCATGCGTCATGCGATTCCGCCCGGGTGCACGGTCGGCGAAACTGCCATTGCGGTCAGTCTCCATGGCGGTACTGGCCCCCAAAGGGTGCAGTCACGTAGTCCCGGCTAGCGGAAGAAAGGCCCAAGAACAGCCACAGTAGTGTTCCGCTCACCGTGACAAACGGGTTGGTTGACGGAGCGGCGGCAATACAGAATAGCGCGACGGCACGCGCCGCGCTGGCGAACTGGTCGCCTGGCGGTGACGCCGGTAAAATGTTGCGCGCAAAGAGCAACAGCACCCCCAACCACCAGCATGTGCCAGCGAACCAGCCCAGCGAGTAGAACGTCTCGAGGATCCCATTGTCGAAATCGTGCACTCCCTCCTCCCGAGCCTGACTACCAAGAGCAGTGCCGGTCCCGGTAGAGCCTAGGCCGTGCCCGAGTGGCTTGCGGATAATGGCATCGACGAAGAACGGAAAGTTGGCCTCTCGCGCATTGAGGCTCCGGTCGTTCGACAGGTCGGTCAGCGTGTTGAAGCGCATCGTAATCGTGTCAGTGGCTTTTCCTTCTGGCGCGAGCGGCACGATTATGAGCAGACCCGCGACGGCAAGCACCAATGTCCCGCCAGCAATCGCCAGACGGACGCGCGCCCGGCCGCGCAGGCTGCAGGCGTACGCGATCGCCGCGAGAACGCAAGCAATCCACGCGGTGCGATTAAGCGATAGAAGGAACGCAACCGCTCCGACCGGTCCCGCTAACAGCGCAAGCCGCGACCGCCGCGCGAGTAGCGCCAGCAGCCCCGCCCCGATGCAAGCGCCAAACGGACCTGGCGCATTCAGCGTACTGAATACCCGCACCTGATATGGCAAGGGCAGGCCGATCGAGCTCATCCTCGAAGCCAGCATCCAAGCGACGTCCCACGAGAACGGGTGTATCCATTGGAAGACACCATACAGTCCTGTAGCGAGGACCATCCACGGCATTACCAGCAGCACGTCGTCGCGCAGCTCGGGATACTCCCGCCACCGCAGCACGATACTCATCCCAAATAACAGGGGGATGACCCACGTCGCGAACGTGTACATCGCCGCCTGGACGCCAATCGTGAACAGGCCCAGACCGAGACCATAAAGAAGCGCGGCACCCATGAGAAAAAACGGCGCACGCGAACGCCGGATGAGCGCCGGCAAGTATCGCAGAACCGCGACGATCGCGATACCGCTCACCAGGAGCGGCGCGAGTGACATGACATTCACGTCGGTATAGCCGAGATGCATGTCGACCATCCGCCGCAGCATCGGATTGAAGAACCACATCCCCAGCGAGTACCCGAGATAAGCCCGTGGCGCGGCGAAGTAGTAAACCAATCCGGCTAAAAACGCCGCCGCCGTAAACGCGTAGCGAACTGCATTCCCGCCGACACCTGCGAAGCCCGCTGCCACGATGGCGGCAAGCAATGCCAGAGGTGCTGAGCGCGTCGCGAAACGAATGGCCGCTGTCGTGACGGGCTTGTGCTGGCGTACGCGCTGCGGAAACGCGCCGACCGCGAATGGCGTCGTCATGACCGCATCTGAGAAGTCTGGTGGCTCACAACGCGCATTGGAGACTTAGGCGGCAACATCTGCATAGGCCTCGCGCAATCGGGCCGCGACCACCGGCCAATCATAGTTGGCGGCAGCGAACCGGCGACAGCTTTCTGCGTCGGGAAGCGGTAGCGACCCATCGAGCGCCGCCGTAATTGCTTCCGCCAACAACCGCGCGTCGGCCACGCCGGGCAGCACCAGCCGCGCGGACAGCCCCTGCACGACTTCGGGCAGCCCGCCGACGGGACTGACGAGTACAGGAGTGCCGGCGGCCAGCGACTCCGCGGCCACTAGGCCGAACCCTTCCCACGCAGAGCTAGGGACCACGCTGAGCGTGGCAGCCCGATACGCCCACGGCAGGAGCTCGTCTGGCAAAAACCCTTGCAGCTTCACGTAATCCTGGAGACCCAAATCATTCACCTTGGCAGCTAATTCTTGCGCGAGGGGGCCCTTCCCGACAATTGCGATCAACGCATCCGGCATGGCTCGGCGAATTACGGTCGCCGCCGAGATGAGCTCCTCTAAACCCATCCGACGGACAAGCCGGCGAACGGCCAACACCACAGGCCTGCCCTCTGGCCATCCAAGGCGCGCCCGTGCATCCGCAACGTCTCTAGCGCCGGACCCTCCACCCGCGAACCGCGACGCCTCGACCGCTCCAGGGATCACGCGTATACGCTCCGGTCGAACACCGTACATGTCACTGGCGACCTCGGCGAACGCCTTCGAGAGCGTCAGCAGCAGACTGGCGCGGCTGTAGACCGCTCGTTCCATCGTTTTCTTTGCCCATGTCGCAGGCTTCGACGCGCCCTCAACCTTGCTCTCGGCCGCCCACGGTCCGTGGAAGTGAACGATCAGAGCTTTCTCCCGACTTCGCGCGCCGCCAGCCCGCCTTTGTGCTAGACGATCCAGGAAGGGGAACGTGTATGCTGCAAAATGCGACACCACGATGGCTTCGGGGTTCCGCGCAATGGCACGTTCGGCCGCTTGCCGTGCGCGGCGTAGGCGCAGTGGCAGCATCGCCGTCGGCGACGCGAAAGCCGTCACCTGCCCGCTGGAGGCAAATGCAACGCCGGGCGATCCAGCCACTATACCGGTCGCCGGCACGCCCGCGGCCGGCAAATGTTGCATCGCCTCGTAGTAGTAGCGATTAAGCCCACCGGGTTGCTCGGGAAACCAACCCATCCCAACGTGAAAGGTCGGGATGGAGACAAGCGACCCATTGGCGGCCACCGGTGACAGCTCAGTGGCCAGCGCTTTGCCACTCACGCGTCCTCCCGGCTGCACGATCCGCGCCGGTTCAGACGGTGAAGGTCATGATGCATCTGTTTCGCCCCCTCCCAACAACCGAGTCCTGACCGCGTCGAAATCTGCGCGCGTCACCAGCAGTCCAGGGACGCTGGTCTGCAGAAGTCGCGGATAACCGATCAAGGTAAACGCCAAGCGTGCAGTGGTGGACGCCAGTAGCGAAATGGCCGCGCCCACCAAGCCGAATCGTGGGATTAGTACGATCATCAGCGGCACGCTGAGTGAGAGACCAAACGCCTGAAGGGTGGTCACCACGCCCGGGCGCCCGACTGCCATGAATGCCTGCGCCAGGATCCAGGTCGCGCCACTTAGCACGACTTCGACGAGCAAGATTCGAAAGACAGGCACGGCGCCAAGGAACCTGGTTCCGTACAATAGGCGCAGCACGACCGGGCCGGCGATCGCAATGCAGCCGGCGGCCAGTGTGGCAACCGCGGTGCTCACGCGCGCGGCCCGCCCCGTCAGCGCCACCACTTCGCGAACGGGCCGTGCGGCCGCCGTAGGTAGAAGCACTGTGACGATCGACGCCTGCACGATATTCAGCACGCGCGAGAGGCTCAACGCAACGACGTATGTCCCCATGGCCGACGGCGACAGCAAACTGACAACGAGCGCTTGATCAACCTGCAGCGCGAACGCGCCAAGCAGATCGACGCCGTACGAGCGGATCCCATATCCAAGGAGCCGACGCGCGGACGGCCCGAGCCCGGCGAGATGTGGATAGAAGCGGCGCCACATCGGCGCGACGCGCAAGGCAAACACCGGGATCGACGGCAGGATGTACGCGAACGCTGCAGTCACCGGCGTCAGTGAATGTGACAGTCGGAGCCCGATCAGCCCACCGAGCGTCAACACCGGGATCAGGTATCGTGTTTGATTGGCCGTGGTGAACTCGCCCTCCACGGCTAAGACTGCGGCGACGGCGAGTGTCATCATCGTCACCGGCGCGACAAAAACGATAATGCGCGCGATGTGGATGTCTTGCGCGCTGTAGTGATGCAGCCACAGAGGGATCACGAAATACCCGACTACCGCGGTCAGTATGCCCAGGCCCAATGAGAGCACCATGGCAGCGGAAAAGAGCGCGCGACGCTGGTCGGGATGCCGCTTGAAGTTGTAGGTAACGGCGGCCGGGATCCCCAGAGTCATCGCGTTCGCGAGATTTCCCGGCAGAATCATGGCGGACAGGTGTCCGCGGCCGTCCGGTCCAAATGAGCGCGCCGTTATGATGCCCGTCGCCACATTGGTGGACTGGATCAGAACCTGCGTTACCAGAGTTTGAAGCGTGGCGCTCACGCGGGTCTTGCCGCCAAGCGCCTTTCGAATTGGATGAAGCACCGCGGCGGTCAAGATGGCGTGCGTTTAGGGTTTGTGCAGCCTATTGCCCATCGCCTACCAGTCGTTGCCTACACCACTTGAGGCCGCATTGGCCGAAACTACCCAATCTACTACGTCGAGAGACAGCATTGCCGGCACCCGCGTCACGACGGCGCCACGCTAACGCCGGGAGAGCGCCGGAGCCCAGTCAGACACCGGTGTTGTTGCTCGCCGCGCGGATGCTGTACATTACGACGACTCGGAGGGCACGCGGTGACGCGGCAACGCGGCACGCACGCGCAACGCACACGTCGCTGCGCTGCGGTCGCATGTGCGGGATTGTCGCGCCGAGAGCAGCATGTCGACTCTGACGGGACACGAGGAGCGCGAGCGTTTGGTGCAGCCGGGTAGCGGGAAGACTCACGTCCTGACGATCGGCCTCGAGGACTACTATCACGGGGCGACGTTCAATCGCCTGATTCCGCGCGGCCATTGGCACCGCTTTGAGCCCCGCCTCGAGCGCAGTACGCAAGCCACACTCGCGCTCTTAGATGAGTACGGCATCAAAGCCACGTTCTTTGCGCTAGGCTGGGTGGCGGACAAGATGCCGGAGCTGATCCGGGAAGTGGTCGCGCGCGGCCATGACCTCGCGAGCAAGGGGTACTATCACAGGCATATCCGCGACTTCAGCCGCGGTGAATTTCGCGAGGATTTGGCACGGGCGCGTGAGGCGCTCGAAAGGGCGGGCGGTCGGCGCATCGTTGGATATCGAGTCGCGCAGCTCGGACTGAGTCCCGTCGACCTCTGGGCGCTGGACGTGCTCGCCGAAGAAGGGTACGAGTTCGATTCGAGTCTGCGTCCCACCTTCCGGGCTTACGAATCGGAGCCCTGGCGCCGTTTTGTGCACCGGCACGAATTCGCCGGCCGCACGTTGTGGGAGTTCCCGGTGTCGTCAGCCAGCATCCTGGGCTGGCACGTGCCGATCGCCGGCGCAAACTACTTCCGACAATTCCCGCACGCCCTGGTTCAGCGAGGCGTGCGCGGCTGGGATCGTGAGTATCCGCACCCGTTCGTGATGTACTTCCATACGTGGGAGCTCGACCCCGAGCAGCCGCGGATCACGGCGGCCCCGATGTACGCCCGGGTCCGGCAGTACCGCAATCTGGACCGCATGGGATTGATTCTGCGGCACTACTTCGAGCGTTATCGGTTTACGAGCATCGCCAGCTATCTGGGGCTCGCGACCGCCGAAGCGTTGGTGCCGGCACAGCACGAAGCAGCACGCCAAAGCGCGTCCCGGAGCAGCGGCGAAAGCCACCTGCCGGAATACGCGGGCCGCACCAGCGGTCCAACCGCGCTTGACGGTGGCGAGTCGGGATTCGACCCCGCGGTCGACACGTCTGCTGCGGGTCACGGCGGCTCGCGCACGTTGGTAAGCGTGGTCGTGCCGTGCTACAACGAAGAGCTCATTCTCCCGTATCTCGCCAACACGCTTGCGGGGGTCGAGGTCGCATTGGCCGCACGTTATGAGTTTCGCTTCGTGTTGGTCGACGACGGCAGTCACGACGGCACGTGGGCCGCCATGCAGCGACTGTTCGGTGATCGCCCCAACTTCACGATGGTCCGCCACCCGCACAACAAAGGTGTCGCGGCGGGTGTCATGACGGGGATTCAGCACGCTACGACTGAGATCGTGTGCTCGATCGACTGCGACTGCACTTACGATCCGCGCGAGCTCGCCAAGATGGTGCCCATGTTGGCGCCCGGGGTCGATGTCGTAACGGCGTCCCCGTACCATCCCAACGGCCGAGTGCTGAATGTGCCAGGGTGGCGGCTTTTCCTGTCGAAGGGCGTCACTCAGCTCTACCGGCTGGTACTGCACCAAAAGCTGTGTACGTATACGGCGTGCTTCCGGGTGTATCGCCGGAGCGCCGTGATCGACATCCCGCTCGAGCGGACCGGCTTCATTGGGGTGACGGAGCTACTGGGTCGGCTGGATCTCGCAGGGTCGCGGATCGCGGAATATCCGACGACTTTGGAAGTCCGCATACTGGGCCGGTCCAAGATGCGCATTCTGCGCACGATCATCGGCCACCTGGTGCTCTTACAGCGGCTCGCGTGGCTGAGAATGACTGCGCCGGCGCCCCATCCGCGCCCTGTTCCGCGCGTCGGGACACCGGCAACCGCGACAGCGGGCGTCGGCGAGGTAGTGGACGGCACCTCTTAGGCCAACTGTTCTAGCGCGGGGTCAGCAGCTCCTGGTAGACATCGACGGTCTCGCGCGCCATGCGCGACACATGGAACCGCTCGCAGCCGGAAAGACCCGCCTCCTTGAGCTGAGCTGCCAAGTGCCCATCGAGCAACACGCGCGCTATGGCGTCTGCGAGCGCGGCCGGGTCGCGCGTCGGCACGAGCAGCCCCGCCTCGCCGTTATCCAACATCTCGGCCACACCCTCAGCGGTCGTCGCCACGACCGGCGTACCCACTGACCGCGCCTCGACAACAACGAGCGGCCCTGCCTCAGCATGCGAAGCCAGCACGAAGACGTCCGCAGCACGCATTAGATCCAGCGCGTCCGCCCGAAAACCCAGAAACTCGACCCGGTCCGCCACGCCTAGCTCCTGCGCATAAGCTTCGAACGCTGGCCGATCGGGCCCGTCGCCGACGAGATATACAACCGCGTTAGGGACCCGCGCGCGAAGCAAAGCAGCCGCGTCGATGAGGTCTCTTATGCCTTTACGCTCGTACATGCCCGCGACAGTCAACACCGCAGGCCGTCGGAACGTGACAGGCGGCAGCGGCGCGTACTCCTCCGGCGAGCGGGTAGTGCCTATCGGGCCGTTGAGAACGACCGAAATCTTTTGGGCAGGGATGCCGCGGGCGATCATCGTGTCCCGCACGGCCGCGGTTACTGCGATTACTCTATGACCTACGCGCATCAGTTCCGCATGCGGCGCCCACGAGTTGTGTACCGTCGTGACCACGCGCGCGCCTCGGCGCCCGAGCCTGCTCGACTCAGATGCTAGGCGAGCCACAATGGCCCCTGTCATGTTGTGCGCGTGGACAATCTCGATTTCGTGGCGCCGGATCAACCGCGCCAGGCTGAAAACCGCCCGCGCAGCGTTGACCCCTTTCCCACCGCTGTGCTCAAGCGGGAGATATCGCACACCGTGCTCGGTGAGCAACGACGTGTATTGCCCGGCCGCACCCGCCATGAATACTTCGTGCCCGTCCCTGCGCTGGGCGATGGCTAGGTCCACGGCGACGTTGACTATGCCATTCCCGCGACCGCCAACGACATTCACTAAGTGCAAGATGCGGCGGGGCACGAGGACGTCGCGCTCCATACGACGAGGCACCGCTACTTCGAGGCTAGCGGACTGATCCATAAGCGTGAGTACGCGTCTCCTTTCCCAGTGAAAATCCCGAGTCTCGGCTAGCAAACAGCACGATCCACGCCGACGGGCCGGAGAGTTTGCTCGCGACTCGGACTGCGCGGGCTTGTCATCCTACGCTAGTGACCGGTCCCGTCAGCTGCAAGCAACCGCTGACCCACGAGCCGTGGCAGGACGGGGTTCGGTACGTGGGGCGCACAGCCCGCGCTAAGGCTAATCTAGCGGTCGCCCAGGCGCTTGCAAAACCAAAGCCGGCGCCCCATCCGCGCACTGTTCCGCGCGTTGGAGCGCCGGCCGTTATTCAGGCTGGCAAAGTTGAAGCCGTGGCGAACCTCCCGGTGATTTACGGTACTAGCTCCACAATCATAGGATCATCTGACACGGTAAGCTGCACCGTCGTCGGCTGACCGGTGACCTGCGAGATTGCGGTCGTCGAATTCCGGGGCAGGTAGACGTTCGCCCCACCAAATGGAGTCTGCACCGACAGCGTCAGATTGTGAGTGGTGGAGATGTCTTGCCGTGCACTCGTGTTGTAGCTCGATACGTCCAGCCACAGAATCAGGTAGTAACGGCCATTACGCTTGCCCAGCAACGTGTGGTGCAGGTGCGTCGTGTCGCCGGTGAACGAGTAGCTCACGGCGCCAGGTGTGAAGGATGCGCCGCCACGATCGGCCAGAAGACTGATCGTGTTCTTAATGGAATAGAACGGCGCCTTGGGCGTGCCATCCGTATGCAGCATTCCCCAGCCGTTTTCATCGGTGGAAAGGTTGTAGATATGTGTGCGGTACACGCCCTGGTTGAAGTACTCGAGATACGTGCGCGGCGCGTACTTTGCCATCGCCAGCTCAGAGACGCCCGGCTGTCCTGCCATGCCGCTGGTCAGGTTGTAGTTGTAGCCTGTCTCGGTGGCCACAACCGGCTGGTTGCCGCTCATCTGCTTCGTGTCGGGAATCCACATGCTGCTCAGTTGATTCTCCGGCAGGGCCCCGCCGGGGTAGCTGTGCAGATTGCCCATGTCACATGGCACCGGCCCCACAGCGAATGCGTTCTTCGGATGCGCCATCGACGGACTCAACACCTGGATGCGCTGTACGGCAGGATCGGACGAGTTCTTCACGGCGGCGTACAAAGCCGTCTGGTACGCTTGCAAACCTGCGGGAAACGGCTGTCCCTGCCACGTCATACTGGGGTCATCGTCCCACTCGTTAGGCCCTTCGACCGCTACGACCGACTTGATTACCGGCTCGATCGCTTGCGACACCGCCGTCGACGGATCGATTCCAGCGCGGGGGTCCATCACGAGCGTCGAGTGGATACCGTACGTTGCCAGGTCGTTGAGGTCTGCGAAGAATGCACTGCCCGTGCCGCCATCCCGGATGTACCGGATGCCCGACTCAAGGAGTCGCGGCTTCAGGATCGCGGCGTACTGCGGGCCGTTTACGACGTAGCGGATATGCATCGAGACGCCGATACTTTCCACGAACGAATCCGACGAGCGGGCCGGTTCACCGGCTCCCGTCGGCCCTGCAGCGCGAACGGTGAGAGCCACGGTTCCTGACTGCCCGCCGCTCGACGCCGTGATTACGCCGGAGCCTACTGCGACCGCCTTTAGTGCACCACTGCTCGACACCGTAATGACGCTCGGCTTTGACGACGTCCATCTCAGCGTCCGGCCGGCTATCGTTGAGCCAGTGCCGTCCAGCAACGTCGCCGTTAGCTGCGCCGTTTGACCTTTCATTACTGAGAGAGACGCTGGCGACATCCGCACCGCAGCTATTGTCACCGCGACCGTTGTGACAGTGAGATGCGACGACGCAGACTTTCCGCCGCTCGACGCAGTGATCATTGCCGCACCCAGCGACACTGCCGTCGCGAGTCCCATGCTCGAAACTGTCACCACGCCCGGATTTGACGAGGTCCAAGTCATCGCTGGGGTCAACAAGGTGGCCCCCGCGCCGTCCAGCACCGTCGCTGCCAGCTGCGCGGTCTTGCCTTGCGCAACCGTAACTGAGGCGGGCGCGATCATCACGGACGCGACAGTTTGCGATCCGTCGCCAGCCCTCGCGCCACCACCGATCGTCACGCTCGCGTTGGCCGCTGCTCCCGCAGTCGCGGCCGTGATCTCGGTCGAGCCGTTCTTCCGCAGGTGCACCATACCACCCACGGAGACCGTAGCCACTGTGGTATCGCCACTGTTCCAGACGATGCCTTGAGTGTGGACTGAATTGCCGTTCTGGTCTTTGAGTGTCGCGCCGAGCCGCACGGAGTCTCCAATCGATCCTGAGACAGTCGTGGGCAGCACGCTAATGACTATTGATTCTGATCCGCCGAGCCCCAGGGTGTTGTTGGGACTCATGGCATCCGTCAAGGACTTGTCCTGCGTGCAACCCGCGACCAATACAGCGGCCACGCATGCACAAATAGTACTGCGCATCGCTCCTCCAGATCCTGTTCGGCGGCCGGACTGGCATGGCCTGCGGGATCCTCTCCGCGGCTTTAGCCTCCTGAGCTTTGCGTCCCCAGCTTTCGCCGGGTTTGCCGTTATCGCAGGCCCCAGAGGGGCGCTGCATCGCCTCTTTCAGTTTTTCTCGCGGCCTGCTCGTTGCCGAGCCCGCTGCGAGTGTAGCTAGTCTATCATGACCGATACCGGCCCGCCATTAGCAGTTTATTTCCACTCCGCAAAGTGGTCGGGCATCTTGTCCCACTAGCCCTCGCGCCTGCGTGCGGGGCCGCGCATCCTACTGTTATGCACTCCCTCGCGGTCGCCGCGGCGTGCTTGGCGGTCTCCGCACCATTAGTGGTTGCTCAGACACCGGCGGCACATCCTGCCGCGCAACCGTCCCCCCAGTCGTCGCAATCGAAAGCGCCGAGCGACAGCGCCCGTGCATCAATTGCTGCGCGTCTCGCCGCGCTATGGCCGGCAACCGCCGGGCTGCCCGCGTTTCCCCCGTCCACGACTTGGATCCCGCGCGGCAAAGAGGCCGCGGACACGCTGCCCTCCACCACCGCGGTCAACATCGTATGGACCCGCGATTCGCGCGGCTTCTTTTACACGAGCGCGCCGCGCCCGTGGCAGCTGTTCTATCACTCGCTCAAGCGACCGGGAGCCGATTACCTGGTATACGAAAGCCCCGACCGCGCCGGTGCGACTGCATACGCGACTCTGAGCTCGGGCGGCCAATATCTCGTCATCACCGCGACGCACCCGGGCGACACACGCACTCGTCTCCTGCTGGTTGACCTGGATGAGCCGGGCCACCCAGCGATAACGGCACCAATCATAAGATTGTTCGACGACCTGGACGCCGCGTACCGTTATGTCGGGAACGCTGGGCCGGGTTTGTTCGTGTGGACAAACCGCGATGCGCCACGCGGTCGCATCGTCTCGATCGACGCGACAGACCCGCGCCAGGCGACCGAACATACGGCACTGGCTGAATCCGCGGTTCCGCTCGTCACCGCGCAGGTCGCGGCACGACGGATCTTTGCGACCTACCGAGAAGATGGGGCCGATGTGCTGCACATCTTCTCGTTGTCCGGCCTGCAACTTGGCACGGTGTCATTGCCCTCACCCGGCAGCGTTGGCCGTGTCGCCTGGGGGGGCCGAAGCGATCACGACACGGTATACGTCGCCGCGCAAACAGTACTCCAGCCACCAGCGATTTATGCCCACGTCCCGCACACGGGACAGACCACGCTATGGCAGGCAGTGTCGATTCCTTTCGATTCGGCGCAGTTCGAGACCCGCGCGTTGCACTACGATTCGGCCGGCGGAACTCACTCGACTGTATTCGTGACCTCTCGCAAGGGACTCGCGCTAGACGGTACGCATGCGGCGTGGGTTGATACGACGAGCGATTCCAGTGGCTCACGGCTGCGCTTTTTGCCGGTAGCTGCAGTTTGGCTCGAGCTTGGGAATGTCTACGCGGTTCCAGCGTCGGGCGCAGCCGCCGCACAGGGAGCTGCCCAGGTGCTCGCCGCTCGGAAATACGCGCGCCCCGATGCGATCCTGACGGCATCGCCTCCGCCCCCGAGCTCAGGGATCGATGCGTCCGCCCAGTGGTTGGCCGCCCAGGTGCGGTGATCGTGGCAAACGTGCTCGACATCATGGACTTGGTCGTCCAGGTCGTCCGAAGCGCACTGTTCTGGGGAGCGGCCGTTCTAGCGCTTGTTGCGGCCGTCGATTGGATGGTTCGGACACGCCGCGTGAATCCGTTTGGCCCGGTCGCCCGCTTTTTTCGCGCGTCGGTCGACCCGTTGCTGGCGCCGATCGAGCGCCGCGTGGTTCGGGCCGGAGGCATGCCCGCAAGCGCGCCCTGGTGGGCGCTGATCGCCGTCATCGTCGGCGGAATCGCGCTACTGAGCGTGCTAGCGTACGTGCGCGACTTGTTCCGCGATCTCTTCGTCGCCACCGGCGCAGGCCCGTCGCAAGTAGCCCGCGTGCTCGTCGCGTGGGTGTTTGTGCTGCTGCAAGTCGCGCTGCTCGTGCGGGTGCTCGCGTCATGGGTGCGGGTGTCGCCGTACTCGCGCTGGCTCCGGTGGTCCTTTCGACTCACCGAGTGGCTTCTTCGACCTCTCCGCCAGCTTATCCCACCCATGGGGACGATTGACGTCACTCCTCTCGTGGCGTATTTCGTACTGAGCCTGGTCGCCCGTGCTGTGCAGTCGGCGATCTGAGGGATGTAATTGCGATGTAATTGCAGTGACCGAAGCCGTGTGATGCGCGTCCACTGACGCACCAACCGCGAAGGTCGCACGACTTTCAGAGGTCGCAATGTCGTCGATCGTGCTCGTCGGTTCTGACCTGGCGTTGCTTGAAGGACTGGCCCAAACCCTCGGAGCCGTGGGCCATCGAACCCTCATGGCATCAAGCGTCGCAGAGGGAACGGCGCTCGCCGCCGCAGCTCCGCCTCTAATCGCGCTAGTGGATCGGGACATGGCGCTTGCGCACGTGCGCACGGGCGCTCTTCGCATGCCCTTGGCTCCGGGAGGCTCGCTGGTGCTCTTCCGCTCCACCGACGAGCCGAGCGCCCCGCTGCCTCCAGCGCTCGTCCGGATCACGCTCGCCGACCTAGCGCTTCCACTGGAGCGGCACCGACTGGTGGCGCTCGTTCGCTCGGTCGAAGAACGCGCACATCACTCGGGTCGCGACCGGCCGCAAACGCCGCCGGAAAGTCGCGTCGTTTAGCTC
>Ga0102924_1002989_pt1 | contig 17971 bp, 15 predicted proteins | sample PaiPotPPM11metaG_FD_80116 | JGI IMG/M metagenome (GOLD analysis project Ga0102924, IMG submission 80116) | Iron sulfur acid spring bacterial and archeal communities from Banff, Canada, to study Microbial Dark Matter (Phase II) - Paint Pots PPM... ...
CCAACGGCGTCACCGAGGAGCTCTTCGACCAGGTCGTCAACCCGATCGCGATGACCCGCGGCGGATCGGCCGACCTCTCCACCAGCCCCAACCAGCCCTGACATCAAAGGCCCGCCGGCGGGCGGCCGCCCGTCGACAGGACGGCCCTGGCCGCCTCCGCGGGCGACCCGGACACCACCCGGTCAAGCTAATCCGCCGGCCAGCCAGCCATCGCCGACACGACCGACAGCACGTCATAACAACACCAAAGATTCCCGGCCGGGGCAGCAGCACCATAGCGCAGCGGCTCGGCAGCGTCCCCCCGCCGGGCCTTAGCGGCGCGGTACTGCGCGGCCAGGGCTTCCGGCCCGGCCGCCCTGACGCGCTCTACGTCGGCGCGCATGTCCGCCCTGGTCACCCGCGTGGATGTACCGCCGGTGCCGTTATAGCAGCAACCGGCGGGACGCCCTACCTCGGTGGTCAGCAGCTCGGCCGCGACGTGCCTGCACTTGCCGTTCCCGCGCCAGCGCCCGCACTTGCTGTCTGGTTACCGGGAACCTGATACAGGGTGACGCCACCGACTGTGATCGGCGGCCGCAGGCCGAACACCTTCATGCCGAAGTTGTACATCCAGTGCTCGGACCAGGACTGCTCGACGATGATGGCCCCGATGTCCGCGCTCTTCACATAGGCGTTGAATGCCTCGATCCGCTGCTTGCCGACCTTGCCGGGCAGATGGCTGACGTCGGCGACAACCGTCGGCAGGGCGTTCTCGCACGAGAGCGACGCGTTGATGAAACCGCCCGCGACGTTGAAGTAGAAGCCGGTGTAGGCCTGGAACATCATCGCGGCGTTGCCGCGGTGCGAGATGATCACGACCTTCTCCCCGGGCTTCACGTACTGCTTGTACGTGCCCTGGGTGAAGAATGCCGGAATCTGGTCGGTAGGCGGCAGGGAAGGTACCGCCTGCACCCACTGGCTTGGCTTGGGCTTGCCCGGATTTACCACCTCGGCGAACGTGGGCAGGTTCGCGAAGATCGCCGCCAGCGACAGGACCGCCAGGGCCCAGCGGGCCGCCCGCGCCACCTTGCTCGCGGTCGCTTGGGCGAGCCAGAGAGCCAGAAGGAGCGCGAGGATCAGCTGGCCGAAGTCCATGAGCCGCTGCGGTTCGGCGCTGTCCAGGATCGGGAGGTTCCAGATGTAACCCCACGGCAGCGTCATGACCGGTTGGCCGTCGACCAGCAGCTTGGGGCCGAGAGCGAGCAGGAAGGTGACCACGTACAGCGGAACCAGCAGCCTGACCAGCCGGTTGGACCAGTGGAAGACAGCCACGAGCACGAAAAGCAGCAGCAGCGGAACGCCCACGTAGATGGTGGGCGTGATGTCGTGGCCGGCGGTGGCGGCCAGCCACGACATCCCGAGCAGCCTGTTCGGGCCAGACCGCGGCACCACCACGCCGACGAGGTCCACCCAGAAAACCGGCGTCGGCGTGTGGAAAGACTTGGGGATGCTCCGCAGCGCCTCGAACAGGTACGGTGCGGCCAAGATGACCGCTCCCACGTAGGCAATCGCGGAGTCAACGGCCAGCCGGGCCACCTTAGGCCGCACGTCCTGTGCGGCGACCGCGTAACCAATGATCAGGGCGATCACCGCGAGCATCGTCAGGTCGGTGAAGGCCTCGACGAAGGTGTAGAACTCCGTGGCGAGGGCGAGCGTCATCCAGATCAGGAAGCTGCGCCGCCCGAGGGACCCGTCCCACCATCGCAGGACAAGGTAGGCGATGAGCGGAATCAGCAGGGTCACCGTGAGGTTCGGCTGACCAGAAGCCTCGTGGGAGATCTCGTAAGCGCAGAAGCCGAAGACGGGTCCCGCGAAGAGCGCGGGCCAGAACTTGCCGGTCAGTCGGCGGGCGAGGACGAAGGTCGCCCAGGCCGAGGCCGGCGGCGCGAGGATCAGCGACAGGTTGAACGCCGCGATCGGACCCGCCGTGGCCGTGATCGGCCACATGAGCAGGGACAGCGTGGGCGTCGTGGTCGCCCACGCGAGGTTGTAGCCGCTGACGCCGTTCGACTGGGTGATCTGAGTGGTGAACAGCGGGTTGAGCCCGTGGCTGATGGCATAGGGCCACCAGCGGATGGCCCAGATGTAGAAGTTCGCGTCGACCTGGCCCTGCTGGACATGGGGCACGCTCAGGTGCGGGAGCAGCGGTTGCGCCAGTCCGAAGATCATGACGACGAGGTAGATCACGAACGCGATCAGCCCCTGCAGCACCGGCCCGGGGGCCCGCCAGCTCCAGTCGCGCTTCTTTTCTACGGGCTCTCCGGACTCTTCAATGGAGTCCGCTTCCTCCCCGGCGCGAATCACCGGCACCGCCCGTCGCACGAATAAGCACCCTTGAGCTGCCGGCGGCCAGGGCCGTCGGCGCGGAGCGCGCGAGTTATCTGGGCCGCTGCGGGCTGCGCGCGCAGTAGTGCCTTCGTCGCGTTCAGTAGTACTTTCGTGTTGCCGCCGCCCGCGGCATCGATGTCCAGGGCGAGCCCCGGCTTGGGCAGGCGGCGCGGGTCCTTGGCCAGCGCTTCCATGATGCTAACTTCTACCACGTGGGCAGCCATGCAACGTCCTGATCTGAAGGCTCTGAGATAGAACTAGATAGGCCGGCCGGGCCTCCGTCTTCATTGCCAGCCTGTTGTCGCTGATTGCGGCGGGGCTCGACGTTCGCCTATTCGCGGGCCGGGATGAATAAATTGTTCCTGGAGAACTCCTGCCTTTTGAATAGGTGCTGAGGGCAGTCCGCGGCCGCCGCGGCGAGCCGTCGCGGCCCGGCGGTGGCGCCGGCCGGCGCCCGCCGCGGCCCGATGCCTGCCTCGCCGGACGTTTCCGTAGATTTCGGCACGTTTCTCTGGTGCCAGGGTTTCCGATGATGCGTCGGGGTAGTCTTGGCAACGTTGTGACGCGATCTGGCCTGATTTTGGATGACCGTTACCGGTTGGATGAGCGGATCGCAGCGGGAGGGGTCGGCCAGGTGTGGCGGGCGACCGACCTGCTGCTGGAGCGCCCGGTAGCGGTTAAAGTGCTGCGCCCAGAGTACTCCGACCACCCGGAGACGCTTGAGCGGTTCCGCAAGGAAGCGAAGAACGCGGGCGCGCTCAACAACTCGCACGTCGCGCAGGTGTACGACTACGGGCGCTCCGGTCCGGACGGCTCGCCGTACCTGGTGATGGAGTACGTTGACGGGCCCTCACTGGCGGACATCCTCGTGGTGGACCCCATCGAGCCCGCCCGCGCGCTCGACGTGGTCGCGCAGGCCGCGGACGGGCTCGCCGCGGCGCACCGGGTCGGCGTCATCCACCGGGACATCAAGCCGGGCAACATCCTGATCAACGCGGAAGGCCACGTCAAGGTCACCGACTTCGGCATCGCGCACGCGGCGGGCCAGGTGCCGGTCACCGGCCCCGGCCTCGTCATGGGCACCACGCAGTACATGGCGCCCGAGCGGATCGCGGGCAACCAGGGCACGGCGGCGAGCGACCTGTACTCGCTCGGCATCGTGCTGCACGAGTGCCTCACCGGCATGCCGCCGCACGACGGGACCGCGGCCGAGGTCATGGCCGCCCACCTGTACCTGCCGCTGCCGCCGCTGCCCGCCAACGTGCCCGGCGAGCTCGACGTGCTCGTCGACCGGCTGACCGCCAAGGACCCGGCCAAGCGGATCGGCGACGCGCGCGAACTCGCCGACGTGGCCGGCAGGCTCCGCGACGCGATGGGCGGCGGTACGCTCGCGCCGCTCGCGCGCGCCGCCGTCCAGGCGGAACTCGGGGCGGCCATGTCGGGCTCCGTCCCGTACACGGGCGCACTCGCCGCCGAGCCCGCGGCCGGCTGGGAGGCCGAGGGGCACGCCGGCGACGGCCGCCCGCCGGGCGGCATGACGCCCAACACCGCGACCCTGTACGCGCCGGAAGGCTGGACCGACCCCACCGGGTACGCCTCCGGCGCGTGGAACGTGCCGCGGCGCATGTCGCTGCCCACCGTTCCGCCCGCCGCACCACCCGGCCTCGGCCAACCGGGCCCGCAGCCCGACGGCCCGCGGAAGCGGGGCCGGGGCCTCGCGGTCGGCGCCATCGCCGCCCTCGTCGTAAGCGGCGGTCTCGTGGGACTGCTCGCCTCCGGCGCGTTCAGCAGCGCGCCCGCGGCGAACCAGTCCCCCGCGGGAACCTCGACCAACAGCACGCCGGCCACCGGCCAGAGCCCCGCGCCAGGCTCGTCGGGGGCGTCCCGCACGTCGTCGCCCGCCAGCGGCTCGGGCGGCCCGACCAGCGCGGCGACGACCGGTGCGGCGAGTCCGCGCAGCACGCCGAGCGGCCACAAGTCCGCGACCCCCTCGTCCCACCCGCGCACGGGGTCTCCGGCGAGCCCGACCGGAGGCGGTTCCGGCACGCCGGCCGGCGGGCAAAGCAGCACGCCGGCCAGTACGCCTTCGGGCGGCCAGGGCGGCCAGGGCAGCACGTCAACGCCCACGCAGGGCGGGTCGCCTTCCCCGTCCCCTTCGGCCTGCCTGCTCGGCGTCTGTCTTTAAACCCTTATCCCGAACGGATGTGGCTGACCCTGGTCGCCCCCCCTCCTCGAGAAAGGGGTTAGGCGGCGGGGAGGAGCACGCCCCCGTTCGGGATAAGGGTCTTGTTGGCTTTCGCAGGGAAACGTCTTGTAGTTCTGGCTATCGTTTTCGTCGGAACCGAGGAGACTGACGGATGACGTCGTGGGACGTGTGGGCGGTGACGGTGGCGGTCAGCGGGCTGATCGGTTTCACCGCGACGCACTTCAGCGCCCGCACGCTGCGCTACGTCACCGCGGGAACCGTGATCATCCTGCTGGTGGCCGTCACCGCCTACGGCCAGACGCCGTCGGGCGGTAAGGCGCAGCCCGACCTGGAGACGGCCTTCGCCTTCGGCGCCGACCGGCTGGCCGGAGCGTGGTTCCGGCCGCTGTGGGGCCTGTGGTCGTCGCGGCACGCGCCCGCGCCCGGCCGGCTCGGCTGGTCGGTCATCGCCGTGGCGCTGCTGCTCGGCTACCGGCAGGCGGAGAAGTGGGCGCTGCGCCGCCAGGCGCCGGAACTCGACACCGCTAAGCTCACCGACGGCCAGCCGAGCATCGCGGGCGACGGGGCGGGCAGCTTCACCGCTGACCCGGGACCGACCGCGGGGCAGCGGCACGACTGGCTGGCCGCCGAGGTCAGGTTCCGGCTGGCCGCCGTCGACGTCTACTCGCCGCCGATCCTGCCCGGCGGTACCAGGTCGGACGGGCTCGCGTCGATCGCCGAGGCGAGCGGTGTGTCGGGCGCCGGGCTCGCGGGCGCGGTGATCCGCTTCGTCGGCGCGCTGTGGCCCGCCCCGCGCCGGTACGAGCTGCGCGTCTGGGTGGAGGGCACGCCGCGGCTCGAGCAGCGGCGGCACGGCCGGCAGGCGGCGATCGCGCAGGCGCGGACCGCGCTGACGAGCGTGGGCCGCGGTGGCGCCGACCGCGCGCGCAGGGAGCCGGTGAACCCCACGCGGGTGACCGTGGAGATCGACGAGCCGCGGGCCGGAACCACCGTCGCGTCCAAGACCATCGTGGCGGCGGGCATCGACGACGCCGCGTCCATGGTGGCCGGGTACGTGGCCAGGCAGGTCTTCGTCAGGGACCCGGCGAGCCCGCCCTGGTGCTACGGCTCGGCCGACGGCCGTGACCTGGGCGCGCTGCTGCTTGCCAGGCAGGAGCGCGTCTACGTGGAAAGCGCCGACGACGTCCAGTCCTCCCGGCGGCGGCAGATCGAGCTGCTGCTGAACGTGACGGGCGCCGACCGGTGCGCGGGCGTGGTCAGGTACGAGCTCGCGCAGCTCCAGGACCTGGAACGCGACCAGCTCGAGGCGCTCCGGCTGCACGCGATGAACCGCGAGCAGTATCCCCGGTTCTTCCGCGGCACGTACCGGCTGTGCATGTCGCTTGAGATGATCGCCGACCCGGAGTTCCCCGTCTACTTCCCCGCCTCGGCGCGCAGCATCCTCGATGAGGCCCTCGACGTGCTCTACCGGGCCGGGCTGACCGAGACCGACCACTGCGGCGAGCACGACATTCACCTCAAGGAGGGCTCGACCGGGCCCTCGGTGCTGTCGCACGAGCTGCGCGAGACCCTGCTCGGCGCCGCCCGGCAGGAGCTGCGCGCGATCAGGAACCGGCTGTCGTTCCCCGTCGTCGTTTGGAACACGTTCTGGCGGCGGGACGAGCGGACGGTCTGGTGGCCGCAGTGGCGGACGGCCACGCGCCAGGAATTCATGGACGGCGTGTGCGTCGCCGAGCTCCTTGTCGCCGTCAAGCACCGGCTGAACGAGAAGTACCTGGTGGAAAAGGAGCAGGCCGCCGGGCGGGCCGGCGCACCGGTGCCGCGCCGGCGGCGTGCGCGGCGGACGGGCCGCGGCGCCACGTTCGCCGAGCGTTTCCGGCAGCGCAAGGGGCTGCGCGTCGTCGCCGCCATCGTCGGGGACTCGACGGCGGTTGCCACTGTGCTGTGGGATCCGTTCGACGCCTGGCCGCGTTACGTGCCTCCCGGCGACGTGGCCAGCATCACCGGGCTCGCGCGCAGCGGCTGGGTCCCGCCGACCCGCGACCGGGTGCGCTGGATTCCCTGGCAGGCGCGGACCGCGTCCTGGCAGGCGGCCTACAACGCGGCCTGCCTGTACGCGGTGCTGCTGCAGCAGCACCTGGCGGACGAAGAACAGGTCATCGCCAGCCTGCGGCGCCTGGTGAGCAACCGGGAGTCGGGCCTCGAACGGCCGCACGACTGGATATCCAACGACCCGGACTTCGCGCCGCTGCTGCGCGACGGCTCACCGTACCCGAAGGTCAGGGCGTTCCGTGAGGCGCTCGAGCGGCGCGACTACCCGGCGAAGCAGACGACCGAGGAGCGTCCCACGGGGGCGCGGGACGACGCGGCGCCGGCGGGGCCGGCGGGGGGCCGCGACCGGGTCGCGGAGGAACCGTGATGGGCCGTGATTGCACGCTCTCGTCCCGCTGGCGGCGTGGACGCCCCTTAACGCCGGCCAGGCGGCCCGGGAATTCGTTCCTCCAGTTCAGCGGAGGTGGGCGGGTCGGCGCCCGGGCGCTCGGAGGTGATCCCCGCGGCGAGTGACCCCATGCCGAGTAGATGAGCGAGGTCGGAAGCCGGCAGCGCCCGGATGTCCTCGCCCTTCTGCGCGAGATCATGCAGGGCACCCAGGAGCACGGCGGTGAAGGCCTCCTTCGCGCCGGCCTTGTCGACCATGCGCGCGGGGGCCGGAGGCGGGCAGTGCAGGACCGATCCGGACTCGCGCACAACCATGTAGCCGCGACTAGAACCGATGATCACCATGGCTGGCCCGAGGCCAAGCCACTGCTCCGCCACCGCCTGCCGCGCGCGTCCCGGATACAGCCAGCCGACGTCGTAGACGCCGGTGTAGACGATGTCGGCCGACCTGATCGGGCGCTCGAGCACGATGCGGCTCTGCCCGCGCCCTTGCATCAGGTCCGGGTAGACCCTCAGGTCCATCGTCGTCAGCGTGCCGTGCTGGCGCAGCCGGCTCAGCGTTTTCAGGATGCGGGTCGTGCTGGGACCGTCCTGCCAGACGAGCGACCCGACGTGCAGCACGCTAGTGTCCGGCGGGAGCCCGGAAAGGTCACCAGGGGTCCAGTGCGCCGGCGACGCGTCGCCGGAGTACAGCCGGGCGCGCGTGCCGGGGATGGGAGGCGCGTCCGAGACGGTGCCGGTGGAGTCGATGGCGATCGCCGTGGGCTCGTCCGCATCCGTCGCCCCGTTCACGTCCACCCCGTTCTGCACCGCGTACCGGCGCAGTTCCTGTCCGTACAGGTCTCGGGACAGCCGTGTCAGCAGGGTCACGGGGTACCCGACGCGCCGCTGCGACCGCGACGTTCAGGGCGGTCCCGCCCGGCCGAGCCCGCAGCGTCCCCCGGTCGGAGGTCTGGGCCAAGTGGATGAGTGCCTCGCCGATCACCGTGATCATGGCCGCTCCCATCTGGACGGACAGTGCGGCAGGGACTGCCGGTTTCGTCAATGTCGTTTACATTACTTTAACTGCGCCTCGTGATTTTTAACGGTTCGTTGATGGTGAGCTTGTTACTTTCCCGCTACAGCCCGGCGGTGGCGCCTGTGCGGCAGCGGTGCCGCGGTGCCGTAACCGGGCGGTGGGAATGTCCCCGGAGAAGGGAGCTAGTTCCGATGGGAACAGCGAAGTTCCAGGATCCCGGCACGGGCGAGAGGCGGCGAAGGCCGCTGCTCCGGGCCTTCGGCGCCGTGTGCACGGCGCTCGGCGCCGGCGCCCTCGCGCTGGTCGTGGCCGCGCCGGCGGCTCACGCCGAAGACCATGTCAAGCTCGGCCCCACGGTCACCCGCACCGGGACCGGCCCGACCGGTTACACCGTCACCTTCCGCTACTACGATCCGACCGCGACCAGTGTGCAGATCAAGGGCGAGTGGTACTTCTCGAACCCGGCGCAGACCACGGGCACCAGCTCCCAGGGGCTGCTGCCGTCACAGTGGCAGCCGGGCGACGTCCCGATCGCCTACCCGAACGCGACCGCCGCGAACTGGCCGGTCTCGGACATGACAGAGGATCCCGCGACCGGGATCTGGAGCTTCACCACGCCGCTGCCGTCCGGCACATTCAGCTACGGGTTCTACGTCAACTGCGCCAGCAGCACCCAGGCCGGCTGCACCGAGGTGTCCGACCCGGCCAACCCGCCGTGGAACGACGTCGACGGGGTGAGCACCGGGTCGGTGGAGCCCACCAGCCAGGTCTACGTGCCGTCCGATCCCCGCTTCGGCACCCTCGACTACTCGTGGCAGGCGCCCAGCCGCGACCACGGCAAGCTCGTCGACGTCTCCTACCCCGACCCGCAGTCCACCAGCCCGGTGGGCACGCACCCGCTGGTCGTCTACACCCCGCCCGGCTACAACCCGCGCCGCAGGGTGCCTTACCCGACGCTGTACCTCAGCCACGGCGGCGGCGGCAACGAGGTGGACTGGTCGACCCAGGGCGCGGCCGTCAGCATCATCGACAACCTGATCAGGGCCGGGCAGGTCCAGCCGATGGTCGTCGTGATGACGAACTTCAACGGCCTGCCCAACGGCGACGCCGGCTACAGCACCGACGTGATCGACAACGTGATCCCGTACGTCGAGGCGCATTACAACGTCTCCGCCAACCCGGACGAGCGGGCCATCGCGGGCTTGTCCGCGGGCGGCGCCCGCGTCAACGACCTGCTGGTCAACCACACCAGCGAGTTCGGCTACTACAGCATCATGAGTCCCGGCGGCGGCTTCCCCGCCACGCTCACGTCCGCGCAGGCGGCCGCGATGAACTCGGTGCTGGCCCTGCAGGTCGGCGGCGGGCTGCAGGACCCGATCCGCGCCAACCTCACAACCGAGGAGTCCGAGCTGACCGCCGCGGGCGTCCCGTTCACCGACGACTCCGTCAACGGCGGCCACGAGTGGTACGTCTGGCGGATCCTGCTCCGCGACTTCCTCACTCCGATGGCGTTCCATCACCGCTGATGAGCCGCGACATCAGGCCCGGGACCGCGTGCCGGTCCCGGGCCTGCCCAACGCCGCCTGCGTCACCCCAAGGAGCTAGCTCAATGATTCTCAGGTTCACTGCGGCCCTCGGCGCGGCGCTCGCGCTGACCGCGCTCGGGCTCGCCGCCGTGACGGCGCCGGCGCACGCCCGGGTCGCCGCCACGACCCCGGCCGCCAGCCGCCTCGGCCCGCAGGTGGTCCACACCGGAACCGGCCCGACCGGATACAGCGTCACCTTCCGGCTCTACGACCCGTCGGCCACCCGCATGCGGATCAAGGGCGAGTGGTCGTTCGCCTCGGCCGCCGGGATCGCCGCCGACCCGACCAACTCAACGCCGAGCTACGGCTACAACTGGCAGCCAGGAGAGTTTCCGCTCGCCTCACCCAACGCCGGACCCGCCGCGAACTGGCCCGTCACCGACATGACCGAGGACAATGCCACCGGCGTCTGGAGCTACACCACGCCGCTGCCGTCCGGCGTGTTCACCTACGCTTTCTATCCCGACTGCGACGCCGCGGCCCCGGCGCTTACCGGGTGCACGGCGATGGCCGACCCGGCCAACCCGCCCTGGAGCTCCACGGGGTCGCCTGAGCTGACCAGCCAGGTTTACGTGCCGTCCGACCCGCGCTCGGGCACCGTCAACTACTGGTGGCAGGGACCGGCACCGCAAGGCGACCAGGGCACGCTGTCCCACCTGACCTACAGCTCACCCGGGCACGTTGACCCCGCCAACGAGAACTACCTGGTGGCGTACACGCCGCCGGGCTACAACGCGCACCGCCGGGTGCCCTACCCGGTCTTCTACCTCGTGCACGGCGGCGGCGGCAACGAGATGGACTGGAGCACGCAGGGCGACCTGAAGAACATCATGGACAACCTCATCGCGGCGCACGAGATCCAGCCGATGGTAGTCGTCATGCCCAACAACCCGACCGACGCCGAGATGACCGACGACATCCTCCCGTACGTGCAGCGGAACTTCGACGTCGCCGCCGGGCCCAGCGGCCGGTCGTTCGCCGGCCTTTCCGGCGGTGCGTCCGTGGTCCAGGACTTCCTCTACGGCGACACCACCGAATTCGGCTACTACGGCGTTTGGTCCGCGCCAACCGGGCTGCCGACGGCCGCGCAGGCGGCCAACCCCGAGCTGAAGCAGCTGCTCGGGCTGCACATCGGGGACGGGCTCCAAGACCTCGGGGGCAAGGCGCACGCGAACATCGCCGCCGAGGAGGCGCTGCTCACCGCCGCGGGCGTCCCGTTCACCGAGTTCAACGTCAACGGCGGCCACAACTGGGCCTACTGGCGGCTGGCGCTGCGCGACTTCCTCGCCAAGGCCGGCTTCCGTGCCACGTCGGTCTCGGTCGCCGCACACGGCCGCACCGTCTCGGCGTCGGTCACCCCCGCCACCGGCGAGCCCGCGACGCCGGCCGGGACGATCCAGTTCGAGCTGAACGGCGCCCCGCTCGGCGGCCCGGTGCGGCTGCACGGCGGCAAGGCCGCCCTCGTGCTGCCACCCGGCGCCGCCGGCGGAACCGTCACCGCGACGTACAGCGGCGACTCGCTTTACAACTCCAGCTCCAGCTAGGCCGAAGAGGTCACCTTGCCCATCAACTTCCGACCAGGCCGGTGCCTGACCGGTCTGGCGCTCCGGCCATCCATCGTCTATCGTCGATTAACGATGGATGATTCTAACGGCCCGCTGGACCGGGCGCCGGCGGCCGAATTCGCGTCCTGGTTCCGGGCGCTGGCGGACGCGACCCGGGTGCAGATCGTGTCGCTGCTGGCCCGGCGGGGTGAGCCGATGAGCGTCGGGGCGATCACCGCCGAACTGGAGGTCGGCCAGTCCACGGTGTCGGAGCACCTGAAGATCCTGGCCGGGGTGCGGTTCGTGCTGGCCGACCGGCAAGGGACAGCCGTGTACTACCGGATCAACGAAACGTGCGTGCAGTGCTTCCCGTCCGCCGCCGACATCATCATGGGCCGCCCGGTCCCGGCCGTGGCGGCCGCCGCCCGGGCGGTGCGGCCCGGGGCCCCGGACGGGGTGCTGATCCGGCCGATGCGGGCCGCCGACTCGAGCCAGGTGCTGGCGATCTACCAGGCGGGCCTGGACACCGGGCAGGCCAGCTTCGAGACGGTCGCGCCGACCTGGGAGGCGTTCGACGCCGCGAAACTGCCGCGGCACCGCCACGTCGCCGCCGACGCCGCCACGGGAAGGCTGCTCGGCTGGGTAGCGGTCTCCCCGGTGTCGGCCCGGTCTGTGTACGCGGGTGTCGTCGAGCACAGCGTCTACATCGACCCCGCGCATCACCGCAGCGGCATCGGCTCAGCACTGCTGACCGCGCTGATCGGGTCGACGGAAGCCGCCCGGATCTGGACCATCCAGAGCAGCGTGTTCCCCGAGAACACGGTGAGCCTTCGGCTGCATCAGCAGGCGGGATTCAGGGTCATCGGCGTCCGGGAGCGGATCGGCTGCCATCACGGCCAGTGGCGGGATACCGTAGTGCTGGAACGCCGCAGCGCGGTCACGGGGACAGACCAGGAAGACGGGGCGGGACCAGCACAGCGGACATCCGCGCCATCACGCCGGGATTGACCCGGTAGTACACCCAGGTCCCCCGCCGCTCGGAGCTGATCAGCCCCGCCTCGCGCAATATCTTCAGGTGGTAGCTGACCGACGGGGCCGTCACGTCGAACGCGTCGAGCAGGTCGCACACGCACGACTCGCCCCCGTCATGGCAGGCGATCAGCGACAGCAGCCGCAGCCGCATCGGATCGGCCAAGGCCTTGAACAACGGCGCCAGCTCATCCGCCCCCGACTGCGGCAACGGCTCGCACGCCAGCGGTGCGCAGCATTCGCCCCCAGCAGAGTCGATTACCGGCAGCAGCTTCTGATTAATCACCTCTCTAATTTGACACATCTTTAAGCAGGATGCCAAACTGACCGTGCGCCTTGGTTAGAGATTCCTTTAATCAAGGCAGGAACCCGTCCCACGAGGGAGGAACTTCATGTCCCGTGTCCAGCTGGCGCTCCGCGTCGCCGACCTGGAACGCTCCGTTGAGTTCTACTCAAAGCTGTTCGGCGCCGAGCCGGCCAAGCGTCGCCCCGGCTACGTCAACTTCGCGATCGCTGAACCGCCGCTCAAGCTCGTGCTGATCGAGGGCACCGCCGGGGAACCCACCCGGATGGACCACCTCGGCGTCGAGGTCGAGACCACCGACGAGGTAACCGCCGCGACCAGCCGCCTCTCCGCGGCTGGGCTGGTTACCGCGACCGAGGAAGACACCGCCTGCTGCTACGCCGTCCAGGACAAGGTCTGGGTCACCGGTCCCGGCGACGAGCCCTGGGAGGTCTACGTCGTCAAGGGCGACGCCGGCACGCTCGACAAGGCGGTCGGCTCTGTCTGCTGCGCCCCCGCGGAGGGCGCACCGTCGGCCGCCTCGGGCTGCTGCTGAAGCTCGGCGAAACCGAGCCTGTAACCCTCAGTCGCCTCGGATTGGGCGGGCTCGTTGTGGCCGAACCCCCCGGCGGGAGGATCACCTTTATTCTCCCGCCACTTGTCGGCGCATCCGCAGCCGCGCGAAACTTTGGGTTATTGTGTGCCCAACTTCAGAGCCGAGGTGAGGTTGAGCCGTGTCCGGTGATCCGCCGCGTGTGTTCCCCGTCGATGAGTTCGTCAGGGAAGAGCTTTACCCGGGTTATAAACAGGCGTTCGGCAGCCAGCCGTTCGTGGCCGGGCCGGTGCGGCCGTTCTCCCTCGCGGACAACGAACGCTACTGGCTGCGCGACTCGCTGCACTTCAGCGAGGGCATGGTGCCCGCGTCGGTCGCGACGCTGGATGACGCGCAGACCTGGGGCGCCCAGCTCGGCGCGGAGATCGTGGGCGTGCCGCCGACGCTTGGATCGGTGAACCGGCTCGCGGGCACGCACGTGTACATCGGCACGATCGACGTGGACACGCAGTGGCAGGTGCAGGCGCGGGCGGCCCGGTTCGGGCAGTACGTCTCGCCGGTTCTCGCCGACTTCGAGTCGTACTGGGCGGCGCGGGCGGGCGAACTGCAGTCCGCCTACGACCACTTCGACAACCTGGACCTCGCGGCGATGTCACTGCCCGAGGTGTGGACGGTGCTCAAGGACGCGTATGCCTTCCACCGGCGGGCCTGGTTCATCCATTTCGAGGTCATGTACGTGCTGACCGCGAACTACCTGGCCTTCTACGCGCTCGCCGAGGAGATCGGGCTGTCCGGGTCGCAGGTCTCCGCGTTCTTGTCCGGGCAGGAGACCTTCTACTCGCGGACCGACGAGGAGCTGTGGCGGCTCGCCGGGCTCGCCCGCTCGCTCGGCCTCGAGCCGGCGCTGCTGAGCGGCTCGACCGCGGACATGCGGGCCCGGATCGCCGCGCGGCCGCACGGCGCCACGTGGCTCGCTTCGTTCGACCAGTTCCTGTCGGTGTACGGGCAGCGGGTCGAGGAGACGTGCAGGATCGACATCCCGTCGTGGACGGAGGATCCCTCCCCCGCTCTCTACTCCATCGGGGCGTTCCTATCCAAGCCCGCCGGGTTCGACTTCCACGCGGCGCGGGCCGCCGCGGTCGCGGAACGCGACGCGCAGGTCGATGCCGCGCGGCGGTCGCTGAACGGCGGCGACCTGGTCAGGTTCAACGAGGCGCTCGCCTCGAACCTGGCCGCGAACTTCGCCTGGTGGAACGAGGAGCACAACTACCTGATCGACCGGCGGGCCGCGATCCCCGTGCGGCGGGCGACGCTCGAACTCGGCGCGCGGCTGGCGTCCTCCGGCGAGATCGCGGACCCGGCCGACCTGTTCTTCGCGTTCAAGCCCGAGCTGTTCGGCGCGATGTCGGGCGGCGGTTCCGCGTCGTGGGCGGAGCTGCGGGCGATGGTGCCCGACCGCCGCGCGTACTTCGACTACTGGCGGGAACGTGGTCCTTCGCTGCCGCCGATGCTCGGCACGATCCCCGAGGTGGTGCCCGACCCGATCATGATCGAGGTGTTCGGCCTGTCCGGCCGGTTCCTCGAGACGATGCGGGGAGACACCCCGGCCGGCGCTTCCGCGGCGGCGGGCGACGGCCTGGTGGCCACGGTGACGGAGATCCGCGGCTTCCCCGCGGCCAAGGGGGTCGTCGAGGGCGTCGCCCGGGTGATCACGACGGTCGCCGACCTGCACCTGATGGAACCCGGCGAGATCCTGGTGTGCGGCGGTACGACGACGGAGTGGACGCCCGCGTTCGGGATCATCACCGCGTGCGTGTGCGACACCGGCGGCTCGCTGACCCACGCGGCGATCGTCAGCCGCGAGTACGGCATCCCCTGCGTGGTCGGCACGGCGATCGCCACCCAGGTGGTCAAGACCGGCGACCGGGTCAGGGTCGACGGCCGGGCGGGCACGGTCCAGGTTCTCGCCCGATGACGGTGATGGACCTGCGGGACATCCGTGCGCGGGACGCGGGCCTGGTCGGGCCGAAGATGGCGCGGCTCGGGCAGCTCGCGGCCGACGGCTGGCGGGTCCCCGACGGGTACGCGGTCACCGCGGACGCGCTCGACGGATGGCTGCCGCCCGCCGCCCGGGGAGAACTCGCACGGCTGTTCACGGCGCCCGCGCCCGGTCACGGCGAGCTGACGCGGCTCGCGTCGCGGGCGCGCGAGCTCATCGAGTCGCAGCCGCTGCCGCCGGCGGTGGCGGACGCGGTCGCTTCCGCCCACGCGCGGCTGGTGTCGCGGGCCGGCCGGGGCGCCGGGCTCCGCGTCGCCGTCCGGTCCTCGGCCGTCAGCGAGGACGGGCAGGCCGCGAGCTTCGCCGGGCAGTACGAGACGTACCTCGGGGTATCCGGTGCCGACGACGTGCTGCGGCACGTCAGGAGGTGCTGGGCGAGCGGGTTCTCCGCGCACGCCCTCACCTACCGGCAGCGGTTCGGCGGTACCTCGCCGGTGCGCGCCGCCGACCTCGCGGTCGGCGTGCTCGAACTGGTCGACGCGCGGTCGGCCGGGGTGGCGTTCACCCTGGATCCGGTCAGCGGCGACCGCGGCGTCTGCGTCGTGGAGGGGAACTGGGGGTTCGGCGAGTCGGTGGTGTCCGGGCAGGTGACGCCCGATCACTGGACCGTGGACCGGGCCTCGTGGCGGGTGCGCAGCGCGCGGACCGGCGCGAAGCGGACCTGGTCGGCCCTCAGTCCCGACACGGGCCTGGTGGCGCTCTCGGAGCTGCCCGGGAACCTGGCCGGGCGGCCGTGTCTGGAGGAAGAGGAAGTGCGGTACATCTGCGAGCGCGCGGCCGCGATCGAGTCGGCCGCGGGCGGGGTACCCCAGGACGTCGAGTGGGCGGTCGCCAGGGACCTGCCGTTCCCTGACAGCGTCTTCTTCCTGCAGCACCGGCCGGAGACAACCTGGACGGCCGGAGACTCCCCGGCCCCACCCGGTAAGACCGCGGAGCCCGCCTTCGACCCGGTCAGGTACGCGCTGCGCAACGTCTTCAAGGTGCCGGGGACATGACCGAGGCCATCCTCGCCGCGGAGGTCGCGGAGACGGCGGCCCGGGCCGGCGGCGCCGTCCTCACCCGGTTCCAGCGGGACAAACGCGAATTGGAGGTCGGGTACAAGGACGCCCGCGCGAACCTGGTGACGGCCGCCGACCGGGAGTCGCAGCGGGCCGTCACGGAGATCATCCTCACCGCCTTCCCCGACCACGCTGTCGACGGCGAGGAAGGGACGGCGGGGAACCCCGATGCGGCGAACGTGTGGTACGTCGACCCGCTCGACGGGACCACCAACTTCACCCACGGGCTGCCGTTCTGCTGCGTGTCCGTCGCGCTCAGGTCGCACGGCGCCACGGTGGCCGGCGCGGTCTACGACCCGCTGCACGACGAGATGTTCGTCGGGGTGCGCGGCGGCGGCGCGACGCTCAACGGGGCCCCGGTCGGGGTGTCCGACGTCGCGCGGCTTGACCGGGCGCTCGTGGTCGCCCAGGCGCAGACCGTGGACGCGGACGAGATCCGCGCCTACGCGCGGCTCGTCGAGCGCCTGATGTCGGTGACCGGCGGCGTGCGCTCGCTCGGGTCGCCCGCGCTGACCCTGTGCGCGATCGCGGCCGGACGGCTCGAGGCGTACTGCGAGTACGCGATGGACGCCTGGGACATCCTGGCGGGCCAGCTGATCCTCGCGGAGGCGGGCGGCCGGCTGACGCTGTTCGACGGGCGGACGCACGCCACGGCCGACCGCGCGGACGTCGTCGCGTCGAACGGGTACATCCACGCCGACCTGATCGACGCGCTGCGGGACCTTGACCGGAGAGGATGAGGATGAACGACTACCAGTACCCGGCCGCGCTGCCGGTCACCACCACCGGCGGCTGGGCGCGGCCCGGCTGGTGGGACGTCGTGGCCGACGGCGAGAAGGCGGGCCGGTTCGGTCCCGCCGACCGGCAGGAACTCCTGGACGACTACTGCCAGCTCGCCGTCTACGACCAGGAGTCGGCCGGGCTCGACATCCTCACCGACGGCGAGCACCGGCGCGGCGGCTGGATCGAGGGCATCACGGGGAAGATGACGGGCCTGGCGCTCAAGCCGACGCCGCGCAGGCTCGGCGCGATCGGCTGGGACCAGCTGCCCGTCTACGAGGTGCGGGAGCCGCTCGACCAGGTCGGGTCGATCTGGGACTACACGGCTGAGTACGAGTTCCTGCGCGCCAGGACGAACCGGCGGCCGAAGATCGGCATGCCGGGGCCCTACGGCATCACGACCGAGCTCGACTTCTCCCCCGTCTACCGGAACCGCCGCGAGTGCGCCGACGCGCTCGTGCCCGCCATCCGCTCCGACATCCGGCGCCTCGTCGCGGCGGGCTGCGACTACATCCAGATCGAGGAGCCGCTCACCCCGTCGCACGCCGCGGAGGACCGCACGCCGAGGAACCTGGTCGAGACGATCAACGCGGTCGTCGACGGGATCACCGGGTGCACGTTCGTGGTGCACATCTGCTTCGGTTCTTTCCGGCGGCTGCCCTACGCGAAGCGGACCTACCGGTGGCTGTTCCCCGCGCTGCTCGACGCCAACGTGCACGGGTTCAGCCTGGAGTTCGGCGCGCGGGAGATGGCGGAGATCGACCTGGTCGGGGACTGGGACGCCGACCGCATCCTCTCCGCCGGGCTGATCGACATCAAGACGCACTACGCGGAGACGCCCGAGGACGTCATCGACCGGGTGCGGGCTTGCCTGCGGTACCGCGACGCGGACCGGCTTGAGATCTCCACCGACTGCGGGCTGCGCCGGGTGCCGCGGTACCTGGCGGTCGCCAAGATGTCCGCCGCCGCCGAGGCCGCGCGGCGACTGCGGCAGGCCGGCTGAGCAGAAGAGAAAGCGCCGCGAACCGGGCCGGCCATCTGCCGGCCAC
>Ga0102924_1002992_pt1 | contig 17967 bp, 16 predicted proteins | sample PaiPotPPM11metaG_FD_80116 | JGI IMG/M metagenome (GOLD analysis project Ga0102924, IMG submission 80116) | Iron sulfur acid spring bacterial and archeal communities from Banff, Canada, to study Microbial Dark Matter (Phase II) - Paint Pots PPM... ...
GGGCATGGCGTCGCGGGCATTGACCGCCAAGTTCATCAACACCTGGCCCAACTGATTGGCGTCGGCCTGCACCGGCCACAGCTCGGGATCCAGCTCGACCGAGAAGGCGATATCCTCGCGCAACATCCGTCGCAGCATGGTCATCATGGGCTCGATGACGGCATTTAGGTTGACGACCGTGGTGGCCAGCACCTGCTGGCGGCTGTAGGCCAGCAACTGCTGGGTCAGGACGGTGGCCCGGGATGCCGCCTTGCAGATTTCCTGGACTTGGTGCCCCATTTCGGTCTCGCGGGGGCCGACACCTTGCTTGGCAAGGCGATCCTGCAGCATCTCGCCATAGCCGGAGATCACGGTCAGCAGGTTGTTGAAGTCGTGGGCCACGCCCCCGGCCAGGCGGCCGATGGCCTCCATCTTCTGCGCTTGGCGCAGCTGTTCAGACTGCAGGCGCGCCTTGGTCACGTCTCGGACGTTTAAAACCAGGCCCGCCACCGCCGGGTCCTGCACCAGGTTGCTGAGATTGCCCTCGAACCACAGCCAGACATCCGGGCGTGGTGAACAGCGGAAGGCGACACTGGTGGCCGTATCCTTCGGTTGCCGGGCGCGTTCCAGATCCTGCCGCAGGAGGGGCGCATCATCCGGATGGACAAAATCCAGCAGGCTGCCGCCGATCAGGCCCGTTGTGGCGCGGCCCAAGATACGATAGGCGGAGGGTCCGAGGAACTGCACGATGTTCCCTTCCCCCACCACGATCAAGAGATCGGAGCTGTGTTCCAGCAGCGTCCGAAACCGCCGTTCACTGAGCGACAGCGCGCGCTCGGCCGATTCCCGGGCCTGCTGCACCGCTGCGGCGTGGACGGCACTGGCAATGGCCGGACCCAGGCGCTTGAGGCGATCCTTCAACACGTAGTCGGTGGCGCCGGCTTTAATGCAACTGACCGCCGTTTCCTCGTCCAAGGAGCCGGTCACAATAATGAACGGCACGGTGGGATGGGTACGCCGCACGGCCTCCAAGGCCGCACGACCGTTGAAGCCCGGCATGGAGTAATCCGACAGAATGACGTCGGGCGCGAACGTTTCCAGCCCGTTCAGCAACTCGCTCCGGTCGCGCGCACGGCGCGCCTCCACCGCCAGATCGGCGCGCAGCAGCTCCCGCAACACCATCTCGGCGTCGTAGTCGTTGTCCTCCAGAATGAGGACGCGCAGGTGATCCAACGTCGAATTGTCCGCCCGAAGATCGTTCACGACGATGCCTCCGCTCCCGCCGCGGCGGTGTTCACCGCCAGCCAGTAGCGTCCGATCAACCCCACGACTTCGCGAAAGCGGTCAAACTCCACCGGCTTCTGAACGAAACTATTGCAACCCAGGTCATAGCATCGCTCGACGTCCAGCGGCTCGTGCGAGGTCGACAGCACCACCACCGGGATGCGGCGCCAACCCTCCAGTTGTCGCATGGCCTGCAGCACGGCAAATCCGTTGACCCGGGGCAGGTTCAGGTCGAGCAGGACCAAGCGAGGCAGGCGGTCGGGGGCAGGGCCGGCGTCGGCGGCCCGGGCGCCCTGCTCGATGTGATCCAAGGCGTCTCTTCCATCGCGAATGACCACCATGGAATGGTCACGGGCGTTGGCGGCCAGGACCCGGCAGGTCAGGTCCTCATCGTCGGCGTTGTCCTCCACCAGCAAAATGATTGGATTAAGCGTCGACATAGACCGGCTCCTCCTCACTTTGCAGCGCGCCCAATGTGAAATAAAACGTGGCCCCCTGGCCCGGCGCGCTCTCGGCCCAAACTCTCCCCCCGTGGCGACGGATGATACGGTGCACGGTCGCCAGTCCCACGCCCGTACCGGGAAAATCGGCCGCCGCGTGCATGCGTTGAAAGGCGCTAAACAACCGGTCGGCGTACTGCATATCGAAACCGGCGCCGTTATCCCGCACCCAGTACACCATGCCGCCGTGGGGATCGGCGGTGGCGCCGAAGGCGACGGCGGCATCGTCCGTCTTGGTGGTGAATTTCCAGGCGTTGGCAATTAAATTCTGCAGTACCAGGCGCAGCAGGGTCATGTCGCCGACGGCCGCAACTCCATTCTGCACGGTAAATTGTGGCGGCGGCATGGCCTGGGCCATCTGCAAGTCTTCGGCGACCTGGCGGGCAAGTTCGCTGAGGTCGATGCGAGCGCAACGCAAGGGAGCGCGGACGACCCGGGCCAGGCGCAGGAGATCCTCGATCATGACGCCCAGCCGCTGCGCCGCGGACCGAATGCGCTGCACGTGTTGCAGCCCGGAAGCAGCCAATGGCGCGGCCTCCTCCTGCAGCAAAGCGGCGTAGCCGTCAATGCTGCGCAATGGGGCCCGAAGATCGTGCGACACCGAGTAGCTGAAAGCCTCGAGTTCGCGGTTGAGCGACTCCAACTCGTCTCCCCGGCGTTGCAATTCCACGGCCTTGGCATTCAGCTCGGTATGCAGGGCCAGTACACCGCGGTTGGTCTCATCCAATTCGCGGTTGAGTTGTGCCAGTTCGAGCTCGCGATTGTGGACCACCTGCAACGCGATCATCAGTTCCCGATTCTGTTCGCGCAACTCGGCATGTAACGGCGCCGCCGGGGCGGTCGACCATTCGGCACGCAACGCCTGGAGCTGCGGCAAATCGCAGCCTGCGCCCGCCACCAGGCGCTTGGCAAGGATCACGCGCGTGCCTTGGCCGGGGATGCTCTGCACCTCGCAGCGCTCCATCAGCCGTTGCGCACCCTCAAGCCCGCGTCCCTTGCCCGGTTTGACCGAACCCTGCCCTTTCAATACCGCCGCCACATCGGCGATACCGGGGCCATGGTCGCTGATCGTGGCATACAACGTGGCCTGGGGCCCCATTTCGACCGCGAACTCCACCTCGCCGCCGCCGCCGTACTGGATCGCATTACGGGCGATCTCGGAAACCGCGGTGGCAATGCGCGCCTGGTCCGCCACGTCGAGACCCAGGCGGCTCGCCAAGTCGCGGGCGCGCCGTCGCGCCAACACGATGTCGGTCTCGTCCCGCAACGCCACGCAGGTGACCGAGGTTTTCATGCCGGCGCACCCGCGCGTTCAGCCAGAGCCAATACCGTGACATCGTCGCGGCGCCTGGAGAAATCGCGATAAAACGCGCCCGCCAAGACCCCCGGATGTGCGGCCAGCAATCCCGGCTCCGTCTCGCCTCGCCATGGGTTCGCCAGTCCATCCGAGAATAAAACCAGACGCGCGCCCGTCGTCCAGGGGGTACGAAACTCCTGAATGCGCGGCATGCCTTCACCTGCCACGCCATAATTGCTGGCCAAGCCATTCCGTTGACTATTGCGATGCACCACGGTCGCGCTCACGTTGCCCACGCCACAAAAGCGCACCTCGCCATTGGCGATGCGGGCGACGCCGACGGCCGCGCCTCGCACCCGGTGCAGTGCGGCATGGATGCGCTGCATGACGTCCGCCGGGTTCCCCCAGGCCGGGACGGTAGCAGCCACCGCAGCAGCGGCGGCTTCCGCGGCAAACAGACCATGCCCCAACCCATCCACCACCATGACGCTCACATCGCCGGGCACCGCGCGCCATGCCCAAGAGTCACCCGATTCCTGTTCGCCGGGCATGGGAAGACAGACCACCCCCAGTTCCATGGCGGGCAAGGCCGGCCGGGGCTTACAAATCAGGCACCGCATGATGGTTCCGGTGCCGCGAACGGTGTGGATATCAAACTCGTCGGCCGACCGGCGAATCACGCCCAACCCGATGCCGGGGCTGCGCAGGGTGGAGTAGCCGTCACGCAGACAAACATCCACGTCCATGCCGGGCCCGCGGTCGACGGCGAGCATTTCCAGACCGCACCCTTCCGCCGTCGAGAGCGCCCGCAGCAGGATTTCGCCGCCCCGGGCATGCAGAAACAGGTTTTTAGCGGCCTCGGTTACGGCGACGGCGATACGGCCACTCAGGGACGGGTCCCACGCTTCGCCTTGCCCCAGCGCCGCCGCCAAGCGCCGCGCGTGTCCGACTTGGCTGAGGTCGTCGACCGAAGTGACGACCTGGGTGGAACTCAACGTTGCCTCCACTTGGTAATGGTGACGCGGGTTCCCTCGCCGACCTGCGACCACAGGTCGAACTCGTTGACCAGCCGTCGCGACCCCCCCAGTCCCAAGCCCAACCCCTTGGCGGTGCTGAAACCGTCGCGGAGCGCACTTTCCAGGTCGTCGATGCCGGGCCCGTGATCCTCGAACGTCAGCCGGATGCCCACTACAGCCGGCGTGGCCGTCACGGACTCGATGACGCAGCTTCCCCCGCCACCATGCACCAGAGTGTTGCGCGCCAACTCGCTGGCCGCCGTGATGAGCTTGGTCTGCTCGAGCAGCGAGAACCCGAGGCTGAGCGCCAAGGAGCGCACCACCTGCCGTACCCGGACCACGTCTTCCTGGCCTTGCACGGGTAGCGTTTGTGGCGTGGGCTGTGGGTCTCGCGCCTGGGGCGGCTCCGCCATGGGGTTCATCTGCGGGCGTCATTGACGTGACGCAACAACTCCATGCCCATCTCGACGTTCAGCGCGGTGTGAACGCCGGGCAGGGCAAGGCCTAATTCAACCAGGGTAATGGCCACGGCGGGACGCATGCCCACCAGAACGGTGGTCGCGTCCAGCACCAGGGACACCGCGGCGATGCTGCCCAACATGCGTCCAATGAAGGAGTCGACTAGTTCCAGGGCCGAGATGTCGATCAGGACCCCGCGGGCATGCGAGCGCACCACCGCCAAGCTGAGGTCTTCCTGCAACTGTTCGGCCATCCGGTCATACAGGTCGACCTGGATGGTGACCAGCAACAGGTTGCCAATTTTGAGAATCGGAATGCGCTCCATGGCCTTTCCTTGTGCCCCGGTTACGAGTGCCCCGGCTTAAGGTGTACCCCGGTTATGCTTCGGCGGTCTGGCGTCGGACGACCGTCAACCCGCGACGCTGCAAGGCGACGGCAAAGGCGTCGGCGAGGGAGGCCTTGGTGATGACGTCTCCCAATTGCACGCCGAGGTGGACGATGGTCTGCGCAATCTGCGGACGAATGCCACTGATGATGCAATCCGCTCCCATAAGGCGGGCCGCGGTGACGGTCCGCAACAGATGCTGGGCCACCAGCGTGTCGACGGTCGGTACGCCGGTGATATCGAGGATGGCGATCGTCGAGGTGGTTTCGACGATGCGCTGCAGCAGGGTCTCCATCACCACCTGGGTCCGCTCACTGTCCAGCGTGCCGATGAGGGGAAGGGCCAGGATTCCCTCCCAGAGAGTCACCACCGGGGTCGAGAGCTCGATCATCTCCTCGCGCTGCCGTACGATGATGGCTTCCCGCACCTTCTGCGCGGCGGCCACCGTCAACAAGCCGATCCGGTCCAGCAAGGCGTTGGTCAGTTGCACGTCTTCGAGCAGCCGTTCGGGGGAACGGCCCAGGGCCTGGCGCAGCCGCCGCTCGATCGGCTGCTTCAGCGTGAACATGAAGGTCGCCACCTCGACCGGGCTAAAGCCCTGGTGGGCCCGGGTTCCGGAGAGCGTGGTCAGGGTCTCACGCATCGACTGCCAAGCCGGCCCGGTGATGTCGCCGGAGTGATCCTGGGCGATGGCATCGCGAAAGGCGCGCAGGAGGCCGCTGCACTCGCGGCGCAGCACCTCTTCTGCGATCAGGTCTTCGCGCCGCACCCCGGCCGCCACCTGGGCCTGCAACCAGCCGGTCAGCAACTCGTCCTCATCGCGCGCGAGAATTTCTTCCAAGCTGTTCATGATTGGCGCCGCTTTCTGGATTGACCCCGCTGGTACTTAAGCTCGACTTTATACCGAGGACGGGGCGATTCGATTTTATTTTGTTCCATACAGCAAAGGAGAGCTGGCAGGCATCCTACCCCAGCTACAAAGCGGTAACACTGTGTACGGGCATCCGCGACTGGCATGCGGTTGTGGCGGAAGCACGTCGGGGTCGAACCGACCGGACGCCGTGAAGACGCCCCACTGGTTTTGAAGACCAGGACAGCCACCGGGCCACAGGTGCTTCCCTTGGCATTCTACCCGCTCCGGTGATGCGACTTGGCGCGTTCGACCGTGGTTGCGCACCGGCGTTACCTCATGCCAGCATGCGGCATGCTCTGGGTGCTGCCCCTCTTGATGAGCCCCGCGGCGGCCCTGCCGCCCCGGCGCCTGCATGCACACTCTACCGTGGCCGCGCCGCGCTTGGCCGGGCATTTAGCGGACTGGCAGGCGGCCACGCCCATCGCCTTCAGTGGCCGTCCGCTGGCCGGCTACCCGCGTCACGCTACCGTGTACGCACTCTGGGACCACGACGATCTGTATTTGGCCTTTGACGTACACTCTTCGCGCCTGCAAGCCCAAGTGCGGGAGCATGACGGCGATCGCCTCTGGTTCGATGACGGCATCGAGTTCCTGGTCGATGCGCACCGGGATCGCGGCACCGCGTACTTACCAGACGATTTTGCCTACCATATCAACATTCTGAATACCATCTTCGATGATCGCGGGACGCCGCAGGGTCTGCCGGACAAGTCTTGGAACGGGATCGCCCGCCACGCGGTTCATATCTTGAACGATCATCGTTACCTGGTCGAGGTGGCGATTCCCTGGAGCGAAATCGGACTGACGCCGACCGCCGGGGGACGCCTGGGGATCGATCTCTGCGTCAACGGCAGCGACCCTGCGACCGGCGCGTACGACTACTTCGACTGGTGCAACCTGCGGGTGTTCCACGACCCTTCAGGTTTTGGGGAGTTGGAACTGGTCGGCTAGCCGCAATGCCGCCGCCGACCGATGGGAAACCAAGCCGGTTGGGTCGGTGCGCCGCGAGTTCCGACCCCGGGTCGCCGCGCAACCGCTAGACTGACACCATGGCTGCGGACGCTCTCGACTCCGGCGATCTTTCCATCTATGACCTGCGCTCGCACGCGCCCGGCCCGTCCGGGAGCCTGCCGTTCGCGGCCGAACAACTGCGATCACGACCGAGTGGCGATTTGTTCGGTTGGAGCCAGAACGCCGGGATGGGCTGGGCACCGAGCCGGATGGGACAGTCGGAGTTCCTTATTCTGAGCACGCAGGGCGGGGTGCGCGCACCCGACGGCACGCCGATCGCCCTGGGGTACCACAGCGGCCATTGGGAGGTCGGCCTGTTGGTCGAAGCCGCGGCCGCGGAGCTGACGCGGCTCGGCACGACACCCTTTGCCGCCTTCTGCAGCGATCCCTGCGACGGACGTACGCAGGGAACGCCCGGCATGATGGACAGCCTGGCCTACCGGAACGACGCGGCGCTGGTGCTGGGCCGTCTCATCCGCTCGCTGCCCAACCGTGCCGGCGTGCTCGGGATCGCGACCTGCGACAAGGGACTGCCGGCCATGCTCATGGCGCTGGCGGGCGCGCGCCAACTGCCGGGGGTCATTGTGCCCGGGGGAGTGATGCTGGCCGGCGAGCCCGGCTCTGAAGACACGGGTAAGGTTCAAACCATTGGCGCGCGCTTTGCCCATGGCGTGCTTGACTTGGAAGCGGCAGCCGAGCTGGGTTGTCGCGCCTGCGCCAGTCCCGGCGGCGGCTGCCAGTTCCTGGGCACGGCAGCCACCTCGCAAGTGGTCGCCGAGGCGCTGGGCCTGACCGTGCCACATGCCGCGCTGGCCCCTTCCGGACAGCCCATCTGGCTCGACATGGCACGGCGTTCCGGTCGCTGCTTGGCGGCGCTTCACCAAGCCGGCAGCACGTCGTCGCAGATCCTGACCGCGGCCTCGTTCGAGAACGCTCTCGTACTGCATGCCGCATTCGGCGGCTCGACCAACCTGCTCCTGCACATCCCGGCGGTGGCTTTTGCCGCCGGCATTCCCCGGCCCAACGTGGCCGATTGGCAGCGGGTCAACCGGGCGACACCGCGACTGGTGGATGTCCTGCCCAATGGACCGATCGGACACCCCACCGTCCAAGTCTTCCTCGCCGGCGGCGTCCCTGAGGTCATGCTGCATCTCCGGCGTCTCGGGTTGCTCAACCTGCAGGTTCAGACCGTAGCGGGAATCACGCTCAATGCCCAGTTGGATTGGTGGGAGCAGTCGGAACGCCGCCAGCGCCTCCGCGCCCACCTGCGCGACCGTGACGCGGTTGATCCGGACGCCGTCATACTCTCTCCAGCCCGCGCCAAGGAGCGCGGCCTGACCAGCACGGTGATGTTCCCGGTGGGCAACCTGGCCCCGGAAGGTTCGGTCGTCAAAAGTACCGCGATCGACGCCAGCCTGGTCGGAGACGATGGCATCTACAGGAAACTGGGTCCGGCCCGTGTATTCACCTCGGAGGTCGCGGCGATGGCCGCCATCAAGAGCACTGGGGCAGACCGCATTCGTCCCGGCGACGTTCTGGTGCTCATGGGACGGGGCCCGCTGGGCGCCGGCATGGAGGAAATTTACCAGCTCACTTCGGCCCTGCGCTATCTGGAGGGTGGCAAGCAGGTCGCGGTGCTTACCGATGCCCGCTTCTCCGGGGTTTCCACCGGTGCCTGTCTCGGACATGTGGGTCCAGAGGCGTTGGCCGGGGGCCCGCTGGGAAAATTGCGCGAGGGCGACTTGATCGAAATCGTCCTCAATCGCGCCACCTTGACCGGTACGGTGGACTTCGTGGGCCGACCGGAGCAGCCCTTGACGCGCGCCTCCGCGGCCATCGAGTTGGCCGCGCGCGCGCCGCATCCCGACTTGGCGCCGGACTCCCGCCTTCCGGCTGATACCCGGCTGTGGGCGTTGCTGCAGTCGGCCAGCGGCGGCACCTGGGCGGGTTGTGTTTATGACGTGGACCGGATCGCCGCTCGCCTTCTTGGATAACGGGTAACTTTCCCGCAGCGTGGCGTGTCTAAAGGGTGGAGAAAGCTGGCCCATGATGCGGTCCTCGGCACGTTTCGCGGCGTGGTTTGCCGTCAAGTTGGCGTTCAGCGCCGGCTTGGTTTTGTTGTTGTGGTGGGGTGCATCGCACCTGCTACCGCCGGCGCCGCGCGGGTTTCTCGCCGGCTCTCCCCGCCTGACCCACGACCTGCCATTCACGCTCGTGGTCGGCGCTTTTGTGCTCCTGGCCTGCGGCTTGGTGTGGCTGGCCGCCATCGATCAACGCTACCGTTGCCGGGTCTGTGTGCGCCGCTTGCGCATGCCGCAGACCGAAGGTCATTACAGTTCCGTGCTCCTGGGCGGGATTCCCTACACCGAGTACATCTGCACCTACGGCCATGGCAAGCTCTACGTCCCACAGATCCGGGCCAGTTATGCAACCACCCGCTGGACGCACTACGAGAGTCTGTGGGATGACCTGATGCGCGCCGAGACGGTGGAGCGCTGACGACTGGGATCATCGCCACTTCCAGCGGCCTACAATAGGGGAGTCCATGGCCTCCCTTTTCCGAGCCCTACGCCACCGCAACTTCCAGCTTTTTTTTGGGGGCCAGCTGATCTCGCTGATCGGCACTTGGATGCAGAACATTGCGCAGGCGTGGTTGGTCTACCGGCTGTCGCACTCCGCGTGGCAACTGGGGCTGATTGGCTTTGCGGGTCAGATTCCCATCTTTCTCTTCGCTCCCATTGCAGGGGTGGTTGCCGACCGCGTCAACCGCCGCCACCTGATCATCGCCACGCAGAGCCTGTCGATTCTTCCCGCGGTCGTGCTGGCGGTCGCCACCTTCTCCGGTCACGCTTCGGTCGCGCTGATCTTCGCCATGGCGCTGTTTCTGGGTACGGTCAACGCCTTCGATATTCCGGGCCGCCAGTCGTTCCTCATCGAAATGGTGACCCGTGAGGATCTGATGAACGCCATTGCCTTGAACTCTTCCATGTTCAACGGGGCACGGCTGGTCGGGCCGGCGATCGCCGGTTTGCTGGTGGCCTGGGTGGGAGAAGCGTGGTGCTTTTCGCTGAATGCGGTCAGCTACCTGGCGGTAATCGCCGGGCTGTGGGCCATGCGGATGCCGACGCAGCAGCGCGACGACAAGCGCACCTCCATGGTGCGGCATTTCCGGGATGGCTTCCGCTACGTGCGTGAAGTGGGGCCGATCTCGGCGCTGTTGTTACTGCTGGGGGTGGTGAGTTTGACCACGATGCCCTACACCGTCCTCATGCCCATTTTCGCCGATCAGATATTTCATTCCGGCGTCCGCGGCATGGGGACCCTGATGGGCTTCTCGGGTGCGGGCGCCCTCACCGGCGCCTTGCTGCTGGCGGCCAAGCGGACGGTCCGCGGCCTGGGCCGCGTGATCGCCATCAGTTCGTTGGGCGTGGGCAGCGGGTTGATCGGGTTCGGCTTTTCCCATCGCTTCTCCCTGTCCCTGGCCTTGCTTTTCGCCGTCGGCCTCCTGACCATGGTGGAGACGGCGGCCTGCAACACCCTGTTGCAAACCATGGTGTCGGATGCTTTTCGGGGGCGCGTTATGAGCTTCTATTCCATGATGTTCATGGGCATGGCTCCGATCGGCAGCCTGGGGGCGGGATGGATCTCACACTACATTGGGGCACCGCATACCGTGGCCTTGGGCGGAGTCTTCAGCTTAGTTGCGGGCGTGGTCTTTGCCTTGCGCTTGCCGCAACTGCGCGCTGCGGCCCGGCCTTTGATCGACCACTTCGCCCTGCCGGTTGAAATGCAAGCCGTGGAGGCACTGCCGCTACCTGCGCCCAACGCCGAAAACTAACCTTGCGGGCTCTGACCGTGAAACGAGGCGCTGCCCCAATCGTTGGTCGGCATCGCCCGCCTTGGCATCGCGGCCGCGGTAGGGCAAAATAGGGACAGAGGTTCTCCTCATGGACCGTCGCGAGGCCGTAAAGCAAGTTGCCCGTTTTGCAGGTGGGCTCTCGGCACTTCCGGTGCTCGAACCCATGTTGCCGGCGGCCGCGTTCTTCACGCGAGACGAAAACGGCGGCTGGGCAAAACGAACGGCGTCCTCCGTCTATGTTCCCCGCTTCTTTTCAGCCGAGGAATTGGAGACCTTAGCGACCCTGTGCGATCACATCATGCCCACGACGGACACCCCCGGGGCGCGAGCCGCCGGTGTGCCGGAGTACCTCGATGACCTGCTGGCCGCCTCGGCGGCGGCGGAGGTGAATGGTCAACAGATCGCGGCCTGGAAGCACGGGTTCGCCTGGCTGGGGGAGCAGGTCCAAGCCAGCCACGGCACCGCCTACTCGCAGCTCACGGCGGAGCAACAGGTGGCACTCCTGACCAGCATGGAAGCCGCTCCGGCCACCGACCCCGGCCGCAAGTTCTTTGGCTTGCTCAAGGACTCGACGCTCCACACCTACTACACCTCGAAGATCGGCATGGTGCAGGAATTGCGCTACACCATGGACTATCGCGACAGCTACCCCGGCTGTACACATCCGGAACATCAATCATGAAATTTCTTTCCTCCATTGCCTTGACGGCCGCTGCCGTCGCCCTATTGACCGCAACCGGCTTGGCCGCCCCCAAACCCGACTGCGCTCCGGCCCAAGACCTTTTCAAACAGCGTTGCTCGGCGTGCCACGCCCCGGAGGGCACCGGCTACGCTGCCATCCATACTCCCAACTTCACCGACCCCAAATGGCAGGCCGCGCACACCGATGCGGAGCTGATCCATTCCGTGACCAACGGCAAGACCGGCGAGGGCAACATGCCGGCCTTCAAGGACCGCCTGACGGCGGAACAGATCGATGCGTTAGTCCGGTGCGCGGTGCGGGGTTTTGCGGCCAAGTCCACGGCGCATCGGGGCATGTCGCACCACGCCGTCAGTTTGTTGGCCAGCTCCGGTCGTTGATGCCGGTCGTTAATGGAGCCTGCCGTCAACGTGCCGATCTGGGCCACGGCGTCCGCTGCAGGCACTCGGGGTCATCCCAGCCGGGGGAATAACCCCACCGCGTTGCCGGTTGTACTCTCTGTACAGCCATGCCTTCCATTACCGACCGACTGCGGGCGTTGGTCGCGCCCAAGCGACCCGAGCCCTCCTACCCGCAACTGCCCGCCGTCGGTCGCCATTTCGCCACCAACGTCCCCGGTCTCTACGTGGCGGGAGATTTGGCGGGTGCGGCGCTCATCAAGACCAGCCTGCACCAAGGCTTGGAGGTCGCCGAGACCATCGCCGCCCTGCCGCGTGCAGCAGCCGACTACGACCTGATCGTGGTCGGAACCGGCGCGGCCGGCTTTGCCGCCCTGGTGCGTGCGCGTGAGCTGGGACTGCGGGTGCTGGGGTTGGACGCCGGACGCTTCGCCCAAAGCATCCATTCCTTTACCAAGGGCAAGATGCTGTTCGCCGAGCCCCTGCAGGAGGCGCTGCGTTCTTCGGTGTGGTTCGAGGAGTGCAGCAAGGAACGGCTGCTGGAACAGTGGTCGGCACAAAAGGCGGAACTCGGCATCCTGGTGCAGGAGTTCGAGCCGGTGACGAACGTGCAGCGCGATCACGGCGTTCTCGTTGTGGCCAGCGAGCGCGGTACCTACCGCAGCGGCGCCGTGCTGCTGGCCAGCGGCAAGAGCGGCAACCCGCGTAAAGCCGGGGTGCCCGGCGAGCTCGAGTACGCTGCCCGTATCGCGCACCGGCTGGCCGACCCGGACGCCTTCAGCGGCCGCCGCATCCTCGTCTACGGCGGTGGCGACGTGGCCGCCGAAGCGGCCTTGGCGCTCGCCGACGCCAACCATGTCACCCTCGCCACCGTTGACCCGACCTGGGTGTATCCACGTCGGCGCAACATCGATCGCCTGGAGGAAAAGAAGCAGGCCGGTCGCCTGGACATCCTCTTCGACACCAAGCTGGCGGCGGTCGGAGATGGCTGGGTCACGCTCCGCAACCAGTCCAGCGGCGCGGAGCGGCGCCTCGACAACGATTTCGTGTTCGAGATGATCGGTGCCGAGTTGCCGGTCGACTTTCTGCGGCGCATCGGCATCCGGCTGGACAACGAATGGACAAGCCTGCGCGCCGTCGCTGCCTTGGCGACGCTGGGCATCGCTTTCCTGCTCTATGCCGTCAAGAAAGCCGCGCCCCCCTTTACGGGATTTGCCTTCCCCGCGTTCGCGGTGCACCATGCCTGGGCCCGGGAGCTGTTACGACTTCCCACCGGGGTGACCCCCAAGGATGCCCCGGCGTTCTGGTACACGGTTCTCTACACGCTGCTGGTCACCGGCTTCGGCATCCGCGCGTTCCGTCGCTGGGGCAAACAGGACCGCTACCAACGCTGGCGCTACACCTCGTTCATTGCTTTCCAAGTTGGCTTTTTCCTGCTGGTGAACTTCGTCCTGGCACGCCTGATGCCGCAGTACTACTGGCGCGGGTGGGGGCTGTATCAACCTTTCCCGTTATTTTTTAACAGTTTTTTTTGGTGGTATCCGGGCGACCCGGCAATCATCAAGTGGGGGTTCATCGGGTTTGGCTTGCTGCTGACCTTCGTCGTGATCCCCTTGTTTGTGCGCCGCCACGGGATGCGCTTCTGCACCTGGATCTGCGGGTGCGGCGCCTTGGCGGAAACGTTTGGCGACGCCTGGCGCCACCGATCGCCCAAGGGCCCGCGCTCCCGCTTGTGGGAGTTTCAAGGACCGCTGATCGCCGGCTGGGCGTTCGCCTCGCTGGTAGTGATCACGTGGAAGTACCACAGCCACGGCGACAACGCCGTCTGGCACGCCTACGACTACATCGTGGACTTCTGGCTGGTCGCAGTGATCCCGGTCGGGCTCTACCCCTTCTTCGGCGGCAAGGTCTGGTGCCGCTACTGGTGCCCGCTGGCGCACTACATGAAGTGGATGAGCGCCAAGTTCTCACGACTGCAGATCGTCGCCAACGACAAGTGCATCCAGTGCACCGAGTGCTCCAAGTACTGCCAGGTGGGCGTCGACGTGATGGCCTTCGCCAAGAATGGCGAGAGCTTCGACAACCGCAACAGCTCCTGCATCCACTGCGGCATCTGCATCACCGTATGCCCGATGAACGTCCTGTCGTTCCAACTCAAGGGCGGCGAGGAGCGGGTGCAACTGGTGCAGATCGCCGCCACGCGCTGAGAGCGCCGCCCGGCGTCCGCGCTTGCTTCAGCGACGCCACCGGGCTACGACCGGCAGTGCCCCGCCCTACTTCGCTTCCGCCGTGGTCGGATCGATGACGGCGCGCACCTGCGCAATGCGGTTGGCCGGGAACCCACCCTTCTGAGCGTGCTCGCGAACCGTGGCTTCGTCCGGCGCGATGTAAACGCAGTAGATGATGTCGTCGGTAACGTAACTTTGGACCCATTGAATCTGGGGACCCATGGCGCGCAGAACGCCGCACGAGGTCTGCGAGATGGCGGCGAGTTGGGCTCCGGTAAGCTGGCCGGCATTGGTTATCTGGCGTTCAATGACGAATTTAGGCATGGCATGCTCCTCGCTTGGACGATGGCAGATTAAGTCAATTGGGCTTCCTGGGCAAGACAGGCCCCGCTCCCGCAAAAAAAGGGAGGCGGCTTGCGCCGCCTCCCTGCCGTGCAGGTCCTTGAGCCACGCCGGTTTTAGCGTGGGCCGCGTCCGCCGGGACCGCGGCGTGGACCGCGGCGCGCAAAGCCCCCATCGCGTTCGCCCAGCGGTTCGCGCACCGGGTAGCCACCCTCCGGCTCCGGCGGCGGCGGCGGCAGAGGCAGCCCAAGCTTCTCGCGCTGCTCCTTGAGAATCGACTTACGGCTCAGTTTGACCTTGTTGCCCTCGATGGCCAGGCACTTGACCAGCACCTGGTCGCCTTCTTTCAACTCGTCGCGCACGTCACGGATGCGGTGTTCCGCGACCTCGCTGATATGCAGCAGTCCGTCGGTCCCGGGGAAGATCTCGACGAAGGCGCCGAAGTCCACCAGGCGGACGACCGTCCCAAGGTAGGTCTTGCCGAGTTCCGCGGTGGCGGTGACGTTGCCGACCATCTGAATGGCCTTCTGGGCCGACTCGCCGTCGTTGGAGGCGATGCTGACCGAACCGTCGTCCGAGACGTCGATCTTGACGCCGGTGGCCTCCACGATGGAGCGGATCATCTTGCCGCCCGGCCCGATCAGGTCGCGAATCTTGTCGACCGGAATCTTCAGCGTGAAGATGCGCGGTGCGTAGGGAGAGAGCGCAACCCGCGGCTCCGCCAAGGTCTGCTGCATGATCTCCAAGATATGCAACCGGCCGCGCCGCGCCTGTTCCAGCGCCTGCTCCATGATCTTCTTGTCCACGCCCGGGATCTTGATGTCCATCTGCAGGGCGGTGATGCCGCCGGTGGTGCCGGCGACCTTGAAGTCCATGTCGCCGTAGTGATCTTCCGCACCGGCGATGTCGGTGAGGATGGCGTACTTGTCGCCCTCCTTGACCAGCCCCATGGCCACCCCGGCCACCGGCGCTTTCACCGGCACACCGGCGTCCATCAGCGCCAGCGAGGCGCCGCAGACGGTGGCCATGGAGGACGAACCGTTGGACTCCAGGATGTCGGAGACGACGCGCAGGGTGTAGGGAAACACCTCGTGCTCGGGGACCATCACGATCTGGGCGCGTTCCGCCAAGGCGCCGTGGCCGATCTCGCGCCGTCCAGGGCCCCGCATGAAGCCCACTTCACCGACCGAGAAGGGCGGGAAGTTGTAGTTGAGCATGAAGCGCTTGAAACCCTCGCCCTCGATGCCCTCCATGCGCTGCTGGTCATCCTTGGTGCCGAGCGTCACGGTCACCAGGGCTTGTGTCTCGCCGCGCGTGAAGAGCGCCGAGCCGTGGGTGCGAGGCAGCACGCCGACCTCGCAGGTGATCTTGCGCACCTGGTCGAAGGCCCGGCCGTCGGGACGGCGGTTCTTCTCCAGCAGCGTCTCGCGGAAGATGCGCTCCTGCATCAGCCCCAGGTACTTCCCAGTCTTCTTCTTCAGCGCCTCATCCTCGGCCGGAACCGTTGCCACGATGGACTTGACCAGTTCCTTGGTCCCGCGCTCGCTGGCCAGCTTGTCGCGCTTGCTGGTATCGAGGGCTTCCTGCAAGGCGGCGCCGTGCTGGGCCTTGAGTTGCTGGTAGAAAGCCTCGTCGACGACCGGCGCCTCGACCTTGCGCTTCGCCACCCCCGCCTTGCTGCGCAACTCCTCGACGCCCTTCAGGATCTTCTTGATCTCGGCATGCGCGAAGTCAATCGCGTCCACGATGACCTGCTCGGAGACCTGTTGCGCGCCGGCTTCCACCATGGCGATGCCGTCCGCCGTGGCGGCCACGATGATGTTGAGCGTGCTGTCCTTGCGCTCCGCGTAGGTGGGGTTCACGACATACTGGCCGCCGATGAAACCCACCCGCACGCCCGCCGTGGGCTTGGGGAATGGAATATCCGAGATGTGCAACGCCGCACCGGCGCCCACCAGGCTGATCACGTCGGGATCGTTCTCCTGGTCGGCGGAGAGCACCATCGCAATCACCTGCGTCTCGTTGCGGAAACCGTCGGCGAACAACGGCCGGATGGGCCGGTCGTTCAAGCGGCTGGTCAGGACTTCCTTTTCGGTGGGCCGGCCCTCCCGCTTGATGTAGCCGCCCGGGATGCGCCCGGAGGCGTAGGTGTACTCGCGGTAATCCACCGTCAGGGGGAAGAAATCAATTCCCTCCTTCGGGGTGAAGGCGGCGGTGGCGGACACCAGCACGACGCTGTCGCCCAGCCGTACACTCACCGCGCCGCCCGCTTGGCGGGCCATTCTTCCGGTCTCCAGCGTCAAGGTCTTGCCGCCGGCGAGCTCCACGGTCACAACACTGACTGGCATACGGATCTCACTCTTCTGGCCCGTACGCGGCATGCGATGCCGGGCGGGCGGTTCATTCAAATTAGCTGACTCGAAGGGCGGTACGCCGGTAAGGGAGGGCCCGTCACGTTCGGGTCAAAAACCTTGCACCGCAGCCGGCGCAGGGTGTTTGCAGTTCCAAAGCGGGGCGGAATAAAGAAGGCGACGGCGCTGCCCCTAGCGTCCCGTCGCCCCTGTCTCAGTGAATTGCGTTGCCCCGCTTGCGCGGCGCTCCAAGCTGGTCCATCTACTTGCGGATGCCCAGCTTCTTGATCACCGTGGTGTAGCGGTCGGGACTATGCCCTTTGAGGTAGTCCAGCAACCGACGGCGCTTTCCCACCAACAGCAGCAAGCCGCGGCGGGAATGGTGATCCTGCTTATGAGTCTTGAAGTGTTCCGTGAGGTAGGTGATGCGCTCGGTGAGGACCGCCACCTGCACCTCCGGCGAACCCGTATCGGTCGGGTGGACGCGATAGGTCGTGATCAACTCCTGCTTTGCATCTCTCGTCAACATGTACGGCGAGGTACTCCCATTTCCTTGATTTGCATCTTCTTCAGCCCCCAATGGTAGCACAGCGCCTGCCACGCATTGCTGGTTTGACCCGACCCGAGCCCGCGATGGGGAGCGGCCCGATCGAGGCCGTTTAGCGTTGCGGCGGCCGGCGTGCTCTATGTTAAGTTTGAAATTCACCCGGAGGCAGCTTGACCGAAACGGCCGTGAGCGCCGAACTCCGCCGCACGCCCCTGCACGCCGCGCACCGGCAACTGCGGGCCAAGATGGTTCCCTTCGGGGGCTGGGACATGCCGGTCGAGTACTCCGGCATCGTGCCCGAGCACCGCGCGGTGCGAACCAGTGCCGGTCTCTTCGACGTCAGCCACATGGGCGAGATCGAGGTTCGAGGACCGCAGGCGCTGGCGCTCATCCAGCATACGTGCTCCAACGATGCCTCCAAGCTGGCCATCGGGCAGGCGCACTACACCGGCTTGTTGACCGCCCAAGCCACCTTCGTCGACGACCTGCTAGTGCACAAGGTGGGCGACGACCATTACTTCCTGGTGGTCAACGCCTCCAATCAGGAACAGGATTTCGCCTACCTCGCGGCCCACAACCCGATGGGAGCGCAGGTCTCCCTGGTCAGCGACGACTACGCCCAGATCGCGATACAAGGTCCGCGGGCGCTTGAGATTCTGCAGCCCCTGACCACCGTTCAGCTCGCGCCAATTCATTAC
>Ga0102924_1002993_pt1 | contig 17956 bp, 16 predicted proteins | sample PaiPotPPM11metaG_FD_80116 | JGI IMG/M metagenome (GOLD analysis project Ga0102924, IMG submission 80116) | Iron sulfur acid spring bacterial and archeal communities from Banff, Canada, to study Microbial Dark Matter (Phase II) - Paint Pots PPM... ...
GATGTCTTCGGGGGTGTTGAAGATGTGGCTGGAGACACGGACGCGGCCGTCGCGGACGGCGCAGCTGATGTTTTGGGCGGCTAGGGCGGTGGCCACGCCGGTGGCGTCGCCGCCGGGGATCTCGACGGAGACGATGCCCGACATCTCACCGGGGAGGGTGGAGCTGACCACGCGGTAGCCCTTGTCGGTGACGGCCTCGGCCACCCCGGCGGAAAGGCCGAGCACCCAGTCGCGGATCAGCTCCGGGCCGATCCGGGTGAACAGGTCGAGGCTGGCGCCCAGGCCGTACATGCCGGCCAGGTTCTGCACGCTGGGTTCGTAGCGCCGGGCGCCGGCCGCATACCGGAGGTTGTAGTCGAGTTGGCGGTCGATGAACGGCGCGTCCTCGATGCTTTTCCAGCCGGGCGCGATCACGGCCAGGCTGTCGCGGAGCGCGGGGGAGACGTAGCAGAAGCTGATCCCGTACCCGGAACACAGGCTCTTGTACCCGTGCGCGGAGACCAGGTCGGCCCCGAGCGCGGCGATGTCCAGCGGCAGGATGCCGGCCCCCTGCACGGCGTCGACCAGCAGCCAGGCCCCGCGCTCGCGGCAGAGCGCGGCGATCTGCTCGACCGGCGCGCGGAACCCGTGGTAGCAGTTGACCAGGCTGACGCAGACGACGCGGGTCCGGCTGGACATGACCGCGGCCACGTCGTCGGCGGTGAACCGGCGCCGGCCGCGGTCTTCGACGAACCGGACCCGCACGCCCTGCGGTTCCAGGGTCAGGAACGGGTACACGCCGTTCGGGAACTCCTGCTCATAGAGCACGACCTCGTCGCCCGGCCGCCAGTCCAGGCCGAGCGAGACCAGCCCGATGCCCTCGCCCGTGCTATGCAGCAGCGCGACGTCGTCGGGGTCGCACCCGATGAACGCGCCGACCTTGGCCCGGACCTGCGCGGCGCCGTCCCACCAGTGGCCGACCCCCGGGCCGGCCGCGCCGTGCATCATCCCCTCCAGCAGGTCCCGCTGCGCCGCGACGTTCGACACCGGCAGCGGCCCGTAGGTCGCAGTGTTGAACCAGACCTTCTCGCTGGTGACCGGGAACTCCTCGCGGCGCAGTCGGCCGACCGTCTCCCGGGCCGCCTCGCCGACCGTCTCCCGAGTCGTCTCCTGTGCCACCTCCGGTACCGTCATGCGATCACTCGCCCCGTTCCGCCTCGGGCGCCGCCGTCGCGGCGGGCGCCCCGCCGGCCCCGGCGGGCGCGCCGGCGGCCCCGGCGCCCGCGGTCGCCAGCACGTCCGCGCCCGCCTCCTTGCCCAGCGACAGGGCCTGGCCGGCCTCGCCCCGGCGCAGCCGCCCGCGCAGCCCGAAGATGTACCACGCGGCCGCGACGATCTCCGCGCCAACGGCCACCTCCGCCGCCGCGTGGAAGATCGTCGGCAGCGTGAAGTCCAGGATCAGGTAGACCTCCCAGATCAGCGACAGCCCGATCAGCGGCTTGGCCCAGCGGCCGAGGTCGAACGCCTTCGACGGCACGATCGTGTGGCGGCGCATCCCGTAGGCCACGACGATCATCAGGTAGACGATGCTCGCGAACACCGGCGTCGCGCCGATCAGGTCGACGTACGCGTTGCCCTCGGCCGCCGCGAACACCATCACCGCGATGTACAGCACGGTGGTGAGCGCCAGGGCCGCCACCGGCGTCTTGGTCTTCGCGTCCACCCGGGCGAACAGCCGGGAGGCGGGGAACATGTTGTCGCGCGACAGCGAGTAGATCAGCCGGCCGATGGCCGCGATCTGCACCACCATCAGCGCGAACACCGAGTACGCCACGGTGACCAGGAACACCCGGGAGAACGCCGAGCCGAACCAGAACTTCGCGATGTCCGCGATCGGCGTCGGACTGGTGGCGATGGCCGACAGGTTCGGGATGCCGATCGCGAAGCAGATCAGCGTGATCATGCCGACCACGCCGGAGATCGCGACCGCGCCGATGATCGCGCGGGCCACGGTGCGCTGCACGCCCACGGCCTCCTCACCGAGGTCGGCACTGGCCTCGAACCCGCCGATGGTGAACGCGCCCATCAGCAGGGCCAGGCTCGCGGCGTACCACGGGGCCTGGCCGTGCAGCGGGCCGTGGGTGAAGATGAAGCTCGCCCCGTGCGGGGAGGGCGACTTCACCAGGAACGCGATCAGGATCAGGATGCCGAGCACCAGCGTGCCCAGGATCTCGGTTACCACCGAGGCGTTGTTGATCCGCGCGGTGAGCCGGACCCCGACCACGTTGATCAGCCCGGCCAGCAGCAGGACGATGATCGACACGAAGATCATGAGCCCCTTGCTGCTCACGTTCAGCCCCAGGACGGTGCCGATCGTGGGCGACAGCAGCAGCAGCGTCTCGCCCCCGCTGGCCAGCGTGAACGCGCACAGCAGGTTGAACCCGACGAACCAGCCGTAGCCCGGTCCGGCCAGCCGGCCGCCCCACTGGTAGGAGTAGCCCGCCAGCGGGATCCGTGAGGCCAGCTCGGCCAGCACGAACGAGAGGATCAGCGCCCCGACCGACGCGACCGGCCAGAGCCAGATCGATGCCGCCCCGAACTCACTGGTGGCGAACGCGAAGTTGGTGAAGATGCCGGTCGTTACCGAGATGACGGAAAACGAGATGGCGAACATAGAAAAGAGCTTCAGGGTCCGCTTCAGTTCCTGCTTGTACCCAAGCCTCGACAGCAGTTGCTCATCGGCTTGAGCTTGGGCCTGCTCGATATCGGCCATGGTTAGTCCCTCCCGTCGCTTTCCCAGCTGCGAATGGTTGCGTCGGCTACTCTCTCGGGCACCACGGGGAACCCGTTGCCCGCGCGGTCCGGCACGGCGATGCCGCCGTCCGGCCGGATGTCAAAGGTCGGCTCGACCAGGTCGTGGGCGTAGAACATGCGGGCCGGCGACATGTCGGAATGCAGCGTGAACCCGGGCAGCGCGGCCAGCGCCAGGTTGAAGCCGCGGCCGATCCCGGTCTCGAGCATGCCGCCGCACCACACCGGGACCTGCTGCCCGGCGCACAGGTCATGGACGGCGATCGCGGGCAGGATGCCGCCCAGCCGCGGCGGCTTGATGTTGACCACCTGGCCCGAGCCGAGGGCGAGCGCGGTCCGCGTCAGGTTTACGCTGGCCGCGGTCTCGTCCAGGCACAGCGGGGTCCGCAGCCGGGCCTGCAGCTCGGCCAGGTCGAGCAGGGCGTCACCGGCCAGCGGCTGCTCGATCATGACCAGGCCGAGCTCGTCCAGCGCCGCCCAGGGCGCGCCGGCCGCCGCATAACCAGGAGCGTAGCCGCAGTTCGCGTCCACCGAGAGCGGCACGTCGCCGAACGCCTCGCGGACCGCGCGGGCCGGCGCCACGTCCCAGCCCGGCGCGATCTTGAGCTTGACCCGGCCGAAGCCCTCCCCGAGCCGCGCCCCGACCTCGTCCAGCAGCGCCCCGGTGGTGTCGCAGATGGGGAACGATTCCCCGACGGGCACCACGTCCCGGACCCCGCCCCACAGCCCGGCCAGCGGCACGCCGAGCCGGGCCGAGGCCAGGGCCCAGACGGCGGTCTCGATGGCGTTCTTCGCGTACTGCTGCCCGATGATCGGCGCCCAGGTCGCGGCCACCTCGGCCGGCGCGCCGAACGGACGGCCGAGCAGCGGCGGCAGCAGCAGGTCGGTCAGCGCCGACCAGGTGCTCTCCGCGGTGTCGGCGCCGTACAGCGGGCGTTCCGCGATCGGTGCCTCGCCCCATCCGGCGGTGCCGTCGGCGTCCTCGAGCCGCAGGACGATGAGCCGCTTGCGGCCCGCCGACCGGCCGTAGGCCGACCGGAACGTGCGGACCAGCGGCAGCGACAGCATGCGGACGCTGGCCCGGGCCAGCCGGAGCGGCGCCCGCACCGCGGCCGCGCGGCTGAGCCGTTCCGCCCCCGTGGCGGAGAGCCCCGTGGTGACCGACACAGCTGCTCCTAGAGCATTTCGCGGTACTCGCTGATCTCCCAGTCGCTGACGTGGCCCAGGTACCGCTGCCAGTCAGCCCGCAGGACATCGGCGAACGTGGTGGTGAACAGGGGCCCGAGCGCCTCGGTCAGCTGAGCGTCCGCGGCCAGCGCGGCCAGGCTCTCGGGCGGGCTGGACGGCAGCCGCGGGAAGCGGATGACGTCGAACAGGTTCTCCGCGGCCGGTTCGGGCGCGGGCAGGCGGCGGCGGATGCCGTCCAGGCCGGCGGCCAGCATGACCGCCGCGAGCAGGTAGGGGTTGGCGTCCGAGCTGCCGAGCCGGTTCTCGATCCGGGTGCCGTCCCCGTCGGGCAGCGCCCGGACCAGCGCGGTGCGGTTGTCGATGCCCCAGGCCACCTGGACCGGCGCCCAGGTGCCCTTGTGGTAGCGCTTATAGCCAGTGATGGTCGGGCAGGCCAGGGCGGTCATCGCCGGGGCGTGCGCGAGCTGGCCGGCCACATAGTGCCGGGCCAGCCCGGACAGCCCGTCGGGGTCGCCCGCGTCGCGCAGCGCGTTCTGGCCCGCGGCGTCCAGCAGCGACTGATGGAGGTGATAGCCGCTGGGCGGGGTGAGGTCCAGGTTGGTCGGGCGGGTCATGAACGTGGCCCGCAGGCCGAGCGACCGCGCGACCTCCTTGATCGCGATCTTCAGGGCTACGACCCGGTCCAGGGCGAGCAGGCCCGGGCACGGCTCCAGGTTCACCTCGAACTGCCCCGCGCCGTGCTCGCTGAAGATCTCGTACAGCTCCAGCCCCATGAGGTCGGCCGCGCGGTCCAGCTCGTCGACGAACTCCCCGGCCATCCCGAGCGCGTGGACCGAGAACCAGGCCTGCGGGCCGGTGGCCGGCTGGTAACCCGACCCGTCGGGCCCGGCCCGGAACACGTAGAACTCCAGCTCGTTCCCGAATACCGGCTGCAGGCCCAGACGTTCTGCGTCGCCGAGCACCCGGCGCAGCACGGCCCGCGGCGTGGCCACGATCTCGGCGCCGTCGTACAGGTCGGTGATGATCTGCGCGGAACCCGGCGCCCAGGGCAGCGGCGTGAACGTCAGCGGGTCCAGCGCCAGCAGCCCGTTCCGGTACCCGATGTCGGTGCTGTAAGCGTGCTCGCCGGGCGCGTGCCGCTGCCAGAGGTTCGAGGCGAACAGCGGGATCGCGAACGGGTGGCCGTCGGTGAGCGCGCGCTCCATCCGCCGGGCCGCGACCAGCTTGCCGCGGGCCACCCCGTACAGGTCGGTCAGGACCAGCCGCACGTGCGCGATGTCCTCGGCCTGGATCCGCTTGAGCACCTCGGCGCTCATCGCCGGGTCGGCCCCCGTGCTCATCGTCCCCGTGCTCACAGCAGTACGCTCTCGTCCACGAGCGACCGGCCGTCAGCCCGCGGGAACACGAGGGTGAACACCGAGTCGTCCGCGGAGTGCAGCCCGGTCGCGGCGACCCGCGCGTCGCCCAGCCGGAACGTCCAGAACCGGTTGGTCTCGTGCCGGCTGTACAGCGCGACCGCGCCCGCCGCGTCGAGCGTGGCCAGGTTGGCGTTCCCGCCCAGCTTGGCGTGCACCTGGTCCAGGGCGTCACCCATCGCCGCGCCCCCGGCCACGATGTCCTGCAGCATGCAGAACCCGATATGGCTGTCCGAGCTGCCCTGCAGCCGCCCCGCGTAGGCCGGCCGGAACGCGTCCCGCTCCGCGAACAGGCCGTTATGGCAAAAGGCAAAATCATTTTCTTCAGTGATGAACGGCTGCGTGTCGGCGCGGCGGACGGTAGACAGCAGGGTGGGCCGCCGTAGATGCACCAGGAAACAGGTGGACGCCGTCGCGCCGAGGTCGCCCGCGACGGCCTCGTCGGCGGCGAACTGACCCGTGCCCACGTACCCCCGGATCCGCGGGGCGCCCGCGCCGGAGTCCAGCCAGGCCACGCCCCAGCCGAACCGGGCCGAGCCGTAATGTTCCATGGCCCGGGCCCAGCCGGCCAGCTCGGAGAACGGCCGCGGCTCGGGCCAGCGGACGGCCAGGATCTCACACATGCCGGCCCGCTTCCCGCGCGGCTTGCTCAGCGGTCGCTGACATAGATGTTCTTCACCTCGGTGAAGTCATAAAGCCCGTCGAGACCCTGTTCCTTGCCGAGGCCGCTCTGCCCGTATCCGCCGAACGGCGCCTGGATGTAGGAGCTGGAATCGGAATTGATGCTGAGCAGCCCGGAGCGGATCTCGCGCCCGACGCGGATGGCCCGGCCGATGTCGCGGGTCCACAGCGAGCCGCTCAGGCCGTACCGCGTCCCGTTGGCCAGCGCGATCGCCTCGTCCTCGTCGTCGAACGGCAAGATCGTGGCCACCGGGCCGAACACCTCGGTCGTGGCCACCTCGCTGTCCGGGTCGGCCCCGGTCAGCACCGTGGGGGCGACCGCGTTCCCGGCCTCCAGGCCCGGCGCGCGTACCACGCCGCCGCCGCAGACCACCCGCGCCCCGGCGGCCGCCGCGCGGTCGACGAAGCCGAGCACCCGGTCCCGCTGGCCCGCCGAGATCAGGCTGCCCAGCCTGGTCTGCGGGTCGAGCGGGTCGCCCTGCCGGACCTGCCCGGCCAGCGCGGTCAGGGCCTCGACGAACGGCCCGAACGCGGGACGTTCGACGATCATCCGGCTGCGCGCGCAGCAGTCCTGCCCGGAGTTGGCGAACACGGCGGCGATGGCCGACTCGGCGACCTGGCCGACGTCGCTGTCGGCGAACACGATGTTCGGCGACTTGCCGCCGAGCTCGAGGCTGACGCGCTTGATCCCGGCGGCCGCGCGGCGCAGGATGTCCGCGCCCGTGTCGGTGCTGCCGGTGAAGCTGATCTTCGCGACGTCGGGGTGCTCGACCAGGCGCTGGCCCAGCTCACGGCTGGCCCCGGTCAGCACGGCGAACACCCCGGCCGGCACGCCTGCCGCCCGGCACTCGGCCTCCAGCTCGAGCGCGGTCAGCGGGGTGGCCGGCGCGGGCTTGAGGATCACGCTGTTCCCGGCGGCCAGCGCCGGGGCCGCCTTCTTGGCCGCGATCGCGATCGGCCCGTTCCAGGGCACGATCAGCGCGCACACCCCGATCGCCTCGCGCAGCGTGAGGTCCAGCCCGGTGTTGGCCACCGGGATCGTCTGCCCGGTCATGTGGTTGACGGCCGACCCGTAGAACCGGAAGTAGCGGGCCGCGGCGCGCACCTCGGCCAGGCAGTCGGTGACCGGCTTGCCCGAGCAGACCGACTCCAGCCGGGCCAGGTCCGCGGCGCGGGCCTCGATCCGCGCGGCCACGGCCCAGAGCACCTCGCCGCGCTGCGGGGCCGGCGTGCGCCGCCAGCCTCCCTCGGCAAACGCCGCCCGCGCGACCGCCACGGCCCGCTCGACGTCCTCGCTCCCCGCGTCGGCCACGTCCGCGACCGGCGCGCCGGTAGCCGGGTTGCTGACCAGGTAGCTGCGCCCGCTCGCGGCGGCCACGTCCGCGCCGCCGATGCGCAGCCCGGCGCGCCGCACCTGGTCCAGCCCGACTGCAGTGCTCATTGGCTCGCCTTCGGCAAGACGCTCATACCGCGGTGTACCCGCCGTCGACCACGAAGAACTGGCCGGTGACCCAGCTCGAGTCGTCGCACGCCAGGAACAGGGCCATCTTGGCCACGTCCTCGGGCTGGCCCCAGCGGCCCAGCGGGATGTGGCTCTCCACGGCCGCCTCGTACTCCGGGGTGAACGGGCCCGCCAGCGGGGTCTTGATCGCGCCGGGGAAGATGCAGTTGCAGCGGATCTGGTACTGCGCGTGCTCCACGGCCAGCGTCCGGGTCATGGTCAGCACGCCGCCCTTGGCCGCGGTATAGGCGTCCGAGGCCCCGCGCCCGACGCGCAGGGCAGCGATGCTGGAGACGTTGATGATCGACCCTCCGCCCGCCTTGCGCATCTCCGGGATCGCGTACTTGCAGCCCAGGTAGGTGCCCTTGAGGTTCACGTTTATCGTCCGGTCCCAGATGTTCTCCTCCAGGAGCGGGGACGGGGCGTCGGTGACGCCCGGCCGGTAGTTGCCCTGGGCCGAGAACCACAGGCCCGCGTTGTTGTAGAGCACGTCCAGCCGGCCGAACTCGCTCGTGGCCAGCGCGACCGCCGCCTGGACCTGGGACGAGTCCGCGACGTCACAGGGCGCGAACACCGCCCGGCCGCCCGCCGCGGTCAGCTCGCCGGTGACCTGCTTCCCGGTGTCGGCGTTGATGTCGGCCACCACCACCGCCGCGCCCTCCTGGGCGAACAGGCGCGCCGCGGCCGCGCCCTGGCCGCTGCCCGCGCCGGTGATGACCGCCACGCGCCCGTCGAGCTTTCCCATGAACCCGCCCTCCAGGCTCGGCGATGGCGGCTGCGCACGCCATGACGACTTGCGCGAATTTATACCACGCGCTTGAGATAAAAACAGCCCCCCAAATGGGGATTAGGTGGCTGGTGAGAGAGATCCGGCGGCTGGTCAGGCCGGCCGCGACCCCGCCGGGGAGCTGAGCGAGGGCTGCGGGTCGACCGGAACGCCGAGCCGGTCCAGGACGGCGTCGAGGGTCTGGCACTGCCGCTGCGCGGTAGCCCGCGAGGGGTAGAGGACCGCCTCCTGCGACATGCCTTCGACCAGGATCACCAGTTCGTGGGTGATGTCGCTCGGGTCAGCGTCGGGCCAGATCTGGCCGAGCTTCTGGGCCTCGCCCACCCGGTAGTGCAGCGTGTCCCAGAACCGCTCGAACTCCTCGTGCTGCAGTTCGCGCAGGCCGCTGTTGCCCAGGGCCAGGGACAGGAAGCTCATCTCGATCTGCGCCTCGAGCATCCGCTGGGAGTCGAGGGGGAGGGCCTCCAGCATGATCACCCGGATCGCGTCCAGGCCCATCAGGCCCTGGGTGCGCTCCAGGATCCGCGTGTAGACCTGCTGGTGCGACAGGCGCAGCGCGGCCGCCAGCAGCTCTTCCTTGTCCGCGAAGTAGTGCGCCAGCACGCCCGTGGACACCCCGGCCTCGCGGGCGATCTCACGGGTCGTGACGCCGATGATCCCGGTCCGGGCGATGACCTGCCACGTCGCCGCCAGCAGTTCCTGCCGGCGAAGCTCGTGATCGACAATCTTGGGCACTTGGCACTCCGGGTGGGCTGGGCTAGGCTGACCGAGGTTCTAGTTTGGACATCCGTTATAAAAAACCGAGTTTCGTTAGTCATGATGGTACGCGGGGAGCTCGAGGGGTGACCGGGTGAGCGGCGAAGCCGGGCGCTACCCGCGGGCCGGGAGCCCAGAGCGCGAGAAGCTGCTGGCCCGGCTGGCCGACCGAGCCAAGTTCATCCGGCTGGAGACCGTACGCCTGGCCGACATCCCCGGGGCCGGCCACTACACCGGGACGTTCTCGGCGGCCGAGTTGCTCGCCTCGCTTTACTACGCGGAGCTGCGCTACCGGCCGGACGAGCCGCGCTGGCCCGATCGCGACCGGATGATCCTCAGCAAGGGGCACGCCGCGATCGGCCTGTACCCGGTGCTGGCCGACGTCGGCTTCTTCGACGCCGCGCTGCTCGACGGCTACACCACGCTCGGCAGCGCCTTCGGCGACCACCCGGACATGCGCAAGATCCCCGGCATCGACTTCAGCTCCGGCTCGCTGGGTCACGGGCTGTCCGTCGCCGTCGGCATGGCGCTGGCCGCGCGGGTCACCGGCCGCTCGTACCGCACGTTCTGCCTGACCGGCGACGGCGAGCTGGGGGAGGGGCAGGTCTGGGAGGCCGCGATGGCGGCCGGGCAGTTCGAGCTCGGGTCGCTGGCGTGCATCGTGGACCGCAACCAGCTCTCGATCGACGGGCCGACCGAGCAGATCATGGGCCTCGAGCCGCTGGCCGGCAAGTTCGCCAGCTTCCGCTGGGACGTGCAGCGGATCGACGGTCACGACCTGGACGCGATCCTCGGCGCCTACGCCCGGCTGCGGCCGCCCGGCCGCGGCCGCCCGCAGGTGATCATCGCCGACACCGTCAAGGGACGGGGCGTGCGGCGGATGGAAGGCGAAGTCAGCTGGCACGTGGGCCGGCTGGCCGGCGCCGACTACGACGAGGTCGTCGCCGAGCTCGGCGCGGGCCTGCAGCCGGCCGTCACCGGGGACGGCCGTGGCTGAGCAGGCCCCGGCCCGGGCCGGCTCTGAGCTCAGCGGCCTGTTCAGCGGCGCGTCCGGGGCCCAGCCCCTGCGCGACCCGAAGTCCGCCCCCGGCATCTCCGTCGCCTCGGTGCCCGCGTTCGTGGCGGGCGCGGAGCTCGCCGACCTGGCCGACACCGACGAGCGCATCGTGGTGCTCACCGCCGACCTGGCCCACGCCAACCGGACCATAGATTTCGCCCGGCGCCACCCCGGCCGGTTCTTCAACCTGGGTGTGGCCGAGCAGAACATGATCTCGGTCGCGGCGGGAATGGCCGCGGCCGGCCTGCTGCCGTACGCCGCGACGTTCGCGGCCTATCTGGCCTTGCTCGGCTGCGAGCAGATCCGCACCGACTGCGCCTACACCGGCATGCCCGTGCGACTGCTCGCCCACCACTCGGGGATGAGCCTCGGCTTCTACGGCACCAGCCACCACGCCCTGGAAGACCTGGCCATCATGCGCTCGATCGCCGAGCTGACCGTGGTCTGCGCCGCCGACGCCAGCGAGCTGCGGGCCATCCTGCGCGCCTCACTCACCCACCCCGGCCCGATGTACATCCGGCTGGGCCGGGGCCGCGATCCCGAGGTCTACGCCGAGCCCCCGGCGGACCTGCGGATCGGCCGGGCCATCCGGCTGCGTGAGGGCACCGACCTCACGCTGATCGCCACCGGCTCGCAGGTGCACGCCAGCCTGGCCGCGGCCGCCGCCCTGGCCGCCGCGGGGATCGGCGCGCGCGTGGTCGACATGCACACCATCCACCCCCTGGACACCGCGGAGATCCTGGCCGCCGCGCGGGACACCGGCGCGGTGCTGACCGTCGAGGAGCACAACGTCACCGGCGGCCTCGGCTCGGCGGTGGCCGAGACGCTGGCCGACGCCGGGGTGGCCCCGGCCCGGTTCCGCCGGCTCGGCGTGCCCGACGAGCACGTCCTGCTCGGCCCGCCCGCGGCCTTGTACGCGCACTACCAGCTCGACGCGGCCGGAATCGAGTCCGCCGCCCGGCGCCTGCTCGCCCGCTGACGCCCGACCCGATAAGGAGACTCCGCCATGACCGAGGTCATCACCCAGCGCCGGACCCGGGCGATCGACACCGCCCTGCGTGAGCGGGCCCGCGCGGTCATCCCCGGCGGCATGTACGGGCACCTTAGCGCCGGCCGGCTGCCCGCCGAGTACCCGCAGTTCTACCAGCGCGCCGAGGGCGCGCACGTGTGGGACGTGGACGGGAACTCCTACGTCGACTTCATGTGCAGCTTCGGGCCCAACCTGCTCGGGCACCAGCACCCGAAGGTGGAGCAGGCCGCCGCCGCCCAGCGGGCCCTGGGTGACACGATGTCCGGGCCCGGGCCGGTCATCGTCGAGCTTGCGGAACTGCTGGTCGACCGCGTGGCGCACGCCGACTGGGCCATCTTCGCCAAGAACGGCACCGACGCCACCACGGTCTGCCTGATGGTCGCGCGCGCGGCGACCGGGCGGGCCACGGTGCTGGCCGCTTCCGGCGCCTACCACGGCGCCGTGCCCTGGTTCAGCCACCGGCCGGACGGCGTCACCCCGCAGGACCACGCCAACTTCCGGTACTACCGGTACAACGACATCGCGAGCGTGGAGCGGGCCGTCGAGGAGGCCGGCGGCCACGTGGCCGCGGTCATCGTGTCCCCGTTCCGGCACGACGCCGGCTTCGACGAGGAAATGGTGGACCCCGAGTTCACCCGCCAGCTCCGGGCGCTCTGCGACCGGATCGGCGCGGCGCTGATCATCGACGAGGTCCGGGCGGGCTTCCGGCTGCACGACGGCGGCAGCTGGGAACCCATCGGCGTCGCCCCCGACCTGAGCGCGTGGAGCAAGTCCATCGCCAACGGGTACCCGCTGGCCGCGATCCTCGGCTCGGCCCGGTACGCCGAGGCGGCCGCGCGGATCTTCGTCACTGGCTCGTTCTGGTTCCAGTCCGTGCCCATGGCCGCCGCCGTGGCCACGATCACCGCGATCCGCGACGAGCACGCGGTCCCGGCCATGGCCCGGATCGGCACGATGCTGCGCGAGGGCATCGACCAGGCCGCGGCGGAGACCGGGGTCGAGATCCGCCAGACCGGGCCCGTCCAGCTGCCGAACCTGTCCTTCCCTGGCGACGTGGACTACGCCCGGGCCTGTGCGTTCTGCGCGGCCGCGGCCGAGCACGGCGTGATCTTCCACCCCCGGCACAACTGGTTCGTCTGCGCGGCCCACACCGACTCCGACGTCGAGCGCGCCGTGGCCGCGGCCCGCGCCGGCCTGCGCGCGGTCCGCGACCAGTTCGGCCCGTCCTGAACCGGAGCAGAATATGTGCGGTGACCGCGAACTGGCTTGAGGGCCTCACGCTCGAGCGGGTTGACGTGGGCGAGGTCGTGCTGCGGGTCCGCTACGGCGGCGACGGGTCCCCGGTGCTCTTGCTGCACGGCCATCCGATCGCCTCCGGGCATCACATCGCCGAGGAAGCGCCGGAAGAAGTCGCCGCCGTGACCGGCTTTCTGCGCGGGTAACTGAGTTGCGGCCCGGCGGGGGACGCGGGACGCTGCGCGGGTGGAGATGCACGCCGGGCAGCTCACTATGTCGGCCGCGACCGTGCGCGAGCTGGTGGACGAGCATTTCCCGCGGTGGCGGGGCCTGGCCATCCGGGCCGTCGACGCCCCCGGGACGGTCAATGCGATCTTCCGCATCGGTGAGCGGCTCGCGGCCCGGTTCCCGCTGAAGCCGGGTGACGGCGGGGCGATCCGCCGGGAGCTGGAGGCCGAGGCGCGGGCGGCCCGGGAGCTATCCGGCCGCACCCGGTTACGTGATGAGCCACACCGACCTGATTCCCGGGAACGTGCTGGTCTCCGGCGGGCGGCTGGCCGGGATCCTCGACGTCGGCGGGCTCGGGCCGGCCGGCCCGGCCCTGGACCTCGTCGCGGCCTGGCACCTGCTCGACTCCGGCCCGCGCCAGGCGTTCCGCGACGAGTTGCGGTGCGACGACCTGGAGTGGGAACGCGGCCGGGCCTGGGCCTTCGAGCAGGCCATGGGCCTCGTCTGGTACTACGCCGAGAGCAATCCGGCCATGAGCCGGCTGGGCCGGCGCACGCTGGAACGCATCCAGTCCGCGCCGTCGCCGGCCCGGGCCTGAACCTATGCTCGGCCGCCGGCCTCCTCGGGGAGCGATAGGGGCAGCCCGAACCGGGGGTACAGCTCGTCGACGTGGAACCGGGTCAGGGCGTGGATCTTCGGTCCGGACATCGTGAGCACGAACAGCCCGGCGGGGGTGGCGGCCGCCCGTGCGGGGTCGCTGACGTAGCCGGCCAGGGCGGGCTGGGTGTTGGCCCGGGCGGGCAGCAGGTACAGCGGCCGGCCGCCGCGGTAGCGGAAGCTCGCCGCCAGCATGGCCGCGATCGCCGCCGTGCCGTGGTACTGATGCGGCGCGGGCGGCATGGACAGCCAGGCGTCGTCGGTGAGCAGCGCGATCACGGCGTCGATGTCCGCCGCGGTGTACGCGTCGGCGAAACGCCGGGCCAGGGCGCGCTCGGCCGCCGACCCCGGCCGCGGCTCACGCCCGGGGCCGGGCTCGGCGTGCCGCTCGTCCAGCGCGGCTCTAGCCCGCTGCAAGATCCCCTTGACCGCGGTCGGGCTGGTGCCGAGCAGGTCGGCCACCTCGGGCCCGTCGAAGCCGAGCACGTCGCGCAGCACCAGCACGGCGGCCTGCCGGGGCGGCAGGCGCTGCAGCCCGGCCACGAAGGCCAGTTCGATCGCCTCGGTGGCCTGGTAGCGGGCGTCGGGGCCGGGCGCGGTGTCGGCGATGCCCTCCAGCAGCGCGTCCGGGTAGGGCTGCAGCCAGGTGATCTCGCCGCGCCGCGTGGGCTCGGGAGGGCGGAACGGCGGGACCGGCTCGGCCGGGATCCGGCGGCTCGCGGCGCGCATGGCGTTCAGGCACTGGTTGGTCGCGATGCGGTAGAGCCAGGATCGCAGCGAGGACCGTTCCTGGAAGCCGGCCAGCCCGCGCCAGGCGGCCAGCAGCGTCTCCTGGAGCAGGTCCTCGGCGTCGGTCAGCGAGCCGAGCAGCCGGTAGCAGTGCACCTGGAGTTCGCGCCGGTAAGGGTCGGTGAGCTCGCGGAAAGCCTGGTCATCGCCGGCGCGGGCGCGCTCGAGCGTGGCCTCCTGCACGCCTCTCAGCATGCCATGCGCGGCCCGGTGCGCCGGGGAGCGTTCCGCTCGGGCCGTCTTCGGTGTCTGCTTAACCGAGACGAATCAGCCCGCACCGCTGAGGAAGGGATCACGATGACCGAAGCCACCAGCCCCGCGCTGCGCACCGCGCTGGCCTACCACCGCGCCTGGACCGGCCACGACTTCGACCAGGCCATGACCTACATCGCCGACGACATCATCTGCGACGCGCCCGCGGGCCGCCTGGAGGGCGCCGACGCCTACCGGGGCTTCATGGGCCCGTTCGTGCAGATCCTGGCCAGCGCGAAGCTGATCGCCGCGTTCGGCGACGACACCACGGCGGTGATCATCTACGACACCGAGACCGCGCCGGTCAAGAGCGCCCCCGGCGCCGAGTGTGTCACGGTCACCGACGGCAAGATCACCTACAGCCGGTTCATCTTCGACCGGCTGCCGTTCGAGGCCGCCCGCCAAGCCGCGACCTGAGACCGCGCGGCGCACCTAGTCGAGCTCGGCAGGCCCGGGCGGCCGAGCACCCGGCCGCCCAGGCTCACGGCAGCATCCGGTTCAGCATGCCTGTAGTGCAATGCTCGAATGATTTGTTACCTTAACCATGTGAGAGATGAACTACCGGCCCGGCCTGCGCCGGACGAGCTCGAGGTTGGTGTCGGCCGCACGGTCGCCCGCCTTGGCCGCCAGGTGGAGATCGCGCTGGCGAAGATCGACCTGTCGACCGCTCAGTACCGGACGCTCACGCAGCTGGGCGACGGGGCAGAGGCGTCGTCCTCGCTCGCGGCCAAGCTCGCGGTCAGCCGTCCGAGCGTGACGGCCGTGGTCGACGGCCTCGTAGAACGCGGCCTGGTCGACCGTCGGCATTCCGACGAAGACCGTCGGCGGGTATCGGTGAACCTCACCGAGGCAGGCCGGCAGGTCCTGGCCGCTGCGGACGAGGCGGTTAGCGCGAAGCTTGCGGAGCTTCTCGCCGTCCTGAACCCCCGGCAAGCCACTCAGGCGGTCAACGGCATCACGCAGTGGGGGAGGGCCATGGACGCGAACAAGGCCCGCAAGCACGCTACAGCGGGGGCGGACAAGCCCGTGGTAGCGGTATGACCTACAGGCGGCTGCTGCTGGGCGCGTCGACCGAGGAGGTTTTCCGGCAGATCGACAGCTCACCCTACGTGCCGGTCACCGAGTCATCGCCGTACCAGCCGCCCAAGAACTGGCCGAGCTCCAACCGGAACGCCTCGTGGGTCGCCCGGACCTGGCCGCTGGTCAAAGCGCACAAGTGGGTATGGGGTGCGTCCCTGGCCGGCTCATTCGTCGCCCTGCTCACCCAGGTGCAGATCCCGCGAGAACTCGGCGATGCGATCGGCTCGGTCGGCAGCGCCCAGGCGCGCTTCGCCAACCTGACGCATTTTGCGCTGATCATCTCGGTGATGATCGCGATTCGCGAGGTTTCCAACTACGTCGGCCGCCGCTGTCTGCTGACCACGGCATACTGCTTCGAGTACGACCTGCGGAACATTCTGTACAGCCATTACATGAGCTTGTCGTTTCCGTTCTACGACCGGGCTCACACGGGCCAGCTGATCTCACGGGCGAACTCCGACGTGCGGGCAGTCCAGCAGTATCTCGTGTCCGCGCCCACGGTGTTCGTGCAGTGTGCGGTGGTCATTGTGGCCTTCGTAGAAATGTTCGCGATCAGCATTCCGCTCACGTTAGTGACGATGGTGTCGCTACCGCTGACGTTCGTCTTCGGCATCATCATGCGCAAGCGCATCTTCCCGGTGTCCTGGCTCATCCAGGCCCGGCTCGCGGACGTCGCCACGATCGTCGAAGAGAACGTGTCGGGCGTCCGGATCGTCAAGTCGTTCGCCGCCGAGCAGAACGAGGTGACCAATCTGGCCGGCGCGGCTGACCGGCTCCAGTGGGGTTACCTCAAGGACTCCGAGATCAGGGGCGCATGGGCGCCGATGGTGGAGAACCTCCCGCGAGCCGGCTTGGCCGTGATCCTGCTCTACGGCGGAATCCTCGCCCTGCACGGCTCGCTGGGGCCGGTGCCCACCGCGGTCGGCCTGCTGTTCACCTTTCAGGCTTACATGCTGCTGTTCCAGCCTCCGTTCCGGCAGCTCGGCTTGGTGATCATGAACGGACAGCGGGCCTCGGCCGCGGCCAAGCGGATACTGGGGATACTCGACAACGCCCCGGAAATCGTCAGCGCCCCGGATGCCGCAGACCTGGCCGAGTGCGGCGGCCACCTGGAGTTCGAGGATGTCAGCTTCGCCTATCGCGCGGGCGTGCCGATCCTGTCGCACGTCAACCTGGAAATCCGGCCCGGCGAGACGGTGGCCCTGGTCGGACGCACCGGCTCGGGAAAGTCGACGGCAGCGCGGCTGGTCAACCGGTCCTACGACGTCAGCGAGGGCCGGGTGCTCATCGATGGCCAGGACGTGCGCAGCCTGACTCTGGAGAGCGTCCGGGCGAATGTCGGCGTCGTCGCTGACGAGCCGTTCCTGTTCTCGGTCTCGATCCGGGACAATATCGCCTACGGTCGGCCGGATGCGTCCGTGGCTGACGTGACCGCCGCGGCCCGGGCGGCAGGCGCCGATGAGTTCATCGCGCAGCTGCCTGGCGGCTACGACACGATCGTGGGGGAGCGCGGGTACACGTTGTCGGGTGGCCAACGGCAGCGGCTCGCCCTGGCCCGCACGCTGCTGGTGAATCCGCCCATCTTGGTGCTCGACGACGCGACCAGCGCGGTCGACGTCCAGGTTGAGCAGCGCATCCACGCGGCTCTCCGCAACCTGATGGCCAGCCGGACGACGCTCATCATCGCTCACCGGCTGGCCACCATCGGCCTGGCCGACCGCGTGATCCTCATCGACGATGGGGAGGTGGTTGCCACCGGCCGCCACGATGAGCTGCTTCGGGCCGACAGGCGGTACGCCGAGGTGCTCGCCAAGGTCGTCGCCGAAGGACGCGATGAAGCCGAGCCGGGCCGGGACGCCGGCCCAGCCCCCGCCAACCGGCTGAGGCCGCTGCGCGAGATGCACCGATGAGCATGAGCTTCGGCGGGAACGCCATGTGGGGCGGGCTGCGCGGGCCCAGCGTCGGCCGGGCGGCCGGAAGCGCCACCGGTCGCGGGAGCGACGGCGGGCCGTTCGCCGGGATCCCGCCCGAGCTCGAGGGACCGGTCAGGAAACTCCTCGCCACCGAGCCGGATCATGCCGAGCCGGCCGCCAGGTTCACCGCCCGCAACCCCGACCGGCACCCGCTGACGCTGGGCAGGCTCATCCGCCACCGATGGCGGCTCGGCATCACGGCGCTGGTGCTGGTCGCCGTCGAATCGGTGGGCTACCAGACCGGGCCGTACCTCACCCAGATCGGTATCGACCGAGGCATCGCCAAAGACCGGACTGGGGTTCTCCTCGCCACCGGGCTCATCTATCTACTGACGGTCGCGGTCACCATCCTCGTCGAGCGCCAGCGGGTCCGGACCTGCGGTCGCCTCGCGGCCACGGTCATGAACGACCTGCGCATCAAGGTCTTCACGCATATCCAGCGCCTCTCACTGGACTACTTCACCGAGGTAAAGGCCGGCGTGACCATGAGCCGGATGACGGCCGACATCGAGGTCCTGCAGCAGCTGCTGCAGGAC